>Ga0228698_1000278_pt1 | contig 43837 bp, 40 predicted proteins | sample McNCre117_Aug_MG_FD_178015 | JGI IMG/M metagenome (GOLD analysis project Ga0228698, IMG submission 178015) | Freshwater microbial communities from McNutts Creek, Athens, Georgia, United States - 1-17_Aug_MG | ecosystem: Environmental > Aquatic > Freshwater > Creek | place: USA: Georgia... | reverse complement strand
GCCTTCAGCGTGAGGTCGTGGCTGAGCAGCAGGTGGTGCGACACCTGGGCGGCCACCCCCACATCGCGGATGCCCGGCGCAAAGATGCCGGTTTCATGGCCCAGCTGCGCCATCACCCAGGGCTCGTTGTGGGTGGTGTAGGCCGCCACGCGCTCACCCATGCGGTCGGCAAAGGCCAGGGCGTAATCCACAAAGCGATGCACCGTGTCGCGGTTGGCCCAGCCGCCCTCGGCCTGCAACACCTCGGGCAGGTCCCAGTGGTTGAGCGTGACATGCGGCGCCACGCCCTTGGCCAGCAGGCCGTCAATCAGGCGCTCGTAAAAATCCAGGCCCTTGGCATTGGCCGGGCCCTGGCCCTGCGGCATCACGCGCGGCCACGACACCGAAAAGCGGTAGGCGTTGACGCCCAGCGAGGCGATGAGATCCACATCCTGCTGCCAGCGCCGGTAGTGCTCGCAGGCCACGCGGCCGTTGCTGCCGTCGGCAATGGCACCGGGCCGTTGGCAAAAGGTGTCCCAGATGGACGGGGTGCGGCCATCGGCATCGGGTGCGCCCTCGATCTGAAAGGCGCTGGTGGCCACGCCCCACACAAAATCAGCCGGAAATTGGAAGGCGGGCGACATGGGTTCAACAGGTTTCATGGCGACAGCAGGCAAGGGCAGCAGAAGAAAGGAGGGCAGGGCGCATCATTTGACGGCCCCCGACGTGAGACCCGAGATCAGCTGCCGCGACGACACCATGAACAGCAGCAGCAGCGGCAGCGTGGCAATGGCCGATCCGGCCATCAGCGCGCCCCATTCGGTATCGACCGGGCTTTGCAGGGCGCGCAAGGCCAGCGGCAAGGTGTAGGTTTCGGGCATGCGCATCACGATCAGCGGCCCGATGAAGTTGTTCCACGAGGCGATGAAAGTGATCAGCGCCAGCGTGCCCAGCGCGGGCTTGAGCAAGGGCAGCACGATGCGGGCGTAGATGGTCATCTCGCCGCAGCCATCCAGGCGCGCGGCCTCGATCAGATCCTTGGGGATGGACGCGCCGATGAACTGCCGCATCAGGAAGATGCCGAACGCACTGGCCGCGCCGGGTATGTACAGCGCACGCGGCTCGTTGATCCAGCCCAGCGCGTCCATCACCATGAAGGTGGGGATCATGTTCATGAACGAGGGCAGCAGCATGGTGCCCATCACCAGTGCAAACAGCGGGCGCTTGAAACGAAACTCGAAGCACTCAAAGCCATAACCGGCCATCGAGCAGAACAGCAGCGTGAGCGCGGTAGAGGCCAGCGCCACATACAGGCTCCAGCCCAGGCTGCGCCAGAACGGGATGCGGCTGCCCAGGATGTGCAGGTTGTCCAGAAAAGCCGTGCCAAAAAACAGCGGTGGCGGCACGCTGAAGATCTCGGTGCGGGTGTGCGTGGCAAACACGAACATGAAGTAGAACGGCGCCAGCATCACCAGCGCCCCCACGGCCAACAGCGTGTGCGCGGCCAGGGGCGTGAGCCCGCGTGTGCGGTGTGCCGGGTTCATGCGCGGCCCTCTTGCGGTTTGAAGGCGCGGTTGGTCAACCACGTGAGGGCCACCACCGCCACAAACAGCAGCCACGACATGGCGCTGGCGGCACCAAAATCATTGAAGTCAAAGGCCGTGCGGTACAGGTACATGGCGGCTGTCATGCCGGCCTGATCCGAGCCGCCGCGCCCGTCGGTCAGCACAAAGGGCTCTTCAAACAACTGCAGGCCACCCACCACACTCAGCGTGACGCCAAAGTAGGCCATGGGCTTGATGCTGGGCAGCGTGATGAACCAGAACTGCTGCCACCAGTTGGCACCGTCCATCATGGCGGCCTCGTACAGATCCTTCGAGATGGTTTGCAGCGCGGCCAGGTACAGCACCAGGTTGAAGCCCACGTAACGCCAGAACACCACCATGGCCACGGCGGGTTTGACATTGCCGGGCTTGCCCAGCCAATCGATGCCATCGGCCGGCATCAGCCAGCCCAGGCCCGGCACCTCGTGCAGGGCGCGCAGCATGGCGTTGAGCAGGCCGTATTCGGTGGAGAACAGCGAGCTGAACAAGATGGCAATGGCCACGGTAGACGTGATGTAGGGCAAAAAATAAGCCCCCACCACGGCATCACGCCCACGCAGGATGCGCGCATGGATGAAGCAGGCCAGCGGGATGGCCACCAGGTGCTGCGGCACGCCCGATGCCAGCGCCAGCCAGAAGGTGTTGCCCAGGGCCTTCCAGAACCATTCATCGCCCAGCGCAAACACAAAGTTGTCCAGGCCCACAAAGCTCATCGATGAGATGCCGGCAATCGGATCCCATGACTGAAACGCCAGCACCAGTGAGAACAGCAGCGGGAAGGCCCCGAACACCGCAAACAGCACCAGAAACGGGCTGATCAGCACATAGGGGGCCCAACGGGGCGGGATGCTGGGGATGCGCAGGGTCATCGCGGGGCCTGGTCAGCGGTTGGCGCGGCGTGCCAGCAGGCGCTGCGCATCGGCCAGGGCAAGGGCGATGGGCTTGCCATCGTTGAGCACCTTGTCCAACTCGGTGTTGACAACTTCTTCGGCCAGGTTGTCGAGCTTGTGCACCGCCACCGCGCTGATGTGGCGCGTGGCCTCGCGCCACAGCTGGCGTGCGGGCTGGCCGCCCAGGAAGGCGATGGGCTCGTCAAAAAAGGCGTCGGTGTGGGCATCGACCAGCGCGGGGAAGGCGTCTTGCGACTTGAACGCCGCCAACTGCTGCGCACGATCGAGCGTCAGCGATTGCACCAAGTCCCATGCCAGGGCCTGGTTGGCCGGGTTGGCGGCCTTGGGCAGGGCGTAAAACGCACCACCGTAGGCGGCCCAGGCACCTTCGGGCAATTGCGCCGCACGCCACTGCCCGCGTGTGGCCGGTGCCAGCCAGTTGGCCAGGTGGCCGGCCAGCCAGGCCCCCGACATCTGCGTGGCGATGGTGCCGCGCCTGAAGCCTTCGCTCCAGTCGTTGGACCAGGCCCCTACCTTGGCATCGAGCTTGTTGGCGCGCACCTGGCGGGCCAGCTCAAAGGCCCGCTCAAAGCGCGGCGTGGTCACCAGGGGCTTGTTGTTGGCATCAAAGTACAGGCCCTCACCGGGCTGAATGGCCGTGCGGATGAGGATCTCCTTCATGTCGCGGGCATGGGCCAGCAAAAAACTGTGCGTGGCCGCCTTGATCTTGACGCCGGCGGCCACGTAGCTGTCCCATGAGCGGGTGAGCTCGGCTTCACTGACCTGCGCCTTGGCCAGGATGTCGGCCCGGTACAGCAAGGTGCCGGGGCCGATGTCGGCCGGCATCACCGACAGCGCGCCCTTGGCGTTGTGCGCCTGCTGCCAGGCATAGGGCACGATGCGCGCCTGGTGTTGCCCGGCGTTGAAGGGCGGTGCCGACAAATCCTGCAGCGCCCCGCTTTGCGCAAAGCGGCGCACATAGCCGATCTCCAGCGCCATCACATCCGGCAGGTACGAGCCGGTGGACAGGGCCGTGGTCATGGCCGTGTGGTGGTCGGGCATCTGGCGGCTGACGAGCTTGACCTGTACCCCCGGGTGGCGCGCCTGCCAGGCGGGCAGGGCGGCCGCGATGATCTTGTCCATCGCCGGGAAGGCGGCCACGGTGAGGGTTTGCTGGGCCCAGGCAGCCGGGGCAGCCAGCCATGCCAACGCCAGGCAAGCCGCGCCCAGGCGGGCAGCGCAGGCAACGCGGCGCAGGGCAAGCGCGGCCCGAACCCCAGCGTGAATCCCCATGACCCGGCAGACAGCCAATTTGCAAGCCCTTTCTGAAAGCGCTTTCAAACTATAGGGATGCCGCGCAAGCGTGTCAATCAAGGGTTAGCGCGAGGGCAGGCGCGCTAGAGCGGCGGTGCGCCAGCACGGGTGCGCCTGGGCAGCGGGCACCTGCCCGCAGCGCCCGGGCCCGTTAGCGCTTGCGCCAGGCGCGCGTGGATTCGCGCGCGACCACCTCGGGCGCGGGCACGTGCGGGCGCGGCACTTCGCCACGCAGCAGCTGCAGCATGGCCAGCGCAGCCTGACGCCCGATGTCTTCGGCCGGGTGATGCACGCTGGACATGGGCGGCATGCTGTAGGCCGAGGTGAGCAGGTTGTCAAAACCGATCAGCGACACGTCGTCGGGCACCTTCAGGCCCCGGCGGTACAGCGCCAGCGCTGCACCAAACGCCATCTGGTCGTTGGCCGCAAAAATGGCCGAGAAATCCTGGCCGGCATCGAGCAGGGCGTTCACCGCGTCGAGGCCGCTTTGCTCGTGGTACAGGCCCGGCACCACCAGCCTGGCATCAAAACGCACCCCGGCCGCATCCAGCGCCTGGCGGTAACCATTGAAGCGATCGACCGCATCGGGGTGCACCGCATCACCGGCGATGAAGGCGATGCGCCGGTGGCCCAGGGCCAGCAGGTGCTCGGTGGCGAGGCGGCCGCCCAGCGCGTTGTCAAAGTTGAGCGACACCAGCCCCGGTGCCTTCAGCGTGCGGCCAGTGACCACCACCGGCAGGGCCTTGGCATGGGCCTTGAGCGCGGCGTCGCTGAGCCGCCCGGTGAGCACGATGATGCCGTCTACCCGGCGTGAGCGCAGCACCTCGATGCAGCGCGCTTCTTCGGCGGCATCCCAGTGGCCGCTGACAAACAGCGGGCTGTAACCGGCCTCGCCCAGGGCTTGCTCAATGCCGCGCAGGGCCACGCCGTAAAACGGGCTGTCGATGGATTGGGTGACCACGCCGATGCTGAGCGTGCGTCCACCGGCCAGGCCACGGGCCACCGGGTTGGGCACAAAACCCAGCCGGGCAATGGCTTCATCCACCGCCTGCTTCTTGTCGGCACTGACCACGGCCGTGCCGTTGAGGATGCGCGACACCGTGCTGGCCGATACCCCGGCGGCGTCGGCCACCATCTCCAGGGTGACCGGTTGGGCACCGGCGCGGGCGCGGGTGCGTGTGGGCTTGGCGGGGGCCGGATTGGAACGAGGCTGGCGGGGCATGGCGCGGCGGTCTGGGCGTCAGCCCATGATAGCGGTTTCATGCCTGGGGCCACCCTGGGGGCAGCCCCATCGGGCAGCCGGCCTCAGTGGCCTTTTTTGCTGGGCCGGCCGGTCTTGATGGCCGGCAGCGTCTTGAGCAGATCCACCAGCGCCGTGGCCGACAGCGTGGACAGCAGGTGCACGCCGGCGCGCAGCAGCTCGCTCTTCTTGGCCGGGTGGGCCTGCGCCAGGGCGCGCTGCTTGAGGGTGGCCAGTGCGGCGTACTCTTGGGCGGGCATGGTGAAGCTGTCGCGCACCAGCTTGAGCTTGGGGGCCTTGGGCTCGGCTGCGGCCGCGGGCTTGGCGGGCTTTTTGGCCTTGGCCGCCTTGACAGGCTTGGCGGCGGGCTTGGCCGGCGCTTTCGGGGCGGCCTTGGGTGCTGCCTTGGGCGCAGGCTTGGCTGCCTTGGTGGCCTTGGCCTTCACGGGGCTGGCCTTGGTGCTGGCCTTTGGTGCGGCAGCGGGCGCGGCCTGGGCGGGCTTGATCTCGGGGAACAGCGCCGGTGCGGCAATGGGTGCCACCACGGCGGCGGGCGCCGGCGCGGCAGCCACGGCAGCAGCCTGGGGGCTGCGGCGCTTGCGGGGCACGGGTGCCTTGGGGGCGGCGGCCGGTGCGGCTTCGGGTGAGGCGGTGCGTGCGGGCTTGCTGTTGGCCATGGTCTGCCTTTCGATATAAACGGTATAAACAGTTTATGACGTTCTCGCGCGCGCCGCAACATGGCGTCCTTCCAGCCGTCACGCCGTCGTCAAATAATTCGACAATAATCGAAATATGGAAGACAACGATGTGGTGCGCGCCCTGGGCGCACTGGCCCAAACTCACCGCCTGCAATGCTTTCGGGCACTGGTGGTGGCCGGCCCCGAAGGCCTGACGCCTGGCGACCTGACCGGCCGGTTGGCCATCGCGCCCGCCACCCTGTCGTTTCACCTCAAGGCGCTCACGCAGGCAGGCCTCATCAGCCCAACCCGTGATGGGCGCAGCCTGGTGTACCGCGCCAACGTTGTGCAGATGAACGCGCTGCTGGCCTTCCTCACTGACAACTGCTGCCAGGGCCAGCCCTGCGGCATCGACTCGCCCACCAACCCTTGCAAGTGCTGAGCATCCCCATGGCCAACGACACCCTCAACGTGCTCATCCTGTGCACCCACAACTCGGCCCGCAGCGTGCTGTCTGAAGGCATGCTGAACCACTGGGCCCACAAGCTGGGCAAGCCGGTTCGGGCCTACAGCGCGGGCAGCGCGCCCAGCGGTCGCATCAACCCCCATGCCCTGCAGGCCCTGCGCAACGCCGGGGTGGATGTGAGCGATGTGCGCAGCAAAAGCTGGGACGAGTTCACCGCGCCCGGCGCGCCGCAGATGCGCATCGTCATCACCGTGTGCGACAGCGCCGCCGCCGAAATCTGCCCCTACTGGCCCGGCAGCCCGGTGAAGGTGCACTGGGGCTACCCCGATCCGTCCAACGCGCCCGAGGCCGACAAGCCGCAAGCCTTTGAGCTGACGCGCCAGGCCATCGGCTACCGCATGCTGCAACTGCTGGCCCTGCCGCTGCACGCCATGAACGACGCCGAGCTGCAGGCCGCTCTGCTGGCCGCCTACCAAAGCTGATCTGCCATGCCCAACACCCTGCAACGCAGCCTGCTGGCTGAAACCCTGGGCACGGCCCTGCTGCTGGCCGTGGTCATCGGCTCGGGCATCATGGCCGAGCGCCTGGCCGGCGGCAACGTGGCCATCGCCCTGCTGGCCAACACCCTGGCCACCGTGGGCGGCCTGTACATCCTGATCGAGGTGCTGGGCCCCGTCAGCGGCGCGCATTTCAACCCGGCCGTGTCGCTGGTGATGACGCTGCGCGGTGCCTTGCCTGCACAGCGCCTGCTGCCTTATGTGGCCGCGCAGTTGCTGGGTGCCATGCTGGGTGCCTGGCTGGCCCACGCCATGTTTGAGCTGCCGGTGCTGCAGTGGTCAACCAAGCTGCGCGGCGGCACCGGCCAATGGATCGCCGAAGCCGTGGCCACTGCCGGCCTGCTGCTGGTCATCCTGCGCGCCCCCGCCACCCGCGTGGCCGCCGCAGTGGCGTGCTACATCGGTGCCGCCTACTGGTTCACCGCCAGCACATCCTTTGCCAACCCCGCAGCGGCCTTTGGCCGCATGTTCAGCGACACCTTCGCCGGCATCGCACCGGCCAGCGTGCCGGGCTTTGTGGCCGCGCAGCTGGTGGGGGCGGGCTTGGGGGTGTTGCTGGCCAAGGGATTGAACGATTGTCGGACTAGCCCACCATCCGCACAATAAGGGGCATCTTCCGTATCGGATTGCCCTGCTGGCAGGCCTCTGAGCTGTGATCAAAAGAAAAAAATGGCTGATCGTGGTCGCAAGCGCCTTGGCCGTCGGGGCGCTGCTTTTGTTTCTGGCTCGTCGACCCTGTTGCGGTGAAGCAGACCGATCGGAGTTGGCGTTCGAAGCCACTTTGGGTCGCGCCATCGATGGCGACCTTCAAGCCATTGAAACGCTGCATGGAGACTACGCAAAGGCCGGGCGCATGGAGCAGGCTCGATCCTGGGCACTCTTTGGCGCGATCCACGGCAGCCGCAAAATGACTGACGCATACGAGGCTGCCCGTCGCCAGGAGGCTGGTTTCAACACGTCCGGCGAAGACATCATCATCCTCAAGAATCTATCCAGGCCCGGTGCCGCAGACCTTGCAAGCAGGTTCAAGATCACAGCTGCACCAACGGAACATTGACGCCGGGCACTGATCGATGCATGGCAGTGATGCTCGACTTGTTTGACTCGCACGCCGGCCAACCTGAAACACCTCCACCATGTCCCCCCTGTTCAAAAAGCTGAACCTCGGCACCCACACCAACATCCTGGTGCTCAATGCCCCGCCCAGTTTTGAGCCTGAACGGGCTGCGCTCGACGGCGTGGCAGTCCATCACGCCAGCTTGGGCCCAGCCCGGTTTGCCATGGCGTTTGTGGTGACGCAGGCCGAGCTGGATGCGGCCAGTGCCACGCTGGCCGAGGTGTGCATGGGCGATGCGGTGCTGTGGATGGTCTACCCCAAGGGCACATCCAAGCGCTACCGTTGCGAGTTCAACCGCGATTCGGGCTGGCCGGTGCTGGGCGCGGCGGGGTATGAGCCGGTGCGCGTGGTGGCCGTGGATGAAGACTGGTCGGCCCTGCGGTTTCGGCGGGTCGAGTTCATCAAGACCATGGCCCGCAAGCCTGACCAGGCCATCTCCAAGGCGGGCCAGCGCAAGGCTTCCGAAGGCTTGTGTGCCAAATGAATCTGGCGTAATGCTCTGGCAGCCGCTGGATGCCAAACCGGGTGCCCAGCACGGCGTGAAGCAAGTTTGGTCCAGCGCTCATCGCGTTGGTCAAGTTGCGCCAGTTTGACGGGGCCGACACTTGGCAGCCTTGGATGAGACGCAGAACCGCAACGCCGCAACCTCACCACGGCCCGCTACCATCCACGCCAACAAGGGATCCGACACATGAGCACCTTCGTTCTGGTTCACGGCGCCTGGGGTGGCGCGCATGGTTTCAGGCATGTGCGGCGGCTGCTGCAGGCGGCCGGGCATGAGGTGTTCACGCCCAGCCTGACGGGCATTGGCGAGCGCGCGCACCTCACGGGCCCGCAGGTCACGCTCAGCACGCACGTGGCTGATGTGGTCAACCAGGTGCTGTACGAAGACCTTCAGCAGATCGTGCTGGTGGGTTTCTCGTACGGCGGCATGGTGGTGACGGGCGCGCTGGAGCACATCGCTGATCGGGTGCGGCACCTGGTGTTTCTGGATGCCTTTGTGCCCCAACATGGCGACAGCGCCCTGCGGCTGGCGCGGGGCGCGGGCCGGCCTCAGATGGCGCTGGGCAGTGCCTGGATGCTGGAAGGGCCCGAGCGCCAATACGATGACCCGGCCGAGGCCGCCTGGATGAAACCGCGCCGCACGCCGCAGCCCCTGGGCACCTTCACCGAGGCCGTGCACCTGTCGCAGCCGCTGGAGTCATTCGCTTTCTCGCGCACCTATGTCAAGGCTTCGGCATCGGCCGAAGGTGAGCCGGGCAACGAGGTGTTCTTGCGCGCCGCTGCTTATGCCAAGGCCTCGCCGGCCTGGCGGTACTTTGAGATTGCCACCAACCACATGCTGGCCAGCAACCGGCCTGTTGAAACGGCGGATATCCTGATGACGGTGGCCAGCGGCAGTTAGCGCCCTGGCTTCAGGAAGCAGCATGCCCACACGCCCCTCGTTCATCCTGTCCACGCCAGACGCTGCTGAAACCACCCACGCCTACCCGCAAAGCACCGAGCCCATGGGCCCGGTGCGGCGGCTGGGCAAACAGGCTGGCCTGGAGCGCATCGGCATCAACATCCAGCGGCTGCCGCCGGGCACACGCTCGTCGTGGCCGCATGCCGAAGAAAACGAGGAAGAGTTTGTGTACGTGCTGGCCGGGCAGGTGGATGCCTGGGTGGACGGGCATCTGCACCCGATGGTGGCCGGTGACCTGGCCGCGTTCCCGGCGGGCACGGGGGTGTCGCATTGCTTCATCAACAACAGCCCGACCGAAGCCTTGTTGCTGGTGGGCGGCGAGGCACCCAGGCCCGGCAGTCGCATCTTTTATCCGCTCAACCCGTCGCGGCGGCAAGACTTGCCAGCACAGGCCTGGTGGGACGATGTGCCGCAGCACGAGCTGGGTGACCACGATGGCCTGCCAGACGCGCGGCGTGGCGCGTGAGGCAGCCAGCGCACCTTGCCAGCCCGGCTGGGCATGACACACTGCTGGCCGCCTGCATCACGCCGCAGAGCGGCACCATTCACCCATGAGCCTTACTTTTCATGCCGACGCCTCGCCCGAGGCCCTTCGCCGCAAGCTGGCACCCATGGCCTTGCGCATCATCATCACCGCCGCGCTGGGCGTCTGGGGTGGCCTGTCGATGGTCATCGTCTTGGGCGTGTCGCTGGCGCTGCTGGCCTTCTCGCTGTGGGCGCACAAGGGGCGAGGCGCGTGGCAGGCCTTGACCATCGATGACGACGCGCTGCGGCTGCAAAAGGTGGGGCAGCCCGAGATCACGGTGCAGCGCGACGCCATCGACAAGGTGGATTTGAAGGGCGATGTGGTGATGGTGATCTGGCTGACAGCAGGCAAGCGGCAGTTTGCGCTGTTCGCCAAGGAGCGTTTTGCCGAGGCCACCTGGCAAGCGATGCGAGACGCGCTGGCACCCTGGGTCAAGTAGCATCACCTGGCATCGGGACTTGTCTTGCACAGACAGCCACGGGGATTTTCATGCGACGCAGAACCGCGCTGATTGGCGCCTTGGCCACATGGCCCGTGATGGCTGCTCGGGCGGCCTCCGCCACCGATCGCCTGGCCTGGGTGCAGCAGGTCACCGCCGCTGAAATCGCCTTTGCCAAGACCATGGCCGACCGTGACCATGGGGCGTTCATGCGTTTTGTGGCGGACGACGCGGTCTTCCTCAATGGTGGCCAGCCATTGCGCGGCAAGGCGGCCATTGGTGAGCACTGGCGGCGCTTTTATGTGGGCGCCACCGCGCCGTTCAGCTGGAAGCCTGATCTGGTGGAGGTGATCGGCTCAGGCGGGCTGGCCCAGTCCATCGGCCCAGTGATGGACCCGGGCGGCAAGGTGGTGGCCCGGTTCTACTCCACCTGGCGGCTGGATGCAGACGGCGCATGGCGCGTGGTGCTGGATAACGGCTACGATCTGTGTGCCCGCACCCCAGGATGACCACCATGCTTCAACTCAGACCCTGCTGCGAATGTTGCGCCACCGATCTGCCAGCCGATTCGGATCAGGCCCGCATCTGCTCGTTCGAATGCACCTTTTGCGCCCACTGCGCCAGCACGGTGCTGCAATCGGTCTGCCCCAATTGCGGGGGTGAACTGGTGGCCCGGCCCAGGCGGCCAGCGGCCAAATTGGGGCGTTACCCGGCATCCACCGAGCGCGTCGTCAAGCCCGGCGCTTGCGGCCAGGTGGTTTAGCTGTCAGCAGCCCTGCGGGCCGCGCGGCACGCTCACTTCATCAACAGCACCGGCACCAGTTGGCCGCTGGCGGTTCGAAAGTCGGACAGCAGGGCCACGATGCGGGCCTGGGTGGTGGCGGGCAGCGGTGCAAAGCCGGTGCCGGCCACGGACTTGTCGCCCAGCATGAACGAGCGGTAGAAGAAGTTCAACACGCGACCGGCGCGCTCGGGCGATGCCGGCGAGCGTGGCACCAGCACATAGGTGGCGGTCACGATGGGCCACACGCCGGGGCCATCCAGGTCGATCAGGGGGGCTGCATCCAGCTGCTGCCTGAACAGGCCGCCTGTGCGGATGGCCGCGCTCAGGGCGGCCACGGTGGGCAGCATCCAGTCACCGCTGCGGTTGCGCAGGCTGACGGCCTGCAGCTTGTCGCGCAGCACGTAGTCAGACGACACGTAGCCGATGGCGTTGGGCGTGGCCTGGAGCGTTTCGATCAACTTGCTGGTGCCTTCAGCGGCCAGGGTGCTGCCCGGCCACTGGGCCAGGTTGCCCCGGGCTTCGATGCCGGCCGATGCAGCGGGCGCCGCCTGCTTCAGGTACTGCACAAACACTTCGGTCGTGCCCGAGCCATCGGCGCGCACCACGCGGGTGATGCGCTGGCCGGGCAGGGGCACGCCGGGGTTGAGCGCCTGGATGCGGGGGTCGTTCCACTGCGTGAGCTGGCCGGCGAAGATGGCGGCCAGGGTGTCGGGTGTCAGGCGCAGGGTCTTGCCAGCCAGGGCCGGCAGGTTGACCACCGGCACGATGCCACCCACCACGGTTGGAAACTGGAACAAGCCATGCCTGGCCAGGTCGGCCTGGCTCATGGGCACATCGGTGGCGCCAAAGTCGGCCTCGTGGGCCAGCATCCTTTTGACGCCTGCCGAAGAACCGGCGGGTTGGTAGCGGATGTGGACACCGCCGTCCTGGGTGTACTGATCGGCCCACTGCTGGTAGATGCGGGCCGGAAACGTGGCACCGGCACCGGTGATCTCAGGCGCGGGCGGCGTGGCGCCTCGCGCTGCGTGGGATGCGCCCAGCGCCAACATCAACAACGCTCTTCTTCGTGGCATGACTTCGCCTTGGGGTACTGCTATGGGGCCGGATCATAGGGCCCGCTGTGCTGGATCGGAGGGTGCAGTCGACCAAGTCGGCACTGTCTTACTGTTGGTAACAAGCACCATCAATCGGCCAGAAAGCGCCGGCGGTAGGCGCCGGGCATGCGGGCCATGTCCAGCATCATCGGCAGGTCGGCGGTGCCGAAGTCGGGGTCCCAGGCGGGGGCGCCCAGCACCTGGCCGCCGCACTTCAGGTAGCCCTTGATCAGCGGCGGCGCCTCCACCGGCAGGTCACCGCGCAGGTCGTCCACCGGCAGGGCCAGGCGGGGTGTCACGCGCAGCTTGTCGTCGGCCAGGTGGCTGTGGCGCAGTTGCTGCCACAGGCTGGCGGCGCTGTGGCCGCCATCACGCATGGGGATGCTGGCGCAGCCGATCACCACCTCCAGGCCGTTGCGCACCATGAACTGCGCCAGTGAGCTCCACAGCATCAGGATGGCGCCGCCGGTGCGCCAGTCGGGCGCCACGCAGGAGCGGCCCAGCTCGGCCAGGCGCGGGCGCAGGGCGTTCAGGCGGCTCAGGTCGAATTCGTCGTCGCTGTACAGCTGGCCCATGCGCTGGGCGGCCGTGGGCGTGAGCAGGCGGTAGGTGCCCACCACCTGGCTGGGGGCGTGGGCGGTCTCCACGGTGCGTGCAATCAGGTGCTCGCAGGCGTCATCGAAGCGGTCCACATCGTGGCCAGCCGGTGCGCCGGGCCAGGGCGCCAGCTGCGCACCCATCTCGCCAGCAAACACTTCATAACGCAAACGTTGAGCGGCGCGCACTTCGTCCTGGTGGCGTGCCCAGACCGCTTCCAGTCGGGGGGCACCCACATCCATGGGGGGCCGGTCGACGACGGTGGTGGCCGCAACGGATGGGTTCAGATTGATGTGTTCCATGCCGTCATGCTCGCCAGGGTTGATGACGCCGCCATGAAGTGTTGTTGACGTTTGCGTGACGACGTTGCGTGGTGGCCCGATCAGCCCGGCGTGGCGCCCCAGGGCTGGGCATTGGGTGCGGTGACCGGCCTGGGCACCAGGGCCGCTGCCGTGGTCTGGCCCGGCACCCAGGCGCGCTGGGCCGAGAAGTCGCTGATCTCCAGGCGGCCGTCAGGGTGCTCGATCAGCGCGGTGAGGCTTTCCACCCAGTCACCGTCGTTGCAATACAGCACGCCCTCGATGTGGCGGATCTCGGCATGGTGGATGTGGCCGCACACCACGCCATGCATGCCGCGCTTGCGGGCTTCGCGGGCCACGGCCTCTTCAAACTCGCTGACATAACTGACCGCGCGCTTGACCTTGAGCTTCAGGTAACGCGACAGGCTCCAGTACGGCAGGCCCATGCGGCCACGGGCCCGGTTGAACCACTGGTTGAGCTTGAGCGTGATGCCGTAGGCGGTGTCGCCCAGGTAGGCCAGCCACTTGGCGCACTGGATGACGCCGTCAAACAGATCACCATGGGTGACCCACAGGCGCTTGCCATCGGCGGTGATGTGCACGGCCTCGGCCGCCACCTCGACACCACCGAAGGTGTGTTCCAGGTAGCGGCGCGCAAACTCGTCGTGGTTGCCCGGCACAAACACCACGCGCGTGCCCTTGCGGGCCTTGCGCAGGATTTTTTGCACCACGTCGTTGTGGGCCTGCGGCCAGTACCAGCTGCGTCGCAGTTGCCAGCCGTCGATGATGTCGCCCACCAGGTACAGGGTGTCGCATTCCAGCTGCTTGAGAAACACCAGCAGGGCCTCGGCCTGGCAGCCAGGTGTGCCCAGGTGCAGGTCCGATATCCAGGCGGTGCGCACACGCAGCTTGGGGGCGTCCACGTCGTGGTGGCCGGGCTCGTGATCAGGGTGGGGCAGGCTGGTCATGCGCAGCATCGTGAGCGCGCAGCGTGACACCCGCACTTCAGCCCCATGACGTTCGCATGACGTGGCGCAAAGTCTGCGCGCGTCGTCATCAAGCCGTCTTGTCGGGCCTGCACCATGGTCGGTTTTGTCACCAGGATGGCCGCCTTGCACGACGACCACAGCACCCCGCGCGAGCCCTTGCCGCCGGGCTTCTTGCGCCTGATCGCGGCGCAGTTCTTTTCGGCGCTGGCCGACAACGCGCTGCTCATCGTCACCATCGCCTTGCTGCAGCTGCAGGGCTCACCACTGTGGTGGACGCCCCTGCTGAAATTCATGGCCACGTTGTCGTATGTGCTGCTCGCGCCCTGGGTGGGGCCGCTGGCCGACTCGGTGCGCAAGGCGCGCCTGATGGCCTGGATGAACGGCCTGAAGATCGTGGCACTGCTGGGCCTGCTGGCGGGCTTGCCACCCTTGCTGTGCTTTGGGGTGCTGGGGTGTGGCGCGGCCGCTTATGCGCCGGCCAAGTACGGCCTGGCCACCGAGTTGGTGGCGCCGCATCAATTGGTGCGGGCCAATGCCTGGATCGAGGTGTCGGTGGTGTGCGCCGTGCTGCTGGGCACGGGCCTGGGCGGCCTGCTGGTCAGCGACATGGCGCGGCAGCTGATGGCCGGCTGGTTCAGCCCCTGGATGGCGCTGCCGCATGCGGTATGGCCTGCACTGTGTGCCTTGCTGGTGGTGTACGGCGCGGCCAGTGCGCTGAACATCGGCCTGCCCGACAGCGGTGCCCGTTATGACCGGGCGGCCCGCTCGATGCGGCGCCTGTTTGCCGAGTTCTGGCAGGCCAACCGGGTGCTTTGGCGCGACCACGATGGCGGCCTGTCGCTGGCAGTGACCACCTTGTTCTGGGGCGTGGGTGCGGTGCTGCAGTTTGCGGTGCTGCGCTGGGCCGCCGATGTGCTGCACATGCCGCTGTCGCAGGGCGCCAGCCTGCAGGCGGCGGTGGCCGTGGGGGTGGTGCTGGGCGCGGGCCTGGCCGGGCGCTGGCTGGCGCTGGCCCATGCCCGGCGCGTGTTGCCAGTGGGTGTGCCGCTGGGGCTGCTGATCGCGGTGGCCTCGCTGGTGGCGCAACGCTGGCTGGCCCTGCCCATGCTGGCGCTGGTGGGTGCCGTGGGCGGCGTGCTGGTGGTGCCGATGAACGCCTTGCTGCAGCACCGAGGGTTGCAACTGCTGACGGCCGGCCGGTCCATCGCGGTGCAGAACTTCAACGAGAACCTCAGCATGCTGGCCATGCTGGCCGCCTATGCGGGCCTGGTGGCGCTGGATGTGCCCATCGACGCCCTGATGCGCGGCCTGGGTGCGGCGGTGGCCGCGCTGGTGCTGGGCTTGATGTGGCGCACCCGGCGCTGAGTGATCAGAAAAAGTCCACGCTGTCGTCGCGCGTGCCCTGCGCGGCACTGAGGGCGGCAGCGGGGTCGATGCCATCGGCTGAATCGGTGCGCATGCGGGCGATGCGCGCCAGCAGCATCTCGGCCTCGGATCGCAGGGATTCGCAGCCGTGCACGGTGTTGATGACCATTTCGGCGTTGGCCGAGTTCAGCCGCACCAACTCGATCAGGCCACCCGAGGCCTCTGCCAGCGCTGCGGTCTGATCGGACGTGGCGTCGCGGATGAGCGTGGCTCGGCTGGCCACGGCCTCGACCATGCCGTGCATGCGGGTCAGTTCGGTGGCCACGCGCTTGACGCTGGCCACACCGTCTTGCAATTGCGCATTGGTGCCCTGGATCAGCTGGCGGATGGCACCGGCCGATTCGGTGGCGCGGCCTGCCAGGCGGCGCACTTCGCCGGCCACCACGGCGAAGCCTGAGCCCGATTCACCGGCACGCGCGGCTTCCACTGCGGCGTTCAGGGACAGCAGGTTGATCTGGAAGGCGATGGCCTCGATCAGGGCTACCACCTCGGCCATGTCCTTGGATCGGGCCGCCACACGGCCCATGGTGTCGGCGGCCTCGGTGGACGCCAGGTGGCATTGACGGGTGGCGCCCTGCAACTGCACGCAGTGGGCCTGGCCCTCTTCGGCGAGGCGGGCAGTCTGCTTGATCTGCTCGGCCACGTCGGACACCTTGGCCCGCGCGGCCTGTACGCCCTGCGTCTGCTCTTCGGTGCGGATGGCCAGGCTTTGTGCCGACTGCGACATGGTTTCAGAGGCGCGGGCCACGCTCACAGCGGTTTCTGCGTTTTCACGGCTGACGGTGGCCAGCGCTGATCGCATCGTGAGCAGCGATCGCAGCAGCTGGCCGGTTTCGCCGCCTTCGGCGCTGCGGTGGCCGGATCCGGCCACCTGGCTGTCCAGGTCACCGCGTGCGATGGCCGTGCTCACCTGCACAGCAGTACTGATGGGCCGGGCAATCGATCTGGACACTGCCATGGACCACCCCACGCCCAACGCCGTGGCCGCCACGGCCATGACCAGCAGCGCCCATTTGGCCTGCGCACCGAGGCGGTCGGCGTCGGTGCTGGCCTGGCTGGCCCGCGCATCCATCTGCTTGCCCAGGGCACCCACGGCCTGGGCCCAGGCCTGGCGGGCAGGGGTGAGGCGCTGGGTGATGGCGTCATTGGCCTGGATGGTCTGGCCGGTTTCCACCAGGCGCAACACCTCGTCGCGGCTCTTGAGGAAGTTGGCATGGGCTGCCTGCACCGGCTGCAGGGCGGCAGGCTCGATGGCGTCAGCGCCCGCCTCGCGCAGCGATGCCAGGGACTGCGCGACCGTCTTGGCCGAGGCCTGCATGGCCGGTGTGAAGGGCTCCATCACCTCGGGCATGCCGGCCGAACGGATCACGGCCAGTGTGCGCACTTCGTCCAGCGCCACCTCCATGGCCAGGGCATGCACCTGTTGGCGCACGGCCTGCATGGCACTGGCGTGCTCGTGCAGGCCGATGCTGCGGCTCAGCGCGAAGGCACCGATGCTGGCCATGGCCAGCACCAGGGCCAGCACCAGGCCGAAGCCGATGGCCAGGCGGCTGGCCAGGGGCAGTTTGTGAAGACCCCAATGTTGCATGGTGAGTTCCCGGATGTGAGGAGTCGGCAGTGTTGTGTTTTGCTGCGCCGCACAAACACTGGAGAAATGCCGGTTTGACGGCTCAGGTCATGCGCCTGTCACACATCACGACCGCGGCCACTGTCCCAGCCAGACCGGCAGCGCCGTGACCAGATCGGGCCACCACGACAACAGCAGCGTGCCCGCCAGCATGGCCAGCACGGCCCGCACCACCGAGCGCGCCACCTGGCGCAGCGGCTGGTCGAACATGGCCGATGCGAAGTACAGGTTCATGCCGGCCGGCGGGCACAGAAAGCCCATCTCCATGTTGGCCAGGAACACGATGCAAAAGTGCAGCGGATCGATGCCGTAGCTTTGCGCCACCGGCAGCAGCAGCGGCACCAGCACCACGATGGCCGCGAAGATCTCCATCAGCGCACCGGCCAGCAGCAGGAACAGGTTCAGCGCGATCCAGAAGGCCCAGCGCTGGGGCAGCAGGCCCCGCACCGCGTCGATGGCGGCATCGGGCACGCCGGCCTCGATCAGGTAGTTGGTCAGCGCCAGCGCCATGCCCAGGATCAGCATCACGCCGCCGATGACCGCGCCGGTGCGCTCGGCGGCCTGCCGCAAGCGGGCCCAGCCCAGCTCGTGGTGGGCCCAGGCCTGGGTGAGCAGCACGTACAGCACGGTGAGGGCGGCGCTTTCAACCGGCGTGGTGGTGCCGCTGACCAGCGAGCCGATGGCCACCAGGGGCGACATCAGCTCCCACTTGGCCCGCCACAGCGCGGGCAGCAGGGCCGGGCGTGGTGGCAGCGCTTCCATGCCTGGGCCATCGGCTGCCGGCGGGCGCCGCAAAAAGCCGCCCAGCACCAGCAGGCACACCACCATCACCGCAGCCGGCACCAGGCCCGCCAGAAACAGCGTGTTGATGGGCACACGGGCGATGATGGCCAGCATGATCAGCGGCAGCGATGGCGCCAGCAGCACGCCCAGGGCGCTGGCACTGGTGATCAGGCTGATGCTGCGCTGGGCGGGCACGCCGGCACGCAGCAGCAAGGGCAGCAGCAGGCCACCCAATGCCAGGATCGTGACGCCGCTGCCGCCGGTGAAGGCGGTGACCAGCGAACACAGCACGGCCGTGGCCAGCACCGTGCCCCAGTTGCCCTGCCCGAAGGCGGCCAGAAACACCTGGCCCAGCCGTTCGGCCGCGCCGGTGGCCGCCAGCACCAGGCCCGCCAGCGTGAACAAGGGCAAGGCCGGCAGCGAGGCATTGACGGTGATCTGGTAGTGCGACAAGGCCACCGATGCCAGCGGCGAGCCATCGTGCGCAAACAGCGCCAGCGCCAGGCCGCCCAGCACGGTGAACACCGGCGCGCCAGCCAGCGTGGCAGCCAGCAGCAGCCCCAGCAGGGGCCACAGCGGCAGGTTGTGGCCTTCGGCCAGCCAGGTCAGCGCAGCACCTGCGGCGGGCACCAGCAGGGCCGCTGCCTGCCGCCGCTGCAGCAGGCGCATCGGCCGGGTGATCAGGGCGCCCAGGGCCACAAAACCGATGGGCATGCTGGCCTGCAGCCACCACACGGGCACGCCGTAGGCCAGGTCATGGGGGGCCTGGCGTTCGCTGGCCACCAGTTGCCAGCCCGACCAGGCCAGCGCGCCACACAGCAGGCCCGGCACGCCCAGCGCCAGGGCTTGCAGCCAGGGGGTCCAGCCCGGGCGCAGCGTTTGTCGCCAGGCCTGGCTGACGGTGGCCAGATGGCCTTGCTGCAGCGCCAGCAGGCCGCCGGCCATGGCCAGCATCAGGCCCAGGTGCTGCACCAGCACCGGCGCGTTCTGGATGCCCTGACCCTGCCAGGGCCGCATGACGATCTCGATCAGCGGGATCAGGATCATGCCGGCCAGGGCCAGCTGGGACAGCAGTTGCGCCAGCCGCCAGTGCAAGGCGGCGGCGGGCTGGCCAGGCGTGGCAGCCACGGGTGCGGCCTTCATTGGCCCGCGGCGGCCCGGTAGGCCTTCAGGTGGGCCATCACCTCGTCAAAGGTGTCGGCAGGCACCATGGTGCCGCGGATGCGGGGATACAGCTTGTCGGCCATGTCCTGCCATTCGCGCAACTGGCCGGCGTTGGGGCGGTTCACCTTGAGCCCGCGCTTGCTCATGGCCTCGACCGCGTCGTCCACCTCCTGGCGGGCCTTGGCGCGCATCTGCACGCCGGCCTTGTCGGCGGCGGCGCGCAAGGCCTCCTGGCCGGCCGCCGGGATCTCGTCCCAGGCCTTGCGCGTGAGCACCAGCGCGCCCACGATGGGGGCCCAATTCAGCTCGAGCATGTTGCCGGCGGTGTTGTAGATCTGCGAGGCCAGCGCAAAGTAGGGCGTGGACGGCACCACGGTGATCATGCCGGTCTGCATGGCCGGCAGGATGTCCGAGGTCTCCAGTGGCACCGGGGTGTAGCCCAGGCTCTTCATGATGGCCTGCTGCTCGGGCTCGGCCCCCCAGGCGAAGAATTTCATCTTCTTGTAGTCATCAGGCCGCAAGGCCGGCTCCTTCGAGAAAAAGCGCACCCAGCCCGCATCACCCCAGGCCAGCACCACAAAGCCCTTGTCCAGGAAGCGCTTTTCCATGGCGGGGCGCAGCTTCTCGCGCACATGGTCCACCTCTTGCCAGCTGCGAAACAGCAGGGGCATGTTTTGCAGCGCGGCAATCGAGGGCTCCAGCTCGCGCAGGCCCACCACCGACAGCAGCGCGCCCTGCAACTGGCCGATGCGCATGCGCCGGGCCATCTCGGCTTCGCCACCCTGGCTGCCATCGGGAAACACCAGGGCCTTGGCCTGCCCGCCCTGGGCGTTGCGCCACACCTCGCACAGCTCCAGCAACTGGCGGTGGTACAGCGAGTTCTTGCCGGCCAGTGTGCCCAGCCGCAAGACCTTGTCGGTGTTGGCCCAGGCCTCGGGCAGTGCGGCACTGCCCAGGCCCAGCAGGCCCAGGCCACGAACAAAGTGTTGTCGAGTGATCATGTGTGTAGGGGGGCGCAGGGCCCGCCAGGGGTCAGAAGAGATCGGCCGCCTGATCCAACAGCCACTGCGCCCGGTCGCGCATCAGCTGGTTGCTCAGGTCGGGGCGGGCTGCGGCGGCGCGCTGGGCCTGGCGCAGCAGCGTTTCAAAGGCGGCGCGGTCACCGGCCGGCTGGGCGATGCCTTCGGCCTTGGCCAGCCACACACTGGCGTTGTGCGTGCCGGCCCACTCAATGGCCTGGTCGAAGTAGCGGGTGGCCAGGGCCACCGAGCCACCCGGGCGGGCGGCCTCGAAGCTGCCCATCAGGCTGGCCAGCGCACCATCGCCCCAGCGGGGCTGGCGGGCGTAGGCGGCCTGCGCCAGGCGCACCGCACGCGGCAGGTCGGCCACCACTTCGGGCTCGTCCTTGGACAGCGCGATGCGTGCGCCCCAGGCCGCTGCGGCCCAATAGGCGCAGCCCACTTCGTCGTCGGTCAGGGCCAGGGCGGCCTGGGGCTTGTCCAGCGTCTGCATCAGGTCGGGGTGGCGCAGCGTGAGCGCCGCCAGGGCGTGGCCCTGGGCGCGGGCATAAAGGCGCGCCGCGCGCTGCCGTTGCGCCTGGGCAGCCTGGATGTCACGCCGCTCGATCTGCTCGGCGGGCAGGGCGACAAAGGCATAGGCATAACGTGTCAGGCCAGCGGCCACCGATTCGGACAAGCCCAGGTGGCCGGGCGTCTGCGCCAGCACCGATTCGGACAGCTTGAAATAGAAGGCACTGGCCTCGCGGGCCAGCACCAGGTCCTGTTCATCGGTGGCGCCCTGGGTGGCCAGCGCATCGGCGGCTTCACGCAGCAGCAATTGGCGGGGTGAGCAGGCGGCCAGCAGCAGCGTGAGCAGCGGGATCAGCGCCAGCCTGAAGGCAAGTGGGCGAGGGTGCATGGTGTCAACTCCGCAGGTCATCCAGGACAGGCCGTGTGCTGGCGCGCCAGGCCAGTGCGCTGGCGGCCAGGGCCATCGCAGCCAACAGGGCAAGGGGCAGCGACAGATCGGCCCAGGCGGGCCTGAGCACGAGTTCCAGGCCGGTGCGCTGGTGCAGCCAGTCCGAGGCGGGCACCAGCAGGGCAGCGGCCAGAGGCAAGGCCATCAGCACAGCGCTGCCTGCCACACGCATGGCCAGCAGCCAGCCCAGACTGAACAGAAAGCCGGTGGAAGCACCCAGGGCGCGCAGGGCCGCCCAGGCCTGGCGGCGGGTGCTCAGCAGCAGGGCCATGGTGACCAGGCCAGACAGCAGGACCAGGGCCTGTGTGCTCAAGGCCAATGTCGTGAGCAGGCGCCGGACATCGCCCAGGGTGCCCAGCAGATCGGCCAGCACTTCAGCGGCAAACACCGCCTGGGTGCTGCCCTGTCGCCACTGTTGTCGCAGGCGGTAGGCATCGGCCACGCTGCGAGGCTGCACCAGCAATGCCGGTACCGGGCCGGTGGACCGTTGGGCAGGTGGCGCATCGCTGCCATGATCACCATGGTCATGAATCGACCACAACAGGGCGATGGGCACCAGCACGGCGTGATCCCAGGCGCCGCCGGTGGGTGCCATGCGGCCAACCGGCATCACGCTTTGATGGTGGGTGTCGGCGGGCATGGCCGCCGCCGGGCCACGCTGGGGCGCCCCGTGCTGCATGGTCATGGGCTGGCCCAGCGGGTGGTCGACCTTCGCGCCGATCACCGCCTCGTCGAGGGCCGAGAAGGACCGGCCGTCGGCCACCTTGAACAGCCGACCGCCCGAGAGCATCGCCGTGCTGGTGCCGACCACCGGATAAGGGCCCACCGCATCACCCAGCGCCAGTGGGATGACCTGTTGCACGCCGGGGTCCTGGCTGAGTCGATCCCACACGCTGGCGGGCATCAGGGCCAGCGGCTGCGCCTGCAGGTACACGCTGCTGAGCACCAGCTGCGCGGGGCTGCCCGAGGCGCCCACCAGCAGATCAAAGCGGCTGGCGTCGCGCACGCCGGCGTCGCGCACGGCCCGCTCCAGCGCACCGACGCCGATGCCGAAGGCCAGCGCGATGGCCAGCATGCAGGTCAGGCCCAGGTAGGCAGCGGCTTGAGCGCGCCATTCGGCGGCGGCCAAGCGCAGCGGATTCATCGTGCACCGTGCAGCACGATGCGCTGCTCGAAGCGGGCGGCCAGAGCCTGGTCGTGGGTGGCCATGACCAGGGTCGCGCCCTGGGCAGCGCACAGCCGCTGCAGGAGATCGCAGGCCAGCCTGGCCCGTTCGGCATCGAGGCTGGCGGTGGGCTCGTCGGCCAGCACCAGGGCGGGCCGACGGATCAGGGCGCGGGCCAGGGCCACGCGTTGCTGTTCACCGCGTGACAGGCTGCCGCAGCTTTGCCGGGCCGGCACTTTCAGCCGCTCGAGCAGATGGTGCGCGTCGTCGATGGCCTGAGCGGGCAGGTGCAGGTGATCCAGCGTCCAGGGCAGCAGCACGTTGTCCAGGGCGCTCATGGGCGCGAACAGGTGGAACTGCTGGAACACCAGACCGACGTGGCATCGGCGCCAGGCATCGCGGCGGCGCGCGCTCCAGTTCGAGACAGGCTGGCCGTCAAAGTCGACCCGGCCTTCGTGTGGGGTGGCCAGGCCGCACAGCAGGTAGAGCAAGGTGCTCTTGCCGCTGCCCGAAGGACCCACCAGCACCGATTGAGATCCAGCGGGCAGGTCCAGATCCAGCCCGCGCAACACCCAGCGGCGTGGCGCTTGGGCAGCGGCATGCGGCGGAACGGGAAGGGCCCAGCCCAGTTGTTGCACACGCAAATGCCGCGTGTCGGCGCGGACCTCGGCGGTGTTCACAGTGCATCAAGCCGGGCGTCACGCAGCCGCAACTGGCTGACAAATCCGGTGTCCGGGTCGGTGTGGTGCCCCGCTTCCAGCCGACCGGTGGCCAGCAGCGCCTGACCGCCCGGCAGCAGGCTCGGTTCCTGGCAATAAACCACCATGATGTCGGCTGGCCAATCGGCATCGCTGGCGCAGAAAGGGCACAGGGCCATCGGCATGCGGGTGAGCACCAGAAACCGCGCATCGGCGCGCAGGGGCGGTGCCGCGTACCCACGCATCTGCACGGTTTGCCCACGCAGGCTCAGCAGGCGTGGCGAAAATCGCAGGCCCTGGGGGCTGACGCCCGCATAGAGCTCATCAAACCCCAGTCGCGGCGCCGCTGCGGCGCCAGCGGGCAGGCCGGCAGCCCAGGCCACGGCCGAGGCGCCTTGCAGCCACACGCGACGCGACAGCATGCTCACTTGGTGCTGGCCGTGGCCGATGCAGCCCGGGCGGCCGGCTTGGTTGCCGACTTGGCTGCCGCCTTCTTGCCGGTGGCGGGCGCTGCCAGGCCCAGTGCATCGACGATGTTGCGGAACACCTCGGTGTTGTCGATGAAGCCGGCAAAACGCTCAGAGCCCGGGCCCATGGCGCTGACGATGCCGTCGTCGGCCGTGTGGGTGCCCTGGTCGGCGGCGCGGTTGCCCTGGCGCGGCAGGTTGCCCACCCGCAGTTGGGCTCCGGGTGCATCCTTGTAAGCCGGGTTGGCCACCATGGTGTTGCCGTCCTTGACGGCTGGCACAAAGGTGCCCGCCAGCTTGGGCTGGAAGGTCTCGTAGTAGTCGGGCGTGTTGGCGTAGGTGACGGCCAGGCGGCGGCTCACGTCGACGCGCTCGGGGTAGCCCTGGGCATTGGCTGCCGGGTAGTTGGGGTAGCCGGCCTCGTCGTACACGCCCAGCTTCTCGCGCATGTCGGTGCCGGGCTTGTTGTCGTCGTAGGTGCCCACGATGGACATGCCGTGGGTGTGGTCGGGCGTGACGATGATCAGCGTGTCGGGGTTCCTGGCCGCAAAATCACGCGCCACCTGCACCGCGTTGCTGAGCATGATGGTGTCGTAAACACTGCGCTCCCAGTCCATCGGGTGGTTGAACTTGTCGATCAGGCCGGCCTCGACCATCAGCACAAAGCCTTCGGGGTTGCGCGACAGCACCTGGATGGCGCTGCGCGTCATGTCGGTCAGGTCGGGCTGCTCGGGGTACTGCGCCACGGTGTTCTTCTTCAGAAAGTGCCGATCCAGCGCGCCGTCCATGTTGTCCAGGTGGAACAGGCCCAGCAGCTGGCGGGTCCTGGGATCGGCGGCCGCAGCCTTCATCTGGCTGTCGGTGGTGGCCAGCTGGTAACCGGCGGCCTTGAAGCCGTACATCAGGTCGTTGTCGTCCTTGCGCTTGGAGCCCGGCACCTTGTTGCTGAGCATGTAGGCGGCACCACCACCCATGATCACATCGGCGCGCGACATCAGCAGTTGCTCGGCGATCACGTCCTTGTCACCGCGGCGGCGCGTGTGGGCCACCATGCCGGCGGGCGTGGCGTCCTCGATCTCGGCGTCCGAGACAATGCCCACGGCCATGCCGGTGCGCCGCTTGATCACCTCGGTCAGGGTCTCGACCTTGGGGTGATCCAGGTTGCCGGCGGCGCGGCTGACGTACACGCCCAAGGCGTTGACGCTGGACTTGTGGCCGGTGGTGTAGGCGCTCATCGAGTTGGCCGAATCGGTGATCACCGAATCCACACCGCTGGTGCCCACCAGGGCCATGTGCGGGAAGTCGTCAAAGGCCAGCTTGCCCAGGTACTTGCCCTGGCTGATGCCCTTGGAGAGGATGCGCGCGGCGGTGCGGTTGGCCAGCGTCATGCCATCGCCGATGAACAGGATGACGTTGCGGGCCTTGCGCGGGCCGGTGGCATAGACCTCCCAGCTCACGCTCAACTTTTCCTGGCCGTCGGTGGCTTCGAGCTTGTAGGAGCCGGGCTTGTCCAGCGACACGTCGCGCCACACCAGGGCGCTGCCGGCCTTGCCGTTTTCCTTCTCGATGTACTGGGCGGGCTTGCCGGCCAGGGTGTCCACCGGCTGGCCATTGAGTGTGGCGCGCAGGGCACTGGCAGGGCTGCTGGCGTTGAACTCGACCTTCACGTCAAAGCGGGCGCCGGCCAGGATGCTGGCGCGATCAATGGGGTAGAGCGCACCGGCCTGGGCCGGCAGTTGCAGCGTGGCCAGCACCATGGCGGCGGCCAACAGGGGAATCGATCGCATGGTGCGGTATGCCTTTGGGGGAATGCTTGTTGCGCAACGCATGCCGGTTGCGGCCCGCATTGCACGATGATCGTGTGTCGGCGTGATGACGGTGGCCTCAGCGCGACGCCTGGGCGCAGGTTTGCAACATGATGGCTTCGACCTGCGACACGATGTGCGCCCAGCCTTGCGTCAGTGCGGTCTGGCGGGCTGCAGCGGCCATGTCCTGCAGGCGGCCGCGCCGTGCGGCCAGCAAGCGGGCCTGCGCGATGAAATGCACAGCCTGGTCAAAGTCGACCAGGCAGCCGTTGACGCCGTGTTCGATCACCTGCGCTGCAGCGGCGTAGCGGTAGGCCAGCACCGGCAAGCCGCTGGCCATGGCTTCCAGCGTGACATTGCCGAAGGTTTCGGTGACGCTGGGAAACAGAAACAGATCGGCGCTGGCGTAGTGTTCGGCCAGGGCCGTGCCCGTCTGCATGCCCGCAAAGTGCACCTGCGGGTGGGCCTGCTGCAGGGCGCTGCGCAGGGGGCCGTCGCCCACCAGCACCAGCTTGCTGTCGGGGGCTTCGCTGCGCACGGCTTCAAAGGCCTGCATCAGCAGGTCCAGGTTCTTTTCAGGCGCCAGGCGGCCTACGCACATCACCACCTGGGTCTGCGGCCCGGCGCCCCATTCGCGGCGCAGGCTGTCGCTGCGGCGCTGGGGGCAGAAGCGCTCGGTGTCCACACCACGGCCTACCACATGCAGGCCCTTGAAACCCATGCTGCCCAGGTCTTGTGCCAGCCCGGCGGTGGGCACCATGGTGGCCTGCGTGCGGTTATGAAACTTGCGCAGGTAGGCCATGATGGGCTTGCTCAGCCAGCCCACGCCGTAGTGCTTGCTGTAGGCATGGAAGTTGGTGCGAAAGTCGGAGGTGACCGGCAGCTTCAGGGTGTGCGCCGCCTGCAGCGCCGACCAGCCCAGCGGGCCTTCGGTGGCCACGTGCACCACGTCGGGCCGGTGCTGTTGCCATTGCCGGATCAGCGCACGCTTGGCGGGCAGGCCGAGCTTGAGGTGCGGGTAGCGCGGGATGGGCAGGCCGCGCATCAGCAACTCCTGCACGGGCGCTTCGTCGCTGGCGGCCTCGTGGGCCTGCTGGCGAGGCCGGATCAATTGCACCGCATGGCCGCGCTGGTGCAGGCCGTCCACCAGGCGGGCCACGGTCATGGCCACACCGTTCACCTCAGGCGGATAGGTTTCGGTGACCAGGGCCACCCGCAGGCTTTGCCGGGGCGGCATCAGGCTTTGAACCAGAAATGGCGCCTGATCCAGCGACATCTCATCAGGGGTAGACCGAAGCAGGGCTGAAGACATGGCATCACCGTCAATGAATGGGCCCGATGGTGGCCGCGGCTCGCAACAGTTTGATGACGGGGTGCACAGCCTGTGCGGCCGCCACGCAATCGACACAGGCCCGTCACGGGATGGTCACGCCCGGCTCGCACCATCGGGCCCTGCAGCGGCCCCCATGAATCGGGCAGGGAGGCGGCTGCGTTCTTTCTCTTGCTGCCCGACCGATGAGGACACCCATGAGCACCTTCAAGCAGGCCTTGGCCACCCAGCGCTGGGATGACCACCGCTACTACCACCACAGCCGCATCAACCAGTCGCTGCACTTCGTGTCGGCGATGAGCTTTCTGGTGGCCTATGTGCTGCTGTTCATCGACCCGCCCATGGCTGCCCTGGTGGGCTGGCTGGTGTCGATGACCACGCGCCAGGCTGGCCATTTCTTTTTCGAGCCCACCGGCTACGACCACATCAACCAGGCCACCCACGATCACAAGGAAGCGATCAAGGTGGGCTACAACCTGCGCCGCAAGGTGGTGCTGATCGCGCTGTGGGCGCTGGGCCCGGTGCTGGTGTGGCTGCAACCCACGCTGTGGGGCATGGTGGCTGCCGCCGACGACCTGATGGGCTTTGCCCGCAACGTGGGCTGGATCTGGCTGGCGCTGGGCGTGGCCGGGCTGCTGTTTCGCACCGTGCACCTGTTCTTCCTGCAGGGTGTGCAGGCTGGCCTGGTGTGGTGCACCAAGATCCTGACCGATCCGGTGCATGACCTGATCCTGTACCACCGCGCGCCGCTGGCGCTGCTGCGCGGTGAGCTGCTCGATCCGATGGACCACGTGGCCCACCGCGGCCAGGGTGCCTGAGGCGGCACCCGGCGGGTCAGAAGCGATGGGCCAGCATCTCGCGCAGCAGGCTGCGCTTGATCGACTGGTCGGTCAGGCCGGCGTGCTGCCACCACCAGCCGCCGGCCTGCATCTGTTTGCAGGCCGCCACGAAGCGCTGGCACACCGCATCAAAGTCCTGGTCGCTGTAGTTCAGGCTGAAGATCAGGCGACCGGTGCCCACCCAGCTCAGCGCCAGGCCGTGTGCCCGCAGGTAGAACTGCAGCATCCAGTTGTAGCGCGACGGGCGGGTGTAGGTCACCGTCCACACCGAGTGCAGATTGGCCACGCGCACTGGCAGGTCTTCGGCTTCCAGCAGGGTGTTGAGCCGGGCGGCGCGCTGGTTCCAGCGCTCGTCGGCACCGTCGTAGGCAGCCATCACCTCGGGGCTTTCCAGCCTGTCGAGGAAGGCTGCCATCGCGCCCATCACATAAGGGTGGGCATTGAAGGTGCCGCGCGCAAAGCAGATGTCGGCGGGGCGGTCTTCGCGGTAACGCTTCATCAGCTGGGCCTTGCCGCACACCACGCCGATGGGCAGGCCGCCGCCCAGCGTCTTGCCGTAGGTGACCATGTCGGCCTGCACGCCGAAGTACTCCTGCGCGCCACCCGGTGCCAGCCGGAAGCCCAGGAACACCTCGTCCAGAATCAGCACGATGCCGCGCTCGGTGCACACCTGGCGCAGGTCGTGCAGCCAGCGGGTGTAGGCGGCACGGTCAAAGTGGGCACGGCGGCCGCTGTTGACCAGCGACGAATCACCGGGCGCCGCCTGGTTGGGATGCAGGCCCTGCAGCGGGTTGACCAGCACGCAGGCGATGTCGCGGCGGGTGCGCAGCACACGCAGGGTGGCTTCGCTCATTTCCTCCAGCGTGTAGGTGGTGTCCTGCGGCTTGGCCGGGTTGCCCGGGCCGGGTTGCACGCCTTCCCACCAGCCGTGGTAGGCGCCGCAAAAGCGCACCAGGTGGCTGCGGCCGGTGTGATAACGCGCCAACCGCACCGCCTGCATCACGGCCTCGGTGCCGCTCATGTGGAAGGACACGGCGTCCAGCCCCGAGATGGCGCGCAGGCGCTGCACGTTCTGCTGCACGCAGGGGTGGTAGGCGCCCAGCACCGGGCCCAGGTTTTGCACCCGCTGGGCTCCATCGGCCATGCAGGCCTTGTAGAAGTCGTAGCCGAACACGTTGACGCCATACGAGCCTGTGAGGTCGTAGAAGGGGTTGCCGTCCAGGTCTTCGACCATCACGCCGTGCGAGGCCTGCAAGGCAGCGGGCATGCGCAGATGCCGGCGCAGCCAGGGGCTGAAGGGGTAGGGCACGCGGTAGGCGCCGGTGAACTGCAGATCGGGCAGGCCATCGGCCAGTTCCACCGTGGCGGCCAGCGATCGGGCGTAACGGGCCTGGAACAGCACCGACAACTGCATCAGGGCCTCGTGCCGCTGGTGGGCCACCTGGGCGGGCGCGCCGTCGGCGGCCAGAAACTGCTCGCCGTCGTAGGTGTAGCCGGGCACCTGGCTGGCCACACGCTTGGCCATGCGCACATGGCCGGTGAGCGAGCGGTGCTTGGCCGCCGACAACTGCAGACGGCGGCGCGCGGCAGGCAGCAAAACACCCAGGGCCGCCAGGGCGCCCAGGGTGACGGCGCCAAGTGCAAACGAAGGATTCATGACGGGGCGCTCCAGGCGCAGGCTGTGGTGATGCCCCGGGTTTAACAAGATGCTTTGACAAGACCATGAACATCACACAAAGACTTCAACATTGGCGCGATACCGTGCTGCAACAGGAAGACATCAACTTTCTGCTGACCAACCGCGTGCCGCGCATCGCGCTCACCCGCTTCATGGGCTGGTTCAGCCAGATTCGCCAGCCCTGGGTGCGTGATGCCTCGATTGCCGTCTGGAAGGCTTTCGCCGATCTGGACCTGAGCGACGCCGCCAAGACGCAGTTCGACAGCCTGCACGACTGCTTCATCCGCCAGCTGAAGCCGGGCGCCCGCACGGTGGACGCGCGCCCCGAGATGCTGACCAGCCCCAGCGACGGCATCGTGGGCGAATGCGGGCCGGTGATCGATGGCCAGGTGTTCCAGGCCAAGGGCTTTCCGTACACGCTGGCCGATCTGTTCGGGCCGGGCGCGGCGGCCGCGCAAACCTACCGCAACGGGCATTACGTGACGCTGCGTCTGACCTCGTCGATGTACCACCGCTTCCATGCCCCGCACGATTGCCAGGTGCACCATGTCACCTACCACTCGGGTGACACCTGGAACGTCAACCCGGTGGCGCTCAAGCGGGTGGAGCGCCTGTTCTGCAAGAACGAGCGAGCGGTGATCCATGGCCGTTTGCAAGCCGATGGCCAGCCCTTTGCGCTGGTGCCGGTGGCGGCCATCCTGGTGGCCAGCATCCGCCTGCACTGGATCGACACGCTGCTGCATGTGCGTTACCGCGGCCCTCATGAATTGCCCGGTGAGGCCCGCTTTGCCAAGGGCCAGGAGATGGGCTGGTTTCAGCATGGCTCCACCATCATTGTGTTTGTGCCGCCGGGCTTTGCGCTGGCCAATGGCATCGCCACTGGCGTGCAGGTGCGCATGGGCCAGCCCCTGCTGCGGCAATCGCCGGCCTGAGTGTCACGACAAGTTCATCAGTTCGTTGCACGCCTGTCATGCCCGCTGGCGAGCATCAGGGCTCCACGATGAGGAGCGAGCGATGAAGGTCTGTGTCTTTGGTGCAGGTTATGTGGGGCTGGTCACGGCGGCTTGTCTGTCGGAGATGGGCAACAGCGTGATGTGCCTGGATGTGGACGAGGTCCGTGTGGCCCGCCTGCAGGCCGGTGAGGTACCCATCCATGAGCCCGGCCTGGATGAGCTGCTGCATCGCAACGCGGCTGCGGGCCGCCTGCACTTCACCACCGATGCCGCGCAGGCCGTGTCGCACGGCACGCTGGTGTTCATCGCGGTGGGCACGCCGCCCGCCGAAGACGGCTCGGCCGACCTGGACCATGTGCTGGCCGCTGCCCGCACCATTGGCCAGCACATGCTCGATTACAAGGTGGTGGTCGACAAGAGCACCGTGCCGGTGGGAACCGCCGACCGCGTGCGCCAGGTGATCGCCGACACCCTGCGTGAGCGCGGTGCCGTGCTGCCCTATGCCGTGGTGTCGAACCCCGAATTCCTGAAGGAAGGCATGGCCATTGAGGACTTCATGCGGCCCGACCGCGTGGTGATCGGCTGCGACAACGAACAGGCGGCGCTGCTGATGCGCGCGCTGTACGCGCCCTTCCTGCGCAACCGCGACCGCATGCTGGTGATGGATGTGCGCAGCGCCGAGCTCACCAAGTACGCGGCCAATGCCATGCTGGCCACCCGCATCAGTTTCATGAACGAGGTGGCGGCCCTGGCCGATGCACTGGGGGCCGACATCGAGCAGGTGCGCCGGGGCATTGGCAGCGACCAGCGCATTGGCACGCACTTTCTGTATGCTGGCTGCGGCTGGGGCGGCAGCTGCTTTCCCAAGGATGTGAAAGCCCTGTCGTACATGGGCGCCCAGGTCGGTCTGGACATGCCCATGATCGCCGCCACGCGCCACATCAATGACCGCCAGCGTGGCCTGCTGGTTGAGCGGCTGTGCCAGCGCCTGGGCACCGATCTGCGCGGCCAGCGCATCGCCGTCTGGGGCCTGGCCTTCAAGCCGGGCACCGACGACATGCGCGAAGCCCCCAGCCTCACGGTGGTCAACGCCTTGCTGGCCATGGGCGCGCAGGTGCAGGCCTACGACCCGGTGGCCGGCCCGAATGCCGCGCGCCTGTGGGCCGACCAGCCAGGCTTTGCCTTGATGCCTGGCCAACTGGAAGCCACCGACGGCGCATCGGCCCTGCTGGTGCTGACCGAATGGCGCGAGTTCCGCAGCCCTGATTTTGCTGAGCTGAGCCGTCGCCTGCTGCGCCCGCTGATCCTGGATGGGCGTAATCTGTACGAGCCCGAATTGATGGCTTCGCTGGGCTTTGACTACCAGGGCATTGGCCGGGGCCAGGGCCCGCAGGCTGTGGGCGTGCAAGACCTGACGCCGCTGACACGCCAGGCCCTGGTGGCCTGAGCGGGCTGTCACAAAAACGTCAGCACAGGCGCGGTGTAATGCCGCATGGCCGAACCTGCCCAACTTGCGGCGGCGCCCGGCGCCCCCCTGTCCAATCGAACCCTGCAGTACGGATCCGGCCCCAGCGGCCTGATCTGTGCTTACCTGTTTGCCAACGAGCGCCCGGGCCAGGCCCTGTCGCTCGAAGAAGCCGTGCACTGGCTGGCCGCCAACCCGCCGGGTGACCCGGCCCTGGGCTTCATCTGGCTGCATTTCAACCTGACCGATGCGGCCGCGCAGGGCTGGATACGCCAGTACCTGGCCCCGCCGCCCGAGTTTTTTGAGGCGCTGCGCGACGGCTCACGCTCGACGCGCATCGAAGACGCCGCCGACCAGTTGGTGGCCGTGATCAACGATGTGGCCTACGAGTTCTCGTTCGAGCCCAGCGAGATTGCCACGCTGTGGCTCACTGCCAACCCGCGCGTGGCCCTGAGCGCGCGCAGCCACCCGCTGCGCTCGATTGACCGGCTGCGCCAGGCTGTTCGTGAAGGCTGCGGTTTTGCGTCATCGGTGGCCCTGCTCAACCACCTGCTGCATGACCAGGGTGATGTGCTGGTGCGCATCGTGCGCGACGCCACGCTGCAGGTCGATGTGATCGAAGACAGCCTGCAACTGGGCCAGCTGCAGCGCAAGCGCGCTGACCTGGGCAAGCTGAGGCGTGTGCTGGTGCGCCTGCAGCGCCTGCTGGCGCCCGAGCCTGGCTCGCTGTTTCGGCTGCTGCGCCAGCCGCCACCCTGGATGGCCGCCGCCGACCTGGACGAATTGCGGCAGGCCACCGAAGAGTTCTCGCTGGTGCTGCGTGACCTGGCCGCCCTGCAAGAGCGCATCAAGCTGCTGCAGGAAGAAGTGGCCGCCCAGGTGGGTGAACAAACCAACCGCAGCGTGTTCACCCTCACCGTGGTCACCGTGCTGGCCCTGCCCATCAACATCATCGCCGGCCTCTTGGGCATGAATGTGGGCGGCATCCCGCTGGCGCAGGAGCCCCATGGCTTCTGGGTGATCGTGGCCATCGTGGCCAGCTTCACCGTGGTGGCGGGCTGGCTGGCCTTCAGGCGTCGAGAGCCCCACTGAGCGCCAAGCGTTCACAATGACCGAATTGGCCCGGACGGTCGGGCCTTCGGCGGTGGCCCGTGGCCCACTTCCTGTCAGGCGCATGGCTTGCGATGAAGATCGACTTTGACGGCGTGCAGGCCTTTGTGGCCGTGGCCGAGTTGGGCGGCTTCAGCCGGGCGGCGGCCACGCTGCACATCACGCAAACCGCGCTCACGCGCCGCATCCAGAAGCTGGAGCACTACCTGGGCCTGCAGCTGCTGGCCCGCACCACCCGCCGCGTCGAGATGACGGCCGTGGGCCGCGAGTTTTTGCCGCAGGCGCGCAGCATCGTGCAGGACATGACGCTGGCCGTCGAGCGCCTGAAGGACATGTCGCAGCGCGCGGTGGGGCAGGTGGTGCTGGCCTGCATCCCGTCAATGACCACCCATGTTCTGCCTGCCTGGATACGGGAATACGCCGCGCAGCACCCCGACAACCGCATCCGCCTGCACGATGGCTCGTCCAATGAGGTGCGCCAGGCTGTGCTGGGTGGCAAGGCCGAGCTGGGCGTGGCGGTGCAGGGCGAAGCGCACCCCGACCTGATCGAGACCGTGCTGTTTGCCGATCCGCTGGTGTTCGTGTTTCGCTCGCCGCACCCGCTGGATGGCCAGAAATCGGTGCGCTGGGCCGACATGCGCGACAAGGACCTGATCGGCATCAGCAGTTTCATGGCCACCCGCATCTTCATGGATTACCAGCTGTCCAAGCGCGGCATCCGGCTGCATGGCAACTACGAGGTGCAGCACCATGCCACGGCCATCAACCTGGTGGCCGCCGGGGTGGGCAGCGCCATCATGCCGGCCTCGGCCATCCGCGAAGGCGACCGCCCCGGCGTGCGCAGCCTGGCCCTGACGCACCCAGCCGTCAAGCGCAAGGTGGTGCTGCTGCAGCGGCGAGATGGGGTGCTGTCGCCGGCTGCGCAGGCCTTCAGGGGCACCATCGAGCGGGTCAAGCTCGCGTTCTGAGTGCTCTTTATTGATGCGCCATTCGCGATAATCAACGCGTCTTTTTCACTTATCGAAACAGTCTGCAGGTTTGAGAATCTGCGTTTCTGGACGGCGGGGCGGGGATTCATGGGCATCGATGTGCTGGTCATCGGCGGCGGCAATGCGGCACTGTGTGCGGCCCTGATGGCCGCTGAAGCCGGTGCTAGCGTGTTGCTGCTGGAAGCCGCGCCCCGCGAGCTGCGCGGCGGCAACTCCAGCCACACCCGCAACCTGCGCTGCATGCACGATGCCCCGCAAGACGTGCTGGTCGAGGCCTACCCCGAAGAAGAGTACTGGCAAGACCTGCTCAAGGTGACTGGCGGGCTGACCAATGAGCACCTGGCGCGCCTGACCATCCGTGCTTCGTCCACCTGCCGCGATTGGATGCGCCGCCACGGCGTGCACTTTCAGCCGCCGCTGTCGGGCGCGCTGCATGTGGCGCGCACCAATGCCTTCTTCATGGGCGGCGGCAAGGCGCTGGTCAATGCTTACTACCGCAGCGCCCAGCGCCTGGGGGTGCAGGTGCGCTACCAGGCGCCGGTTGATCGCATCGAGGTGGCCGACGGCCGTTTTGTGGCCGCCTGGGTGGGTGATGAGCGCATCACCGCCAAGACCTGCGTGCTGGCCGCTGGCGGCTTTGAATCCAACCGCGAATGGCTGCGCGAAGCCTGGGGCCAGAACGAGCGCGGCGAGTGGCCGGCCGACAATTTTTTGATCCGCGGCACGCGTTTCAACCAGGGCACGCTGCTGCGCCACCTGATCCATGACCACGGCGCCGACCAGATTGGTGATGCCACCCAGGCGCACATGGTGGCCATCGATGCCCGCGCACCGCTGTACGACGGCGGCATCTGCACGCGCATTGATTGCGTCAGCCTGGGCGTGGTGGTCAACCGCGAGGCGCGGCGCTTTTACGACGAGGGCGAAGACTTTTGGCCCAAGCGTTATGCCATCTGGGGCCGCCTGGTGGCCCAGCAGCCGGGGCAGATCGCCTGGTCGATCATCGATGCCAAGGCCGTGGGCCGCTTCATGCCGCCGGTGTTTCCGGGCGTGCAGGCCAGCACGCTGCCCGAGCTGGCCCGCCAGCTGGGCCTGGACGAAGCCGCCTTCATGCAAACCCTCAACGATTTCAACCAGGCCGTGGTGGCCGGCCAGTTTGACCACACCACGCTGGACAACTGCCACACCCAGGGCCTGGTGCCGCCCAAGACGCACTGGGCACGCAGCATCGACACCGCACCCTTTTATGCCTATGCCGTGCGGCCCGGCATCACCTTCACCTACCTGGGCCTGCACACCGATGACACCGCCGCCGTGCGCTTTGCCGGGCAGCCCAGCCCCAACCTGTTTGTGGCCGGCGAGATGATGGCCGGCAATGTGCTGGGCAAGGGCTACACCGCCGGGGTGGGCATGTCGATCGGCACGGCCTTTGGCCGCATTGCCGGCCAGCAGGCGGCGCATGCAGCCTTGCAGCAGGGGGCGCAGCATGTCCTCGCTTGATGCCCTGGTGAACCAGGCCAAGGCCCTGGCCGATGGCCAGGGGGTGCCCACGCCCGAAGCCGAGGTGGCGCGGGTGCTGACCATCTGCAATGCATGCCGCTACTGCGAAGGCTTTTGCGCAGTGTTTCCGGCCATGACACGCCGCCTGGCGTTTTCGCCCGCCGATGTGCACCAACTGGCCAACCTGTGCCACAACTGCGGTGCCTGCCTGCACGCCTGCCAGTACGCGCCGCCGCACGAGTTTGCGGTGAACGTGCCCCGCGCCATGGCGCAGGTGCGCGGGCGCACCTACGCGCATTACGCCTGGCCCGCGCCGCTGGGGCGCCTGTACCAGCGCCAGGGTCTGATGCTGTCCTTGGCGCTGGCAGCTGCATTGGCCTTGTTCCTGATGCTGGCGGCCAGCCTGCACGGCGGCCAGTCGGTGGCGCCCGGAGGCAGCTTCTACAGCGTCTTTCCGCACGGCTTGCTGGTCAATCTGTTTGCGCCGGTGTTCGGCTTTGCGGTGCTGGCCCTGGGGCTGGGCTTGCGCAATTTTTGGTGCGATGTCACGCCGGTCACCAGCGGCCAGCCGCCATCGGCCGCTGCGCTGGCCGAGGCCCGGCGTGATGTGCTGACGCTCACCTACCTGGGCGGCGGCCATGGCCAGGGTTGCCACAACGACGACGACGCCTGGACACTGGCCCGCCGGCATTGCCACCACCTCACTTTCTATGGCTTCATGCTGTGTTTGGCGGCCACCGCCACGGCCACCGTGGCCCACTACGCGCTGGGCCTGCCGGCGCCATACCCGCTGTGGTCAGTGCCCAAGCTGCTGGGCGTGGCCGGGGGCCTCAGCCTGATGCTGGGCACGGCCGGCCTGGGCTGGCTCAACCTGCGGCGCCACCCCCTGCACGGTGATCCGGCCCAGAAGCCCATGGACCTGGGCTTCATCGCCCTGCTGTTCGTGGTGGCGGCCAGTGGCATGGGCCTGTGGCTGGCTGCCGGCAGCACCTGGCTGACAGGTTGGCTGTGCCTGCACCTGGGCAGCGTGATGGCGCTGTTTGCCACCTTGCCGTATAACAAGTTTGCCCACGGCATCTACCGCAGCGCGGCCCTGCTGCGGCATGCCATTGAAAAACGCCAACCCAACCCGGTGGGGCTGGGCGCCGATTGACCCCTGCACAACAACGAGGAAACCCCCCATGCAACGCCGTCACCTGATCAGCCTGCTGGCTGCCGCTGCCGCCACGGCCCTGAACTGCCCTGCCAGCGCGCAAGAGCTGCCCAAGAAGCCCATCGTCATCGTGGTGGGCTTTGCCGCCGGCGGCGCCGCCGACACCGCCGCCCGCATCATCGGCAAGAAACTCAGCGAGAACACGGGCCTGACGGTGCTGATCGAGAACCGCCCTGGCGCGGGTGGCAACACGGCGCACCAGTACGCGGCCAACGGCCCGGCCGATGGCTCGGTGCTGCTGTTTGGCTCGGTGGGGCCACTGTGCATCGCCCAGCACCTGATGAAGATCCCCTACGACCCGGTCAAGGATCTGGCGCCCATCACCATGGGGGTCAACTTCCCCAATGTGCTGGTGGTGCACGCGGGCCTGAAGATCAAGACGTTTGCCGAGTTCATCGCCTACGCGCAAAAAAACCCCGGCAAGATCGATTACGCCTCGACCGGGCCGGGTTCGGCCTCGCACCTGGCCGGCGAACTGATGGACGACATGGCCAAGATCGACACCCTGCACGTGCCCTACAAGGGCGGTGCACCGGCCATGCAAGACCTGCTGGGTGGCCGGGTGGCGGCCTACTACTCCACTTACTCCACCTCACAGCCCTACATCGAGAACGGCAAGCTGATCCCCTTGGCCTCCACCGGCCCCAAGCGCCTGCCGCAGCTGCCCAATATCCCCACCATCGCCGAATCGGGCTACCCCGGCTACAGCGCCACCAACTGGTATGCCTTCGTGGCCTCGTCCAAGGTGCCCAAGCCCATGCTCGATCGCTGGAACGTCGAGCTGGTCAAGGCCTTGAAGGCGCCTGAGGTGGTGGCCGAACTCAACAAGCACGGCATGCCCCCGGCACCAGGCACGCGTGACGAGCTGGCCGCCACCATCAAGAGTGAATCGGCCATGTGGGGCCGGGTCATCAAAGACCGCAAGATCGTCCTCGAATAAGCAGCCCAACGGCTCACAGGAGACAACATGAACCGTCAACAATTCTTGATGCGCGGCGCACGCGCCGGCCTGCTGGCCATCGGCCTGATGCTGGGCCACCTGGGCAGTGCCTGGGCGGCCGAGATCCGCGTCATCACCTCGGGTGCCTTCACCGAGGCCTACAAAAAGCTCATCCCGCTGTTCGAGGCCGCCTCGGGCCACCAGGTGATCAGCGCCTTTGGCGCGTCCATTGGCGATGCGCCTGATTCCATCCCCAGCCGCTTTGCCCGGGGTGAATCGTTTGACATCGTCATCCTGTCCGAGGGCGGACTGGAAGCCCTGGTCAAGGCTGGCAAGGTGCAGCCCGGCACCCGCACCGATCTGGCGCTGTCCAAGATCGGCGCGGCGGTGCGCAAGGGCACGCCCAAGCCCGACATCAGCACCGTGGCGGCACTCAAGGCCACGCTGCTCAATGCCAAGTCGATTGCCTATTCGGCCAGCGCCAGCGGCACCTACCTGTCCACCGAGCTCTTCCCCAAGCTGGGCGTGGCCGAGCAGATGAAGGTCACGGCCAGGCGCATCCTCAGCGAGCGCGTGGGCGCCGTGGTGGCCCGTGGTGATGCCGAACTGGGCTTTCAGCAGGTCAGCGAGCTGATCTACTTCAAGGAGCTGGATTTCATCGGCACGCTGCCCGATGAAGTGCAGCAATCGGTCTACTTCTCGGCCGGCCTGGTGCAAGGTGCCAAGGAAGACGCCGCCGCGCGCCAGCTGGTGAAGTTCCTCAGCTCGGCCGCGGTGGCCGATGTGGTGCGCGCCACCGGCCTGGAGCCGGTGGCAGGCAAGCGCTGAGCCCTGCGTCGATCAGAAATCCAGCGTGGCCGACAGCGTGAAGCTGCGTGCCGGCAGCACCGTCAGCAGGTCGCCGGGCAAGGGGTTGGCGCTGCTGCTGCCGGTGGCCGGCGAGGCAATGCCCACCACGCTGTGGCGGTTCAGCAGGTTGTCGATGCCCAGCTGGATCTTGGCCTGGCGTGCACCGGCCATCGGGTTCTTGATGGTGTAGTTGACGAACAGGTTGGTCAGCAGCACCGGGTCGATGGTGAAGGCCTGGTGGGTGCCGGCCTTGTCATCGTTGTAGACGCGACCCACGCGGTTGAGCGACAGGCTGCCGGCCCAGTGGCCTTGCTGCAGGTTCAGGCCCAGGGCTTCGGTGTCGCGCGGTGCGCCGGCCACCCACTGGCCGCTGATGGCGCCGCTGCTGTACTTCAGCGTGCCCAACGTGGCGCTGGCGTACACGCTCAGGCCATGGCCCAGCGTGTAGGTGCCTTCGGCCTCCAGGCCCTTGCTCACCTGCGTGCCGCTCAGCACATAACCCACGTTGCCGGCGGAATCGGGCGGCAAGGCGGTGTAGGCGCCGTCCAGGGTGGTGTGGTACACGTCGGCCGACAGCGACAGGTCGCTCGATTGCCACACCGTGCCCAACTGCGCGGTCTTGGTCTTGGTGGCCTTGGGCACCGGCGACACCTGGGCGTTCTTCACATCAAACACGCTGGTGCTGGGGATCAGATCACCCTTGGACAGTTGGGCATAGGCCGTCCAGCCCGGCTTGATCGTGTAGTGCACATCCAGCGAGGGCAGCACATCCGAGTAGCTGACGCTGTTGCTGATGCTGGCTGCGCCGCCGGTGATGACGCCGGTGCTCGAGCTGTAGGTGCCGCCCAGCGTGCCCACGGCGCCGCCGTTGTCCTTCAGGTGCACGAAGTCCTGCTTGTAGCTGGCGGTCTTGATGCCGGGCGTGACCTTCAGCGCATCACCCAGCTTGAACTCGAACTCGACATACGGTTGCACCGTGGTGGTGACATAGGTCTCGTTGAAGTTGGGGGCGGGGCGGTCAACCCAGGTGCGTGGATCGGTTGGCACCTGGTAACGGGCGCTGTCGGCACGGTCCAGCCACATGCCGGTGCGCAGCGTGCCCAGCTTGGAGTCCATCGTCGCGCGAAGCAGGTTGCCCATGGTGACATAGGCATTGAGCTTGTCGGTGCCGCTGCTGGCGCTGATGCTGGCGCCGTTGTAGTTCTGCTTGTTGTGGTACTGGTAGCGGTAGGCCTTGTCTTCCAGCTTCCAGCCGTTGCCCAGGTCGGTCTGCACACCGGCATAAACGAAGTTGGTGTACAGGTGGTAGAAGTTGTAGCCGAAGTAATCACCACGCGCCGGGTCACCGCTCAGCAGCACGTCGTAGTGGCCGGCGTCGTAGTTGGCGCGGGTCACACCCTTGGTGTTGGGCGTGTTGTTCTGCAGGCCCAGGTACGAGCCAAACAGCGTGAAGGTGGTGGCCGGGGCCAGCTTGGTCTGGAACTTCACCGACACCAGTTCGCGGTTCTGGTGGTTGTAGGTCTGGTAGCCATCCGACATCAGCGACTGGGCCGTGATCATCAGGTTCGACTGGCCTTGCTCACCGATGCGGCCGGTCTGGTATTCAACGCCCAGGGCCTTGGTGTTGAAGCTGCCCACCGTGGCGGTGGCGCTGGTGCGGCGGTCGTCTTCCAGGCTGCGCGACAAGAGGCTCACCGAGCCGCCAAACGTGGCCTGGCCGATGGTGGCGGCCGTGCCCGGGCCGCGATCGACCACCACGCCGCCCAGCAGCGGGCTGGGGAAGTAGGCCCACGAGTGGTGGCTCACGCCGTTGGTGTCGTTGAAGGGGATGCCATCAAAGGTGTAGACCATGTTGCTGTCGGACAGGCCGCGCATCGTGATCTTGGTGTCGCCCAGGCCCACGCCGTTGGGGCTGAAGCTGAAGGCCCCCGGCGTCTTGGCCACGATCTGGGTGTAGTCGGCCAGCGGCGTGGCGTAATCGCGGATGGTGGCGTCGTCTACCAGCGACTGGGCCGAGCGCGCCGTGAGCGAGCCTTGCGAGGGTGCAGCCTGCACCGCCGACGGGCCGCGTGCGGCCTGGCCGGTGACCACCACCACCTCTGAGGCGACGGCGCTGGCCTGGGCCTGCACGGCCAGGGGCGCCACGGCAAACATCGCGGCCAGGGCGGCGCGGCAGGACAGGGCCAATGTGGACAGGTGGGGTTGATGCGAAGTGGCGGACATAGGGGCCTCGAAGTGGAATGAAAAGGGGCAAGCGCCGTGCCGTGGGGCCGACGAATGGATGCCATGCTCGGGCGGCATGGCGACAGAGCCGTGACACGCCCGAAGTCGTTGCGAAGGGGCGTCAACGCAGGCCCCATGTCGCAGTGCGCTGGTAGGCTGTCATGGCCCGGTCACAGGGCGCAGCCACCTTGAGACCCTTTTCAGGATCGCCATGAGCCCCGTCCATCAACAAGCCACCTGGTGCCTGGCGCGCCTGCTGCTGGCCCTGCCGGTTCTGGCGGCGTGCCAGGGCCCGAACTTGCACGGCCCGGTCGCCTCGGCTCATTCGGTGAGCCACGCCTGGGTGCAGGCCGCTGACAATGGGCGTTGGGTGGCCCGTGCCATGACCAGCACCGCGTGTCCGGCCCTGCAGGTTGACGGCCAGCTCCTGCCCATGGCCGAGCGTGTGGGCCCGGCGGTGGTGCCCGCGCGCGCCGGCGGGCCGCAGGCCGATGTGCGCGAAGCCGCGTTTGCGCAGCGCGTGTGCGAGGCCACGCTGCCGGCCGGTGCCAGCCAAGTGCTGCTGGATGGCCGCCGCTTGCCGTCGCCCCCCACCCAGCCGCGTCGCATCGTGCTGGTGGGTGACACCGGCTGCCGCATGAAGCAATCCGAAAACGCCTTCCAGGATTGCAACGACCCGGTGCGCTGGCCCTTTGCCACCGTGGCCCGGCAAGCGGCCGCCTGGCACCCTGATCTGGTTATCCACGTGGGTGATGTGCACTACCGCGAAAGCCCCTGCCCCGCAGGGCGCGCCGGTTGCGCTGGCAGCCCCTGGGGCTATGGCGAAGTCGCCTGGCTGGCCGATTTCATGCAGCCCGCGCAAGCCTTGCTGCAGGCTGCACCGTGGGTGATGGTGCGGGGCAACCATGAGTCGTGTTCCCGGGCCGGCGTGGGCTGGTTTCGCTACCTGGATGCAGCGCCATGGCGCGCCGAGGCCGCCTGCGTCGATCCAGCGCTGGACGCGCAGGCCGAGTACACCCCACCGTTTGCCGTGGCGCTGGATGCGCAAACCCAGTTGCTGGTGTTCGATTCGGCCTCGGTGCCGGGCAAGCCCCATGCGCCGCAAGACCCGGCCCTGGCACGGCTGACATCCCGGCTGCAGGCCCTGGGTGAGCTGGCCGCCCGCAAGCCCCACAACATCGTGCTGCACCACCACCCGGTGCTGGCCTTTGCCGGCGGCCACGATGGCCAGGCCCGGCCCGGCCACGCCGGCCTGATGGCGGCCATGCGCAGCCAGCACCCGCAGCGCCTGTATGCACCGGGGGTCGATCTGGTGCTCAATGGCCATGTGCACCTGTTTGAAGCCCTGGGTTTTGCCAGCGATCACCCCAGCACCCTGGTGATCGGCAACTCGGGCTCGGCCATGGAAGGCCACATCGACCCGTCCGACGCCCAGGGCCGACAGCCTGCACCGGGTGCGGTAGTGAGCACCTTTGTCACCCACGCCCAGTTTGGCTACGCCACGCTGGAGCGCCCGCATGACGCCGGGCCCTGGGTGTTGACCGCCTGGAGCACCCAGGGCGCGGTGATGGCGCGCTGTCAGTTGGCGGCGGGCCGCCTGAGCTGCCCGGCCACGCCGCCGGGGGCTTGATCTGACGCAAACAGTTCGTGGTTCGACCTGGGGGATAGTTCTTCAGACCTAGTCGGGGCGTGGCGGGCTACGCCTTTTGCACTGGCTGGATGCCTCGCACGGCGGATGTTCAGGCGCGCCCAGCGGCGCGACAGTGACACATCGTTTCAACCGGTGTGTCCCATGGCTTCTGCTGCCCCTGCTCCCATTGCCCGACAGGCCTGGTCGGTGCTGATCGTCAGCACGCTGGCCTTCACCGTGTGCTTCATGGTGTGGATGATGTTTGGCGTCATAGGCATTCCCTTGAAGAAGACGCTGGGCCTCAATGCCACCGAGTTTGGCCTGCTCACCGCCACGCCGGTGCTCACCGGATCGCTGATCCGCGTGCCCCTGGGCATCTGGACCGACAAGTACGGCGGTCGCATCGTGATGGCCGTGCTGATGGCCACCACCGTGCCAGCCATCTGGTTGATGGCCTACGCCACGGCCTACTGGCACTTCTTGGTGATTGGCCTGTTTGTGGGCCTGGCCGGTGGCAGCTTCTCGGTGGGCACGCCTTACGTGGCGCGCTGGTTTCCGCGCAATAGGCAAGGCATGGCCATGGGTGTCTATGGCGCGGGCAATTCGGGCTCGGCTGTCAACAAGTTCGTGGCACCGGCCCTGCTGGTGGCCTTCGGCTGGACCATGGTGCCGCAGGTGTACGCCGCCGTGATGCTGGGCACCCTGGTGCTGTTCTGGTTTGGCAGCAGCAGCAATCCTGACCACCTGGTCTCGTCGCAGACCAGGTTCTCGGACCAGCTCAAGGCGCTGCGCGACCCGAAGGTGCTCAAGTACTGCCAGTACTACAGCATCGTGTTCGGCGGTTACGTTGCGCTGAGCCTGTGGATGGTGCAGTACTACGTGGGCGAGTTCGGCCTGGACATCCGCGTGGCCGCGCTGCTGGCGGCCTGTTTCTCGCTGCCGGGCGGTGTGCTGCGGGCCATCGGGGGTGTGCTGTCCGACAAGTACGGCGCCCATTCGGTCACCTGGTGGGTGATGTGGGTGAGCTGGGTCTGCCTGTTCCTGCTGAGCTATCCGCAGACCGATTTCACCGTGCTCACCGTCAACGGCCCGCGCACCTTCCACATCGGCCTGAACGTGTTTGCCTTCACCGCCCTGATGGCCGTGCTGGGCGTGGCCTGGGCCTTCGGCAAGGCCAGCGTCTTCAAGTACATCAGCGACGACTACCCCAGCAACATCGGCACCATCAGCGGCATCGTGGGCCTGGCCGGTGGCATGGGTGGCTTTGTGCTGCCCATCCTGTTTGGCCTGCTGATGGACCTGACCGGCATTCGCTCATCGGCCTTCATGCTGCTTTACGGCGTGGTCTGGGTGTCGCTGATCTGGATGTACTGGACCGAAGTGCGCCGCACCCCGGTGCTGGGCGCCGACGCACCAGCAGCCCCGTTTTCGCGGTCGTTCGCACGGTAGCCGCCTGGCCACCAAGGGGCCGGCCTTACTCCTCGTTCCACCGGCCCTGCGAACGCACCGCCTCTTCATGCCTTCTCAACCCTTTCACCTTGACCAGGAGACGCCCGTGGCCTCTCACGTGATTGATCGCTGGAACCCCGAAGACGCCAGCATGTGGCAGCAAAGCGGCAGTGCCGTGGCGCAGCGCAACCTGTGGTTGTCCATCCCGGCCCTGACACTGGCCTTTGCCATCTGGATGGTGTGGTCGGTGGTGGTGGTGAACCTGCCGCTGGTGGGCTTCAAGTACAGCACCAACCAGCTGTTCTGGCTGGCGGCGCTGCCGGCGCTGTGCGGCGCCACGCTGCGCATCTTCTATTCGTTTGCGGTGCCCATTTTTGGGGGGCGTCGCTGGACGGCGATCTCCACCGCCAGCCTGCTGCTGCCGGCCCTGGGCATTGGCCTGGCTGTGCAAAACCCCGCCACACCCTATGAAGTGATGGTGGCGCTGGCCCTGCTGTGTGGCCTGGGCGGCGGCAACTTTG
>Ga0228698_1000277_pt1 | contig 43889 bp, 37 predicted proteins | sample McNCre117_Aug_MG_FD_178015 | JGI IMG/M metagenome (GOLD analysis project Ga0228698, IMG submission 178015) | Freshwater microbial communities from McNutts Creek, Athens, Georgia, United States - 1-17_Aug_MG | ecosystem: Environmental > Aquatic > Freshwater > Creek | place: USA: Georgia... | reverse complement strand
TCGACCCACACAGATCGCCTGCCCAAGCCGGTTGACGGGCCCCCAATCGCCACCGTCTGTGACTGTCGGCCGACACGGAAAAACCCGACAGTCGAGTCATACCGGAGAACCTTATGACTCTTACACCCTCGCTGATCGGATTGGCCGCCGGCCAGGCCCGCACCCTGGAGCGCATGGCGGGCCTGCGTCTGCAGGTCTGGAGCGGCCGGCTCTGGATCACCGACGGCGACGATCCGCACGACCATTTCGTCGCGGCTGGCCAGACCCTGGTGCTGGGCGGCGGACGCACCGTGATCGAGGCCGATGCCGGCCCCGCGCGCTATTCGCTGACGCGCGAACGCCAGCCTCAGAGTCCCTTGATCGTCGCCAGCCGGCGCATCACCTGGCGCACGCTGTCGAGCTGCATGTCGCGGTAGAGCAGCTCCTCCTCGGCCTGCTTGCCGAGCACCAGCGCCTCGTCGTAGCTGAGGTCGCGCTCCTGCAGCAGCTCGGTTTCGGGAATCAGGTCGCGGCCACGGCCGCTGCGCACGCGAAAGCGCAGGCGCAGACGCAATTGCAGCTCGCGCACCTGGCCGGTGGCAGTCATGCCGACGACAGCGCGCTCGCGCTGCTCGACCAGCATGTCGAGCACCACGTCGGCGGGCTCGGGCGGCTCCTCGGGACGCACCGGTGCCGGCGCCAGCACGCGCACGCCGTTGGCGGCCAGCTGCGCGCGCAGCTCGCGCCCGAACTCGCTGCGCTCCGACAGGTTGGTGCGCAGGGTCGTGAACGGCAGCGGCTGCGCGCCGCGCAGGCGGAAACCGCAGGCCCCCAGGCCCAGCGTGAGCCCGCCAACGAACGTCGCACGCAACCAGGCGCGGCGCGCGCCGGAGCGCTCGGGCGTGACGGACAGTGGAACAGGCCGGTTCAAGGCAGCAGCCGCGCTCAGAGGACGATGTTGACCAGGCGCCCCGGCACCACGATCACCTTCTTCGGCGCGGCGCCGTTGGCCTGCTTCTGCACCGGCTCGCTCGCGACCGCGGCGGCCTCGATCGCGGCCTTGTCGGCGCTGGCCGGCACCAGGATGGAGCCGCGCAGCTTGCCGTTGATCTGCAGCATCAGCTCGATCTCATCCTGCACCAGCGCGGCCGGATCGACCTGGGGCCAGGCCGCGTCGAGCAGCTCGCCGAGCGTGCCGGCATAGCCCAAGCCGGACCAGAGCGTGTGCGTGACATGCGGCGTCGCCGGATACAGGCAGCGCAGCAGGATGCCGAAGCCCTCGATCAGCGCGACCTGGCCGCCAGGCGTCGCCTGCGCGTCGAAGCCTTCGAGCGCGTTGAGCATCTTCATCGCGCCCGAGACCACGGTGTTGTACTGCATGCGCTGGTAGTCGTAATCGACCTGCTTCAGCACGGTGTGAAGCTCGCGGCGCAGCGCCTTGGCTTCCTTGCCGAAGGCCACGTCGTTGAGTTGCGCGGCGTTGGCAATGCTCTCGATCGCCTGCGCCCAGTCGGTGCGCGACAGCTTGTAGCCTAGGTTCCAGACGCGGCGCAGGAAGCGGTAGCTGCCCTCGACCGCGGCGTCGTTCCACTCCAGCGTCGCCTCGGGCGGCGCGGTGAACATGGTGTACAGGCGCGCGGTGTCGGCGCCGTACTTCTCGATCAGGTCCTGCGGATCGACGCCGTTGTTCTTGGACTTGGACATCGTGCCCACGCCCTCGTAGTCGATCGTGGTGCCGACCGGCAGCAGGCCGTCGGCGCTATCGACCGCGTTCTTGAGCCGGGCGCCGACCACCTTGCCGGCCTCGTCGAGCACATGCTCGACATCGTGCGGCCAGAAGTATTCCTTCGCCCCCTTGGCGGTGCGACGCGAATAGATATGGTTCAGCACCATGCCCTGGGTCAGCAGCTTCTTGAACGGCTCGTCGATCTTGACCAGGCCGAGGTCACGCATCACCTTGGTCCAGAAGCGCGCGTAGAGCAGATGCAGGATCGCGTGCTCGATGCCGCCGATGTACTGGTCCATCGGCATCCAGTAATCGGCCCCGCCGGCGACCATCGCGTCGGCGTTCTTCGGATCGCAGTAGCGCATGAAGTACCACGAACTGTCCACGAAGGTGTCCATGGTGTCGGTCTCGCGCCGCGCGGGCTTGCCGCAGCACGGGCAGGTCACGCCGGCATGGAAGCCCTCGTGCCTGACCAGCGGGTTGCCCGAGCCATCCGGCACGCAGTCCTCGGGCAGCACCACCGGCAGCTGCTCGTAGGGCACTGGCTGCGGACCGCAGTCCTCGCAGTGGATGATAGGGATCGGCGTGCCCCAGTAGCGCTGGCGGCTGACGCCCCAGTCGCGCAGGCGGAAGGTGGTCTTCTTCTCGCCCAGGCCTTGTGCCGCCAGCAGCGCGGCGACCTGATCAACGGCGGCCGCGTGGCCAAGGCCGTCGAGCACGCCCGAGTTGACGCAGGCCAGGCCCTTGTCGGCGTACCAGTCCTGCCAGCGCGTGTCATCAAAAACACAGCAGGCGGTGGCGGTCGGTGCGGCGGACGACGATTTCTGCTCGCAGCATGAGGAGTCCGCCGTACCGGCCGACGCCGCCGCCGGAGCGCCAATCACCTGCTTGATCTCGATGCCGTACTTGAGCGCGAACGCGAAGTCGCGCTCGTCGTGCGCCGGCACGCCCATCACGGCGCCATCGCCATAGCTCATCAGCACGTAGTTGCCAACCCAGACCGGCACCGACTCGCCCGTCAGCGGGTGGATGACGGTCAGGCCGGTCGGCATGCCCTTCTTCTCCTGCGTCGCCAGCTCGGCCTCGGTCGTGCCGCCGTGCTTGCATTCCTCCAGGAAGGCCGCCAGCTCGGGATTGGTCGCGGCTGCGTGCAGCGCGAGCGGGTGCTCGGCCGCGACGGCGCAGAAGGTCACGCCCATGATGGTGTCAGCGCGCGTCGTGAAGACATACAGGCGGCCGTCCTGGATCAACTGGCCGTCCGCGCCCTGGATCTGGTGCGGGAACGCGAAGCGCACGCCCGCGCTCTTGCCGATCCAGTTCTCCTGCATCAGCCGCACCTTGTCGGGCCAGCCGTCCAGCGTCGCCTGGTCGTTGCCGAGCTGCACATGCTGCAGCAGCTCATCGGCGTAGGCGGTGATGTTCAGGTAGTAGCCCGGGATCTCGCGCTTCTCGACCAGCGCGCCGGTACGCCAGCCTCGGCCGTCGATCACCTGCTCGTTGGCCAGCACGGTCTGGTCCACCGGGTCCCAGTTCACGACCTGGGTCTTGCGGTAGGCGATGCCCTTCTCCAGCATCTTCAGGAACAGCCACTGGTTCCACCTGTAGTACTCGGGCTGGCAGGTCGCGACCTCGCGGCTCCAGTCGATCGCCAGGCCCATGGCCTGCATCTGGCCCTTCATGTACTCGATGTTCGAGTAGGTCCACTGCGCCGGCGGCACCTTGTTCTTGAGCGCCGCGTTCTCGGCCGGCAGGCCGAAGGCATCCCAGCCCATCGGCATCAGGACGTTGTAGCCCTGCATGCGCAGCTGGCGCGTCAGCATATCGTTGATCGTGTAGTTGCGCACATGGCCCATGTGCAGCTTACCGCTCGGGTACGGCAGCATCGAGCAGGCGTAGAACTTCTTGCGGTCGCCGTCCTCGGTCACGCGGTAGGCATCGCGCGCGTTCCAGTGCGCCTGCGCGGCGCGTTCGATCTCTTGGTGCTGGTACTTGTCTTGCATGGCGGAAAAAATTCAGGGGTCGCGGCCGATCAGCGCAGGCTGAGCACGTCGAACATGTCGAACAGGCCGTTGGGCTGGTCGGCCAGGAAACGCGCGGCGCGCAGGCTGCCCTGGGCGTAGGTGGCGCGGCTGCTCGACTTGTGCGTGATCTCGATCCGGTCGCCGATGCCGGCGAACAGCACGGTGTGGTCTCCGACGATGTCGCCGCCGCGCACGGTCGCGAAACCGATCGTGCTCGGGTCGCGCTCGCCGGTGTGGCCGTAGCGCTCGTAGACCGCGCAGTCCTTGAGGTCGCGGCCGAGCGCGTCGGCGATCACCTCGCCCATCTTGAGCGCGGTGCCGCTGGGCGCATCGACCTTGTGGCGGTGGTGGGCCTCGATGATCTCGATGTCGTAGCCGGTGCTGAGCGCCTTGGCCGCCATCTCCAGCAACTTGAGCGTGACGTTGACGCCGACGCTCATGTTCGGCGCCATCACGATCGCGATGCGCTTGGCGGCCTCGGCGATCTCGGCCTTCTGCTCGTCCGAGAAGCCGGTGGTACCAATGATGAGCTTGACGCCATGCTTGACACAGGCGCGCAGGTGCTCCATCGTGCCCTCGGGGCGGGTGAAATCGATCAGGTAGTCGCTGCCGGCGATCGCGTCGAGGTCGGACGCGATCGCGACGCCGCTGGCCTGGCCCATGAAGGCGCTGGCGTCAAGACCAAGCGCGGGGCTTTCGGCGCGGTCGAGCGCGGCGCTCAGCACGCAGTCATCGGCGTTCTGGACGGCTTCGATCAGCATGCGGCCCATGCGGCCGCTGGCGCCTGCGATGCAGACGCGAAGTTGTGGGTTGCTCATGGCGGATTAACGGGATTCGAGGGGCGGATAGCTCGCGGCGGGTGCGGCCAGCGGGGTTTTCTCGGGTTCGACGGCGGTGTTGTTGCGGGCCTGGAAATCGCGCAGGTCGGCCTCGCTGGCCTCCAGCGGCGGAATCCTGGCGCCCCGGCGGCGCACGTCGAGCGAGGCGACGAACTCGGCCTCGGTCGGCAGTTCGTCGGCCTGCACCCGATCGACGGCATCGCCCTTGAAGAACACCGTCACCTGGCGCTGCTGCGGCTCCTGGCCCTGACGCCGCAGCGTGAAGACATAGTCCCAGCGTTCGGTACGGAACACGCTGGCCAGCAGCGGCGTGCCCAGGATGTTGCGCACCTGCTCGCGCGACATGCCGGGCTGGACCGCCTGCGCCTGCTCGCGCGTCACGACATTGCCTTGCAGGACGGGCGCCTTGTAGGGACTCAGCGTGCTGCCCAGCGAACTGACGGAGGGAACGAGCTGGCGGGTGCTGGAGCAGCCGACCAGGGCCAGCAAGGCCGAAGCGGCGACCGCAACGGCACCGGCACGGCGCCGCTGCCGCAAGGAAGGAATGAATATCATGTCTCTGCGGTCATTGAAAAAACCTGCGCGGCCAGAGGCGCAGGCGATATGATCCGAGGCATTGTAGCCCTTGGGGCCTGGCAGGGCAGGCTCCGGCCAGCGCCCCGCCAGGGCAGGGGTCATGCACCCCTGCGATCCAGTCAGCCATGTCCAATATCGAAGAACTCAAGAGCACCGGACTCAAAGCCACCCTGCCACGGCTCAAGATCCTGGAGGTGTTCCAGAACAGCCCCCGGCGGCACATGACGGCCGAGGACGTGTTCCGCATCCTGCTCGAGGGCCACTCGGACATCGGCTTGGCCACCGTCTATCGCGTGCTGATGCAGTTCGAGCAGGCCGGCCTGCTCACGCGCAGCAACTTCGAATCGGGCAAGGCGGTCTACGAACTCAACGAAGGCAAGCACCACGACCATCTGGTCTGCCTCGACTGCGGTCGGGTCGAGGAGTTCTACGACCCCGAGATCGAGCAGCGCCAGCAGCGCATCGCGCTGGAGCGCGGCTTCGTGCTGCAGGAACATGCGCTGTCACTCTACGCCAACTGCAACAAGCCCGACTGCGAGCACCGCACGCGCCAGCGCCGCTGAGCGCGCACCTCACCAGCACAGACCCTCGACCCGCGCCTGCAGCGCCTGGCCGTCGGGCAGATTGACCAGATCGAGCACCCGCTGCCCGGGCCGGCTGCGGCGCGTCAGCGCCTCGAAGATCGCCGGGTTCGAGACGCCGACGATCAGCACCTCGGACGCATCAATCAGCGCATCCAGGTCCGGCTGCAGCAGGTCGCCGAGATGCGGCAGCTTGGTCTCGATGAAGCGCCGGTTCGCACCCAGCAGGCGTGACAGCTGCACGTCCGGGTCGTAAATGGCCAGCTGCACGCCCTTGCCGATCAGCTGCTCGGCCAGCACGACCAGCGGACTCTCGCGCAGGTCGTCGGTGCCGGTCTTGAACGACAGGCCGAGCATGCCGACCCGGCGCCGGCCGGATTCGAGCACCTTGGTCAGCGCATGCTCGACATGCAGCCGGTTCGACTGCAGGATGCCGTTGAGCATCGGCAGTTCGACATCGTGGATCTTGGCCAGATAATTGGTTGCGCGCAAGTCCTTGGGCAGGCAGGAGCCGCCGAAGGCGAAACCCGGCTTCAGATAGGCCGGAGAGATGTTGAGCTGGGTGTCCTGGCAGACCAACGCCATGACCTCGAAGGCATTGACCCCGAGCGCCTCGCACAGCCGGGCGGTCTCGTTGGCGAAAGTGATCTTGAGCGCGTGGAAGTTGTTGCAGCAGTACTTCATCATCTCGGCCGCGCGCACCGAGGTGCGCAGGAACTGGCACGGCAGGTGGCCGAACAGTTCGCGCAGCCGCTCGACCGGATGGTCGTGGTTGGCGCCAACGACGGTGAACGGCGGCTTGTCGTAGTCGCGGATCGAGCTGCCCTCGCGCAGGAACTCAGGCTGGAAGCAGGCGTGGAAGCCCTGGCCGTCGCGCAGGCCGGACTCGGCCTCGATGATCGGCACCAGAGTCTGCTCGACCGTGCCCGGCACCAGCGTCGAGCGGAACACCAGCACCGGCGGCGCGCCGCCGGCAGCGGCCCTGGCTGCCAGCGCCTGGCCGAGATCGCACGCCAGCCGCAGCACCGCGCCCTGGTCCTGGCTGCCGTTGCCGGCCGAGGGCGTGCCGACGCAGATCAGCGCGATCTCGCTGTCGAGCACGGCCTGGGCCACGTCGCTCGTGACCCGCACCCGGCCGCTGGCGGCGACGCTGGCCATCAGCTCGACCATGCCCTCCTCGACCACTGGCGTGTGGCCGGCGCGGATCAGTTCGAGCTTGGCCTGGTCGATGTCCACGCCCGTCACCTCGTGGCCATCCCGGGCCAGGCAAGCCAGGGAAACCGCACCGACATAGCCGAGGCCGAAAATGCTGATCTTCATGACGCGTATTCCTTGTTGCGGTGAAATTCCGACCGGCAGCGCTCGATCAGGGCGTCGAGGCGCTGCATCGACCTGGGCCAGGCGTGGTGGGACAGCATGCGCGCGCGGCCGGCCTGCGCCAGCCGTGCGCGCTCACCTGGGTCTTCGGCCAGGCGCACGATCGCGTCGGCGTACTGCTGGGGCGTGTCGGCGACCAGCAGGTGCTCACCCTCGACCGCATCGACTCCGCCGGCAGCGGTCCGGCTCGACACCACCGGCACCCCCATCGCCATCGCCTCCAGGATCTTGTTCTGCGTGCCGCGCGCGATGTTGAGCGGCGCGACCATCGCCGCCGAGCGCAGGATGTGGGGCCGCACGTCCGGCACCGAGCCGGTCACGGTCACGCCGGGCAGCGCGCCGAGCTGGCGCACGGCCGGAATCGGGTCGGCGCCGACGATCAGCAGCTTCATCCGCGGGCGGCGCTGGCGCAGCAGCGGCCAGACCTGCTCGCAGAAGCGCAGCATTGCCTCCTGGTTCGGGTAGTAGTCCATGCGGCCGATGAAGCTGATCGTGTCGGCGTCGTAGCCCTGGCCGTCGGGCTGGAAGAAGCCGGCATCGACGCCGTTCGGAAACCAGTCGGTCGCCACGCCGGTGCCATAGGACTCCAGCGTCTCCCATTCGGCGCGCGTGGTCGCGGTGCAGAGGTCGAAGCGGCGCGCGAGCCGCTTTTCCTCGCGCTCCATCTTGCGGCCTTCGAGCCAGTAGCCGGCCTTGAGCGGAAACGGCTTGTAGGCCACGTATTCCAGCCATTTCTGCGAATCCATGTCGCCGAAATCGAGGATCTTCGGGATGTCGCCTATGCCCTCGACATACTGCGCGACCGAGGAACAATGCACGAAGATCAGGTCAAAGCGCTGCTGCGCGACCAGGCGCTCGATGCGGCGCTTGAGATCGTGCGAATAGAAATAGCCCATCGACGAAGGCACGCTCGACGGCAGGCGCGCGACCATGCGCAAGGTCTGGACCGGGTTGGAGACCAGCGCCATCTCGTAGCGGTGGCAGTGCGGCGCGATGCCGCGACCTTCCTGCGCCTCGTCCTGGCTGCGCGCCAGCGAGCAGACCGTCACCTCGTGCTGTTCGGACAGGTGGCGGATCATGTTGAACGGGCGGATCTTGCCGCCGCGCTTCGGCGGAAACGGAAAGCGGTGACAGACGTAGAGAATCTTCATGCGAGCCACCCTTTCAGTTCCGCCGTGACGTCCTGCGGCGAGCGCCGGTCGAGCACCATGCGACTCCAGATTTCGAGGTTCATCAGCGCCAGCAGCGCGTCGGTGCCGTCGATGCGCGCGGCGGCATGGTCGGCGACCAGGCGCGACACCACGGCCGGATCGAACAGGCCGCGCCGGCTGACGGCCTCCGGCGCCAGCAGGCCGCGCAGCACCGGCGCCAGATCGCGCTTGAGCCAGGCGCCCATCGGCGTGCCGAAGCCGCGCTTCTGGCGCTCCAGGATGTCGGGCGGCAGCACGTCGGCCAGCGCCCGCTTCATCAGATGCTTGAGCCGGCCGCCCTTGACCTTGTGCGCAGCCGGAATCGTGGCCGCCAGCTCGACCAGCTCGCGATCGAGCAGCGGCACCCGGCATTCCAGCGACACCGCCATGCTCATCTTGTCGGTCAGCAGCAGCAAGTCGTCCGGCAGCTGGGTCTCGGCATCGACCGCGAACAGGCGGTTCAGCTCGTCATCCGTTCCGGCTGCGGCGAAGGCGGCGGCCAGGGCATCGCCGCGACCGGCACCGCGCGTGAGCGCTCGCACCGTGTCGCGATCGAGCACCTGCAGATACTGGCGGTAGCGCTCGTCGGGCGCCAGCGTGGCCGAAGCCAGGAAGCCGCGCGCCAGCCGCAGCGTGTTGTGCAGACGGGAATGGCGGTCGCTCGGCAGCCAGCCGGCCGCGCCCGACAGCAGGCGCAGCGACCAGTCGGGCAGGCGCCGGACCTGGCGTGCGTAATGGCCGCCGAGGTAGCGCCGGTAGCCGCCGAACAGCTCGTCGCCGCCGACGCCGGACAGGATCACCTTGACATCGCGGCGCGCGAATTCCGACACCAGATAGGTGGTGACGAAGGCGGAGTCCGACACCGGCTCGTCCATGTGCCAGAGCAACTGGGGCAGCAGCCCGACGATGTCGGGCTTGACGACGATCTCCTGGTGCTCGGTGCCAAACAGGGTCGCGACGCGGCGCGCGTAGGGCAGCTCGTTGTAGAACTGCTCGGCCGCGCCGCCCTCGAAGCCGATCGCGTAGCTGCGCACCGGCTGCCCGGAGTGCTTCTGCATGAAGGCGACCACGGCACTCGAATCGACCCCGCCCGACAGGAAGGCACCGATCGGAACGTCGGACACCATCTGCCGCTGCACCGCGCGCTCGATGCCACCGCGCACGCGCTCGACCCATTCGGCCTCGGAAACCCGGTGCTCGACCCGCGCCGGCAGGCGCCAGTAGCGCCATTGCCGCACCTGGCCGTTCTCCACCGCCAGCAGCGTGGCCGGCGGCAGCTTGCGTATGCCCTTGAGCATCGACCGTGGCGCCGGCACATAGCCCAGGTGCAGGTAGTCGCCCAGCGCATCGCGGTCGAGTTCGGCACTCATGCCGGGCAGCGTGAGCAGCGCCTTGGCCTCGGTCGCGAACGCCAGCAACGTCGCCGACTGGTGCACGTACAGCGGCTTGACGCCCAGGTGATCGCGCCCGATCAGCAAGCGCTGGCGGCGCTGGTCCCAAAGCGCGAAGTCGAACATGCCGTCGAGCCGCTGCACGAAATCATCGCCCATCGCGTGATACAGGTGCAGCAGCACCTCGCTGTCCGAGCCGGTCTTGAAGCGGTAGCCACGCGCCTGCAGCTCGTTGCGCAGCTCACGGAAGTTGTAGATCTCGCCGTTGCAGACCACCCAGAGGCTGCCATCGGCGTTCGAGATCGGCTGGTGGCCGCCCGCGAGGTCGATGATCGACAGCCGCCGCATCGCGATGCCGCAGCGCCCGTCGGGCGCGATGTGCCGCCCCTCGTCGTCGGGGCCGCGATGCGCCGTCACATCGCCCATGGCGCCGAGCTGCGCCGGCTCGACCCGTTGACCGTCGAAACGGTAGATACCGTGGATGCCGCACATGGCTCAGCCCGCCTGAGCCAGCAGCGACGCGCGCCCGTGCGTGGCAAGCGCACGCGCATAGACCTCTCGATAACGGGCAACGCTGTTGGCCCAGGTGCGCTCGCGCTCGATGAACTCGCGCGCACGACGGCTGATCGCAGGCCAGACCTCGCGCTGCGCCAGCACGCGGGCCAGGGCATCGGACAGCGCCTCGACGCTGCCGGCCTTGAACAGGAAGCCGGTTTCGCCGTGGCGCACCAGCTCGCGATGGCCGCCGACATCGGACGCGACGAAGATCCGGCCCTGCGCCATCGCCTCCAGCGGCTTGAGCGGCGTGACCAGCTCGGTCAGGCGCATCGGCAGGCGCGGATAGGCCAGCACATCGATCAGTTCGTAATATTTCTGCACCTGGCCGTGCGGCACGCGCCCGGCGAACACGATCCTGTCCGCCACGCCCTCGGCTTCGGCCTGGCGGCGCAGCGCCTGCTCCTGCACGCCGCCGCCGACCAGCAGCAGCCTGATGTCCGGATGGCCGGGCACGAGCCGAGCCAGCGCCGAAACCAGCAGATGCAGCCCCTCGTAGCCGTAGAAGGAACCCGCGAAACCGATCACGGTACAGCCTTCGAGGCCGAGTTCACGCCGCAGCGCCGCGTCGGCCGGCACGCCGAAGCGGAAGGCGTCGGCATCGACCGCGTTCGGAATCACCGTGATCTTCTCGGGCGGCAGGCCCCGCGCCAGGATGTCATCGCGCAGGCCCTCGCAGATGGTAGTGACCTGATCCACGCTGCGCAGCGCGAAGCTTTCGAGCGCGCGCGACAGGCGATAGCGCGGACTGCCCTCGGTGGTCGTGCCATGGTCCACGGCCGCGTCCTCCCAGCTCGCGCGCATCTCGTACACGACGGGGATCTGGCGTCGCCTGCCGACCCAGAGCCCGGGCAGGGCATTGAGCACGGGGGAATGGGCGTGAATCAGGTCCGGCTGCAGCTCGCCGACCAGCCGGTCCAGGCGTCGGGCGGTCAGCCGCATCTGGCCCGGCAAGCTGGTGTCCGGTGCCGCTGGCGTGCGATGGAAGCGCCAGCCATCAACCTCCTCGACCGCGCTGCCGGCGCTGCCCTGCTTGGGCGTGGTCAGCTGCACGGTTTCCCAGCCCAGCGCGCGCTGCTCGCGCAGGATGGCCAGCGTGCGAAAGGTGTAACCACTGTGCAGCGGAATCGAATGATCCAGCACATGCAATATCCGCATCACCCCCCCTTTAGGAATGACATCCTATTTTCTATTTGGTCAAAATATACCACCAATCATCAAAAACGTAGTCATTCCAGAGGAGGGATATTGCATCGCCCCAGCCCGCCGCGTGCCGCCGACCGTGGTGCGCAGCTGGCGGGCAGGACCAAGCCGTCCCGGTACCGGGATGCCCGCGACGGAACTGGAAAATCGCCCACATCGCGTGGGCAGGAAGAAGGGCATCAGCTGCCAGGCGGCCAATCAGCCGTGACCCAGGAGGTCTGGACCGGCCCAAGCCCGAGCCGGGATCAGCGCTCCATCGCCTCGCGCTGGCGGCGCGCGAACTCGGCGTAGGTGTCGATGCCACGCAGCTGCAGGATGGTGTTGCGCACCGCAGCCTCGACCAGCACCGCGATGTTGCGGCCCGCGACAACCTGGATCACGACCTTGCGCACCGGCACGCCGAGCACGTCCTGGTGCAGCGGCTCCGAGGGCATGCGCTCGTAGTCGCGCTCCAGGGTCTCGCGCCGCACCAGATGCACGATCAGCTTGAGCCGCATCTTGCGCCGCACGGCGGTCTCGCCGAAGATGGCCTTGATGTCGAGCAGGCCGATGCCGCGCACTTCGAGCAGATTCTGCAGCAGCTCGGGACAGCGGCCCTCGATCGAGCCCTGGTTGATCCGGTACAGATCCACTGCGTCGTCCGCCACCAGACCGTTGCCGCGCGAGATCAGCTCCAGGCCGAGTTCGCTCTTGCCCAGGCCGGATTCCCCGGTGATCAGCACCCCTATGCCCAGGATGTCCATGAACACGCCATGCAGCGTGGCGCGCTCGGCGAAGTGGCGCGCCAGGTGGGCACGCAGCACGTCGATCACGAAGGCAGACGAGGCTTCGGTGGCGAACAGCGGAATGCGGGCGCGTTCGCACATCGAGACCAGCGCGTCGGGCGCGGGCTGGTCATCGGCCACCACCAGCACCGGCGGCTCGAGCGTGACGATGCGCGCAACACGGCGGCGGCAGTCATCAGGCCCCGAATGCGTCAGGTAGCGCCCCTCGCGCTCGCCCAGCACCTGGACCCGGTAGGGATGGATGTAGTTCAGGTGGCCGACCAGGTCGGCGCTGGAACGCGCCTGCTCGACCGCCGCCTCGTCGAAACGGCGCTCGGACGCGGACTGGCCCGCGAGCCATTGCCACTTGAGCACCTCGCGCTGGGATTCGAACAGCGCGTCGGCGCTGACGACGGTCGGCTTCATCGCGCGCCCGGCCTCAGGCGGCCGCGTGCGCCGATTGCCAGCCGGCAATCAGCTGGTGCAGCGCGGCGGCATCGGGGCAGCTCTTGAGGCGCTCGCGCAGAACGCTGTCGCTGAGCAGCTCGGCGATCTCGGACAGGATCTCGAGGTGCTTCTGGGTCGCGGCCTCGGGCACCAGCAGGAAGATCAGCAGCGTGACCGGCTGCTCGTCCGGGGCATCGAAGCCGATCGGATTGGCAAGCTGGAACACGGCGGCCAACGGCTGCTTGAGCCCCTTGATGCGGCCATGCGGTATCGCCACCCCGTGACCGAGGCCGGTCGAGCCCAGACGCTCGCGCGCAAACAGGCTGTCGGTGATCAGTGCCCGATTGAGACCGTGCAGGGTTTCGAACAGCAGGCCAGCTTCTTCGAACGCGCGTTTCTTGCTGGTGGCATCGACGGCCACCAGCACTTGTTCAGCAGGCAATATGGCAGAGAGTCGGTTCATGTGACAGCCTCGGGGGAGCGCAGATTATGCCCATCCCAACAGACAGGAACAGAAGCAAAAAAGCCGCTTGAGGCGGCGTCAAGCGGCTTTTCGCACTGCTGTCATTGTGCCACAGCAGGCGCGGCCTCACTGCAGGGTGCGCTTGGCGCTGTCATGGTGATGCTCCTGGATCTTGTCCTTGTGGCGCAGCACCTGACGGTCGAGCTTGTCGGCCAGCTCATCGACGGCGGCATACAGATCAGAGTGCGAACTCTCGGCATGGATGTCCCTGCCCTTGACATGGATGTTGCACTCGGCCTTCTGGCGGCGATCCTTTTCGGTGAGCTTATCGACGCTCAACAACACCTTGATATCGACGACCTGATCGAAATGGCGTGTGATGCGGTCGAGTTTTTCGGTGACGTAGCTGCGCAGCGCAGGCGTGACTTCGAGGTGGTGACCGCTGATCGTCAGGTTCATGGATGTGGACTCCTATGCTCGGTTTGCCAAGGCCGCCACTCCTTGCGGAGCAACAGACCGTGGGAATTGCATTTCCCGGTTCCACTATGCCGATATTCCGGCAGCAACGCAATCTTGCACCGCAACATGACGCGCCCATGACACAGGCACGGCACAAGGCCGGCCAGCGGGTGTAGAGTGTTGTGCCGGACAGAACAAGCGCAGGCGCCAGGCCCGGGCCGCAGAAGCGCAGGAGATGCCCGATGTCGCTCGACCAGCTGATAGACCGTGACCTCGCCGGCCAGTCCCGGGGCCACGCGCTGGTTCTGCTCGGTGGTGGTGCGCGTACCGCCTACCAGGCCGGCGTGCTCAGGGCGTTGGCCCGGCTGCTCGCCAGACGCGGGGACGAGCCGGCACGCTTTCCGTTTCGCATCGTGGTCGGCACCTCGGCCGGGGCGCTCAACGCGGCCTATCTGGCCAGCCAGTCAGGTGGTGGCCTGGCGGCATTCGAGCGTCTGGCGGCGTTCTGGCATGAACTGCATTCGAGCCAGGTCTACCGGCTCGCGATTCCGTCCTGGCTGCCGGCCAACCTGCTGCTGGCCGCGCTGACGCTGGCGCGGCAGATCCGGCGCTACCGGGCCCTGCTCGACACCATGCCGCTGGTCGATACGCTGCACCGCCAGATCGACCTCGGCGCGATCGAGACCGCGCTGCAGCAGGGTGTGCTCGACGCACTGGCGGTCACCGCATCGAGCTACAACAGCGGCGAGCACTGGACCTTCTGCCAGACCCGGCCCGACCACCCGCTGCAGCCCTGGCGCCGGCCGGGCCGCCACGCCAGCCTGCAGCCGATCACGATCGAGCACCTGATGGCGTCGAGCGCGATTCCCTTCCTGTTTCCGGCCGTGCCGCTGTGGGTCGATGGCCGCAAGGAGTTCTTCGGCGACGGCTCGATGCGCCAGATCACGCCGCTGTCGCCAGCGCTGCACCTGGGCGCGAGCCGGGTGCTGGTGATCGGCGTCGGCCAGCCACGGCACGCCGACCTGCTGGGACGGCGCAAGGCCGGCGATGACCCGGGCGCGGGCACCATCGCCGGCCACGCGCTGGCCAGCGTGTTCCACGACACGCTGCAGTCCGATGTCGAGCAGGCCCAGCGCGTCAGCGCGACCTTGGCCAGCCTGCCGCCCGAACTCGCTGCCGCCCTGCCCTACCGGCCGGTGCAGGTGCTGGCGCTGCAGCCGACCCGGTCGCTCGACGAGCTTGCACTGCGGCATGTCGATGCGCTGCCGCCGGCCACGCGCCATACGCTGGAGGGCATAGGCGCGCTGGAGACCCACCCGGACGACCGCCGCGCCGCCGCCGGCAGCGCCGCCGCGCTGGCCAGCTACCTGATGTTCGAGCCTGCCTTCACGCGCACGCTGATCGAATGGGGCGAGCACGACGCGCTGACGCGCGAGGCCGAACTGCTGGCCTTCTTCGACCCCGCCATCCCGTGAGCTGGTGCGATAATCCGCCCATCGCCTCATCCCCGGAGTCCAGCATGGAAAGCAGCCCCAGTCGCGTGCTTTCAGTTCCGGCTGCGCGCGCCTGAACCGGCTCATCGCCGGAGCCGGCTGCGACGACGGCCTGGCGGCTGAAAGCACCTCGAACTCTCACCGCCAGCGCGCGGCCGACCGGCCCGCGCCCCCGTCCCGTACAAGCCCCGGAAGCCGCCCATGCTCAACGTCTTCACCCTGGCCAACGGCCGCCTGTTCCAGGAAGAAATCGAATCCCTGGAGGAACTGGCCCGCTTCAAGCCGATCTGGGTCGATCTCGAATCGCCCACGCCCGAGGAGCGGCGCTGGGTGCGCCAGCACTTCGGCCTGTCGATCCCCGAGGACGCGATGGACGAGGACATCGAGGAGTCGGCGCGCTTCTTCGAGGAGGACAACGGCGAGCTGCACATCCGCTCCGACTTCCTGATCGACGACGAGGACGAGCCGCGCTCGGTCCGCGTGGCCTTCATCCTGAACCAGCAGAACCCCGGCCTCAACAGCCACGGCGTGCTGTTCTCGATCCACGACGAGGACGTGCCTGTATTCCGCCTGCTGCGCCTGCGCGCGCGCCGCATGCCGGGCCTGATCTCGGACGCCAAGGACGTGCTGCTGAGCCTGTACGACACCGACGCCGAATACTGCGCCGACACGGTCGAGGAGATCTACGACGAACTCGACGAGGTCAGCCGCCAGGTGCTCGCGGGCGACGTGACCGACGAGAAGGCCGGTCAGGCGCTGGCCGCGATCGCGCGCCACCAGGACATGTCGGGCCGGATCCGGCGCAACGTGATGGACACGCGGCGCGCGGTCAGCTTCATGATGCGCACCCGCATGCTGAGCGCCGAGCAGTTCGAGGACGCGCGCCAGATCCTGCGCGACATCGACTCGCTCGACAGCCACACCGCCTTCCTGTTCGACAAGATCAACTTCCTGATGGATGCGACGGTCGGCTTCATCAACATCAACCAGAACAAGATCATCAAGATCTTCTCGGTCGCCAGCGTCGCGCTGCTGCCGCCGACGCTGATCGCGAGCATCTACGGCATGAACTTCCAGTTCATGCCCGAGCTGAACCAGACCTGGGGCTATCCGGCCGCACTGGCGCTGATGGTGGGCTCGGCGGTCGGCCCGATGCTCTACTTCCGCAAGCGCGGCTGGCTCAAGTGAACGGCCGGTGCGCCACCGGCGTCACAGCCGGCTGAGCACGCCCTGCACGATGCGCCCGCTGTAGTGGCGCGCGACCTGGCGCAGGAAGGCCGGAAAGTCCACGTGCGCGCTGTCGTCGGCGCGGTCCGAGATCGTGCGTACCGCGCCGAACGGCACGCCGAAGTCGTGGCAGACCTGGGCCACGGCGGCGCTTTCCATGTCCACCGCCAGCGCCTCGTCCAGCTCGGCGCGCAAGGCCGCGCTCTCGGCGGCGGTGGCGACGAAGCGGTCGCCGGTGATGATCTTGCCGGCGTGGACGCGCGGCGCGTGCAGGCCGAAGCTGGCGCGGGTCGCGGCGTCGAGCCGCCCCGGCAGCCAGGCAACGGCCTCGCTGGCGGCCTGCTGCAGCGCCTGCGCCAGCGTCTGGTCGGCTGCGAAGCGCGAGCGACCGTAGCCCGGCATCTCGTGGCGCGGGAACAGCGGCGAGGCATCCATGTCGTGCTGCAGGAAGGAGTGGCCGACCACGATGTCGCCGACCGCCACTCCGGGCGCGATCCCGCCGGCCACGCCGGTGAAGATCACTGCCCGCGGCCCGAAGCGCTCGATCAGCACGGCGGCGGTGGTCGCGGCCGCGACCTTGCCGATGCCCGAGAGCACGGCCACGACCTCGTGGCCAGCCAGATGGCCGCGCCAGAACTGGCGCGCGGCCGCGTGGTGGCGCTGTTCGTCAGGCATGAGGTCGAGCACCTCGACCAGTTCCTCGTGCAGCGCGCTGATGATCGCGATAGTCTGTCCCATGTCGCGATTATTGCGGTTCGCGCAGCTCGCGGCGCAGGATCTTGCCGACCGGGGTCTTGGGCAGCGTGGCGCGGAACTCGATCCGCTTGGGCAGCTTGTAGCCGGTCAGGCGGGACTGGCAATGGTCGCGGATCGCCTGCTCGGTCAGGCCGGGATCGCGCCGGACCACCAGCAGCCGGACCGCCTCGCCCGAATGCGCGTCGGGCACGCCGACCACGGCACATTCCAGTACGCCCGGCAGCTCGGCCACCACGTCCTCGACCTCGTTCGGATAGACGTTGAAGCCGCTGACCAGGATCATGTCCTTCTTGCGGTCCACGATCCGGAAGTAGCCGCGCTCGTCCATGATGCCGATGTCGCCGCTGCGCAGCCAGCCACCCGGCAGCATGACGCGCGCGGTCTCGTCCGGACGCTGCCAGTAACCCGCCATCAGCTGCGGGCCACGGATCGCGATCTCGCCGGGCTGGCCCAGGCTCACCTCCAGCCCGGCGTCATCGACGCACATCATCTCGGTGCCGGGCAGCGGCACGCCTATGGTGCCATTGAACTCGCGGCTGATGACCGGGTTGCAGCTGACCGAAGGGCTGGTTTCGGACAGGCCATAGCCTTCGCAGATCGGGCAGCCGGTGCGCTCCAGCCAGCGCCGCGCCACGGCCGCCTGCACCGCCATGCCGCCACCAACCGACAGCCGCAGATCGCTCCAGTCAACGCGATCGAAATCGGGATGATTCAGCAGGCCGTTGAACAGGGTGTTGACGGCCGGAAAGATGTGGAAGCGCTGCCGGCCCAGCTCCTTGAGCAGGGCCGGCAGATCGCGCGCGTTCGGGATCAGCAGGGTCTTGCCGCCGTTGCGCAGGTTCAGCATCAGCGTGACCGTGAAGGCGAAGATGTGGTAGAGCGGCAAGGCGCAGACCTGGGTCACCTGCTCGTGGGCCGGAATCTGCCTGACCACCGGAGCGTTCCAGGCCTCGGACTGCAGCACGTTGGCGATCACGTTGCGATGCAGCAGCACCGCGCCCTTGGCGATGCCGGTCGTGCCGCCGGTGTACTGCAGGAGCGCCGGATCGTCCGGGCCGATCGCGGGCGGCGTGAAGGCGGCCCGGCGTCCGAGCGCAAGCGCGTCGCGCCAGCGCAGCGCCTGCGGCAGCCGGAACGGCGGCACCAGCTTCTTGACATGGCGCACCACGGCGTTGACGAGCGCGCCCTTGGGCCAGCCCAGCATGTCACCCAGGTTGCACAGCACGACCTGCCTGATCTCGGTCCGGGGCAGGCAGGCCTCCAGCGTGGCGGCGAAGTTCTCGACGATCACGATCGCCTGGGCACCCGAGTCGCGCAGCTGGTGTTCGAGTTCGCGCGGGGTATAGAGCGGATTGACGTTGACGATCACCAGACCGGCCCGCAGGATCGCGGCCACCACGACCGGGTATTGCGGCGTGTTCGGCATCATGATCGCAACCCGGTCGCCCTTGTGCAGGCCGCACTGCTGCAGAAAGGCAGCGAATTCGCGCGAGCGCCGGTCCAGCTCGGCGTAGCTGAAGTCACGTCCCATGAAACTGCAGGCCACGCGGTCGCGGTAGCGCTCGAAGCTGTCTTCCAGCAGTTCGACGAGCGAACGGTATTGCGCCACATCAATTTCAGCGGGCACCCCGGCGGGATAGGCTTTCAACCAGGGCTTGTCGGCGGCAGTGATGGTCATGCGGTCTCCATGTCAGGCGGCTCCGGAAGCGGGAGCTGCAGCTCCTCTGATCTCCTTACGCATGACTGACATTATTCACCGAAGGAAGCGGTGCCGATTCACCCCATGTGCCCACTACAATTGATAAATCCGCATGAGTGCTCAAATCAAGAACTGGGTATCGGCTGCAGTCGCATGGTCGCAGACACGCCGTCTGCGACTGCCCGGCTGGTGGCCGACGCAAAGGCAGGCTGCGCGCGAACAGGCGCTGGCCGCGCTCAGGCGTGCGCTGACGGCGATGCAAGCCTGCTCCGGAACGCCGGCGCACACGCCTGATGCGGAACTGGTGCGTCTGGCCGACTGCGTGGCGCAGCTGGCCGAGGAGTGCGCCAGCAGCCGGCGCGAGCTTGAGCGCCTGCGCGATGCGGCCGAGACCGCCAACCGCAGCAAGAGCGAATTCCTGGCCAACATGAGCCACGAGATCCGCACGCCGATGAACAGCATCATCGGCATGACCGAACTCGCGCTCGACACCCCGCTGAACGAGGAACAGCGCGAGTTCCTGAGCATCGCCAAGACCTCGGCCGATACGCTGATGACCATCATCAACGACATCCTCGATCTGTCCAAGATCGAGGCCGGCCGGCTCGCGGTCGAGCGCGTCGCCTTCACGCTGCGCGGCCTGGTCGAGGAGACGGCCCGCATGGTGGTCCTGCCCGCCAGGGACAAGCAGCTCGACCTGCACTGGCAGGTGATGCCCGAGGTTCCGGCGCATGTGCTGGGCGATCCGACCCGGTTGCGCCAGGTGCTGCTCAACCTGCTGAGCAATGGCGTCAAGTTCACCCCGAGCGGTCGCGTCGAACTGGTGGTCAGCCAGGTGCGAGACGAGCGCAACGAGGCGGACTGGCTGCTGTTCGAGGTCAGCGACACCGGCATCGGCATCGCCCCCGAACGGCAGGCGCAGATCTTCCAGGCCTATATGCAGGAGGATGTCTCGACCACGCGCCGCTTCGGCGGCACCGGCCTGGGCCTGAGCATCACGCGGCACCTGATCACGCTGATGGGCGGAAGCATCTGGTTCAGCAGCACGCCGGGCCGGGGCAGCCGCTTCAGCTTCACCCTGCCCTGCCTGCCCGCAGCGATGCCGGCTCCGCCGCAGCCGCCTGATCGGGCTGCCGGCCCGCCGCCCGATCAGCCCGAGCGTCGCGCGCGCGCGCGCCGGATCCTGCTGGTCGAGGACCATCCCGCGAACCAGAAACTCGCGACCTGGCTGCTCAAGCGCCAGGGCTACCAGGTCACGCTGGCGGTCGATGGCGCGGAGGCCGTGCGCCTGATGAAGGCACTGGCCTTCGACCTCGTGCTGATGGACGTGCAGATGCCCGTGATGGACGGGCTGGAGGCGACCCGGCTGATCCGCGAGCTCGAACACGAGCGGGACGAGCACCGCCATCCGATCATCGCGATGACGGCGGGCGCCATCGTCGGCGATCGCGAGAAATGCCTGGCGGCCGGCATGGACGACTACATCTCGAAACCGATCGCGGGTCAAGCCCTGATCGCCCAGATCGAGCGCTGGCTCACGGGCTGAGCCCTGCGCCGGACCGCAACCAGGACAAACCTCCTGTTGCTGACAAGCCACATTACGATAAATGATTCAGCAATCAGTTGATCCAAACTATTGTCACCCATAAATTAATGATCATTCCATAACACCAAGGAGTGAACATGAAGTCAATTGCCAGGACTGCCGTCATCGCGGCACTCGCCGTCGGCGCCGTCGGCGCGCACGCCCAGCTCTACGGCGAACTGGGCTATGTCGATCTGCGCGACAAGTTCACGCTCGACGGCACCGAATACAAGCCCCATCTCGGCGCCCTGAATGCCATCATCGGCTACGGCCTGCATCCGAACCTGGCGGTCGAGGGCATGCTCGCGGCCGGCGTCAAGGACGATACGGTGGCCGGTATCAAGATGGAGCTGAAACACTCCGTCGGCCTGTTCCTCAAGCCCCGGGTCATGCTGAGCCCCGCATTCGAGCTGTTCGGCCGCGTCGGCTACGTGGAGAACAAGATCCAGGGCCGGATGGGCAACATCTCGGCGTCCGACTCCAGCAACGACTGGGCCTATGGCCTGGGAGCCAACTACTACTTCAACCCGACCAGCTACGGCACGCTCAGCTACATGCGCCTGTACGACAAGGATGGCGAGAAGGTCAACGGCCTCACCCTGGGCATCGGCATGAAGTTCTGATCGGCCGCGCTGGCCGGCACCGGCGCCAGCCCGAGGCGCTGCACCGCCATTTTTCCAGCCCGGCATGACGACTGGCGATAATCGCCAGATGAACATGAGATGGAAACCCAGCGTCACGGTGGCGGCAATCATCGAACGCGACGGCCGCTACCTGCTGGTCGAAGAACACACCTCCGAGGGCCTGCGCCTGAACAACCCGGCCGGCCACCTCGATCCCGGCGAAAGCCCGGTCCAGGGCTGCCGGCGCGAGGCACTGGAGGAAACCACCCACGAATTCGAGCCCGAGGCCTTGGTCGGTGTCTACCTGTCGCGCTCGGTGCTGCCGGGCGATGGCGGCGACGTGACCTACATGCGCTTCGCGTTCTGCGGCCGCCTGGGCGACGTGGTGCCGGGCGCGGAACTGGACGCCGGCATCGTGCGCACGGTCTGGATGACACCCGACGAGGTGCGCGCCAGCCACGCGCTGCACCGCAGCCCGTTGGTGCTGCGCTGCATCGAGGACCACCTGGCCGGGCGGCGCTATTCCCTGGACCTGATCCACACCGATCCGTCGGTGACGACCCAAGGCTGAGGCAGGACCGGCATGGCACTCAAATCCACGATCTTCAAGGCCAATCTGCAGATTGCCGACATCGATCACGGCTACTACGCCGACCACAACCTGACGCTGGCGCGTCATCCGAGCGAAACCGACCAGCGCATGATGGTTCGGCTGGTGGCGCTCGCGCTCAACGCGCACGAACTGCAGGACACCTGCGGCGGCGACGGCACGCTGGCCTTCGGCGACGGCATGTCCAACCCCAATGACCCGGATGTGCACCTGACCGATTTCACCGGCCGCAAGCGCGTGTGGATCGAGGTCGGCCAGCCCGAGGACAAGCCGCTGGCCAAGGCCTGCAGCCAGGCCGACGCGGTGCGCCTCTACGTCTACGCGCACCAGGCCGAGGTCTGGTGGAAAGGCATCGAAACCAAGCTGAGCCGGCTCGACAAGCTGCAGGTCTGGCGCCTGCCGGCCGACGCGGCACAGGAACTCGAAGCCCTGGCCGAGCGCAGCATGCAGCTGCAGGCGACCATTCTCGATCAGGTGCTGACGCTCAGCAGCGAGCGCGGCAGCGTGAGCCTCGAAGTCCTGCGCTGGAAGTGAGCCAGCGGCTCAGGCCGCCAGCGTGACCGTCGCGAGCGCGGCGATCGCGGCGGTCTCGGCACGCAGCACGCGGGCCCCCAGCGTGACCGGCTGCCAGCCCTGCGCCAGCAAGGCCTGCTCCTCCTGCGGCGACAGGCCGCCCTCCGGGCCGTGCACCAGCAGCAGGGGGGCGCCCGGATCGGTCGCGGCGAAGCCCGACAAGGGGCGGGCGCCAGGAGCGAGCGACAGCACGCCGCGCAGCGCGCCGGCCGGCAGCGCGGGCTCGCGCAGCCATTCAGCCAGGCCGAGCACCGGATGGATCACCGGCACGCGGTTGCCGCCACACTGCTCGCAGGCCGCGACCGCGACCGCCTGCCAGTGCGCCTGCTTCTTGTCGGCGCGCTCGCCCTTGAGGCGCAGCACGCTGCGCTCGGTCATCAGCGGCTGGATGCTCGCGACGCCAAGCTCGGTGGCCTTCTCGACCAGCCAATCCATGCGCTCGTTGGCCGGCATGCCGACCACCAGATGGACCGCGCGCGCCGGCTCGCGCTCGACCGCGTGGTGGGCGCCGACCTCGACCTCGACGCTGCTGCGCCCCATGCGCAGCACGGTGGCCTCGTATTCGCCGCCCGCTTGTCCGTCGCCGAACAGCGTGATGGTGTCGCCCGGCTGCAGCCGCAGCACCTGGACATGGCGCGCGCCCTCGGGCGTGAGTTCGAGCTGCAGGCCGCTGTGCAGCGCCTGGGGCTGGTGGATGCGTGGCATGGTGTCAGTCTCTCAGCTACGGCCGTAGGCGAAGCCGCTGGCCGCCTCCCAGCCCTCGATCTTGTCGATCAGGCGCAGCAGCGGGCTGAGTTCGCGGTAGCGCAGCGCGGTGCTGCGGATGTAGTGGATGAAACGCGGCGCATCGGCCAGGTACTTGGGCTTGCCGTCGCGCAGGGTCAGGCGCGCGAAGATGCCGGCGACCTTGAGGTGGCGCTGCAGCCCCATCCATTCGACCGCGCGGTAGAAGCGCCCGAAGTCCTCGCTCCATCCATCGAAGTCGATCAGGCCGGCCTTGCGCGCCTGCTCCCAGTAGCGGATCGTGACGTCGAGCACGAAGTCCTCTTCCCAGCTCAGGAAAGCGTCGCGCGTCAGGCAGGCAATGTCGTAGGTGATCGGGCCGTAAACCGCATCCTGGAAATCGAGCACGCCGAGGCGGCGTGCCGGATCACGCCGGTCGAAGCCCGCGCGCGGCAGCATCAGGTTGCGCGGCATGAAGTCACGGTGCACGAAGACGGCTGGCGCGGCCAGGTTGCGCTCGACCACCAGCGCGAAGGTCTTGGCCAGCGTCGCGCGCATGGTCTCGTCAAGCTCGACGCCCTTGTGCCGTTCCAGATACCAGTCGGGAAACAGCTGCAGCTCACGCTGCAGCAGCGCGGCGTCGTAGGCCGGCAGCACGCCCGGTCGCGAGGCCTTCTGCAGGTCGATCAGGGCCGAGGTCGCATCGCGGAAATAGGGCAGTGCCGCGACCGGCTGGTGCGGATCGAGCACGCTCAGCAGGGTCTGCTCGCCGAGGTCGCCCAGCAGCATGAAGCCGTCGGCCTCGTCCCAGGCCAGGATCTCGGGCACGCGCAGGCCGGCCGCGCGCAGCAGCGCCGCCACCTCGACGAAGGGGCGGCAGTTCTCCTGCGCGGGCGGGGCATCCATGATGATCAGGCTGGCGTCGCCAGCGGCGGGCGCACGGTCGATGCGGAAATAGCGGCGAAAGCTCGCATCGGCCGAGGCCAGCCGCAGCGTGGCGGGCAGCAGGCCGTGGGCGGCGGCTTCACGACCGAGCCAGGCCTGGAAACGGTGCTGGCGTTGTGGGTCGGCCCAGACGATGTCGGACGGGTTGGCGGATGGGGCTTGTGACATGCGATTCATGGATCTGGTGCACCGGCCGACATGGCCGGCGCGGCCCGTGGCGCGGGCCTCGTGGATAATTGCCCGGCTATTCTACGAACGGCGCCGCCTGACGCCTCATCCAGCCCCACATCCACGTGCCACACGAGCCCGCCACCGCCGTCACCCCGCCACTCCCCCGCCCGCGTCCCGTCGGTGTCGCCGTGCGCCGGATGGCCGTGCTGCTTGCCGGCGGCACGCTGTTCGGCGCCGCCTCGGCCCAGGAAGCCGCCGCGCCGCCCGGACTGGAACTGCAGCCGAGCCTGAAGCTGAGCGAACGCCTGCCCGGCGGCAAGGACATGGGGGGGCCGAGCTTCCTGCTCGGCGACCACATCGAGGGCCAGACCGATGTCGAAACCCGGGTCGAGGGCCACGCCGAACTGCGCCGCCACGAAATGACGCTGCGGGCCGACCGCCTGCAGCACCGCAGCAGCGACGACACCGTGCACGCCAGCGGGAATGTGCACATCAACCGTCTCGGCAACCTCTACGACGGACCCGAACTCCAGCTCAAGCTCGACACCTACCAGGGTTATTTCCTGCAGCCGCGCTATTCGCTGATCAACGGCGGGCGCGGCGAAGCGGCCCGCATGGACTTCATCGACGAGGACCGGGCCCGCGCCGAGGACGCGATCTACTCCACCTGCGAACGCCCGCCAGCAGGCACAGAATGGCTGCCGGACTGGTGGATCTCGGCCCAGAGCATCGAGTTCGACCGCTCGACCAACATCGCGACCGCCAGCAACGGTGTCGTGCATTTCAAGGGTGTGCCGATCCTGGCCGCGCCCTATGCGACCTTTCCGATCTCGTCCGACCGGATGTCGGGCCTGCTGCCGCCGACCGTCAACATCACGAACCAGAGCGGCGTCGAGCTGCTGCTGCCCTACTACCTGAACCTCGCGCCACAGCGCGACGCGACGCTGCTGCCCAATCTGATGAGCACGCGTGGCGTCGATCTCGGGGCCGAATTCCGCTATCTCGAACCGACCTACACCGGCGAATGGCGCGGCGCCTACATGCCGAACGACAAGCTGCGCGATGCCGACCGCTGGAGCGCCTCGCTCCAGCACCGGCAGAACCTGTCCGATCCGGCGCTGCCAGGCAACCTGGGGCTGCGGCTGAACCTGAACCATGTCAGCGACGACAACTACTGGCGTGACTTCCCGCATGCCGGCCGGCTGCTGACCCAGCGCCTGCTGCCGACCGAGGCCGTCCTGTCCTGGAACCGGGGCGACTGGTCGGCAGTCGCCGGCAGCTACCGCTGGCAGACGCTGCAGGACCCGCTGGCCCCGATCACCACGCCCTACGACCGCCTGCCCTCGCTGGCGGCACGCTACGCCCCCACATCCCTGACACTGGGCGGCGTCCCAGACTGGAACTGGAGCTTCAACACCGAGCTGACGCGCTTCTCCAGCAGCCGTGCGACCAAGATCTGGGATGGCGTCAGCAGCGACACCTCCACCGTGCTTGACGGCACGCGCGCGCTGGCCGTGGCCCAGTTCGGCAAGACCTGGCGCGAACCCGGCTGGTACGTCAAGCCGGCGCTGCAACTGCATTTGCGCGAGTACCAGTTCGAGCAGGCGCTGGGCAACGGCCAGACCAGTCCGGGACTGGCCCTGCCGACGGTCAGCCTCGACAGCGGCATGTTCTTCGAGCGCGATACCAGCTTCTTCGGCCGTGCGCTGACGCAGACGCTGGAGCCCCGCCTCTACTACACCCACACGCCCTATCGCGAGCAGCGTTTCCTGCCGACCTACGACTCAGCGCCATTCGACTTCACGCTCGCAACGGCCTTCCTGTCCAATCCCTATGTCGGTCAGGACCGCGTGGCCGACCTGAACGCGGTCACGCTCGGCGCCACCACCCGGCTGCTGCACCCCGAAACCGGAGCCGAACTGCTCAGCCTCGGCCTGGCGCAACGCTACCGCTTCACCGAGCAGCGCATCGGCATGCCGGGCGAGGCGCCGGTCGCCGCCGGCCTGACCGATCTGTTGCTGGGCGGCCGGGTGCAATGGACGCCGCAATGGTCGGCCAACGGCACCATCCAGTACAACCCCGACACCGGGGCCTCGACCCGCAGCACGCTGGGCATGCGCTACAACCCGGGCTACTACCGCGTGCTCAATGCTGCCTACCGGATCAACCGCAGCACGACGCCGGACACCCGTCTGCTCGACGTCGGCTGGCAGTGGCCGCTGCAGGATCTGTTCGGCAAGGGGGCGCCGGCGGGCTCGCCCGGTCGCGGCCTCGGTGCCAGCCAGTGGTATGGTGTCGGCCGTTTCAACTACAGCCTGCCCGACAGCAAGATCATCGATCTGCTGGCCGGCTTTGAGTACGATGCCGGTTGCTGGCTCAGTCGCGTCGTGGTCGAGCGTCTGCAAAGCAGCACCAACTCGTCCAACCAGCGCATCATGTTCCAGCTCGAGTTCTCGGATTTCACCCGCATCGGCTCCAGCCCCCTGCAGTCGCTGCGCAACAATGTGCCCCGTTACCAGTTACTGCGTGAAGAAATCAACCCGCCCAGCCGGTTCGAGCGTTATGAATAAACCCCTTGCACTGGCCGCCACGCTGCTGCTGGCCGGCAGCCTGGCATCGGCTCAGGGCCTGCGCCCGGCCAAGACGGGCAGCACCGCACTGCCGGCGCCCGCCCACGGACTGGCTGCGCCCACGCAGCCAGCAGCCACCACCGACTCCCAATCGGCTGACCACGTCGTCGCGCTGGTCAATTCCGAGCCCATCACCAACCACGAGGTACGCGCCCGCATCGCGCGCCTGCTGCAGGCCGCATCCGGCGCTCAGCTGCCGCCGCGCGACGAATTGCTGCGCCAGGTGATGGAGCGCCTGATCCTGGAGCGGATTCAGCTGCAGACGGCCGCGGAGTACGGCCTCAAGGTCGATGATCCGACCCTGGCGCAGGCAGAGGAAGGCATCGCGCGCCAGAACGGCCTGAGCGTCGAGGCGCTGCGCGCGCGCATCAAGGCAACGGGTCAGAATGCCGAGAGTTTCCGCACCGAGCTGCGCAATGAGCTCCTGCTGCAGCGCCTGCGCGAGCGCGAGGTCGATAACCGGGTCAAGGTCAGCGAGCAGGACATCGATGCCTACCTGGCCGAGCGCCTGGGACCGGATCAGGCCGAGATCAACCTGGCCCAGGTGCTGGTCCGGGTGCCCGAGGACGCAGACGCCGCCACCATCGAGCGTCTGCGCCAGCGCGCCGAGCAGGCAGCCCAGCGCGCCCGCTCCGGCACCGACTTCGCCGAACTGGCGCGCGAAGTCTCGGACGCGCCGGACCGCGCCAAGGGCGGCGAACTCGGCCTGCGCAGTACCGAACGCTACCCGACGCTGTTCGTCGAGGCCACGCGCGCGCTCAAGCCCGGCGAGATCGCGCGCGTCGTGCGCAGCGGCGCCGGCTTCCATGTGCTCAAGCTGCTCGACCGGCGCAGCGCCAGCCTGCCGGATGCCGAATACACCCAGACCCATGCCCGTCACATCCTGCTGCGCCCGGGCGTGCAGCTGAGCCAGGAAGCCGCGATCGCGCGCCTGGCCGACATGCGCCGGCGCATCGCCGCCGGATCGGCCCGCTTCGAGGATCTGGCGCACCAGTACAGCCAGGACGGCTCGGCCAAGGCCGGCGGCGACCTCGGCTGGGCCAGCCCGGGCCAGTTCGTGCCCGAGTTCGAGCAGACCATGAACCAGCTGGCCCCGGAGCAGATTTCCGAGCCCCTGGTGTCGCGTTTCGGCGTGCACCTGATCCAGGTGCTGGAACGGCGCCAGGTTCCCATGAGCACGCGCGAGCAGCGCGAATGGGTGCGCGGCCAGCTGCGCGAGCGCAAGCTCGAAGAAGCCTACGAAACCTGGTCGCGCGAGCTGCGCGGCCAGGCCTATGTCGAATACCGCGAGCCCCCCCAGTGAACGCCACCCCGCACAAGGCGCGCAAGCGCTTCGGCCAGCATTTCCTGTCCGACCAGGCCATCATCGAAGCCATCGTGCGCGAGATCGCGCCCCGGCCCGGCGAGTTCGTGGTCGAGATCGGCCCCGGCCTCGCGGCGCTGACCCAGCCCCTGGTCGAGCGCCTCGGCCAGCTGACCGTGGTCGAGCTAGACCGCGACCTCGCCGCGCGGCTGCGCGCGCATCCGCAGCTCAACGTGATCGAGTCCGACGTGCTCAGGGTCGATTTCCGTGCCCTGGCCGCGAGCCGCCCCGAGCCGATGCGCGTGGTCGGCAACCTGCCCTACAACATCTCGACCCCGATCCTGTTCCACCTGCTCGGCGTCGCCGACGTGGTGCAGGACCAGTATTTCATGTTGCAGAAAGAGGTGATCGACCGCATGGTCGGCCAGCCCTGCACGGCCGACTACGGCCGCCTGAGCGTGATGCTGCAATGGCGCTACGCGATGGACAATGTGCTGTTCGTGCCGCCCGAGAGCTTTGATCCGCCGCCCCGGGTCGATAGCGCGATCGTGCGCATGGTCCCGCACGCCGAGCCGCCGGCCATCAACGCGAAGCTGCTGGAGGAACTGGTGCAGGTGGCGTTCTCGATGCGCCGCAAGCTGCTGCGCCACAGCCTGGGCCGCTGGCTGGAGGCGCGCGCCTTTGCTGGCGCCTTCGACCTGCAGCGCCGCGCCGAGGAAGTGCCGGTGGCCGAGTACGTCGCGCTGGCCCAGGCCTGCTGAGTCCGGCGCCCGGCGGCGCTGCCGCCGGCCGGATCAGGCCGCGCTCAGCCAGTAGCCGGCGTTGAACGGGCTGCTCATGCGCAGCGCCTGCGGGCTGACATCGACCAGCTTGTCGGTCAGCAGCGGCTCGTCGCTGGCGTTGAGGTCTTCGCCCCGGGGGGCACGCGCGACCGAGAACGAATAGAAGCAGCGGAACGGCACCTTGCGGTCGTTCCAGTAATCGGCGATGTCGCGGAAGATGTCGATCAGCTGCTCGCGCGCTTCCTTGTCGAACTTCGGGCTGGTCGGAATGTGTTCGAGCACGACGATGAAGCCAGTCTGCTGGCCCGACTTGTGCACCACGTCGGTCATGCAGTCGTAGAGCGCATCGAAATTCTTGCCGAAGCTCACCGGCAGCGTGTACTGCTGCGCGATCAGGTCCAACACGTCCTGCTTGTTCAGGGCCGTGGCCAGGTTGGCGTAGAGGAAATGGTGCCCCAACTGCTCGGCAGACTCTTCGAGCTGCTTGACGGTGAAGGCACGAATGGATTGAACGATGTTGGTGCGCACGTTACGAAGTGGTTGGTCCATCTCCGCGTCTCTTTCCAAAGTCAGTGTTGCAAATGATTCTTCGGCCGCTGACCCGATGAGTGCCCGGAACCCGCGCGCTGAACGGCTGTCAACGACAGGCGTCGGGCGACGGTGACCGGGCGCAACGCGGCACGCATCCGTTCGAAAAGCTTCACGCCAATCAGGTATATTGGCGTGGAGCGTCTGGAATCCAGGCCGCTTTCCGGACACCAGAAACCTGTGGCTGAAGCGTCAACCCGGCGCCGAAAGGCTGCGGGTTAACCCTGAAAGCAAGCGCGCTAGTGTGCCTGAAGCCATCCCAAAAAGCAAGGCCTTGGTGCGCCGCAGCACGCAGCGCGCCAAGGCCGGAGTGGCCGTCAGGACAAAATGATCAGCGGCGTGTGGCGCCCACGGCGCGCGCGCCGATATTGGCCTCGGCCACGGTCAGAGCGGTCATGTTGACGATGCGGCGCACGGTCGCACTGGCCGTCAGGATATGCGCCGGCTTGGCGACGCCAAGCAGCATCGGTCCGACCGCGATCCCGCCGCCGGCCGCCGTCTTGAGCAGGTTGTAGGCGATGTTGGCGGCATCGATGTTGGGGCAGACCAGCAGGTTGGCGTCACCGACCAGCGTGCTGCGCGGCATGATGGCTGCGCGCGCCTGCGCGTCGAGTGCAACGTCGCCGTGCATCTCGCCATCGACTTCGAGCCAGGGTGCGCGCTCCTGCAGCAGGGCCAGGGTCTGGCGCATCTTGACCGCCGACGGCTGATCGGACGAGCCGAAGTTCGAGTGCGACAGCAGCGCCGCCTTGGGCGTGATGCCAAAGCGCATGATCTTGCGCGCCGCCATCATCGTGATCTCGGCCAGCTCCTCGGCGCTCGGGTCGTAGTTGACATGCGTATCGACCAGGAACACCTGGCGCCCCGGCAGCATCACCGCGTTCATCGCGGCGTAGCAGTGCGCGCCCTCGCGCTTGCCGATCACCTGGTCGATGTACTGCAGGTGCATCGGGCTCGTGCCCCAGGTGCCGCAGATCAGGCCATCGACATCGCCCCGGCGCAGCAGCATGGCGCCGATCAGCGACAGGCGGCGCCTGACTTCGATCTTGGCCAGCTGCTCGGTCACGCCCTTGCGCTCCATCAGCTGGTGGTAGGTCTGCCAGAGATCGCGGTAGCGGTCGTCCTGCTCGACGTTGACGACATCGTAGTCCAGCCCTTCCTTCAGGCGCAGGCCGAACTTCTCGACCCGCTGCGCGATCACGCTCGGGCGCCCGATCAGCGTCGGATGCGCCAGGCCCTCATCGACCACGATCTGGGCCGCGCGCAACACGCGCTCCTCCTCGCCCTCGGCGTAGGCGATGCGCTTGTGCTGCGCCTTCTTGGCGATCGCATAGACCGGCTTCATCATGGTGCCGGAAGCGAACACGAAGCTCTGCAGCCGGTCGCGGTAGGCGTCCATGTCTCCGACCGGACGCAGCGCCACGCCGCTGTCGGCCGCCGCCTGCGCCACCGCCGGCGCGATCTTGATCATCAGGCGCGGGTCGAACGGCTTGGGGATCAGGTACTCGGGACCGAAGGCCAGCGTCTCACCGGCGTAGGCCGCCGCGACCACCTCGCTCTGCTCGGCCTGCGCCAGGTCCGCGATCGCGTGGACCGCAGCGATCTCCATCTCGTCGGTGATGGTCGAGGCGCCGGCGTCAAGCGCGCCACGGAAGATGTAGGGGAAGCACAGGACGTTGTTGACCTGGTTCGGGTAGTCGGTGCGCCCGGTCGCCATGATCGCGTCGTCGCGCACCGCCTTGACGTCCTCGGGCAGGATCTCGGGGTTCGGGTTCGCCAGCGCGAAGATCAGCGGCCGCGCCGCCATGCTCGCCACCATGTCGGGCTTGAGCACGCCGCCGGCCGACAGGCCCAAGAAGATGTCGGCGCCCGCGATGATTTCGCGCAGGCTGCGCGCCTCGGTCGGCTGCGCGTACTGCGCCTTGTCTGGGTCCATCAGCTCGGTGCGGCCCGCATAGACCACGCCGGCCAGGTCGGTCACGTAGATGTTCTCGCGCGGCAGGCCGAGCTTGACCAGCAGGCCCAGGCAGGCCAGCGCCGCCGCGCCCGCGCCCGATGTCACCAGCTTGACCTGCTTGATGTCCTTGCCGACTACCTTGAGGCCATTGAGCAGCGCGGCGCCGACGCAGATCGCCGTGCCGTGCTGGTCGTCGTGAAAGACCGGGATCTTCATGCGCGCGCGCAACTGACGCTCGACGTAGAAGCAGTCCGGCGCCTTGATGTCTTCGAGGTTGATGCCACCGAAGGTCGGCTCCAGCGCCGCGATGATCTCGACCAGCCGGTCCGGGTCCTTCTCGTTGATCTCGAGGTCGAACACGTCGATGCCGGCGAACTTCTTGAACAGCACGCCCTTGCCTTCCATCACCGGCTTGGACGCCAGCGGCCCGATGTCGCCCAGGCCCAGCACCGCCGTGCCGTTGGTGATGACCGCAACCAGGTTGCCCCGGCTGGTGTACTTGAAGGCGTTGACCGGATCGGCGACGATCTCCTCGCACGGCGCCGCGACACCGGGCGAATAGGCCAGCGCGAGGTCGCGCTGGTTGGTCAGCTGCTTGGTGGCCGCGATCGCGACCTTGCCCGGGGTCGGCTTCTCGTGGTATTCAAGTGCAGCGCGGCGCAGTTCGGCGCGCTTGTCTTCGTGCTGAGGCATGGCTCGGGTCTCCATCACTTCATGATGTGGGATTGGCTGCCGCATTGCGCGGCAACTTCGACTTTGCATTATTGCAGGGTAGCCGGTCCGGCCGCGAGCAAACTACCTGTGGCTTACCCCAGTACCTGGGTCGCGTTGTTCATTCGATGAGCACCCCGGCAATTTGACGCCGGTGGCATGGCCACGCCTCACCAGCGCCCGGAAGAGCCGCCACCACCAAAATTTCCACCCCCGCCCGAGCCGAAACCACCGCCGCCGCCACCTCGGCCCCCACCGCCACCGCGCCGGGGACCGCGCAGCGGCAGGCGCACGCCGAACAGGCTCAGCAGTCCGGCCAGCACGGCCGCCCCGAGCGCGATCAGCAGCGAGGCCGTGAACCACCAGGCCAGGACGCCGACCAGCCCGGCCGTGACCGCGCTGCCCGCGCCGCGACCGAACAGGCGCCGCAGCACGGCGCCGACCGTGGCGACCACCAGGGCCAGGAACACCAGCAGTCCCCCCCAGTCGGGCATTTGCGGCTTGGAGCCGGCGGCCGGCAGCGGCAGGTTCTCGCCGCGCAGTCGCGCCAGGATCTGGTCCAGGCCGGCGTCGAGACCGCCGTAGTAGTCACCCTGGCGAAAGCGTGGCGTGATCGCCTGCTCGATGATGCGGCTGGCGACCAGATCGGGAATCGCGCCCTCGACCGCCTTGGCGGTCGCGATGCGCACGCGCCGGTCATCGCGGGCTACCACCAGCAGCACGCCATCGCCGACGTCCCTGCGCCCTATCCTCCAGGCGTCGCCCAGGCGCTGGGTGTAGCCAAAGATGTCCTCGGGCGCGGTCGTCGGCACCAGCACGACCACGACCTGACTGCCGCTCTCGCGTTCGAAACCGGCCAGCTTGTCCTCCAGCGCCTGGCGCTGCGACGGGCTCAGCAGCGCAGCCTGGTCGATCACGCGCGCGCTCAAGCCCGGCACCGGCTGCACGGCCTGGGCCCGTACCACCCCGGCCAGCCCGAGCCACAGCGCCAACAGGAGCAGACAGGCCTGTCGCCAAGCCGGTCCGGCCGCCACGGTCCGGTCGGCGCGCGTCATGACCAGCCGGGCGGTCCGGGTCGCGGCCGGCTCATTTGGTACCGAAATCGACCTTGGGCGGCGCGCTGACCGCCGCCTCGTCGCCCACGGTGAAGCCGGGCTTGGCGTGGTAGCCGAACACCAGCGCGGTCAGGTTGCTCGGAAAGCTGCGCGCGAGCACGTTGTAGTCCTGCACGGTCTGGATATAGCGGTTGCGCGCGACCGTGATCCGGTTCTCGGTGCCTTCGAGCTGCACGCGCAGGTCGCCGAAGGCCTGGTTGGACTTGAGTTCAGGATAGCGCTCGGCGACCACGAGCAGGCGGCTCAACGCGCTGCCGAGCTGACCCTGGGCGGCCTGGAAGCGCTGCAGGGCCTGCGGATCGTCGAGCATCTGCGGCGTGACCTGGATCGCGGTCGCGCGGGCGCGCGCCTCGATCACGCGCGCGAGCGTCTCCTGCTCGAAGCTGGCCTCGCCCTTGACAGTGGCGACCAGATTCGGCACCAGATCGGCGCGGCGCTGGTACTGGTTCAGCACCTCGGCCCAGGCCGAGCGCGTCTGCTCGTCGAAGCGCTGGAAGTCGTTGTAACCGCAGCCGCCGAGGGCGGCGCTCAGGATCAGGGCCGGTGCCCAGCGATGCAGCGCGCTCATGCCTCCCGCTTTCCGCCGGAATCTGCCGGCCAGTCCATTCTAGGGATCAGGCCGCCGCTTGTCATCTGCGGCCACGCTCAGAGCGCGCGGGCCGGAACCGGGCGCGATTGCGCTTACCAAATCGGATCGGACCCGGCCCGGCGATGCGGTGCGGCCGTCGATCGAAACCTACAATCGAACGGTTTTCAAGCTGCTGTTTCACCATTATGAAATTCCTGCGTTTCACCGACATTTGCGCCAGCGGCCAGGCCGCCGGCAAGCGCGTCTTCATCCGCGCCGACCTCAACGTGCCGCAAGACGATGACGGCAACATCACCGAGGACACCCGCATCCGTGCCTCGATCCCGGCGATCCGGCTCGCGCTCGACGCCGGCGCGGCCGTGATGGTGACTTCGCACCTGGGCCGACCGACCGAAGGCGACTTCAAACCCGAGGACAGCCTGGCGCCGGTCGCGGCCCGCCTGGGCGAGCTGCTCGAACGCGAGGTGCGCCTGGTGCAGAACTGGGTCGATGGCGGCTTCGATGTCGCCCCGGGCGAGATCGTGCTGCTGGAGAACTGCCGCCTGAACGTCGGCGAGAAGAAGAACAAGCCCGAACTGGCCGCCAAGCTCGGCCAGCTCTGCGACATCTTCGTGCATGACGCCTTCGGCACTGCGCACCGTGCCGAGGCCACGACCTACGGCATCGCCGAGACCGCTCCGGTGGCCTGTGCCGGCCCGCTGCTGGCGGCCGAGATGGACGCGCTGACCCAGGCCCTGCTTGAGCCCAAGCGCCCGCTGGTGGCCATCGTCGGTGGCTCCAAGGTCTCGACCAAGCTGTCTATCCTCAAGACGCTGGCCTCCAAGGTCGATCAGCTGATCGTCGGCGGCGGCATCGCCAACACCTTCCTGCTGGCCGCCGGCAAGCGCATCGGCGACTCGCTGGCCGAGCCCGAGATGGTGCGCGAGGCGCAGCAGGTGATGGACATCATGAAGGAGCGCGGCGCCGAGGTGCCGCTGCCGGTGGACGTGGTTGTCGCGGATGAAGTCTCGGCGCTGGCGCGCGCGAACCGGATCCCGGTCGATGAGGTCAGCCCGCACGACCGCATCCTGGATGTCGGACCGAAGACCTCGGCCAAGCTGGCCGAAATCATCGCGCATGCCGGCACCATCGTCTGGAACGGCCCGGTCGGCGTGTTCGAGTACCCGCAGTTCGCGGGCGGCACCAAGATGATGGCTTCGGCGATCGCGCACTCGGAGGCGTTCTCGATCGCCGGCGGTGGCGACACGCTGGCGGCGATCGCCAAGTTCCACATCACCGGCGACGTGGGCTATATCTCGACCGGCGGCGGCGCCTTCCTGGAAGTGCTCGAAGGCAAGACCCTGCCGGCGTTCGAAGTGCTGGCACGGCGCGCCTGACGAGGCAGAACCAGAGGCGATTCGATCGCCTTCGGTCCGCCACCTCAGTACGAGTAGAAGCCCTTGCCGCTCTTGCGCCCCAGCCAGCCGGCGGCGACCATTTCGCGCAGCAAGGGCGCGGGACGGTACTTCGAGTCCTTGAAGTCCTCGTAGAACACGGCCATCACGGCCAGCAAGGTGTCGAGTCCCACCATGTCGGCCAGCGCCAGCGGGCCGATCGCGTGGTTGCAGCCCAGCTTCATGCCGGCATCGATGTCCTCGGCCGAGGCCAGGCCCTCCTGCAGCACGAAGATCGCCTCGTTGATCATCGGCACCAGGATGCGGTTGACCACGAAGCCGGGCGCGTTCTTGACCGTGACCGCAGTCTTGCCGATCCGCTCGGCAAAGCCGAGCATGGCCGACAAGGTCGCGTCCGAAGTCTGCAGCCCCCGGATCAGCTCCAGCAAGCTCATCACCGGCACCGGATTGAAGAAATGCGTGCCGATGAAGCGCTCGGGCCGCGCGAGGTTGGCGGCGAGCTCGGTGATCGAGATCGACGAGGTGTTGGTCGCGATCACCGCCTGCTCCAAGACCAGCGCCTCGACCTGCTTGAGGATCGTGGCCTTGAGCTCCTTGCGCTCGGTCGCCGCCTCAATGACCAGATCGGCCCCGCGCAGCTCGTCATAGGAGGCGCCGACCCGGATCCGGGCCAACGTCGCCTCGCGGTCGGCGCCATCGAGCGTACCCTTCTTCACCTGGCGATCGAGACTGGAGCGGATCGCGGCCACGCCGCGCTCCAGCGCCGCATCGGACACGTCCACCATCACCACGTCCAAGCCCGCAGCGGCGCAGACCTGGGCGATGCCATTGCCCATGGTTCCGGCGCCGATCACCCCGACGACTCGCAATTGAAATTCCATCTGCTGAATCCCGCTTTCTTAGCAACGCTCGAAAATGGCCGCGATGCCCTGACCACCGCCTATGCACATCGTCACGAGCGCATGGCGCCCGCCGATGCGCTGGAGTTCGTGCAGCGCCTTGACCGTGATCAACGCGCCGGTCGCGCCGATCGGATGCCCGAGCGAAATGCCCGAACCGTTCGGGTTGACCTTGGCCGGATCGAGTCCGAGTTCGCGCGTGACCGTGCAGGCCTGGGCCGCGAAGGCCTCGTTGGCCTCGATCACGTCGAGATCGGCCACCGACAAGCCGGTCTTGGCCAGCACGGCCCGGGTCGCGGAAACCGGCCCGATGCCCATGTAGCGCGGATCGACCCCGGTGTGCGCGTAGCCGACCAGGCGCGCCAGCGGCGCCAGGCCACGCGCCCTGGCGGTCTCCGCCTCCATCAGCACGACGGCGGCGGCCGCGTCGTTGATGCCCGAGGCATTGCCGGCGGTCACGGTGCCGTTTTCCTTCGCGAACACGGGCTTGAGCTTGGAGAAATCCTGAGGCCGGGCACCGGTCCGGAAATGCTCGTCGGTCGCGAACGCGGTCTCGCCCTGGCGGCTCTTGAGCATCACGGGCACGATCTGGCCCTGGAAGTGACCGGCGGCCGTGGCGCGCTCGGCCCGCTGGTGGCTCTCCAGCGCCAGGGCGTCCTGCATCTCGCGCGTGATGCCATGGCGCGCGGCCACGTGCTCGGCCGTCACGCCCATGTGGATGTTGTAGAAGGGGTCGTGCAGGGCGCCGATCATCATGTCCACCATCTTGGTGTCGCCCATGCGCGCGCCCCAGCGGCTGGTCAGGCTGGCATAGGGCGCGCGGCTCATGCACTCGGCGCCGCCGCCGATGGCGATGTCGGTGTCGCCGAGCAGGACGGACTGCGAGGCCGACACGATCGCCTGCAGGCCCGAGCCGCACAGGCGGTTGACGTTGAACGCCGGCGTACCCTCGGCGCAACCGCCGTGAATGGCCGCTACGCGCGAGAGATACATGTCCTTGGGCTCGGTGTTGACCACATGGCCGAAGACCACGTGACCAACATCCTTGCCCTCTGTTCGGGCGCGCGCGAGCGACTCGCGCACCACCAGGGCGGCCAGTTCGGTGGGGGGAATGTCCTTCAGGCTACCGCCAAAGGTGCCAATCGCGGTACGTACCGCGCTGACGACGACGACTTCACGAGTCATGTAACACTTTCTGCTGATGAGGGAGACGCCACCGCCCCGGCCGGGAGCGGCGCGTGGACTGACCATGCAAGCGGAACGCTCAGGTGCTGGGCAGGCGATAGTCGCGGAACTGTGCGCGCAGCCGGTGCTTGAGCATCTTGCCGGTGGCGCCCAGCGGTATGCTGTCGACGAACACGATGTCGTCCGGAGTCCACCATTTTGCGATCTTGCCCTCGTAGAAGGCCAGCAATTCCTCGCGCGTCACGCTCGCGCCGGACTTGAGCATGACCACCAGCAGCGGGCGCTCGTCCCACCTGGGGTGGAACACGCCGATGCAAGCGGCCATCGCGACCGCCGGATGGGCCATCGCGATGTTCTCGAGGTCGATCGAGCCGATCCACTCGCCGCCGGACTTGATCACGTCCTTGCTGCGATCGGTGATCTGCATATAGCCTTCGGCATCGATCTTCGCGACATCGCCGGTCGGGAACCAGCCGTCCTGCAGCGGTCCTGCACCGTCTTCCTTGAAGTAGCGTGACACCACCCAATGACCACGCACCAGCAAATCACCGGCAACCAGGCCGTCGCGCGGCATTTCCTGCCCCTGCACGTCGACGATCTTCATGTCGACGCCGAACAGGGCACGGCCCTGCTTGGACTGGACCGCGTAACGTCCGTCCGCAGGTAGGTCGAGATGCCTGGGCTTGAACGAGCAGACAGCGCCGATCGGGCTGATCTCGGTCATGCCCCAGGCGTGGAGCACGTGGACGCCGTAGCGTTCCTCGAACGCGCGCACCATGGCGGACGGGCAGGCGGAGCCGCCAATCACGGTGCGACGCATGGTCGCGAAACGCCCGCCGACCGATTCGACATGCGCGAGCAGCCCCTGCCACACGGTCGGCACACCAGCGGCCATGGTGACACCCTCGCCCTCGATCAATTCGTGGAGCGACTTGCCGTCGAGGCCGGGGCCGGGAAAGACCAGCTTGGCGCCGGTCATGCAGGCCGCGTAAGGCAGGCCCCAGGCGTTGACATGGAACATCGGCACGACCGGCAGAATCGAGTCCATGGCCGAGCAGTTCAGGCTGTCCGGCAGCGCTGCGGCGAAGGTGTGCAACAAGGTCGAGCGATGGCTGTAGAGCACGCCCTTGGGGTGGCCGGTCGTGCCCGAGGTGTAGCACAACGTGGCCCCCGCGAGCTCGTCGAGGACTGGCCAGCCGTAGCGATCGTCCTGCGCCGCGAGGAGATCCTCGTAGCACAGCAGGCCCGCGATGCCGCTCGTGGCCGGCATGTGACTGCGATCGGTCAACAAAACGAAGTGCCGAATCGTCTTGACACGGGCGGCGATCGCCTCGACCAGCGGCAGGAAGGACAGCTCGAAGAACAACACCTGATCCTCGGCATGGTCGGCGATATAGGCCACCTGATCCGCGTGCAGGCGCGGGTTGATCGTGTGCAGGATGGCACCCGACCCCGAGACGGCATAGTACAGCTCCATGTGACGGTAGCCGTTCCAGGCCAGCGTCCCGACCCGCTCCCCCTGACACACCCCGAGCGCCGCCACCGCCTTGGCCAGTTGGCGTGAACGCGCCGCCAGATCCTTGTAGGTGTAGCGGTGGATATCGCCCTCGACCCGGCGCGAGACGATCTCGCGCTCGGGATGGTGCCGCTCCGCATGCGCCAGCAAACTTGAGGTAAGCAGCGGCATGTGCATCATCTGACCCAGCATCTTTGTCTCCTCGTTTTATTGATGATGCTGCTTCAGAACAGCTCGACCGGCATGCTCTCGATCGTGCCGCCCGCCGTCAGCACGGCGGCGGCCAGGCCGTCGGCCTGCGGCAGCAGGGCCTCGGCGTAGAAACGCGCGGTCGCGATCTTGCCGCCGAAGAAGGCCGGGTCGTTCGCTTCCTGGTCCAGCGCCGCCATCAGCGCACGCGCCATCTGCCAGCCGCCCAGCACCAGGCCGGCCAGCCGCAGGTAGCTGACCGCGCCGGCATAGACCGGCTTCGGGCTGGCCTTGGCGTTCGCCGCCACATAGGCGATCACGGACTCCAGGGTAAGACGGCCACGCTCAAGCGCGACGCGCATCGCCTCGCAGGATTCGTTGCCCAGCGCCGCCAGATCCTGCTCGGTCGCGGCGATGCGCGCGCACAGCGCCCGGGCGACGGCGCCGCCATCGCGCGCGGTCTTGCGGCCGATCAGGTCGTTGGCCTGGATCGCGGTCGTGCCTTCGTAGATCGGCAGGATGCGGGCATCGCGGTAGTGCTGCGCCGCGCCGGTTTCCTCGATGAAGCCCATGCCGCCATGGACCTGCACGCCGAGGCTGGTGACCTCGACCGACAGCTCGGTCGAATGGCCCTTGACGATAGGCACCAGGAACTCGTACAGCGCCTGGTTCTCGCCGCGCACCGCCTCGTCGGTTGAATGGTGGGCCAGGTCGCTGTGCGACGCGGCACAGTAGGCCAGCGCGCGCGCGGCCTCGGTCTGCGCCTTCATCGTCAGCAGCATGCGCTTGACATCCGGGTGGTGGATGATGGCAACCGGAGCCGGCGAGCCGGCCAGATCGCGGCTCTGCACGCGGTCCTTGGCGTAGGCCAGCGCCTGCTGGTAGGCGCGGTCCGAGACCGAGACGCCCTGCATGCCGACGCCGAAGCGGGCCGCGTTCATCATGATGAACATGTACTCCAGGCCCCGGTTCGGCTCGCCGACGATCTCGCCGATCGCGCCGCCGTGGTCGCCGAACTGCAGCACGGCCGTCGGGCTGGCCTTGATGCCGAGCTTGTGCTCGATGCTGACGCAGTGCGCGTCGTTGCGCGCGCCGAGCGACCCGTCGGCGTTGACCAGGAACTTCGGCACCACGAACAGGCTGATGCCCTTGACCCCGGGCGGGGCATCGGGCAGGCGGGCCAGCACCAGGTGCACGATGTTGTCGGTCAGGTCGTGCTCGCCGTAGGTGATGAAGATCTTGGTGCCGAAGATCTTGTACGTGCCGTCGGGCTGCGGCTCGGCGCGCGTGCGCACCGCCGCGAGGTCGGAGCCAGCCTGCGGCTCGGTCAGGTTCATGGTGCCGGTCCACTCGCCCGAGATCAGCCGGGGAGCGTACTTCTGCTTCAGCTCGTCGCTGGCCGCAGTCAGCAGCGCCTCGATCGCGCCGTCGGTCAGCATCGGGCAGAGCGCGAACGACAGGTTGGACGCGTGCAGCATCTCGACGCAGGCGGTCGCGATCAGCTTCGGGAAGCCCTGGCCGCCGTATTCGGCCGGGTGGATCACGCCCTGCCAGCCGCCGGCGGCGAACTGGGCGAAGGCGTCCTTGAAGCCCGGCGTGGTCGTGACCGCGCCATCGCTGAACGAGGACGGATTCTGGTCGCCCGCCCAGTTCAGCGGCGCGATCACGTCCTGGCAGAACTTGGCCGACTCTTCGAGCACCGCCTGCGCGGTGTCAAGACCGTAATCCTCGAAACCCGGCAGCTCGGCGACCTTGCCGATGCCTGCGAGTTCCTGCATCACGAACAGCATGTCCTTGATCGGTGCCTGGTAGCTCATGGTGTCTGCTTTCTTGCTTTTGTCTGCTGGAAGATCGGGGCTCAGACCGCCTGGGTCAATGCCGGCACGGCGGTGAACAGGTCGGCCTCCAGGCCGTAGTCGGCGACCGCGAAGATCGGCGCCTCGGGATCCTTGTTGATCGCCACGATCACCTTGGAGTCCTTCATGCCCGCCAGATGCTGGATCGCGCCCGAGATCCCCACCGCCACGTACAGCTGCGGCGCCACGATCTTGCCGGTCTGCCCCACCTGCAGGTCGTTCGGGGCATAGCCCGCATCGACCGCCGCGCGGCTGGCGCCGATCGCCGCGCCCAGCTTGTCGGCCAGCGGCGTGATGACCTCGTTGAACTTCTCCGCACTGCCCAGCGCGCGGCCGCCAGAGACGATCACCTTGGCCGCCGTCAGCTCCGGACGCTCGCTCTTGGCCAGCTCGTTGCCGACGAAGGCGCTGCTGCCCGCATCACCGACCGCCGCCACGGCTTCCACCGCCGCGCTGCCACCAGTGGCCGGCGCCGCGTCGAACGCGGTGCCGCGCACCGTGATCACCTTGACCGTATCGGCGCTCTGCACCGTGGCAATAGCGTTGCCGGCGTAGATCGGGCGCTCGAAGGTGTCGGCCGAGATGATTTTGGTGATTTCGCTCAGCTGCGCCACGTCGAGCCTGGCCGCCACGCGCGGCGCCACGTTCTTGCCCGAGGCCGTCGCCGCGAAGACGAGGTGGCCGTAGCCGCCGGCCAGCTCCAGCACCTGCGCCGCCACGTTCTCGGCCAGGCCGTGCGCCAGGCTCGCGCCGTCGGCGTGCAGCACCTTGGCCACGCCCGCGATCTGGGCCGCCGCCTGTGCCGCCGCGCCCGCGTTCTGGCCCGCGACCAGCACGTGGACGTCGCCGCCCAGCTGGCCTGCCGCGCTCACGGCGTTGAGGGTCGCGCCCTTGATCGAGGCGTTGTCGTGTTCTGCGATGACGAGGACTGTCATGACTTGTCTTTCCTGATTCGTTCGGTTCTTGGAGCGCCCGGCCTCAGATGACCTTGGCCTCGTTCTTGAGCTTGTCCACCAGCGCGGCCACGTCGGCCACCTTGATGCCGGCCTGGCGCCCCGCCGGCTCCGACACCTTCAGCGTCTTCAGGCGCGGCGCCACGTCCACCCCCAGATCGGCCGGCGTCACCTTCTCCAGCGGCTTCTTCTTCGCCTTCATGATGTTGGGCAGCGTCACGTAGCGCGGCTCGTTCAGCCGCAGATCCGTCGTGACGATCGCCGGCAGGCTCACCGCCACCGTCTCCAGACCACCGTCGATCTCGCGCGTCACCTGAGCCTTGTCACCCGCCACCTCGACCTTCGAGGCGAACGTCGCCTGCGGCCGGTCCAGCAGCGCCGCCAGCATCTGCCCGGTCTGGTTCGCGTCGTCGTCGATCGCCTGCTTGCCCAGGATCACCAGGCCCGGGGCCTCCTTGCCCACCAGCGCCGCCAGCAGCTTGGCCACCGCCAGCGGCTGCAGCTCCGCGTCGGTCTCGACGTGGATCGCGCGGTCCGCACCGATCGCCAGCGCCGTGCGCAGCGTCTCCTGGCACTGCGCCACGCCGCACGACACCGCGATCACCTCGGTCGCCGCGCCCTTCTCCTTCAGGCGCACCGCCTCCTCAACCGCAATCTCGTCGAACGGGTTCATGCTCATCTTGACGTTCGCGATGTCAACGCCCGTGCCGTCGGCCTTCACCCGCACCTTGACGTTGTAATCCACCACGCGCTTGACGGGAACGAGAATCTTCATGTTTGCTCCTGCAGATAAGGGAAGACCGGATCTTGCCACTAATGACGACCGATTAAACTGGAATTCTATTCCAGTTTAATCGACTCACACCGCTCACGACACCACTGCCGGCGGTGGATTGCCTGTGACGTGCAGCACGCGCTGCGGATAGGGAATGTCGATGCCATGGCTGCGGAAAGCGCTCAGGATCGCGCGGTTGATGTCGGACTTCAGCCCGAGCGTGCCGCTTTCGGGGTCAGCGATCCAGTAGCCGAGCGTGAACTCCAGCCCGTCGGCGCCAAAGGCCGACAGCGAGGCGCTTGGGGCCGGATCGGCCAGCACGCGCGGCTGGGCGCGCGCGGCCTCGACCAGCAGGCGCGCGACCAGATCGACATCGCTCTCGTAGGCCACGCCGACGACGGTGGACTGCGACACGCGCGGATCGGCCAGCGACAGGTTCTCGACCCGGCTCGTGATCAGCATCTCGTTGGGCACGATGGCCTCGCGGCCGGTGATCGAGCGGATCACGGTGAAGCGGGCCTTGATGTCGGTGATGCGGCCCTCGAAGGTATCGACCCGCACCATGTCGCCGATGCGCATGCTGCGCTCGGTCAGGATCACGAAACCGCTGACGTAATTGGCCGCGAGCTTCTGCAGGCCGAAACCGATGCCGACGCCGACCGCGCCGCCGAGCACGGACAGCGCCGACAGGTCGATCCCGACCGAGGACAGGGCCAGCATCAGGCCGACGAACATCAGCAGCGCGCGCGTTGCGTTGCTGGCCGCCTTGCGCAGCGACAGCTCGCTGCCGGTGGCCGAACTCAGCAGCCGCGACTCGATCGCAGAGGAAATCCACAGCGTCACGATCAGCACCGCGCCTGCGGTCAGGCTGCCCTCGATCAGCGTGCGCACCGACAGCTTGGTGCCGCCGATCTTCCAGTGGATGTCGTCAAGTTCGTTGAGCAGCACCGGCAGCAGGCCGCTGACCCACAGCACCATCGTCAGCCAGGCCACCCACGAGATGGTGCGCTCGACCGGACGCAGCCAGGCCGCGTGGCGAAACGCCACCTGCAGCACCTTGACGCCGACCCGGATCACGACCAGCGCGACCAGCACCGGAATCACGATCGTGAACACGATCGTCGGATGGCTGGTGGACCATAGGGTGCGCGCGGCGAAACCCAGCGCCAGCAGCACGGTCGGAAACAGCACGCCGTCGATCAGGCCGCTGCCGAACCAGATCGAATACTCGGCATCGGGCGCGAGCATACGGCGCAGCAGCGCGACCAGCCCCCAGGCCGCGAGCACACAGCCGGCCAGTATGGCCAGCTCGAACAGGACCTGGGGCCGGGCGAACGAGGCCAGCCAGAGCGACAGGTCGTCTATCGGGACGGGGGCGGCGGATGCGGTCACGGCGAGCAGTTCCTGAGTAAAACCTTGTAGCTTGCCACAAAAATGTCCAGATCCTGACGGAAATTTCAGTTGGCGGAAC
>Ga0228698_1000276_pt1 | contig 44035 bp, 68 predicted proteins | sample McNCre117_Aug_MG_FD_178015 | JGI IMG/M metagenome (GOLD analysis project Ga0228698, IMG submission 178015) | Freshwater microbial communities from McNutts Creek, Athens, Georgia, United States - 1-17_Aug_MG | ecosystem: Environmental > Aquatic > Freshwater > Creek | place: USA: Georgia... | reverse complement strand
CTGGCGCGCGCACGCGATAGGGGGGGGGGGTACCCCTGTGGGGGGTGGGGGGCGTGCGTGTGTATATATATATAAGGGACCCGCTGGAAATTGTCCCCCGTTTGCGTTTGAGCAGGTCAGACGGCCTATGCCGTCTTCCACGGTCTCATATGAGTGTGTGGCTCATTGAAGATGAGCCTTGAGTCCACAAAGAACACAAAGCTGGCTAGAGAATAACTCGTTTGAGTGTGTGCTCTCGGTGGCGCTCCAGCGCTTATAGGCGCTGTCGCTTCGAGCGCTGCATTCAGCAGCGCGAGCTAGCGCTCGTCCAGCACCCCTCGCTTCAAGGCTCGGGGTGTGTGATCCTCGCGGCCCCTCATAGGGCCGCTCGTCTCTCGTTAGCCACCGTCTGTGTGGCTGCAGCGCGACGCCGCGGTGCTAATGCACCGCTGGCTCATCCTGATCGGAAGGTCGATTTGTCCCTAGCGGGGTACGGGCAGGCGTCTGCCTAATCCTGGCGAGGGGTCGCCTTCTTGATTCGTGCTGTCTTCTTTGCCCGTGCAGGGCGAACCTCGACCTCACTGAGGAGTGTCGTCTGTCCAGACGTGTTCAGGCGTCCTGTGCCTGCACGCTGCGTGGGAGTCCAGGTTTCCTGGCTCCATTTCGAGTAGGGGAGTCCTCTAGCCAATGATCTGGTGCATGACCTTGTAGTTTCGGGCCTCAACGGCCTGCTCGTCTAGGCAGGCGTTGGCACACAGTGTACACCAGTCCGACTCATCGTCGTACTTCTGGATGTCGTCTCGTCCGCAGGACGGGCACGGTGCCATGAGAAACCCCCTAAGGGGTAGTCCCGTTTGTTCCGCTCCAGCGCAGGCGGAACAAAATGACCTCTCTAGTATGGGTGTTCACGACGATTCGCTGAAGGCACGCTACGTCGAGTGGTATGCCCTACCTGACCACGAGAAGCTGCCGCGTACCTCGAAGGAGTGGGCGGTGGAGTTCGGTGTGCCCGAACGCACGCTGGCGTCGTGGCGGAAGGCCACGTGGTTCAGGGATCAGCTTGAGTTGCTGTACGGTCAGGTGAACGTGTCGCCTGACAGGGTGCAGGCGGTCATTGACGCCATGCACACCCAAGCGGTGCAAGGAAACACGAAGGCCGCAGAGCTGTACATGCGGATGGTGGATCGCATCGCCCCGCCACAGGTCATTGTCCGCAGCAAGTCTGCTGACGAGATGACCGACGAGGAGTTGGCGCAGCAGCTCAACGCTGCGCTAGAGAAGATCCAGCAGAATGGCTAGCCCTACCGAGCTTCTGCAGGAAGCTGAGTGGCGCTCCTACAAGGGGAAGTCGTCCACCGACTTCGACGCGTGCGAGAAGTTCCTGCGGGAGCAGGTCTACATCCAGCACCCTGAGCAGGGAGCGATCTTGTTCGATCTGCGTCCTGCGCAGCTCGAAGCGCTCGATGTCTGCATGAAGCAGCGGTACGTCATCATCCTGAAGGCACGTCAGCTTGGATGGTCGACGCTGATGGCCTGTTACTCGCTGTGGCTTGCGATGTTCTGGTCCGATCAGACCATCGTGATGCTGTCGAAGACGGAGCGTGATGCCCACAAACTACTCGCCAAAACGGACTACGCCTACCGTCGGCTTCCCGAATGGATCAAGGATCGAGGCCCTCGACGCCTCGACCGCAACGTTGGCAAGATCACGTTCGACAATGGCTCTTCTGTGGAGTCGATGCCCTCCAAAGAAGACCCTGCTCGCGGTTCGGCCGTTTCTCTCGTCATCGTTGACGAGTGGGCCTTCCTCGACAACCCAGAGGATGCGTGGGCGTCGATCGAGCCGATCACCGACGTGGGTGGTCGGGTCATCGGTCTGAGCACCGCTAACGGTGCAGGCACCTTCTACCACACGTTCTGGACGATGGCCGTGTCGGGAAAGAGCGGCTTCACGCCGCTGTTCTATCCGTGGTACGCCAACACCGAGAGAGACGACAACTGGTACGAGTCCAAGAAGGCGTCGATGCTGCCGTGGCAGCTTGCGCAGGAGTACCCCGACAACCCTGAAGAGGCGTTCATCCGTTCGGGTAACCCCGTTTTTGATGTGGACTTGCTTCGTGCGTTGAACACGCAGAAGCCCATCAGGGGCTGGCTGCGTTCGACGGAAGGCTACTACCGTGACGCGACCCTCATTCGAGCTGCGGACTCCGCACTACGGGTTTGGCGGCTACCCGAGCCTGATGATGCGTACGTCATCGGGGCCGACGTGGCGGAAGGCTTGGAGCACGGTGACTACTCGTCTGCCCACGTCATCTCTGCAAAGCGGGATGAGGTTGTGGCAAAGTGGCATGGCCGCATCGATCCCGACTTGTTCGGCATCGAACTCGCCGTGCTTGGGTGGTTCTACAACACTGCGTTCATCGGTTGCGAGGTCAACAACCACGGTCTCACGACGAACAAAGCTCTGCAGCGTGTGGGGTATCCACGCATCTACAAGCGGAAGCGCCTAGACGGCAAGGGTTCCAACCGCAAGGAGATGGACTCGATCGGGTGGCTCACGTCTCGCACGTCGAAGCCACTGATGATTGACGAGCTTGCTCGTGATCTCAGGTCCAACCTGGACCTGCCTGACACCGAGACCATCGGTGAACTGCTCACGTACGTGCGTGACGACAAAGGGCAGATGTCGGGTTCGCCGTTCGATGACCAGGTCATCTCGTTGGCGATCGCCAACCAGATGCGAGCTTACGCTCGCACGTCAGAGCGTCTCGACAAACCCAACAACTACTGGACGTTCGACTACTTCATGGGCAAGGTGCTGGCCCCCGAGCACGGAGGCAAGCGGAAGGTGTTGGGTGTCAACAACCGTCGAAGCGGAACAAAAGCAGCTTCCCTATAAGGGGGATTACTGTGTCCAAACGCGACTGTAAGCACTTCCAACCCAGCATCGCTGAGCCTGGTGACTGTATCATTTGCGAGCGAGAGGCTGACTCTCGTGGTCCGCTCGTATCGTATGCTGGTGGTCGTGAGAACTGGCGCGAAGGCCAGACAACTGGTGAGTACATTCGTCAGATGAAAGACGATACCGCTCACTTCCCCCCTGATCGCAAGCCAGCGTACGCTGGTCCGAAGAGCCGTTGGGTTTGACCCTTGCAGATTGATCCGTCCCCCGCTGAGCGGGATCAGGTAACCCCACTCATCAAGTGGGGACGTGGCGAGAAGCAGGATACCCTCGCGAAGTACTGCAGCCGTGTCAAGGCTGCGAAGTCCTATCGTGAGGCTGAGGCGTGGGACGACACGTGGCGTCGGCTGCGTGACATCTACCGCCTCAAGATGCTGCATCCACTGGATGACGACATGGACTCGATCGCTGTTGCGATCGCGTTCGCTACGATCAACGTCATCGAGCCTTCGGTGGCTGTCAACCACCCGAAGGTCACGGTTCACGCACGCACCGAGGATCTTGACGATCAGGCCGCTATCGTGGAGGCTGTCGTCAACTACTGGTGGCGGCACAACCACATCAAGCAGGATTTCCGCGCTGCGGTCAAGGACTCGCTGATCTACGGTGTGGGATGGCTCAAGGTCGGGTGGCGCTATGCGGAGCATGAGCGCCCGATGGAGCAGGATGAGTACGACAACATCCACGGGGCGCTCAACGAGCAGGCCGACAGCTTTGCGGCTGAGAATCCGCACATGGCACATCTGGCTCCCTCCCCTGAGGACATCCACGGGGCGATGCCCGACACTGCCATCGAGGTCACCGAAGACGCTCCGTTCGTAGAGCGCATCTCGCCGTTCGACATCTACGTCGATCCTGAGGCGACGACGATGCAGGACGCCAAGTGGATCGCACAGAAGCTGGTGCTTCCGCTGGAGCGGGTCCGCAAGGACGACCGCTACAACAACTCTCGCAAGAAGGTCAAGTCCGACTCTTCTCTCAAGTGGTTCAACGAGGACAACAAGGACCACGTCCCCGAGGACGAGGGTCGTGTCACGCTCTGGGAGTTCTACGACCTGGAGCAGGAGTGGATGTGTACTTTCGTGGAGCAGGAGGACGTGGGCTACCTTGTAGACCCGACTCCGTTCCCGTACCCGTACGGCCAGCCGTTCGTATACATCCCGAACTACACGGTGCCCGACCAGTTCTACGCAATCGGTGAGATCGAGGCGATCGAGCCGCTGCAGGATGAGCTGAACGATACCCGTTCGGACATGGTGCAGGCCCGTAAGCTGGACATCGCAAAGTGGCTGTACAAGGAAGACGCGTTCGGACCTGAGGGTCTCGACGCCCTGACTTCACAGCAGCCGTACACCGCTATTCCCGTCGAGGGCGACATTCCCATCAGCGAGGTCATCATGCCGATGCCTCGTAACGACGCTAACGCTCAGTTCTACACGCAGCACTCCGAGGTCATCGAGTCGGACATCGACCGTGTCACTGGCGTGAACGAATACATGCGTGGCTCGCTGCCCGAGATCCGTCGGACTGCGACCGAGGCCAGCATCATTCAGGATGCTGCCAACGCTCGTGCGGCGGACAAGCTCGACAAGATCGAGGCAGTGGCCTCCGAGATTTCTCGGATGCTGGTGCAACTTGCCCAGAAGTTCATGACTGTGGACTCGGTGGCGCTTGTCGTCGGAGCCGATGGCTCTAAGGTGTGGGTTGACTTCACGCCCGAGGACATTCAGGGCGAATACCTCTACGAGGTTGAGGCGGGTTCTACCCAGCCGAAGAACGACACATTCAAGCGACAGCAGGCGCAGCAGCTCCTACAGGCGCTGGGACCGTTCATCAGCATGGGCGTCATCAACGTGCCTGAGCTGTTGTCTCAGGTGCTGCGGGACGGCTTCGGGATGAAGAACCCCGAGAAGTTCATCAACGCCCCGATGCCGATGGTGGACCCCGCTACGGGGATGCCGATGCAGCCGCCGCCTGGCGGTGGTGATCCGAACCAGCCGCAGCAGCCTCCGCCGCCTGGGGGCGACGGTAGCGTGCAGCAGTCGGGTGGCCCTCAGCCGCCCGCTGGCCCGAACGTGCCGCCCGAGAACCCCGCTCCGATCCAGGGTGTGCCTGCGGGCATCACCCACCAACTCCAGAACCAGTTCGGCTTGCTGCAGGGTCAGTGATGGATACGCTGACCCCCATGATGTTCATGATGCTGATGCGGATGATGCAACGTTCGCAACAGCAGCAGCCAGTCAACGTCAACGTCGATCTGTCTGCTATTCGTGACCTGATTGGTGCATCGAAGCTGGCTCGTGCCGAGGGTGACGACCACCCCGAACCGATGCCTGTTGCGATCACCAACATGCCGATCCCACGCCCTGGGTAATCAAATGCGGGGAGTGAAGAAAGGTGAAAAGAAGTTGGCAAATGGTTCCAGGGATTGGGACCGACGAGCCAAACTGAAGCACAAGTACAACATGACCACTGATGAATATGATCGCATGTGGAATTCTCAACGGGGATTGTGTGCGATTTGTGGTCAGCCAGAAACGCATAAGCATGGAAGTGGTGCTGTCACGCGATTGGCAGTTGACCATGATCACAGTTGTTGCGCAGGAGAACGTTCTTGCGGACAGTGCGTTCGTGGTCTTCTGTGCCGTAGATGTAATTTAACGTTGGGCTGGTTAAGAGACTCACTAGAGTGGCTTGATGCGGCAAAAGAATATCTAACCCCTCGACCAGGATAACCATGTCTTCTTCTTACGCCGCTATGGGCGCTACCACCACTCGCCTCACCGCTAGCGGTGCTGTCACTGCCAACTCGGGTCGCCTCATCGGCGTCAAGGTCGTCGGTGGTACCGCTGAGACCACGTTTTTCAACGACGTGGACGGCGCGACCGCTGCGAACCAGATCGCTTCGGTGTTGGCCCCGAACCACAACTCGTTCGGCCCTGAGGGTATCAACTTCGCCAAGCTGTATTGCACGCTTGGTGCGGCTGCCACAGCGGTCTACGTGTACTGGATTCCGACGAAGACGTGAGTCGGAGTACTTACGACGGTCGTCGCTCGCCTCAGCGGGTCGACATTCTACCCACTGTCATCTACGTCGGTTACGGCGACTACGACAGGACGGGTACTCCTCCCGCGTCTTCAGCCGCGGCTTGGACGATCAAGAAGGTCACACTCACCAACGGAAGCCCCACGAACATCCAGTGGACGAACGAGGGCTCAGGCGTGTGGGATAACCGCGCCACGGAGACGTACTACTAATGGCGAATGATGTAACCACACAATCCGCTACCCTCGCCACGATCCCCGCTTCGACGGTGATTGCTACCGACCAGCTTGCAGGCGGACAGCATGTCCAGCTTGTGAAGCTGGTGGACGGCACTGAGGATAGCTCCGCCAGGCTTCCTGGCGATGCAACCAACGGTCTCAAGGTCAACGTCACCAACGCAACGATCGCTGTCACTGGCACCTTCTGGCAGGCGACTCAGCCGATTTCGGCTGCGGCGCTGCCGCTCCCAACGGGCGCTGCCACTGCCGCCAAGCAGCCTGCTCTTGGTACGGCGGGTACGCCGTCCGCTGATGTGATCTCTGTTCAGGGTGTTGGCGGTGGTACCGCCATCCCCGTGAGTGGTACTTTCTGGCAGGCCACACAGCCGATCAGTGGTACGGTCGGCGTCTCGGGCACGGTCACCGTCGACTCTGAGCTAACGACCGCAGACCTTGATACTGGCGCTGGTACGGATACCCGTGCGGTGGTTGGCCTTGTCCTCGCCAAGAGCGGCGGTGCCGCCAACATCAGTTCTACTGATCCTCTGCCTGTCACCGTCATCAGCGGCGGTGGTGGTGGTACACAGTACGCCGAGGACGCCGTTCACGCTTCGGGCGATCTTGGTACTGTTGCGCTGACACGCCGTGCGGACACGGCGAGCAGCTCTGCTGGCACAGACGGCGACTACGCGACGCTGAACACCGACGCTTCGGGTCGTTTGCACGTCAACGTGGGCAACACGGCCACTGTCACGCAAACGCCTGCCACGTCTGGCGGTCTGACAATCTATCGTCTGTTGTCGGCTGGTACCACTAACGCCAACAGCGTGAAGGCTTCTGCTGGCCAGGTGTATGGTTGGTACATTACTAACACCAACGCCGCTGCCCGTTTTGTGAAGCTGTACAACAAGGCGTCTGCCCCCACGGTCGGTTCGGACACTCCCGTCATGACGCTTCTGATTCCTGGCGGCACGTCAGGTTCGGGCGCGATTGCCGCCGAGTTCGTGTCAGGTATCGCTTTTGGTACTGGTATTGCCATTGCCATCACGGGTCTGATCGCTGATGCCGACACCACCGCTATTGGTGCTAACGATGTCATCGTCAACCTTATGTACAAGTAGGTCTCATGGTTGATTCTTGGAAGATTGTAGACGCTGATGCCGAGGTCATGACCATTGTGATGATGGTCAACGACTCTCCAACCACGCTGACCGTTCACATTACTGACGTTGATGGCCCCTCTGACGAGGAGGTCAAGGACAAGTTGCGAGTCGTGCTTTCGGATGCCCGTGATGGCATCCTCAAGGCCACCAAGGTTCCGCCCGCTCTCAAGTCGCTGGTCGGGTACACCGAGGACTTCTGATGGGCATCGCTCGTATCGCCTCTCAGGACGCGAACGGCGGATCGGGTGTTTCGGCATCGATCAGCGCAACGTACGCAGCTACGCCCACCAAGGGTGATCTGCTGATCGCGTGCGTCATGTCCAACAAACCCAAACTGACCAACGCCATCACGGGCTGGACCTTGATTCAGGAGGCCACCTGGAGCGCCTCGGGTTCGTCGATTTCGTTGTTCGCCAAGGTTGCTGACGGTACTGAGTCCACGACGGTGACGGCCACCGCTACGGCCGCCACGGTCATGCGCCTGTTCATCACCGAGTACTCGGGTACCACCGCCTACTCGACGACGCCCAACAACTGGGCAAACGCCACGGGTGGCATGGACAACCAGGCTTCTGGAACGACCCGAACCGAGGCTATTGGTTCGACGTTCAGTGCTCAGGACAACCTGCTATACCTGGCCGTCATCGGTTTCTCGGCAGTGACGAGCGCGCAAACCTTCAACATGGGAACGGTCATCTACAACGGCGGTCGCATGTGCGTGGCCGAAGACCTTGATGCCACCCACTCCTCCCACGTCTTCGGTAGCCACCTTGGCATTTGGTCCTGGACCACAGCGGCCAACCAGGGCCTGCTTGGGGCGGGTTTCTTTGGTGAGATGCCCGAACAGTGTATGATGGGCATGGGGCCGCAATGAGTCTACTTCTACTCTTCAGCGGTGCTTCAGGTACCGTTTCGGTCACGCCTCTTTCGTTCGGTGCGTACGCCTGCATTCTTGCTCCCGACGAGATTGCTGTCGGCGTGCCCTGCACGCTTTACTTCCAGATTGTGGACTCAACAGGAGTTCTTGCGCTTGACCAGGCAGCGCAATGGAAGGTTTGGGGGTTTGACTCCAGCGGCGTTCGCACTGCGGTCACTGCGACCGCCTACATGACGCAGGTTGGATCAGCCGATCTTTGGCAGGCTACGTGGACTCCCGCCGCCAAGGGAACCTACGAGATTCAGATGTTTGGCGAGATCAATCCTGGCACGCCAACCACGTATGCCACGTCACGTTCTTTGACGGTTCGTCCCAAGTTCGACCCGATTGGGTTTGCCGTCGATGAGGTACTCGTCTCCCGCACGGGTGACGATGAGGTACTTGGTACCGCTTAGCGTAATCGTGGGCGGAACAAAACGTACTTCTCCATAGGGGCATAATCATGCCCAACATACCTAGTTCCAAACGGGAACACCCGCCGCTGGCGGACTCCACGAGAGGCAACAATGGGAAACGAGACTGAGGGGACTACTGATCCCCTCGTTGGTGAGGCTCCGTCTCTGGAGGAATCACTCGCTGAGGCACTTGGCGTTGGCGAACACGATGCTCCTGTTGACAATGGTGGCACCACCGAAACCCAGGATACTTCCTTCTACACCCTTTCCGACGGAACCCAGGTTCCGCTGGAGGAGCTGGAGAAGGGCTACCTGCGCCAGTCTGATTACACCAAGAAGACTCAGGCGGCAGCGCAGGAGCGAGCAGAGGCAGCCCAGGCGCTTGCGCTGATGGAGGCCCTGATCGAGAATCCGCAGGCGACACTGGAAGCACTTCAGCAGAATCTTCTGGCGGACACCGAGGAGAACCTCCTCGACCCGAGTGAGCAGAAGTTCCGAGAGTACGACCAGCGTTTCCAAGAAATCGAGCAGCAGGAGTTCGAGCGTCAGCTTGACGGGATCTGTTCGCAGCTTGAGTCGCAGTACCAGGACTTTGACCGCATGGCGGTTCTGGAGTATGCGGCCGAGAACAACATCCCGAACCTGCGAGCTGCTTATCTGGATTGGCGTGAAGAGCGCCAGACGGCCGAGCAGCGAGCACAGCACAACGCTCAGGCACTGCAGGCGAAGCGTAGCGCTCCGCCTGTCGCAGGTCGTTCCTCGCAGCTTGGGGGCCAGGTCCCCGAGTTCCGTGAGGTCAACAACATCAACGACGCTATGGCGAATGCTCTCCTTGAACTTCAGTCCAACGGTTCCATTTAGAACCTCACATCGGAGATAATCACGCATGGCTGGTAACAGCTCCTTCGACGCGATTATCAGCACCACGCTCAAGCACTACACGCCTAAGCTCGAAGACAACATCTTCGGCAACAGCACTCTGCTGTACTGGCTGCGTGAGGCTGGTAACATCGAGAAGGTCGGCGGCGGGGAGCAGCTCGTTGAGCCGATCCTCTACGCGTCCAACACCACCGTCGGTGCCTACCAGGCGTACGACTCCCTTTCGACCACGCCGCAGGAAGGCATCACTTCCGCGGTGTACGACTGGAAGCAGTACGCGGGTACGGTCGCCATCAGCGGTATCGAGGAGGCGAAGAACAACAGTCGTGAGGCTGTCATCGCTCTCCTGAAGGCCAAGGTCGACCAGCTTGAGCTGTCGATCACTGACGGTCTGAACACGATGCTGTTCGACAACCCGACCACCAACACTCGCAACTGGAACGGTATCGCGGCCATCGTGTCGCACACCGAGACCACGTCGACCAAGGGTGACTCGGAGTACGTGGCTGGTTCGTCCAACACGTTCGTCGGCAACATCGACTCTGAGGCTGCGGGTAACTCCTGGTGGCAGAACCAGGTCAACGGTACCACGCAGGCTCTGTCCATCCCCACCATGTCGAACATGTTCAACCGTTGTTCGGCGGGTACCGTCCGTCCCGAGTTCATCATCACGGGCCAGGCGCTGTGGGAGAAGTACGAGTCGCTGCTTCAGCCGTCGCAGCGGTTCCAGGACCCGAAGGCCGCGTCGGCGGGCTTCGAGAACCTGATGTACAAGTCGGCTCCTGTCCTCTGGGACGAGCACATCGGTGGGGCTACGCCCGTCACCGACCGTATGTACTTCCTCAACAGCAAGTTCCTGAAGCTGAAGGTTCACAGCGACGTGTGGTTCAAGCCCACGCCGTTCGAGAAGCCTCACGGTCAGGATGCGAAGTACTCGCAGATCCTGTGCTACGGAAACCTCGTGACCAACAACCGTCGGTTCCTCGGCGTTCTGACGAACAAGAGCTAGGAGGCTTCTGATGGCTGCTGCCAACGCGGATCTGTCCAAGGACATCCCCTACATCCTGGAGTCGCTCTTCCTCGGTGCTTCTGGCCCGATCAAGGGTGCTTTCACCAAGTCGGTCACGCAGGCGGTTCCGTCGGTGTCGGCCCAGGCCGCTGGCCTGGTCGGTACTGCGGCGTTCGCTGCGACCACGACCGTCACTGGTGCCGCCGTGGGCGACATCGTCATCGTCGGTGCGCCGACGGTTGCGCTGGCGAACCTCGGTCGCATCTGGGGCGTGGTCACCGCTGCGGACACGGTTCAGCTTTACGCTGACTCGCTGCCTGCTGCGGCTGTGACTGGTGCGAGCAAGACGTTCCAGGTCACTGTCCTCGACGTTACCTGAGCAAAGGAGTAGCACAGCATGGCTGCTGCGATCATCACGCTCAGTGACATCAAGCAAGAGGTCACGGTTGATGGCAAGCGGGCAATCTCCGCTACCGTCGACTTCGACACGGGTGACTCTACCACCAACGGCGTGCCGCTGGCGACCACTTCGGTGGTCGTCGGCAGCACCACCCACACGGGTCTTCTCCGTGCGCTGGGTCTGAAGCAGATTGACGACATGTTCATTCGTGCGTCTCGGTCTGTGGATGCTCCGTACACGAAGGCTCAGTGGGACACCGCTAACGGTACTGTCACTTACAACTACTTCCTCGACAACAACACGAACGGTACGCCCCAGGCTCCGCTCCTGAAGATCCAGTCTGCTGGTGCTCAGGTCGGTACGGGTAACGCTATCGCTGCCACAGCGCAGTTCCGCGCTCGGTTCGTGGGTAGCTGATGTCGAGCGGCAAGGGCATCCTTGTCGGAAGCCAGGGCACTGCTGTCGGCAGTGCTTACGGTGAGCCGTATGGGAGGGCGGTGGGCTACGCTTATGGCGAGCCCGCCCCCTTCAGCGGCGCGCCTTACGCTGGTGACGAGGTTGCAGAGCACACTGGTTGTGCTGGAACCACGAAGAAGGGAGCACCCTGCAAGGCCCCGAAGGCGAAGGGCACGGATCACTGTGTCGGACACCTGAAGGCGTTGAAGAGTGCCCCCTAGGCCAAAGCCCGCTCAGCATCTCCTCAACTTGGAGTTGCTGTTCAACAAACTGAAGCAGAAGGCGGGCGTTCCTGACGCCCGTTTCACTATGCCTACATCGTACCATCAGGTGCCTACTCGATTTGAGGATGGCAGTGTCGGTTACGACAAGCAGAACATCGGGCCGTTTCAACCCGTGCAGGACGAGGGGAACTACACTCCTCGGGCAGTTGCAATGCAGGGCCAGAACACTGTGGCCTTCAACCCGAACAACCGTGAGACTCAGATGATGGGTCTGAAGCACGGTCACAAGTATGACCAGTTCGTTGTTGCACACGAACTCGGTCATCTGGTTGCTGACAAGCGGCTGCAGAATGAGGCCGCTGCCGACAACTACACCAAGTTGCGGATGGGTTGGGTTCCACCCGCTGATACGCCTCGTTCAATCTTCGGGCACCTTCCGCTGGATGGTCCCGCTGGTGGCTCAACGCACACGAGCCCAAACGAGCAGTACGCCAACGACGTGGCCGCTGCGCTGGGTCGTCGGTGGAAGTCTGGCGGTCCGCTGAGTGCGGCTGCCAGGAAGCAAAAGATCCTCATCATGCAGAAGCTAGGAATCCTCCCGCGATGACTGCACTTGCGCCTTCGGACATCAGGCAGTACGTGTACGATCATCTCGACGTGCAGGCTGATGAGGTCCCGTCGACCGTCCTCGACATCTTCATGCAGGACGGATACAACCGTATCATTGGCGAGTTCGATGATACTCCGTCGTGGCTGCACGTTGCCTACTCGTTCACCACGACCGCAGGTCAGGCCGAGTACGATCTCGATTCGTACACGGGTTTGACCTCCCCTACCCCTTTGCAGACGATCGCGGACGTACGCGGTCCCCGTTGGAGCCTTCAGCCCGTTCAGCAGAGGCAGGCTCGGGATGGGTGGCGACAGGACTCGCCGTCTCAGGGAACACCGTTTGAGTTCTCGGTGTGGGGGAGGTCCCTTTTTCTTTGGCCGACGCCTAGTTCGGCTGAAAACTACACGATCCTGGGGACTCGTCAGCCCACTGACTGGCTGTTGACGAACAGCGCTCCTGATTGTCCCGAAGAGTACCATCGACTGATTGCTGACTATACGCTGGGGCGTACGTACGCCCAGCAGGACGATCCTGAGATGGCTCAGCTCTATCTGAACTCGTTCCTGCCGACGATCAAGCAGCTCAAGCTGCGTTACGTTGACTCTGTTCGGGCGCAGCCGATTGTGGTCAATCGTGGCAAGCGCCCTGAAGCCTATCGCACCGAACGAGCACTGCGTCCGCCGATCTACAGTTGGGAATGAGATGACTACCGTGAACGGCGTCAAGCTGTGTTCAACGTGTGGTCAAGGCGGCGAGTTCAGCAAAAATGCTGCACGCGAAGACGGCTTGCAAAACGAATGCAATGATTGTCGCATTTTGCGCAAGTACAAAGTGCGATATTCATTGGATGGCGACACTGTACTAGAATGGTTTGCTCGCGGTTGTTTTGCTTGTGGCGCTACAGAATCGCAAGGACATCGTTCTAAGCGTCTACAAATCGATCACGACCACGAAACAGGACAGGCCCGCGGTGCCCTGTGTGCTTCTTGCAACAAGGCTCTTGGTCACCTTAGAGATGATCCTGACCGCGTTGCTTCATTGCTTGCTTATGTCCTAAGTTGGGAGTAACCTATGCCTCGTCGCGTAGAAGTTCTCCCTGTCCGTGATTTCACGGGTGGACTCAACTATAACGCAGATGCGTTTCAGCTTCAGGACTCGCAGGTCACTGACTGCTTGAACGTGGACTTCGACCCGAACGGCGGCTTCCGCCGTCGGGACTGTGCGCAGGCAATCAACCTCACGGCGATTGCCGACGCTACTCCGACCGCTGTCAAGCCGAAGAACCTGTGGACGTTCACGTCTGGTGACGGGAACTACAAGCACATTTGCGTGCAAGCGGGTAACGACTTCGCTTACGGAACTGGCGGCAACTTCACCACAGTGAACCCTGATGCCCTTGCAACGACGGGCATCATGAACGCTGCGCAGGCTCACGACCTATTGTACGTTCAGCGCAACGCTGAGCAGGTTGCGTTCAAGTGGAGTGGTGCTGCCACCACAGTACTGGCCGACTCCCACGGTGCGTATAACGACAACTTCGCTGCACCTGCTGGCGGCAAGATGCCGAAGGCAAAGTACATCTGCCACCACCTGAACTACCTGTTTCACGCCAACATCAACGAGGCGGGAACGATGCAGCGGGACAGGGTGCGTTTTTCGCACCCGTTCTCTGACTTGCACGCGTCGAAGGGTGCGGAAGACTACCGCACCAACGACTGGTTCTTTGTCGGTCGTGGCGACGGCGACGAGATCACTGGGATGGTTTCGTTCCAGAAGGAACTGGTGATCTTCAAGAACAACAGCGTGTGGGTACTGCGAGGGTACGACGCTCAGAGCTTCCAGTTGGAGAACGTCTCCAGGAAGGTCGGTGCTGTCCATCAGCGTGCGATTGCTGTGGGCGACGAGGGCGTCTACTTCTTCTCGTGGCCGAATGGGCTGCAGCTTTACGATGGCAGCTCGGTTCGCGACTTGTGGTATCCGCTGACGCCGATCACCTCTCCCAATGGGAATGGTACGACCATCGACCAGCTTTCTGCTGATCCGAACTACGTTATCAACACGACGGTCGGTTACGTCAACCAGCGTTGTTGGGTCAGCCTGACCCTTGGTGGCGACACCGTCAACAAGATCACGTTCGTGTTCGACCCTCGCTTGGGACGTGGTGGTGGATGGACTCGCTACAACCTTCCGTTGGGTGCTTACACTACGTTGCACCCGCCGTCGGGTGACCGTGAGTGGTTCGCTGTGTCTGACGCGGCTACAGGCTTCGTGTTGAAGCTACACACGTTGAACGGCGGGTTCAAGGACCGCCTGTCGGCGTCTGGTGGCGTGGGCGTTGACACTGGCGTCACTTCGTGGACGTTTACGAAGTGGTATGACCTTGGAAACGCTGCACTCGTCAAGCGTTGGAAGCACCCGATCATCGTGTGCGACAGCGCCAGCGATGTGACGCTGACTGCAGATGTCTTCCGAGACTACGACTTGACTGCCCCCACTCGTTCGTTCAACCTGGACATCGTCGGTCCGCCCGCTCCCACAACCTGGGGCGGCTCGACGTGGGGCGGCGGGACATGGTCGACGGCGATCAACGCCGCCGCTCAATCCATCGAGCGTGGTGGCCTGCTCGGGCGTGGCACTGCCATCGCCATGAAGGTGTCTGGTCCCGCTACTGGCGACATTCCCTGGAGCGTGAACGCTATTACGCTCAAGTACATCCCCAAGAGGATTCGATCATGAGTACCGTTTCCGTTCCGAACACGTTTACCAATGGTAACGTGAACGACGGGCCGCAGGTCAGTGCGAACTTCAACGCGCTCGTCAGCTACATCAACACCAATTGCATTGTTGCTGATGCGACCATCTCGCTGAGTGCTGCGCTGTCGTGTTCGACCGCTCCGTCGTCGGGCAACCACCTTACGAACAAAACCTACGTTGATGGGCTGGTTGGTCGCACATCGAACTACGCGACTTCGTCGCATGTTCTGACTGCGAACGACACGTTCCAGACGATTGACACTCTGAGCTTTGCTAACCCTGGCAAGGCGATTGTGGTTGAGGCATGGGGTTCGGTGACGCAGGTTGGTGGCGCTGGCACGGTGCCTTACCGCGCCCGTATCGGCATCAACATGACTGGTTCGACCGCGGACGCTGACTTCACGTGGTCGACGGTGCAGTACGCCACGATCCGTTCTGGAGAGTTCTACAGCTTCGCTCCGTTCGTGCGCCTTGCGGGCACGCCTTCGGGTATTGTCCGCATCCGCCTGCAGCACTACCAGACTTCGGGTGCGATCAGTTTCGGGCAGGCGTCCGAGGCTGCGATCATGTACGACGCGTTCAAGACGGTGGGCCTCTAGCATGACCCCCCGCTGGCTGAAGATGGCACACAGGATCAACGGCGATAAGCTGATGATCGCTGTTCCCGACTGGCGCACGGTGCTGGCTGCGGGTTCGACTGTGAGCGCTCCAGCGAGCGAGGCCGTGTACGCTGCGAACTGGTCTGATTTTGATGCCAACAACACCTTGCGGTACTACAAGGACCCGTTCGGCGTGGTTCACATCAACGGTGGAGTGAAGAAAGGTGCGGCGGTGGCTGTGCCCGAGACGGTGTTTACTCTGCCTGTCGGATATCGACCCGACATCCAGATTGGGTTTGTTTCCGCGACAAGCACTGGCACTGTTGCAAAGCAGTTTGTTCTTCCGAACGGTAACGTGAGGGTAAGCGCTGGTACCGCTGCAGACATTGCAGCTACGCTTTTCATCCATGTAAGTTTCCGTGCTGACACTTCAGCGAGTGATGTATAATGGCAGCTACAGATTACAGCCCGTCGGCTCAAGAGCAGTTTCAGTGGGGTGTGAGGCGTCGTAACGCCACACAGCAGTTGGGCAACTCGCTTGCTCAGACCAACTTCACTCGCGGAAACTACAAGGCGAACCAAGCGGCAGAGATGTTGCAGTTGGGCAACCAGTTCAAGCAGGCTCGTAATCGCCTACCAGGGCAGTACATTGCCCGTGGCATGTACGGTTCGGGCATTTACGGCCAGGGCCTTCAGGACTTCAACACTCAGCGCACGCAGGCGTACGGCGACATGCAGCGCAAGTACCAGCAGATGCTGGGACAGTTGAACATCAACGACGCTAACGCAAACCAGCAGTACTCGAATCAGATGTCCGATGTCGGGCAGCAGGAAGCGATGCGTCGTGCAGCGCTTGCTGCGCAGCTTAGGAGTATCCAGTGAGCACTCGTAGGGTGAAGCCTCGGGGCCGCTACGACGGCCCGATGCGGTCGGTGCCCACCAACCGTCAGCCCAAGCCTCAGAGCGGTTTCTGGGGCGACGTGATGCGTGGAGTCAACGGAGCGTCGAACGCTGCTCAGATTGCTGCGGCTCAGCGCATGGCGCTGCTCAAGGCTGCGGCTGAGGCGTCGGGCGGGTCTGGCGACACGCTCGGCGGTGGTAGCTACGGCTACGGCGGCGGAGGCGGCGGTTCGGCTGCTGCTTACACGAATCAGGTCAACAACGACTACAACGCTCGGGTCGGTGAGGTCAAGCAGATCGACGCCGAGACCGCTGCGCGTCTCAAGGCGATTCAGGACCAGTACTCGCAGGCTGTAAACGGCCTGCAGGCTGGCATTCGCTCCGACATGGGCGGTGCGATGCAGGCGCAGTCGCAGCAGGCTGCAGTTGCCAACAAGGATCTTGCTGCGCAGGGGTTCTCACAGGCTCCCGTCCAGCAGATGAACAACACTGAGACCGCGGCGCTGCGGGATGCTGCCGCTCGCCAGAACGCTTACCTCGGGCAGGTTGCCCAGGGCCAGATGGGCAACTTCGCTGACCGTCAGATGGGCCAGGCACAGCTCCTACAAGGGTACTTGTCGGACCTTGCCGCCCAGAAGACCGCTGCGCTTAGCGCTGCCAGCGGTGGTGGCGGTGGCGGAGGCGGTGGCGGCCGTGGCGGCGGCGGCGGCGGGGGTGGTGGAAGCGGTTCTTCGTCCGATTACAAGGCCCGCATCAACGCTCAGGGTGACCTGAACTACGCTCAGGATCTTGCAAACGGCGAGAACTACGGCACCTACCGCAACCAGTATGGCAACGAGTATCTCGGTAACGTAAACCCGTTCTCTCACAAGAACGAGTCCATGCGGTATAATGTGTGGAATCAGCTCCACAGTGGAGCAAATGCGAACGCGCTGCTTTCTCGGTATGCGAAGAAGGGTACGTCCCGCACCGCTGGTTACATCAAGGGCTACATCAAGGCCCGTCAGGCGGGCCAGCGCAGGACTCGCAAGCCCACCAACCGTGACATCCAGAAGTACTACCAGGCTTACTGATGGCGAACCGCAAACCCACAATCGACTGGAACCAGGTCTTGATGGCCGCTGCTGCCAACAGGCAGGAGCATGGCCTCAACCGTCCACGCCCGACGGGCGGCGGTTCCACGCGCCCGCGTGGGGGAGCGGCACGGGCAACGATCAAGGCGACGAAGCAGTACGATCGCTCCAAGAAGCAGAAGAAGTCCGACGGCGGTGGTGACGGCATTCTTGATACCGTCAAGGGCGCTGCGTCCGACGTGCTTGGTTTTGCTCCTGTGCGTTCCGCACTTGAGCTGGCCGATGTGCCTGCGGCAAACATTCGTTCACACATCGCAGACATTGCCAAGTCGATTCAGGACAGAGACTTCGGCAAGACGGTCGATGCTGTTCAGAACGTAATGAACCCTGCGATTCTCGCCAAGGGTTCTATCGGTGGTGCCGCTGACGCTCTCGGCGCAACTGGCGTCGGCAAGGATCTGGTCAAGGGCACGCACGCTAACGAGGGGTTGGGTGCCGACCAGCTTGCGCACACAGGTTCAGGTGAGTACTTTACTCGTGGCCTGAAGAAGGCCGATCTGATGAATACCCCGCTGGGGAACATCTGGGTTCGGCGTGCTGTCGGTATCACTGGAGACGTGGCCACCGACCCTCTCAGCTATCTGGGCGGTGCTGGCGAGGTTGCGAAGGGTGTCGAGGGTGCTGCGGGCCAGGCTCTGCATTCTGGTGAGCGTGGTCTGCAGGCCGCTGAGGCGGCGTCTCGCGTTGGAAAGTCGGCTGAAGAGGTCGACAAGCTCACGCAGATGGCTAAGAGTCTTCGGGAGTCTGGCAACGAGGCTGCGGCCCGTCGGGCCGAGAAGCTCGCTGCCGCGACCCGTTCCACCAAGGACATCACGGAGCGGGGTATCAACGCCACTGAGCGCACGGCTGCTCGTTCCGAAGGCGAGCGGTTGGCCACCAAGATCCTCAAGGGTCATGGTGCTTCCACGTTGTCGCCCGAAGAGTACAAGGCTGCGTTCGGCACCACTGGTGGCATCAAGCTGCGGGTGCCTGGCACGGGTCGTGTTCTGAACCCTCGTGGCACGGCAACCGAATTGACGATTGTTCCTAAGGGCATCACCGACAAGGTGACTGCCGCACTTCGTGGCGTCAAGGCGGGCACGCTCGACAACAAGGCCGCTCAAGCCATTGCCGAGAAGCTCGGCGGCTCTGAAGCCAAGCAGGGTCTGCGTGATGCCATCAAGGCGGGCGATGAGGCTGCCGTTGGGCGTCAGCTTCGTCTGAACGAGATCATGAAGACGGCGAACGCCCGCAAGGAAGCGGGCCTGCGCCTGCTCCCTGACGCTCAGATCGGTGGCGAGACCGTCAGCAAGAGCACCGATGTCGGTGAGCGTGCGATGGATGTGTACACGAAGCGCATCCACCCGCTGTTGGCGGGCCAAGACCACGAGGCCGTCATCCACGCTATCGAAACGGGCAACTTCGACGGCGTCAAGGGTGCTCAGGAGATCAAGGACTACCTGCGCGAGCTGCACCGTACCGCCGAAGCAAACGGTGTGCCTATCGCTCAGCGTGAGAACTACTTCCCTCGTTGGCTTACCGATGAGGCCAAGGCTGCCCGTGGAGCGAAGGGCGATATCGGCGGACTCGGCGGCAAGGCCACGTTCGAGAAGGGTCGCATCAACGAGGAGTTGGTGCAGAAGATCGAGCAGGGCACTGGTCAGAAGCTCGATGTCACTGACGAGGCTGGCATCCGTAAGGCCGTCGAGGAGTGGGCGTCCCGTGAACTGCCCAACCTCCCGAAGGGTTACTACGAGAAGAACATCAACAAGGTGCTTCCGCACTATGTGGAGGCATTGACAGATCGCGTCCGCACTGCGGAGATCGTCAAGCGTCTGGAAGAGCAGGGCATTGCTGTGCCTTCCTACATCCAGAAGGGTGGCGTGATCGGCCGCAACGCTGCAAAGCGTGCGGCGAAGGCGCTTGCGATTGCTGAAGAGGCGTCGAAGGGAGCGCACACCGCCGAGGCTGCTTCCAAGGAAGCCAAGGGCTACGCCGACGCAATGGACGCTCTTGCGAAGGACGCAGAGGTTCGTGGAAGCGCTCAGGCGGCTGACGTGTCGGCTCAGCAGTTCATGGACCTTGGTGGTACGGGCGGTGCGCAGACCGTCAGCGGTGCTTCCGTCGCCTCGCCCGAGGACTTCCAGGGACTCAGCGGCTATGGTCTTGACCAGAATGCGCCTAAGGTCGCTGGCGTCAAGGACGACCAGGGGCTCGGTGGTCTCCCCGCTGAGTGGGAAGCGAAGCTGAGGGAAGCCGAGGTTCAGGGTACCGCTGCAGAGCAGCGTACTGAGGCCCAGCGTCTTGCTGACTTGAAGGCACAGGAAGCTGCGGGCATCGACGTGAACCCGCAGGCGTCGGCTGCTGCGAAGCAGGCGTTGCCGCCTGAGGTTCTGAGCGCCGCTGAGGCGGCGATGAACGCTCCGATGGCGCAGCGCGCGGAGGCGATGGCCAAGTTCCAGAAGGTTTTGGATGACCTGGGCATCAACGCGAATGACGCGATTGATGCTGTCGCTGAGAAGAACGCTCTCGGCTCGGTTGCCGCCGAGACGGGCAAGCCGATGGCTACGGCTGCCGACGTGTTCGGTCGGTTGGAAGAGCTGCGTGCAGCATCCCCGACGGGCAACGCGTTCGATTCACTTTCCGAGGAGGAGATGCAGGCGCTCCGCAACAACTTTGCGGACACGCTGCAGAAAGACATCGCTGACGGCGGCGTGAAGTCGAAGGGCGGAAACCTTCCCCGTGCCGAGAAGATCCGTCGTGAGGCTGACAAGCTGAACGCTCAGTTGGAGAAGCTGGATCACCAGAACCTGCGTCTGCTTGCTGCGAAGTCGAGCAACGCTCTTGACCAGGTGAAGACCGAGCTGGGTCGTGCGCCGTTGAACGCTGAGACTGACGTTCACCCGCTCGACATGTTGCACGAGCTGACTGGCGGTGCGGACAACGCCGCCGCCGTGCAGCAGCGTGCGGGTATCCGTGACGCTGCACTGGCGGACATGAACCTGAAGGGTTCTGGTCCGACGGGTGACCTGCAGTCGCAGGTCGACAACATCCTGAAGGACTTCCAGGCTCCCGCTGTGGGCGGTTCGCCCGAGGCGAACACCGCCAAGCTGGCTGATTACCCGAACGAGTCCACGGTCACGTTGTACCGTGGCGAGCCTTCCACGCAGGCGAACGCTGCTCGTGGTGTTCACTTCTACGCTTCCGAGAAGTACGCTAACAACTTCGCTGGCGCTGACGGCATCGTCTACAAGGTGGACGTGCCTGAGTCGGTGGTGCAAGCTGGTCAGAAGGCCGCTCGTGATGCTGGTGATGTGGGTATCACGCTTCCGCCCGATTGGGCTGATGTGTCCTACCCGCGTGATGCTGCTGCGGGTGCTGCCGATGTGGCTCCCTCGGAGCCTGCGATCACTCAGGACGTTCCGCCTGGCGGAGACTACAACCGTGAGGCGTGGCACGACCAGCAGTACTGGAACGACGCCAACTCGGCGGAGCATGTCGCTACCGTGCAGAAGGAGACTGCGGCGGCGACGGACAACCTCAAGATGCGCCGCATGGCGCTGGAGGAGCGCATCAAGTCGGGCACGATGACCGACGAAGAGGCGATGCGTGCGCTCACTGAACTGCAGACTGAGACGCAGAAGACAATCGCTCGGGCTGCTGAGGGCATCCCGCCGCTCCGTCACGCTTCGGCACAGACGGGCGAGCACGTCATCGAGCCCGCCACGAAGGAGGCGGCTCAGGCCGCGTACGATAACGTCGGCGCTTCGCTGTATCGCTCGCAACGCACGATCGAGGCTCAGGCGGCTGCCGACCAGGCAACGGGCGCGTATGATGCGTTTGCTGCGGATGCGAACGCTGGTATCCAGTCAAACGACCGTGTCAACGGCATTCTCGACAGCATCGACCAGGGCCAGGCGGGCGGCGTTCAGCCCCCCGCTCAGGCGGACATGGGCCAGGTGGCCCAGGACCCCTACGCTGCCGACGCTGCAGCGGGAATCAACGACCCCAACAACCCTGTCAACCAGGCTCTTGACCGTATTGACACTGGAGGCGGCGCAGGAGGCCCTGGAGGCCCCGCACAGCCGCCTGGTGGTGGAATGGGTGGTGGACCCCCGCAGGGGCCTCAGCACCCTGGAGAGGTCGCTGGAGCGTACACGTCGCTCGGCAACGACCTGAAGGGCCTGGAGGTCGGCTACAACGACGCCCAGCGCAAGCTGGCGCAGTACCAGGCCAAGGGCTGGGACACCACCTGGATTGAGGACAGGCTCAAGATTTACGAGGCCGCTCGGCAGGAGGCCGATGGCTTTGCACGTCGGTCGATGCAGTTCCAGGCGGACGCCAAGGACGCGCTCGACCAGATGGATCAGCTCCTGACCCGTCGGGCGCAGTTCCGCAACACCGCTGCAGACCTCAACACGCCGCAGTTCAAGACTGCGCTACGTGACGAGATCAACAAGAGCATGGCCCGCCTCAAGGCGGACCCGTCACTGGCCGCGCCGAACGACATCGCTGACATCCTCAACGCCACGTCGAAGATCACGACGCCTGACGGCGTCCGTCAGTTCTTGAAGTACTACGACAAGGCGCTGAACTACATCAAGGCGTGGCAGCTTGCCACTCCTGGCTTCCACGTGCGCAACTACATGGGCGGGATGTTCAACAACTACCTCGCTGACGTGCAGCCTGGTATCTACCGCAAGTGGATGTTGGACAAGCGTGCGTTCGAGGCTGGCACCCTCACGGGTCCTGAGCGCGAGCTGATGGCGCAGGCGATCCCTGTTGTGGGATCTGCTCAGTACTCGGCGTTCGAGGTCGGTGGTATGGAGACTGCGTCTGCGATGCAGCGTGCCAACCCACTCTCGAAGAACTTTGAGTGGCTGACTGCCAACCGCAAGTTCGGTGCGAAGGTCGAGGAGAACCTGCGTGGACCGTTGGTCTACGACCGCCTCCTCAAGGGCAAGTCGCTGGACGAAGCGGTGTCGGACATGGTCCGTTACCACTTCGACTACCAGGATCTGTCCAAGTTCGAGCGGGGCACCGTCAAGCGCATCATCCCGTTCTACACGTGGACTCGCCACAACCTGCCGCTGCAGATGGAGATGTACCTGCAGGCTCCTGGCAAGTACGCCAGGTACTGGCAGGCCAAGCAGGAGATCGAGCTGGGCACGACCCCTGAAGGTGTCGTCCCGCAGTACTTCCTCAACGAGGGCTTCGGAATCCACACGCCGTTCAACTTCGGTGGTGGTGACGTGTACTTGACGCCTGACCTGCCGTTCACTTCGACGGTGCAGCAGGCGCTGCCCGATCCCACAAACGTCGACCTGTCCCGTCCTGGGACCTACCCGTCGGCGCTTGAGGGTTACGCCTCGATGGTGACGCCGCTCCTGAAGACGCCCGCTGAGCGCATGATGAACAAGCAGTTCTTCAAGGGCATCCCGTTCACGGACAAGAAGTACGATGCCCCAGAGCTGTGGAAGCAGACGCCTGGTCTCTACCAGGGTCTGAAGGCCGTCGGCCTCATCGACGGCAAGGGCAAGATCAGCGACAGGGACCAGTACACGGTCGAGCAGTACTTGCCGCTGCTCGGGCGTTTGCGCCGCCTTGGTGGCGGTGCTTCCAAGGACGACACCCGCCTTGTGTCCTCCTGGATGTCCTTCCTCGGCGTTCCTCTCCGCACCAACACTCAGTATGAGCAGATGCTGGAGAAGATGCGACGGAAGTACCAGGGCAAGCAGTCAGGTAACCCATACCAGCAGCTCCGTACGGAGCGTCAGGCTCGTTACGGAGGCTAGTTTGCGATGGAAATCGACATCGGGCATGATACCGTCATTCAGATCATCATCGGGTTGTTTCTGGTCATCGCCGCCACGGTGCCGACAATCCTTGGTTTCATCATCAAGCGCCACCTGGGCTCCACCAACGGCGAGGGTTCGGTAGCGGACATGGTCGCCAAGGCCCTGGAGAACCAGGGCGAAGTGAAGGCCAGGCTTGCTGAGAAGGAGAGGGTTGACGATTTGCGCCACGCCGAGCAAGTGGCGTTGGCGCACGCCCACTACATTCTGGACGAAGAGCGGGTAAAGCCACTCTACGAGCACTTGGGCCTACGCTACGATTTCCCCACTGAAGCTGAGTTGGCGGAACAAAACAGCCTCTCTATAGGGGGATAAATGGTCTACTACAACCGTGCAGCGTGGGGGGCTTCGGCCCCGAAGTCAGCTCCTCAGGGATGGGCAGCTGGTCTGCCTAACAGTCTGACCGTTCACGCGGTTGGTGCGGTAGTGGGCGAGAAGCCCGACTACCTTGCGACAGTGAAGTCGATTCAGGAACATGCGTTCGGCAAAGGGCTGAGCGACATCGATTACAACTACCTGGTTGACTATCATGGCAACATCTACGAAGGACGAATCCCTGGAGCGAGATCAGGAGCGCAGGGAGTCGGCAATGCGACATCCCTGGCTGTGTGCTATCTCGACAACGGAGATGGAGACGTTCCGTTCACTGATGCAGCCAAGAACGCAATCCTGAGTCTACGTGCTCAGCATGTGGTTGGTGGGGCGGCTGCGCCAATCCACCCACACCGCTTCTGGAACAACCCGAACACAGCGGCGGGGTTTGGTCAGTATGTGACCAACTGCCCTGGCGACGAAATCGCAGCGTGGTGTGCGAACCCCACGACTGCTATCCCATCGGAGGATGACGAGTTGACTGCCGAAGAGAAGCTGCGGCTTCAGGATATTGAGAACAAGGTTGCCCATATCGAGCAGCTCATCCAGGATCTCCACACGGGGTGGGGCTTCTTCCGCGATGGTTGGCAGAACGATGGCACCGCGACTGACGCCGAGATGAAGAAGGGCGTCCAGAAGCTGCGTACCAATGCGTACATTGCGGCGACTCGCTAACCGCACGGGGGCGATTGCTTTTGGCATCGCCTACATAGCATTCGATACCCTCGTCCACCGACACAGCCAGAAAGGCACCTGAATGGGCCAGTACCGCAAGGGGATCGTCGCACTCGTCGGTGCGCTCGTGACCATCGGATCGGTCCGCTACGCAGCGGAGCCGTGGTTCACCTACGCCGTCACCATTCTGACGGCACTCGGCGTGTACGGTACGCCGAACGCTCTACCGAAGGAACTGTAAATGAAGACCAGCATCTCCAAGGGCAAGTCGACCGCTGCTCCGATGAAGCAGCGTGTCACTGGCAAGGGCACCGCTCGTGGGGGCAAGTCCCCGATGGGCCGCGGTGGCCTTGTGCCGCACTTCGCGAACACGAAGATCGTGACTCGCGGCGGCAAGAAGCCGTAGACAGTCACCCCCGCTAGGACGCTTTGGCGTCCTTCGCACAGAACAGCCTGACGATCCCTCTTCGGGGTCGTTGGGCTTGTTTTGGTTAGACGAAAGCATCGTACATCAGAAACAGGGCTTGCACTCGACTCAGGAGCGGTGCTCCCACGGGTGTACACAGGGCGGCGAGGCGAGCGGCCTCGTCAAGATCGAGGCCGTGCTTCAGCATCCCATAAATGGCGAGCGAGACCTGAACGGGGATCGGGTCAATCGTGTCCATGGCGTACCTTCAGCAATGCTCGGGCGACGTTTTCTGCTGCAATCTCGCAGAACTTACTGTTCGCCGCTGATGTGTGTGCTTCAACGGGAGCGTTGAGCACGTGACAGTACTCGTGTACGACGATCTGCTCTAGATCCTGTTCGTCCTGATCACACAGGTTCGGGAGATACCAGTCGATGTTGGCTGTTCGGTACTCCCACTTGGTCGTGCAGACCGCGGCCGTTTGGTCGGGGTTGCTCGGGTCGAGCGTGGTCTCGTGGAACTTGTGCCGCACGGTGATGCCAGGCAGGTCAAGCCGTGGTTCCCATTCCTCGATGATTTCCATGAGGGTCTTGACGACCCTCTCGTACTGCTTCTTCATCCGCAGGAAACCACAGGAATCATGCTGTTGTTGGTCAGAACCCACGTAGTGATCGGATGCTTGCAGGACGTGTCGGGATCGCCGTTGATAGCGATGATGACGAGCACCACAAGCAGCACAACCATGAAGGCCACAAGCAGTTCGGGGGCGTGGTCGTTGACCCAATCCAACATCACACGCTCTCCAGCTTGACCTTGTCGACTCCCTGCGTCAGCTTGGCCTGACGGGCCTGGCTGACCGCCTCAGTCAAGAGCCCGTTGAAACGGCGCTCCGACTCAAGCTCCCACAGGTGACGGAACGGCGTGCCAGGCGGCAGCAGCAGGTCGATGAGAGTGTCGAGCCGCAGGTGAATACCAACCTGCGAGTCGAGGCCCATGCCCTCGGCGTGGATCTGGTTGACCAGCTCGGAGTTGGCGTTACGCAACTCAGTGAGAGGGTCTACGATCTCGATGGTTTCGTCAGTCATGCGGGCATCCTTCTGTTAGCGGTTCGTACGCGATGGCAGTTAGCGCAGACCACTTCACACTTAGCGATCTCCGCTAGGATCTTCTCTTTTGAGAAGTTGTTGCAAACCATTGAGGCTACGTTGTGTGTTTTGTTGGTCGGTTCAATGTGGTCGAAGTCCAACGCCTCTGTATGGGCGTTGTAACCACAATCAACGCAGGCCAGTTTGGCCTTGAGGGCCTTGAACCATGCCTTACGTTCGTTGAGCCGAGAGGTACGGGCATGATCGTAAGCTCGCGTTTTGCGGTACTCACGAGCATGTGCCGCTCGATCCAAGATCAAGCTGGCATGTCCCTTCGGTAGTCGTCGTCGGTCAGGTGAGGAAGCGGATCAGCAATGTTGTGAAACGGCGAGGTCGCGTCGTTCGGAAACATGCTGCCACTTGCCGACTTCATGATCTCCGTGAACGGCGTCATCATCGGCTTGTAGCGGTCGTCGTACTCGGGGTGCTCTCGCATGAAGGTAAGGAGCGCGAGGCAGTGCCAAGCCGCATGAGCGACGTGGGGGAGACCGCTCTCAGGGTCACGATCCTCGCCGCCCCAGAAGGCAGCAAGATGCCGATGGAGCGCGTTGTAACACTTCGACCACTCGTATCCAGCTCGGTAGTTGTGGTCTCCGTACTTACTCTTACCCATCTCTGCGACTTCGGCAACTTCCAGGATCGACTTCGGGTCGATCCAAGCGATCTCTTGGGGCTTGACACCTTTCGCTCCTCCACTTGCGCTTGTCGTGCGCACTTCGGTCAAATCACTACCCTCCAGTGTCCGCAGGTGCGGTCCTCATCAGACGAGGTCACGATGTACTCGCACTGCACTTCAAGAGCATCGTCACCTACAAAGAACCGTGCCGCTCCTGAGGGGCGCACGGTGTCGCCATAAGAACGCGAGAACTCGTTCAGTTTACCCAACAGAGCTTCCATCGAGTACAGGTCTGCCTGTGTCAGTTCAACCATTCGTCCACCTTACCATCCAGCTCTGCCTGAAGCAGAGCGAGGGCACGTTCCTTCAGTCGGTCGATCGTCGCCACTCCAACGTCCAAGCGTTCCGCAAGAACGCGAAAGGTTGCACGCTCCATGAAGATACCCTCGAAGACGGTCCGCTCATCCTCAGGCAGACCGTCAATGGCAGCCCCCAAGGTCTCTCGTAGCACATCGTAGTCTTCTCGTGATCGTTCAGGCTCGCGGTGTATCGGGGCCTCAAGAAGCGCTTCCATCGCCGTAGACGGACGGCGTGGGAAGACGGCTGGGTAGTCATCGAGGAACTCTCCATCGAACACTTTCTCCTGCGGGTTGATCGGCCGCTCACGGTTACGGGGCACTGATGCGCTCCTGCCCGTGAGCAAAGAGGAAGTCACCAGGCAGTGCGAAGTACGTCTTGCCCTCTGCGAACATCTGGATGTTGGCGTGAGCCAACAGCTTGTCGAAGTCGAGTAGGTGGATCACGCAGTCCCTGTGGTAGTGCGAGTCCCAGATGTACAGCCACACGGGGTGAAGGTCGTTCCACCAGTGCAGCGCGCCATGCTTGTCGAGCTTCAGCTTGAATGTCTGATCCCGCCCAAAGCCTTGGACTTCACAGAAACCGTTGGTGAGAAGAAAGTCTGGAGTGTAGCGAAGTCTCGCGGGTAGCTTGTACATCTGCAGCGGCGGACGTTCCAGACCGTACCGCACGCAGTTGATGTCCCGCTCTTCGCACCATCGGATGAACTGACCCTCGGCTTCGTCGCCCAAGTCACGTTCCCGCACGCTCCAGTCCTGGTCTTTGTACGACATCAGTTGGACCTGATGATTGCGTTCGTGCCGCAGTACCAGCACTCGTCACCGACACCCATAACCTGACAGGCAGGGCACTTGTACGAGCGTGGCTTGCCAACTCCCTGTGGCCTCACGCCAGGGAATCCAAGATGATCGCTGAGGCTGGCGGCGATTCGAGATAGCGTATCGCCGCTTGCAGTCTCTCGGGATCGTCCTTCGCCGCTGGCAGCAGGCGACGATTGCAGGTCTTGCACAGGAGCCCCCTCACACTCATTCGCGTTGCTTCCAAGTCCGATATGCCTTGTGAACGAAGCAACTTCTCCACTTGATGATCGTGATCCGTGTCGTACATCGTCCGTGTACCACCGCAGATTCCGCATACCCCACCCTGGGAATCCAAGATGGCTTCCCACTCTTCCAGCGTAATCCCGTAGGTGGCTTGCAGCCTTGCGTCCTTGCCAGTGGAGGCGACTCGCTTCCGCCGACAGGACGAACAGACCCGCCCTCGCGGCCCGCTGAAAAAGCGTTCCGCTCGGTTGCGTCCGCACTTGCTGCAAGGACGACGCTTCATGCGTAGACATCGCCGTTCTCGGTGATCTTCTTGTCCTCGTACGGAGCAATCCAGTCCACGTACAGGTCAGCCATCAGGTGAGCAATCACGCTGTCGAAGGTGTGATCGCCTGTGCGACGGATGCGCTCGTAGGTGGCGCAGTGCAGCGCCCCCATGATGTCGTTGTACGTCTGGTACGACTCGCCATGAGCGAGGCGGTAGTTGTTGATCTCGTCAGAGATGAACGCCGACGCCAGGTTCACGTCTGGGTAACAGTCGAACATCGTTTGCGTGAACACGTAGTTCAGCTCGCCTGCGGTTTCGCAGTCGGGTGCGTCCAACCCGTCGAGATGCTCACGTCGGTCTTGCTTGATGTACGGCATTATCGCGCCCTGTCCTGCGCCCAGAACTGCACGTCTTCGAGCAGGCGCTCGACTCGCCACGGCTGCCATGCAAGCACAGCACCATAAGCGTAGTCGTAGATGGTTTTCCCAGCCATCGCTGCGGTGACCAACTCGTAGCTGGCACCCTTGCTCTTGTGCCATCCTGCGAGAAGCACGATACCGTCGCAGTCGAGGATCTCCTTCATGTCGAGAAGGAGCGTCTCGTTCCAGTCGAACTTGTCGCTCAACTGCACGTCGGTGAACACCCGCTGCGGGTTGTTCCCACCATGCGGACGACAGGTAGTGTGAACACGGCCCGTCTCGATGTCGATGTTGTGGGGGCTGACCACATCCCAATCGGGGTGTGAACGCCGCAGGTGCCAGTAGGCATCCTCGAACGCTTGGAAGCCCCACAGGGGCTCGCCAGTCATCGGGCCTGCGAGATAGAACTTCACTTCACTTCCTTCGTAGACGCGATGTGATGGCCCGAATATGGGCCTGTCGTGCAAGCTGACGCCGCGACACTACGAGCGGCCTCGATGCGAGCAGTGATTGTGTCCGTAGCGACAACCGTGATGTCAAACTCATGATGTACTTCGCCTTTCACTCTGTATTCAGGCATACTGCTTCTCGATCAGCTCCATAATGCGACGATCGCCATCTTTGCGGATGACGTACTTGTGAGTGTACACCGTGTCCGCTTCGTGCACCACGGCGTAGGCCAGCTCTGGCGTAAGGTTCTCCTCACGACACTTGCCCGCTAGCCAATACAGCCATCCGCTGCGGTCCTCCCCGTTGATCGGACCTTGCTTGAGCACGGCCCTGATGTAGGGCGTGATCTCGTCGTTCAGCTTGCCGTCGTACTGTCCGTACTCCGCCACATGCACACGAGTCGGGGGAGGAGTCCACAGCTCGGCAAGAGCTTCCAGCTCGCCTGCAGAGTTGCGGGTTTCGTAGGCTCGGATAATGAAGGCATCACGAGCGATCCTCACTTCCGACTTGACCGTCAACATGTAACGGTTGTCATCGATTCCATATGGGTACGGCAAGCGCACATAGTTGCCCAGCGTCTCGGGGTCATCGAAGCCTTCGGACTTCGGGTTGACCTCGGTGGGCGGTACGTCCGCTACGTCACAAGCGACGAGCAGTGCCCGCCGCATGGTCGCGGCGGGCACCCAATCGTCCATGAATACCCACACATGCCGACCGTGGGATCGTGTGACCTCAGTCCAAGAGGTCACTCCTGCGTGCTGCAGGACGCTGTGCAGATTGCGAGCCGCTAGGTGCGCCTCGTCTTCGGTGTCGTAGTCGTACCGACGCTTGCCTTCACGCTTCACGTCAAGGTCGACACAACCCCACTTGACCAACCACTCCGTCGGCTCATCGGGATGCTGCAACGGAACCATCGGGTACACGCCCATCGGCGTGCCGCCCAAGAAGTGGCCACCCCAATGGTCGATCGCCATGCTGCGATCGCATCCACCCTCTTCGGTGCCGCAGACATCGACGCGCCCCTCGAAGAGGGCGTGGAACTGCTCAAACAAAGTCTTGGACACGCTGCTCTGCCTCCTCGACCGTACGCTCAAGCTGCGCCAACGTGGTCGTCGGCTTTGCCTTCTCGACGGTAGGAGCCACGCTATCACCAGGACGTGCCGCACGGATCAGGCCCGTCTCGGGGTCAAGGTACAGGTCGATGCCGTCAGGCTTCGTGACCTTGGCGGGCGGGCGCTTGTTCTTGACCACATGAATGGTCACGGTGTCCTTGTGCTGCTGGCGCTCCCACGCATCCAGATCCTTGTTGTCACGCTTGCGACGGACACCGATTACGATGGTGCCTTCGGCTTCGCCACCGTACGCCATGCTGGTCATGCTGATCGGCTGACCAGGTGCACCACCCGACCGTGTGGCCTGGTGGACGACGATGGTCGGCCACAGCTTGTCCTTGACCCACTTCTTCAGCGACTGGCTCTTGCGCTTGACGTTAGCGTTCGCGTCATCGCTCACGCTGTCGCCCTGCATAAGCTCCAGGTAGTCGAGAATCACCAGCTCGGGCGCTGCGCCCCACAGGCGTGTGGCCTCCTCAATGGCCTGATCCATAGCAGAAATCCCGAGGGAGTCGTCTACGACGATCAGGTTCTTGAAGATTTCGCAAGCCGCTCGCTTCAACGTCGCGGTTGCGGCCTCATCGCCCGAGTGGATGAGGCGCTCCAACTCGTCGGCTGGGAGACCTGCGTACATGCAGGTCAGCTTGAGCAGGATCATCTCGGCGGGGTCGTCCATCGAGAAGAACAGGATGCGCTTGTCGATGTTGTTGAGGATCGCCGTATTCACGAGCTGCGTCTTACCTGAGTGCGAGAACCCCGTGAAGTACACCAGCTCCTTCGGTCCGAAGCCGCGTGTCAGCATGTCGATCGGGCCAATGCCGAGACGGAACCTGTGGTCGGTGGACTGCAGTCCGTCGAGGACTTCGCTGTACGTGGTGCTGAATGGGCGGACGTACTTGTACTCTGGCTCGTCAATCTCCTTCGTCCGTCGGAGCGCTGCGAAGCGCTCCTTGATCTCGTCTTCGGGCAACAGTGATCCCACGTTCCTCCTCATGCGATAGGTGGGGACTGTGGCGGAGTCGAACCGCTTACCCGTCCTAGTATGGGTAGCACTGCCTGTCCCTACAGGGGTACGGCCAATCTAGCGGGGTACCCGCTCCCCAGGGGGAGCGCCGCTACACGGATGCCGCAGGTATGTGGCTGGCTTGCCCGCCAGCAGTCAAGTCCCAAGAATGGCAGGGCAGCCCCTCCTACGCACCCTGACAGACGCACTCTACGTGTGCGTCCCCTTTCACCCTACTAGGCGACCCGCAGGACCGTTCGGGTGGGATCTAGCTGTTCTTGAACCCGCCGTTCGGGATCGAGACCCCGTACTTCTCGGCGTTGTCCGTGCCGTCCTTGTCGGTCAGCCACAGGCCCTCGCCCGTGCCCGCCCGCTTGAAGTCAGGCGCAGCCGAGTTACGCTTGTCGTTACGGTTGTCGAACCACTTGGCGGGGTCCGACTCAAGCTCCTGCCACAGCGACTCAGCCGTCTTCTTGGCACCCGTGCTACCCGTCGAGCGGGGAGGCGTGGACGCCTTGCGCTGAGCGGGCTTGCTCGACTGCACCGTGCCGTTGAACGCGGTCACGATCTCGTTGACGATGCCGTCGTCGGTCAGCTCCGACTTCAGGTTGAGCTGCTTCAGCACAGCGCCCTTGGCCGTAGCGAACGCCTCGGTGATCGCCTCGGTGGTGTCGCTGCCGTCGAGCGCCACATCGGCCTGCACGGAGCAGAACGCCTCAGCGGACTCGTACTGCGGAAGACCCTCGCTGATCTTGCGGGAGTAACTGACGATGACTCGGGGGGCCGAGTACGTCGCGTTGACGATGCCGCCCTCGGGGTCGACAACCTGAGCAATCTCTGCCATGTTTCCTCTTTCGTGTGTGTGGTGTGACAAGAGTAGCGGGGGCTGTGCGCCCCCGCCAACTCTCAGACCGCTGCGGGCAGCAGCTTGATGGCCTTCTGGAACATCGCACGAGCCTCATCGGGACCAGTGCAACCGCCAGTGCTGGGCGAGTCGTTCCACTCGTAGACGATCTCGCCAGAGTCAGCGATGCCCTCGGCGGTGTCGCCCTCGTCGTGGAAGTCGGGGTTGTTATCCATGTCCTGGCGGATGTTCTCCAGGCGCTTGGCGTACCACTCGGTGTCCTTGACCGCCCGACGCAGAGCGTCGAACGCTACGAGCAGCTCGGGCTGCGGGTCGAAGTTGTCCAGCGTCTTGCCCTCAGCGGCGTCGATGATCGCACCCCAGTACCCAGCGTGGTGTCCAGCGCCCATAGCAAGGCACTCCATCATGCAGCCGCCGTGCACCTCGACGCCGCCAAGCGTGTCGGAACCAGAGCCGCAGTACCACCCGAACCGATCGATCACACCGATCGAGTTCTGGAGGATCTTCTCGGCAGTATCAGTCATTGATGTGCTTTCCTTTGCAGTCGTCCCAGGCTACGCACCACTTAGCGGAGCACAGCCAGTGCTGGTCATTCTTGGGCCACACGGGCAGGTCGGCCTCGATGAGAACCGCCAGCGCCGTTGCTTGCTCCTTGAGCCATTCCCAATCCTGCTCGGAGCGTGTCGTCGGGATCTGCTTGCAGCCGCCAGGCGTCAGCACAACCCACGTGAACACAGGATTGGTTTGGAACAGGTAGTTGTGAGCGTACGTGTACGCTGTGGGTTGGATCGCCCAGCGGCGCATCTCACGCTGCTTGCTGTCGTCCCACTTGTCCTCGTCGCCCGTCGTCTTCCAATCGTACACGTTGAAACCGTCGAACGCGTCGATGGTTCCCGTCAGTTCGATGATGCGGTCAGGCTCATCGACCAACGGGACAGCGAACTTCTGTTCGCACTCCCATCCCTGCTGCTCTCGGGTCCGAGGCTGGAAGCCGTTCCACCACGAAGCCCAACAGGCTTCGATCAACTTCCACGCGGTGTTGCCCGAGTACTTCGTCCAGCGGAAGTCGGGCTCCCGCTGTTCCTCGTACCACGCGTCCTCGATCGCTTCCATGCAGGCGTCGAAGGTCTGGCCCTCCGTCAAAGCCAGCTCGATACCTGCGTGTACGGCCGTGCCCACGGCAGCAGCGTCCGTGTTGTCGGGCGGCAGCAGCTTGGCGTGATAGCGCCGTGCCTGCTCGGGACAGTCGGTTGCTGTCCCGATGAACGACTGACTGAAGCGGTGATGCCACCGCCCATCCTCGTCTTGCACGGAGCCCACACGGTTGATGTAGGTCACTACCCAGCCTTTCCGTCTTCGGGCGGGCCACCCCACTGAGCGAACACGCGGCGCTCTTCCTCGAACGCAGCGTCCACGTCGGCTTGGTGGGCGTCACCCTTCCAGAACGCAACCACCACATCGTTGGTGTGGGTGATTGCCTTGCGCCACATGTTGACGTTCAATCCTTGCTCCCGTCCATGAAGTCCTCCACCGTAGCGGTCTCGATCGCACCCAAGTCGATCACGTCGATGTCGGGGCACAGCCCGAACTCGTCGTTGTAGCCCTGAATCGCCTCCAGCGCTTCGGCTCGTGTGCAGTAACCGTTCTCGGAGAGAAGGAAGTACACCATCGTCACCAGGTCGAGTAGCAGTTCATTTACGTCTGGGGGCATCCATCATCCTTTGTCTACGGGACCTGATCGAAGTGGGCATGAGCCCAGCTTCGATGGCGAGCTGATCGCACGCCAACATCGTTTCCTTGTTGTTGTAGCCCTTGTTGATGCACTCACGAATCCCAGCGGTGAGAGCGTCGGACGCCGTTCTCATGCCCCTGAGCTTCTTGTACGAGTTTAGCGTTTGGTAGGCGATCCCTGTCACATCACGGATCACCTTCTCGCTGACCCCTTGCTCAACCAGGTCGGAGACCTGACGCCAGTCCACCCTCTTCACCGCTTCACGCGACCCGAAGAACTCGTAGACAAGCGACATCAAACTCATGTCCATAGCTCGCGCCAGATCACGCAGGGAGTACAGCCGAAGGTGGTCGAACATCACCTGACGGACCATACCTCGGGCGTCGTAGCCCTCGCCGTTGCCACACGCTGTGCGGCAGCGGTACCACCCCTGGCGAAGCCACGTGAGGGGCCTGCGCTCCTCCTCAAGCTCGTACTCGAAGACGCTGAGCGTGTCGTGAAGCGTCTGGTACGGGTCGAGGAAGTTGTGCCAGTCACGGATCAGGTGATCCGTGTGCTTGATCGGCACGACCCCGTCAGGGAAGTCGTGCCAGAACTTCGCGGTCGGGACGACATCCGAAAGATCGTCGTCCATGTCGAGGGCGTAGTCGGCAAGTTGGTAGGGACCATGATTGTGGTCCCCGTACATTCGCGTCACGGAGCCTCCATTCTCCGATGGACGACGTGACCGACGACGCCGCCCCATCGGTCGAAGACGGCGTCGCCCTCCATCGCGCAGTGAGGCCACACGGACTCAACCGTGAGGACACACTGTTTCTCTTGTGTGCTCTCAAGCTCTGCCTTTAGGGGCAGAGCGTCACTATCGTTGGTAGCTCCCTCGCAGCCCTTGAGGGGCTGCTCGGTCGCGAGAGGGCTGAAGAGATTCAACTGCGTCCACCAAGGCCCTGTCAACTCTGGAGCAGGGTTTGTGACACGAGTCACGAAGAAATCCTCTCGTACTCGGGGGCCTGTGTCCTGACTGTCCGCTTTGGACAGCCGCTGTGCCAGACCCTTGTGTTCTCAGAGGCGACCTTCACGGTCGCCCCACACTTTGGACACTTCAGCTCGATCACCACTCGAACAGGACCGTCTCGACGGTCGTCGTGACCGTCGTGAACGTGTCAAGCTCAGCCTTGACCGTCGTCACCAGGATGATCCGCTTCACCCCGTAGTCGTAGTAGTCCTTCACCCAGCCAGGCGTGTGCTCCTCCCAGAACTTGATGTAGCCGCTCCTGTCCATCGGCTCCTCGTCGTCCAGGTCGAGGACGACGTAGAGGTCGAACGGGAAGCGCTGGCTCTCGCCCTCCCAAGTCTCAAGGTCAACTACCAGCCTCTGCGTGCTCTTCACGTTTCTTCTCCTCTCGTGCAAGTGCCTTCTCGGCGTCGAGCAAGGCGCACTTCGCCTTCGCTCGGTTGTATGTGCGATGAACCGTGTCCGCCAACGTGGCGGGCACACCTTCGGACCAATCGCCTACAGCGTTGAACTCGTCTGCCAGGATCTGGCAGTGCTCTTTCTTCTCCGCAAAGCACACCCACATTCCCGAAGGGGAATGCACGAGCACCCACGGGAGCTTGGTGGTCTCGTCCTTGTAACAAGACCACACGCCGTCAATCAACCACCCTTTGACCAGCGCGGCGGGGCGGTACTCTGGTGGGTGTGTGTGGGGCCAGATCATCGCCTTCTTCATGGCACTCCTGGTGATCGTCGGGATATTCCATGTGGTAGCCACACCACGAACACAAACGGATACGTCTCACTTGCCCTCCCACGGGACTAGATGACCGTCGGGACACGCCACCCAGCCCAGGATGCCGTTCTCCGAACACACGGGCAGGCCGCTCGGGTTCTGCCACATGCCGCTACCCCCGCACGTCGCGCACCCGTCGTGGGACCACACGGCAGGGACCACCTCGGGAGGGGCCTCAACGATGCAGTCCTCCGCCCATGACGTGGTGTCCTCGTACTTGAGCCGCACGATTCGCCACTCCGTCACGGTTCCTTCCTCCCCAGACTCCACGCGGGCGTTGAGCGCGGTAGCGATTCGGACGGCGTCGTCATAGCCGCGCTTGTGCGGGCCACAATGAGCGAGTATCTCGGCTTCGCGGCGACGCACGACGTACTCGCCGCGGTGCGGTAGCGACTCGTCCTCGATCCAGTCCCACACGAACTCGCTCATTCGCTTTCCTCCCCAGACAGAGCGCTGCGGACCTCGGATAGCGCGTCGTTCCATCCCCATCGCTCGTGGTGCTGCTGGCTCGTCGGGGCATTGTTGGAGTCCATCATCGGCAGTGCGAGCGCCGCGGCGATGCGGGCTTCGGCTTCCTCGGCACGCGCCACGGCGGCGACGCGTTCCTGATGGTGGAACGCCAACGTGCGCTCTCGCTCCGCCGAAGTCGCCACCAGGGCGTCGTAGTCGGCTTCCAACTGGCTCCAAACCGCGCCGAGCTTCGCGAGTCGCTCCTCGTAGTCGGCCCTTGCGGCGTCGCGTTCGGCGCGTAGCGCGCGGACGAACTCGGGGATACGTTCCAACGGGTACGTGTCCTCACGGCCAAGCGCGGCGTCGACCTCGGTGAGAATCTCGGCGTAGTTCACTGGTCCTCCCCAGACAGAGCGCGGCGGACGTCGGCGGCGTATCGCTGACCGAACTCGCCATCGGTGTCGAACGAGTCGCACAGTGCAAGAGCGGCGGCGATGCGAGCCCGAAGGCCGTCCGACTCCATCAGGCAGTTGTGAACCGCCGCCTTGAAGTCGTCGCGTTCGGCTTCTGCCCGTTCGGCACGCTCCACCGCGGCAGCGATGCTCTCCAACTGCGCGTCGGCCCTTACCTTCCAACGCTCAAGCCCATGGTTCCACTTCTTCAGGGCGTCGCGTTCGGCGACGCTGCGGTACAACTCGCGTTCCTGTTCGGCCTGTTCAGCACGCGCCACGGCGGCGGCGTATCCCTCGGACAACGCGAGCACGCCGTTCGCAATCGAACGTTCCTCGCCCGCGAGCCCCAGCAGTGCGTCGCGTTCGGCGCGTAGAGCGTCAACCGTGTCGAGCAGGTCGTAGACCCATTGCGGCCCGTCGGCGTCGTCGTCCGTCACTGTACGGCGCAGTGCGTCGAGTTGGTCGTCGGTGAGTCGGGTCATGTCAACTTCTTTCTGATCCAGTCCACGATCCAGGCGAAGGTGCCGAAGAGGGTGCTCGCCAGTACGGCGAACACCCCCACGACAATCGGCCCGACGATGAGGAGGAACAGCAGCTCCTCAAGCGTTGACGAGGACACGCTGAACCGCCTTCTCCGTGAGGGGCATCTTGCCCTTCACCATCGCGTCGAACTGACGCTCAGCCCGTACGTACTCGGTGTCCCGACCCTTGATGCCGCGGATCTTGGAACCCCAGTTCTCGTACGTGTTCACCGCCTGCACGACTCGGAGGCCCGAGTGCGCCGACAGCCCGTCGGCCATGTCGGAGCGCCACAGCTCCATGATGGCGTCACGAGCGTTGGTGACCTGCGTCTTCTTGCGGCCGTCCTCCATGTCGGAAGAGTACCCGACCACGTCGCTCACGAAGTTGCCGACATCGTCAACGTACACGGTGTCGAGCTGCTCCATGAACTCGATGGTGTCGTCCAGGTGCTCCTTCGTATCCTTGATGGCGTTGATCGCTGCCTTGAGGCGATCCTCCACGTGTGCTGTGTGGCGGAGGGTCGTCTTCGAGTGGGCGCTGTTCATCGCGATCGCCAGCGTGTTAGCACACACCACGATGGTGCTGGAGTGCAGCGCCATCAGCGGGATCGTGCCATCGTGTGACGAAGCCACCGTCAGGTGGTTCGACAGGTTGCCCAGCGGCGAGTCGCAGGTGCCCACGTCGAACGTGAAGAAGAACTGCCGACCTTCTCGGATCGTGCCAGCGGACACGAGCGGGAACGTGGCGAGCGAAGCGATCTGCTCGCCCCACTCCAGAGCGTGGGTGGACTGCACGAGCCCGTATGTGTCCTTGCCCAGCCCCTCACCGACGATGCGGCCGTCGTCACGAACGATCGCACCCTTCAGCGGGGTCTCAACGAACTCCTCCGTGTCCTCCATGTACACGTACGTCGGCTCGAAACGCACGTTCATGAGGATCTCAGGAGCGTCATGCTCGATGTCCTCACGGCCGAACGCACGACCCTTCACGATGCCGAGGCGATGCCACGCCATCTCACGGCCCATGAACTTCTCGACTGCTGCAGTCATGTATGTTCCTTTGCTAGTTGGTCTGGGTTCCGAGAACGGACTGGTTCAGCGCCTCGACACCACGCATGATGCGAGCGACAAGACCCTCAACGTACTCCAGCCGCTCATCAAGACTCGTGAAGTAGTTGCGGGCGGTGTGAGCGAACAGCTCAAGTTCCGCGATGCGGCGCTCGTTGGTGTCGCCGCCGATGCCACGCAGCTCGTCCACAGCGTTGGTGACATGCTCGACCTGCGCCTCCAGGTCGTCCAGTGAACGCTGGAAGTCGTAAGTCTCCGACTGCAGCGCCTCGACATCGTTTTGGATGTCGCTGATGACGCCGCTGTTGTCGAGCGCGTCCTCGACCTCGCTCGTGATGTCGAACTCGTCAATCTGTCCAGTGAACTGCAATTCAGTGCTCCTTACGTGAAGAACGCTCCGCCTGAGCGGAGCGAATGATGGATGCGAACCAAGCGTTCGCGGTGGCGTTGCGGTCCACGATCTCGGACCTGGTGGAGACACGCTTCAGCGTGCCGTTCTGTCGAACGTACATGGGGTCACTCTCCTTGAGTTTGCCTGACAAGCGGGTCTTACGACCCGCCTGCCAAGCGGGGCTACCGCCGAGCGAACCGCGGTGCTCCCGTCACCATGAGCAGAGTCACGATGGTGGGAACGGCCAGGACCGCCCGCATGTATGCGTTACGCATGTTATGCACCCCCTTTCTTGCCTCTCCGCCCCAAGCGGATCTCTATGAGCCAGTACAGAAACGCCGCTGCTGGCAGGTGCATCCCGATCCACAGGAACATAATGACCCAGCGGTGCCAGTCGGTTTCGATCATGGCTCGTGAGTGCGAGTGATCGTCTTCCACATAAAGACGACCAGGTAGCGGAAGAATATCTGCAATGAGGTCATCACACGTACTCCCGTGCTGCGTAGTGGTACCCGCTGGGTGGAAAGTCCCACCGAGCTGCGCCGTGGTACCAATCAAAGGTCTCGAAGCGCTCCCTCAGGCCAGGCGTGAGCACATCCCAATCGTGCTCACGGCACCACGCTGTGAAGTCGTCAGAAGGCATCGGACACGCTGATGATCGTGTAGGCGTCGTCACTGAACTGAGCGTACGCAGCCTCGATGGCCCTGTCACGATCTTCAGCCATCACGAAGGTCTGGACGACCTCGGTCTTACGCACCTTCACATTGTAGCGCTTCGGCTCGGCCTTCTTGACCGCGAACGTGCCCGTCGTGAAGTCACCGATCTCGATCTTGATCGAGATGGGCAGCTTGTCGACGGACTCTTCGCGGATGACGCGTGCCGCTTCCAGCGCAGCGTCGGTGAGGAACCCCGTGTAGTGATCCTTGCGGCGGACCTCGAACCTGTCGCCCTTGCTGTTGGTGAACTCTCGCTTGTCAGTCATGCGTTGCTCCTGATGCTCACGTTATGCTCCTTAGGATGTTGTAGGCGAACAGCACCCAAAAGAGCACTATCCACCATTCATACCACCTCGAAGACCGACCAGGTCTCAGTATCACGATCCCACACCGTCCAGGCGTCGTGGTTTGCGGTCATGCGGATCTGGTACGCTTTGGTGGTGGCAGCAAGGGCGTCAAGCCCCTGCTCCACACACCTAGAGCGCTTCTCCGTTGATGAGGGCTGAGAAGACGGATGCACGTCCTAGATTGTACGTGATCGCCTCACCCACAAGCGGAGACCAAGGCTGGTTACGCAGACTGTCGAGGTCGGCCTGCAGCTCGTCGTAACGAGCGACCAGCGTGCTCATGTCGATGTGGACGAACTTGCCGCCCAACTCTTGCAGTACACGTGCTCGTTCGGCTTGGTACTTGTCCATCAGTTGTACACTCCTGTAACGTAGAAGCGGGGAACCTTGCACTTGTCGACCTGCTCGTAGTTGCGGCTCGCGACGTTGATCGGAACGATCTCGTCCTCAAACGCCCACACCTGGAGCAAGACGTTGCCGTCATGGCGGTACATCAACCCAGCGTGCGGGGTCGGTGACGCATGGAACCCGCAACCGCAGGTAGGAGAAGCGTCCCAATCGGGGCACTCGTTCCAACCGTAGTAATACGTGTGACTGTTCCAGTTGGCGTAACCAACTTCGTCGTTCTCTGCAGGTGCGCTTCGCACCCACTTCCAGAGCTGGCGCATTGGTCGCGAGCTGCCAATAGCGTGAGTAACGTTTACTTCCTTCAGGCTGGCGCAGTGGTGGTAGTCGAGCCAATCCTTCGTGAACGTGATCGCCTTCGCCCACGCCGAATCACCAGGTGAAAGGGCGAACGCAAACACCGAACGGAACAGGTGGTAGTCATTCCACGCCTGCTCTTCCTTCCGCTGCAGGCGCAACTGACGGCGGCGCTCGTTGCGCTCCGTCTTCACGTGCTCGTACAACAGCTCGAACGGGCGGCGATCGGTGTACACCACACCCTTGTAGACGAGGATGTTCTGGTAGGACGAAGGCAGCCAGGAGCAATTGCCATCCTCCCACAGCACCACGTTGTCGTGGTAGCTGCTGAGGCTCACACCGTACGGCAAGTAGGTGTTGATGCGCTCACGAGTGGTCACGGTGTTGAATCCCCACACCGAAAAATTGGTCTCGCCGTTCGGGTACCACGCTACGATAGCGGACCCGTGGTACTCGATAGCGATGCAGTTGGCCTTGCGCTTCAGGTAGGTGTTGTTCCGCAGCTTGCGTGAGTCACGCTTGCCAAGCTGCTGGTCGACATCATCGTAGGTAAGCACGCTTACTCCCTTACTCGAATGAATGCGGGAGGGCACCCCGTTGTGCCCTCCCGCCTATCAGCCTCAGTACTCCTCGGCGTCGATGCAACCGTACGTGTACTCCCCGCGGATCTCAACAGCGTACCGAACATCGTTCTCGACCGAGTACACGTCGGTGGTCACGGGAACCTCGCAGTACAGCGTCACTCGGATCTCCCTGGTGGGAACCTCGTAACCGCACCACTCCACGAAGCTGGCCTTGCCTTCGGCGCAGCCCTCGTGGTACTCCATCACCTTCTCCACGAACTCCTGCTCACAGGTGTTTCGGGTCTGGGCGGCGATGGTGGCGTTCGCCTGCTTGAGCTGCTCGATCTCAGCCTTGAGCGCGGCGACCTCTGCGGTGTCGGTCCCGTCGATCAGCTTCTGGATGTAAGGAGCGAACGGGAGCGGGGCGGTGCCAAGCTGACGGTATGTCCACTCCTTGGTCTCGCCGTGGTCACTGACAGTGCGAACAGCGACTTCCTTGATCGGGTTATACCCGAAGTACTTGTAGCTGTTGATCCACTTGACGATCGTGCCGATCACGTCGTCCTGCGTGGCCCCACGGTATCTGGCCTCAGGGACGACGATGTTGTCCGATCCGTTGTGTGCCTGCTGAATGTCCATGTTTGTCTCCTTAGAAAGCAGCGTAACGCTGCATCCACTCACGCCAAGCATCGCTCAAGTCGTTGTCCGACTCGAAGTCCCACTTGCCGTCCTCACACTGCACGAGGGTCGTGCAGAGTCCTGCCTGCTCCGTGGTGTACGCGGTGCAGTACTCGTCCACGAACTGGTCCCACTCGTCAGAGTTGGGACGCACACCGTGAATCGCTTGGAACACGTGACCGAACACGCAGAGCGGGATCTCGTTGATGACGAGCCCGTCCCAGTTCACGTGGTCGATCCAGTCCTCCATGCCGTGGTCAGCGGCGAAGGAGTCGATGATGCTGATCCCACGTTCGATGCGCCGCATGCGCTCGGCCGTCAAGGTCGACACGCTAGCCATTGTGGGCTCCTTCAGTGCAAGCGGCGGCGAACGGATCGCCGTGGGCGGTGCAATCCACACCAGGGAGTGTGGGCTGCGTGGTGGTGCTGGTCGTGGTGGCAGCAGTCTGTGGGACTGTCAAGGCCGCAGCGGAGCTGCCGCGCGAGCGGCGTGCCTGCGTGGTGGTCGTGGTGCTCTCGTGAACGTACACGGGGACGATCTGCACTTCGGTGTGGCGGATCACCACAACCTTCGGCGTGGACGGTTCCCCGTAGGCGAAAGAGGCGGCGGGGGGAAGGAGAAAACCCCCCACCGCCGCTCCAAGCGCCACGTACAGCACACAACGCACCCACATGCGCTGCTCCCGCCTAGCTGCCAGTCGCTCAGACCTCGACATTACTCGCTCTCCTTCGTGTAGGTGACAACACCACCGTTGGCCATCGTGATCGTGACTTCGGTGGCGTTGTACAGATCCATCAGGCGGCTGATGGCATCGTTGGCACCAGCCTCCGTGATGAAGGACGCGATGTCGCGTCCGTTGTCGTTCGTCAGCTTCGTGTGCAGGCGGATCGTGTTCACTGGGCCTCCTTCGTGCCACGGCCGATGTGGAAGCGCACCGTGCCAGGCTTGGGGAAGGACACGTAAAACCAGTCCTCAAGCTGCTCGTTGACCGCACCCCAAGCGTGGTTGTGCGAGTAGGCGTCCTCCACGTTGTCGATCACGTCGACGTAGACCATGTGGTCAGGCGTGTACCTGGCCAGCTCACGCTCCATTTCGTGAGCCACGTTCTGCAAGATGTCCTGAAGCGAGTAGGGGTCGATGCTGATCGGTGCGTAACCGCTGGTCTCCATGATTGCGTCTCCTTGTGGTGTGGTGGGATGGCAGCCTGACCGACTGTCAAGGCTGCCCTTCGGGCCGTGCGAGCACCCGTGGGCAGGTACTCACATAACACAAAAGCCCCCGACCCGAAGGCCGAGGGCTCTCGTGTTACTTGCAGCGATGCTGGCCGCTAGGACAGCCGCACATCAGGCGCTCACCGCCCGCCGCAGGCACTCCGTGGCGGCGTCCATGTGACCGAGCGCCTCAAGGATCGCCGTCTGCAGCGGCGAGACCGTCGGCTCCGCCGTCGCCTTGGCCTGACGGGCCTTCCACGCACGCCCCTCCTTGGTGCGGAGGTCACGAGGCTTCGGGTCGGCCGCCTTCGGAGCGGGCGACTCCGCCTGCGCCTTGCTGGCCTTCGGGGCCTTCGGCGCGACCGTGCCGTCGACCCAGCCTCCCGTGACGTGCCCGATCACCGCGGGCTTGTGCTGGCCGAGGTCCGAGAGGCTCCCAGCCTTCGTGCCCTTGCCGTTCTCGCTCTTCCCCGAGCGGGGGAACACGAGGCTGATGCTGCCGTTCGAGTGGCGGCGAACCGCCCGCTTGCCCTTACCAGGCACGAGGATCACGTCGCCGTGCATAAGGTCCGAGACCTCGGCGGTGACGATGGCGGTCTCAGCGACCTGGGTGAACTCTGCGTACTCCATGATGTGCTCCTTGTGTGATCGACCGTCGACCCGATGCCGACGGTGTTGCTGCCTTGAGGGACTGTCAAGCTGGCGACTTCGTCGCCGTGCGGGCCTGCCCGCCCGCCTGTCTCAGCCGATCGGCTGGCCGTCGCTGTCGAGGATGATGAACCCCTGGACTCCGTCCAGGAACTCCAGGCTGTCGAGGATGCGGTTCACAGGGTTCTCGGCATCTTCGATGCCGCAGTCAGCGTCGAACTCGAAGTCGTTCATGTGTGTGTTCTCCTTGTGAGTGAACCCCCGATGCCCCGATGGCAAGCGGGTCGTTCGCTTCGCTCCAGCCGTCAAGTCGGCAGCTTCGCTGCTGTGCGCATACGCAGGCAGTGTGCGATCGCGCGCGTACGCGTATTGGGAAACGGGGAAAGCGACTGTCGCGCGCACGCGATAGGAGGGGGGGGTACCCCTGTGGGGGGTGGGGGGCGTGCGTGTGTATATATATATAAGGGACCCGCTGGAAATTGTCCCCCGTTTGCGTTTGAGCAGGTCAGACGGCCTATGCCGTCTTCCACGGTCTCA
>Ga0228698_1000275_pt1 | contig 44053 bp, 51 predicted proteins | sample McNCre117_Aug_MG_FD_178015 | JGI IMG/M metagenome (GOLD analysis project Ga0228698, IMG submission 178015) | Freshwater microbial communities from McNutts Creek, Athens, Georgia, United States - 1-17_Aug_MG | ecosystem: Environmental > Aquatic > Freshwater > Creek | place: USA: Georgia... | reverse complement strand
AAGACGAAATTGACACCGAGACCTTCCCCGAAGAACCTGCCTACGATCCTCTCATCGACGAGAATAGTAATGAAATTGGTAAGAACTAATTACCCACAACCCTTTCCGGCAATGCTTCTCCTGTGCTAATGTGCAAAAGAAAGCATCCGGTATTAGGCGGTGCCAGCCGTTTCGGACGGTCCTCTGTTGCGGCTGGCACCAACATTCTTTCCTTCCTATGGACACCACCCCTGAAGAAATCGAATTCCAAACTGAAGAACACCGCATTCTAGAACTCTGCAACGCGTATCCAGAACCTGTGGTTTTCTCCATCCCCTCCGGTGGTGCTACCGCTCTGCGCCAGCGCCTTCGTAGAGCCTTGCGCAACTTCGTTCTCAACCCCCTCTGGCCCTCTTCCATCTCCCGCCAGCAGGCTTTCAAAATCCTCCAGCAATACACCTTTGTTGCAGATTCCAAAACCTCCCTCTACGTCGGACTTCCACGGCGCACACGAGTTCCCATTGTCCCTGTTGCTGCCTTCGAACTTCCTGAAATCACAACCGACGATCCCGAGGTCCTAAAGGCTTTGTTCCTTCTCAAGAATTACGACCACATCCCCTTCCCAATCAAAATCCACACAGCACTTCCTATCCACGAACTAAAGGCCAACTGGCCCTACTCCAATACCGAAGTTGCAGACTCCATTCATGAAAACCACTACACCATTATATGACCCCTCCTTCGCCCCTCGCACATCTAGTTCCAGTTGAATCTCTGGAATCACCTTACCACGAAGTCCCTCACGAAAACAAAAGCCGAGCCTATGTCTTTATTGAAGAGAACGATCTCTTGGAACTTCGCTCTTACTTCCCTAGAAAAGGCGTATTAGACTCCATCCTCGCGCATCTCTTTCGCGGTTTCCTTCTTCATGTAAACTCTCTCGGTCTCAAAGCACAAGCCAACGCCTTCCACAAAAACGAACAAATTCTTCTCACCCTACTCAACCAATATGTCCCAGGAACAAAAGACTCAAGAATCAAATTCACCATCGACGAAGCCGGCAACGTCACTCCCGAACTCAGAACGCCCCGAGTCGTTCAGTGATCGTGTTTACTATGGAGTCCCCTTCGACGAGCTCCTTGCGATGGATTACAAGTCTATGTCTCCTGAAGATCAAGCTGCCTACCTCCGCGGCTTGCACTCTGCCCGCGCTAATCCCGGACATAAGAAAGTAGAGAAATCCACTGGAGTTAAGAACAAAGGAAAAGGCTCAGATAAATCAACACTTCTTGGAGGTTTGATATGAGCCCGGAAGAACAACGAATCGCGATTGCGGAAGCGTGTGGATGGACGCGCATCGAAATTCTTCCTAGTATGAAGTGCCGCCCGACTCAGGTTGTCGGATTTAACACCAACGAAGACAGACGCGGAAATGTCCCCGACTACCTCAACGACCTCAACGCCATGCACGAGGCGGAGAAGGTGCTAATGAACCATCCAAACGCGGGTGAATTGGTAACTAATTACATTAATTACTTAGAAGATTCTCATGATAGGTGGCTTACATCATGTTTTGCCACCGCCTCCCAACGCGCCGAAGCCTTCCTCCGAACCCTTAACCTTTGGGAATCTTAACTCTATGTTCTTTGGCATTTACATACCGAAGCCACAAAACGCGACGAACGAATTTACCCATGATAACCAATACCACAACACCAAGAACGGACACAATGACAACGCACTTCCAAATCGGCGACACACTCAGAATGAAAAACTACCCAACCGCAGGAGGTTTCCGGCTGTGGAAAGTAATCTCTCACAACCTCGGAGCCCTGCACCAGGAGAGCAGCTACGGACTCAAGCCGCTCGACCAAACCGAGAATCACCCGCTCAACGTGCCGTGCGTGATGCTCGAAAGCATGGAGGGCATCGAGCGCCTGTAAACCAGTCCAGCAACCGCGCGACTAACCAATACCTATGAAGAATAGTAAAACCCCACCGCCTCCCAACGCGCCGAACCCTCAACCTTTGGACCTCATGAGCACCCCACTCCCGTCCCTCGACCTCAATCTCGCTGGCTCTGCGATGGACTTTCTTCTCGGCCCCTCCTCCGAAGACACTTCCGCTCCAGCCTCCCTCCCTATCCGCAAGCTCTTCCACTGGACCGACAACCCTTCCTGTCCTCTAGTCCTCACAATGGACTGGTCCTCTTTGGAATCTCTCCTCGCCTGCAATCGCAGCGCAGAATATAAACTTGTCCACTCCCGCACCACGCACACCAAATCCGCCCTCATCTTCGGCGCGGCCTTTCACGCGGCGCTTGAGTGCTACTATAAGCGCAACGCTTCCGATTCTCTTGAATCCATCCTCGAACTTGGAGGACGCGCAATTCAAGCCGAATATGCTAAATACCCTCCTAACGCTATCGACGACTACCGCACGGCGGACTTCTGCTTCTCGACCTTTGTTCATTATGCCAACCAGTATTTCAACGAAAGCCTTACTCCCTTTGTTCACGAAGGCAAACCCCTTATCGAGTTCACCTTCAACATGCCAGTTGGAATGACAGACGTTGAAGCTAGCATCTTCTCCTCTTGGGGTTTTGGTAAGCTTACTAATGACGCCTCTCGCGAGCGCGACTATGATACTACGGAATTCATCCCCTGCCGTATCGAATGGTCTGGTATCATCGACGCTCTCATGCTCATGGGTGACGGAGAAACCCTCCGCGTCTGCGACCACAAAACCTCTTCCATAAAAACCAACGCACTCTTCGACTCCTATGCCGTTTCTATGCAACCGATCGGATATGTCACTGCTATGCGAGCTGCGTTTCCTGATCTCACCATCAAAGGCTTCCTTCTCAACTCCGTCATCTGCCGCCCTCCAACTCGAACCGGAATCTCATATGAATCCTACCGCCGACCCTACGACTACTCCCCCGAACAGTGCACCGAGTGGAAACAAGACCTCCTCGCCCTCATCGGAGAACTACTTCATAACCTCGCATCAAAGAACTTTCCCAAGAAGACCAATTGGTGCGCAGGAAAATACGGTGCATGCCCCTATCTCGACGTATGTTCCGCACCGTCTAGCCAAAGGGCTATGATCCTGAATTCAGGAATGTATTCCGACAACACCTGGAAACCAGGAACATGATCACCTCCCACCTTCCCGCCATAGCCTTCTCTACTCTCCGGCGCGGAACCGACACCAACCCCGCCTACCAGCACACCGCAGTCCTCGTCCAGCAACATTCCGAAGGCTCCCTCTCTCCCACCCCTAACAAACCCAAGCTCTCCCGTGCGATCTTCAACCGCCTCTATGGACCCATCCAAGATGAACTCGCCAAGTCTATAGCCCTCCTTTCCACCAACCCTGTCGCCGCCAAACAGCGCCTCGAACTCCTCCATCGCACTCTAATCAACCACACCATCCAATGAAATCCTCCTCCGACTTCGTCCCTTCTCTCCCCAAATCCATCCTCATCCTCGGTCGCCCAGGTTCCGGCAAAACTACTCTCGCCCTCCAGTTCCCCAAACCTTTCGTCCTCGACTGTGACGAAAACATGAAAGGCCCAGTTCGCTACCTTTCCAACAAAACCGGCACCACCCCTTGGTTCAAATACGACACTCCCCTCATCGACAAACTCGGCGTTGCTCTCCCACGTCAAATCCGCATGGACCGCGTGCAAGAACTTCTCAATGAAGCCCTCGCCGACCCTGAAATCGAGACCATCATCATTGACTCCCTCACCACCCTCATCGACTTCATCTTCGATAAAATCCGCGCCACCGCCACCGGCACCAATGCTCCCCGCTTTGGCGACGGCAAGAAAACTCAAGACGATCCTCTCCGAATCCAAGACTGGGGTGTCTTCGCTTCTATCCTCAAGCAACTCATCTTCACTCTCAAAGCCTCCTCCAAACGCATCGTCTTCATCGGCCATATCACCTCCGATAAAGACGAGCTTTCCAAACTCATCCTCAACTTCATCGCCTGCCCAGGCCAGATGGGCAACATTATCTCCGGCCTCTTCGAAGAAGTCTGGCAAACTGAGGTCAAAGCCTCCGGCGCAGACGCCTCCCTCAAAGCTGAATATAAAGTTCGCACCGTCGGCGACGCACGTTCTGAAGCGCTCGGCCTTAAATCCGCCGGCCAGATCGGCGCTTATATCAACGCCGACGCAAATGCCATCATCTCTAAACTCCTTGGAAAATGAAACGCACCCTCCTAGTCACCCTCAATCTCCCCGATACTTCCTCCCTCCAGGAATACGCCGACGAAATCCTCGACATTCTCCAATCCGAATCCATCCCAGTCCTCACCGTCCTTCCTTGGGGCCAAGTCTCCTCCCAAGTTGACGAAGGATACCTCGGTCAAAGCCCTTTACCCATAGCTCCGGAAGTAAATCAACCTGATGCTTTCCAGTCGGTTACTACTGATCCGTGGCTACCGGGTAATTAACCAAACTAACACCATGCAATCAGACGAAATGCAGAATAAATTTCTCGCCACAAGTGTGGCTTCTTGAAAAACAAACAAAACAAACAAAACAAACAACACGCTATGTCCGACAACACTAACCTCCCTCTCGATCTCGACTTCTCTGGAGCCGATATCTCCATGCCGCTGATTGCCCCAGGTAACCACCTGGTCAAGATCACTAACGCAGAACTCGTCAAATCCAAGAACACTCCTGATTCTTGGAACCTCAAAATCAACGTCGAAACCGTTGACGAAACCGAAGACCCTTCCGGCAAAAAGGTCGCTCCTGGGTTTAAGCTCACCTCCTATCTTCAGGTTCCCGTTCCGGGCACTGAATACGGTGAAGGTCCGAACAAGGATATGTTTATCAAAAAGCTCACTTTGTTCCAAGTGGCCGTTGCTGGCCTCGTGGCTAAGGGTGACACCGCTCCGGAGGTTCCGCGTTTCAATAACGTCTATATCGCGGAACTGCCTGGCAAGTATGTCATCGCCACCACCAACAACAACCCTCCGAAGAAAAAGGACGGCGAAGGCGGTGATGACTTTGGCATCCGTTCCCAAATTTCTGGGTTCAAGGCCAACCTTCCTTCTGAATAACAACTAACCCACGCTGGCATACCGTGTAAAGTATGCTTTTTTTTATGGCTAAAAAGAAAGCACACCAAATCCATCTTGCTGCGGGTCAAGAAATCAAACCTCGCAAGTCCATCCCTGTGGATGAAGTCAACGAACTGATCGATAAATTCAGGGCTGATATCCAGAAGGAACGCACAATCTACAACGAGCGTAAGGACATCCTTCGCATGATAGAAGAGAATGAGAACGAACTCGAACATTACGAAAACCTCATTCACAATCTCAAACTCGCGCGCAAAGGACTCGAACAAAATCTTGCCTCCTTGAATAAGGAGATCGCACGCAAGCTGGATTTCGACGAAGTGTAAGTAACCAGCCTCCGCCCCGAGGGCTTTATACTCGGGGCACCTAATTTTTTCTTTTCTCTTTATGATCTCTCGTCTCGAAAACATCGGATACACACCCATTTCTTCCATCATCGTCGGAGAGCGCCTACGCCGCCGTGATGCAAATTTCCAAGCAGCCGTTGAGGCTAAGATGAAATCGCTTCAGGAAATCGGACCCCTGCAACCACTTCTTATTGACGAAAACAACAATCTCATCGACGGTGGCACACGTCTCGAAGCGTATAAACTCCTCGGCGAGACTGATGTTCCTACCGTCGTAGCCGTCAACATCGACGACGCTACCAAACTCGTCATGGAGATGGAAGCCAACGATCAACGTTCCCCGCTAACGTGGCAGGAAAAAGCTGTTGGTATTTTCAAAATCCATACCGCCGCTGAAGCTAAATACGGTGAGTGGAGCACCCGTGCTACGGGGTCTCTTTTCAAAATCTCTCACGCTTCCGTCGCGCAAGCCATTCTCTTTGCCAAGGAACTCATCCGCGGAGACCGCGAACTCTGGGAATGCGATACCGCAATGGCGGGACGTGAGCTTCTTCTTAAGCGCCGTGAAGCCGCGGTCGTTACTTCCCTCGCGCAGATTCAACAAGACGCGTTCAAAGTAAAACCCACCGCAAAACCAGCAGCCTCAGGCATAATCAACATCACTCTAGGAACTCCAGGTTCTACTCCAGTTGAGGCCCCCAAGAAGAAAGACCATCTTCCTGCAAATCTGGTCTCTAGGATTCCGATTTCCACGATGCTGTTCCACGCCAACTGCCACGACTTCATGGCAAATGAATTGAAACCCTTCTCCATCGACCACATCGTCACCGATCCTCCCTACGCAATCGACATGGCTAACCTCGAGGGCATACAAAACCTTGACTCTACAGCCGATGAGCACGAGGTTGAGGAAAACCTAGATCAGCTTCCGCGTTTTATCGAGGGCGCTTACCGAGTTCTCAAAGCTGATGGATTCTTAATCTTCTTCTGCGCCTTCCAACATTGGGAAAAGATGCGCGACTGGGGCAACGCCGCTGGGTTTAAAGTTCAAGATTGGCCCCTCATCTGGGCTAAGCCACACGGCTGCAAGAACAATGCTCCTCATGCTAACTGGACAAAGTCCATTGAGCCTGTCATGGTCATGCGTAAGGGCAAAGCAAACCTTCGCACGCCTATGACTAAATGTCATATGGAATGCGACTCCACAATCGACCGCATGTGCCAGGCTCATCCATTTGCTAAGCCTCATGAGTGGTTGTCTGAAATGGTTTGGAAACCTCTCCTCTCTCCAGGCACTACAATCTACGATCCATACATGGGCGGTGGGTCTATTGTTCGCAGCGCTATCCTTAAAGGCGCGCGTGTCATTGGCACCGAGAAGAAACAAGTCCACTACGTTCAAGCGGTAGAAAGTATCAAACAAGTCTACACACAAATCCAAGGTAAAAACGTAGAGTTCTGCTAATATGATTTATCTAGCTTCTCCCTACTCACATCCAAGCGCTGACCTGCGTGAAGAACGTTACTTAACCGCGATGAAATTCGTCGTTCATTATGCCAGTTTGGGACTACCGGTGTATTCACCCGTAGTGCACTGGCACGAAGCCGCTAAACGATTCGCGCTTCCTACGAGTGCGAAATTTTGGGAGCGACAAAACAAGCATATGTTACAGTTAGCAAGTTGCTTAGCGGTCTTAGAATTAGACGGCTGGGAAGGGTCGGCTGGAGTTCAGCAAGAACTCGAATGGGCACAAGAGAGTGGTATACCTATTATAAATGTCGATCCTTATTTTTACGCAACTATCATCTCTAAGCACTAATGATCTCCGCTGAATTCCCTTCCATTCCATCTGAGCACCGTCTCGCCATTGTAGGCGACTTCCCACGAAGCCATGAGACTTCTTCCTCTCGTCCCTTCGCGGGGCCAAACCTCATGTATCTTGAGAAAGCCCTAGCGCGTGCTGGCATCATGCGAGCCAACTGCTTTGTCTCTAACATCTGTCGCTCGCAACCTCCTTCTGGCGGTGGTCAGTCCTCGTTCTTCATGTTCGACGGCCCAGATATTCAGGACGGTTTAGCACAACTCCGCCAAGACCTAGCTCAGTTCCAACCCAACTGCGTACTTCTTCTTGGCGACCTTGCCCTCAAAGCGGCAGGCATCCATCACTCCCTCAACTCTTTCCGAGGTTCCATCTTCTCTGGTTTCAACGATAAATACAAATGCGTCGCCACCTTCCATCCCACCTACCTCTTCCAATCTTATGATGACATGCCACTTTTTATGCACGATCTCAACCGCGCTGTGGCTCAGAGTAAGTTCCCTGAACTACGTCTCCCGCAGAGAAAGTTGGAAATCAACTTATCACCAAACGAGATCATTGCTAGGCTGGACCAAATTCTTATTACTAAACCCCTTGTCTCATTGGACATCGAAGGTGGAATACCTAATGAGCGTGCTGCCAAAGTTGAGTATAAATTTAGAAATGGCATCACGTGCTGCTCAATCTCAATCGACCCCAGCAGTGCTTTCATCATCCCCTTCGAGTTATATGACGTCAGCACTTTGCAACGTGTCTTACACAGACTTGCAGAAGTCCTGGGAGACAGCAGCATCCCAAAGGTCCTCCAGAACGGACTCTACGACTACACCGCTCTAGCCTGGCACTTCCGCTGTCCCATCAATAACATCGCCCACGATACCATGTTTTCTGGGTGGGAAATCTATCCAGAACTCCCCAAAGGTCTTGGCACTCAAGCATCTATCTGGACAGAAGAACCCTACTACAAATTCGAGCGCACCGTTGACGACAAAGACACACACTATCGTTACTGCTGCAAGGATGCCGCGGTTACCCTAGAAATCCATCAAGCCCACATGCGCGCAATGGATTCTGCCCAACGCAAACATTATGACTTCAACGTCTCCCTCATCGAACCCCTACAATACATGTCCCTTCGTGGTTTCCGCTACGACATTGAGGGCTCTAACCACCGACTCGCAGAGCTGCGCTCCCAACAAAACGAACTCCAAGACGCTTGCAACCTTCACACCTCCGCCCCTGTCAACCTCAACTCCGCACCACAACTTATCAAAACGCTTTACCACGAGTTCGGTTTTGAAAAGCAATTCAAAAAAGAAGCCGGCAGAAAGACCTCAACTCTCACCGCTGACAAAGGAGCTCTGCTTAAACTCGTTGTCTCTCAAGGAACCCGCGCCCATCCATTTCTCATCAATCTTCTATCCTGGAAAAAGATCGAAGGCAAGGCCAAACAACTTGAAGTCTACCGCGATCCCGACGGTCGCATCCGCTGTTCTTACAATCCTGTCGGTGCTGACACTGGCCGCTTGTCCTGCGCACAATCCACTACAGGCTCCGGCACTAACCTTCAAACCATCTCTAAAGAGAACCGCAAATTCTATCTCGCTGACGAAGGAAAATACTTCTTCCAATGCGACCTCGAAGGTGCAGACGGTTGGACAGTAGCCGCTCACTGCGCGGCGCTTGGCGACTCCACCATGATCGAGGACTACTACGCTAAGATCAAGCCCGCCAAAGTACTTGCCCTCATGCAACTTCAGCGTGAAGGTAAACTCCCACACGTTTCCAAATCCATCAACAAACTTTCCCGCGATGAAATCAAAGCTTTAATTAAATCCACCAAAATTCCAGATACCCTCTACGGTGTTTGCAAAGTCGTGCAACACGGCTCCAACTACGACATGCAACCAGTGCGCATGTCTGAAAACCTACTTGAAAAGAACTTCACCCATAGTGAAGGCTTCTCCCTCATGCACGTTCCTCCACAGGAATGCAAGATCGTCCAAGCCCTTTACTTCGAACGCTATCACGGTGTTCGAGCTTATCAAGATTATGTCAAACACCAACTCAAAAACGGCCGCTCGCTCCCATGCGCTTCCGGTCACGTGCGTAAATTTTTTGGTCGCCCAGAAGACGGCACAACCATTCGCACAGCACTTGCCCATGAACCCCAAGCCAATACCACCTATGTCACTAACCTCGCCATGCAACGCCTATGGCAAGACCCTGAAAACCGTCGTGCCAACAACTCCCTCATCATAGAACCCATCCACTCTGTCCACGACGCCCTTTGCGGTCAATTCCCCATCGAACTCGCCGAATGGGCCTGCAACAAAATCGCCTCCTACTTCGATAACCGAATCACAGTAGCCAACGAAAACATCGTAATCCCCTACGACGGTGGTTACGGGCACTCTTGGTATCACACTGGTGAAGACAACCGAATTGGAGAAATCTAACCTCAAACCCAACTAATATGCCAACGCCTACCTTCTTTCCTGGACACATAAGCATTTTCAATAATAGCACAATTACAGTCACTCCCGAGCAAGCCAAAGAAATCAAAGCCTCTATCAACGCCGACCTAACCCTAATAAAAAACTTCGATTTCAAAGTATGGCGTTCTACAATCGCAGCTCGCTACGCTGCTGATCCCATCGTTTCCTTTCTCCTGGAATCCCTAGAAACTAGCAAAACCAACGAACAAAAACCCACTACCACCTGGTCCCACGTCTTCCCATGAAACCACCCTCCTCTCCCAATCTCAAAGCCCAAGTCCTCATCGACCTCGACTCCGACCGCGAGGTCATCATCGAATCCAAATACATCCCCATGATCTGGGGAAGTGAAGAACTCCTCTCCACTTGGTGTGACTCTTGGAACCTCACCTATTCAATCGCAGCCGGCTTCGTTCAGCGCGAACGCTTCGATATGAAATTCCCTATCTACTGGTGCACTATCAAGCGCCTGCCCTCCCGCGCGGAGGTCGACACCACCGAAGAACCAGATGAACTCACAACCACCGAACCAGAAAGGAGTGAGCTCACCGATGAAACCGATGCTGGCATTTAAAGTCCAACAATACGGACACACCCTTTCCACGCCTTTTTACGTCCAACCCAAGCTCAATGGCGTTCGCGCTCTTTGCAACGGGACTGTGTTTCAATCTCGTGATGAGCACCTTTGGAACAACAAAGTTCTCCAACATCTTCACGATCAAATCCAACCCATATTCAACCGCTTTCCCCATTTCATCACCGACGGAGAACTCTACCGCCACGGGCTCTCCCTCCAAAAAATCAACCAAGCTGTAGCAGTCAACCGCGGTGAACCCACATCTATCACCCCCACAATCGAATACCATATCTTCGACATCCTCGACTGTGAACACGCCGCCAAAGACTTCTCCTACCGCGCTGAGCAACTCGAAGCAATAAGAACCCTTATCGCCTTCAACAACCTCACTCATATCAAAGTAGTCCCAACCCACCTATATGGGTCAATGGATTTAACCGAGCCTCTCTATCGAGACTATCTTCGTCGTGGGTATGAGGGTCTTATGTATCGCAGCTTGGGTCATATGTATGGCTTACGCGAAAACTGCGGCAACAGAGAAAACCGATGGAAGTGTCTGCTCAAGCGCAAAGAATGGCTTGATAAAGAGTTTCGCGTTATTGACTTCAAGCTTACTGAGGGTAAAAAGGGCGAGCGAGGATTCCAGGTAATCTGCGAAATCGAGGGATCAACTAATACATTCTCCGTCGGCTCTGGGCTTTCCGAAGACGAACTTGAATACTACATTGACAATTCTCCAGTTGGTCTTTGGGCTAAGATTAAATTTGAAACGTATTCAGATACCGGAGTCCCGCTTAAACCTACAATTTTAGCCATACTCGAATGAGCTTCCTCACCGACTACGCAGAATATTCCTCTGGTAACGAGGCCCCTCCAGAGTTCCACCTTTGGTCAGGGCTCACAACTCTCGCCGCATGCTGTGGCCCGAACCTTTGGATGGACATGGGTGGCGCTGGAAACATTCAACCCAATCTCTATGTCCTACTCGTCGGACCACCAGGAATCAAGAAATCCACCGCCAAAGATATCTCTCGCGACCTACTCCGCAAAATACATACAAACAAACACAAAATTCCAATTGCGCCAGACTCGTCTAGCAAGGAAGCCTTTATTGATTTCCTTTCAAAGAAAGACTCACCGTGTAAAATGGTTTTTGATCACAATGGCAGTGCTCGTTATTATACTAAGTGCTGTCTATGGTCTGATGAATTTGTAAACCTAGTCTCCGTAGGTGGCGACCCTATGGCATGGATTCAGATTCTCACAGAAATATACCTCCCGCGTCCGTCATTCAAAGCAGCTACTATCGCTCGTGGACATGTGGAAATGCCGTATCCGTATATCAATCTCTTAGGTTGCATGACAACAGACATCACCAAAGCCCTCATCAACGACGGCTCATTAAGCGGTGGCTTTTCACGTAGAACGATCTATATCTATTCCAACAAAGACGGCGATCCTGTGCCGATCCCTGTGTTTACACCCGAACAAAAGCGTGCGCAGGATCGCTGCATCCAACGTGGTCAAGAAATCCAACGTCTCTCCGGGTGCTTCCAATTCTCCCCAGCTGGAGAAGCCGCCTACCGAGACGCATATATCAAAAACCACCACGCTAAGCAAGAGGCTCCCTCCGCGGCGCTGGTAAATTTTATGCAATCATATGGCAATTTCCTGATCAAAATCGCCATGCTACTCCAACTCTCTGAAAGTGACGAACTTGTAATTGGAGAAGACAAAATCCTACACGCTAAATCCCTCATTGACAAAGCCCAAAGTCACGTTTCTATGATCTTTGCTGGCGTAGGCAAAAATCCTCACGCCTCCACTATGGCTGGCATTAGAGTCTTCATTGACCAAATCTCCTCCCGTCCACCATACTTCGTCACACTCAAACGCGTCTATGCTCATTTTCTCAACCAAGCCGAGCAGACACAATTAGAGTCCATCCTGAAACAGATGGACTCCATTGGTGAGTTGGTTCTTGTAACCGGCAAAATGCCAGGATTACCAGGGACACTTAAAGGTGTGACTACCTCAGAACGCTACGAAGAGTTCATGAAGTTTTTGGCTGGTCAACCCCACTAACGACAAGCACATGGCTACTAATAATAGACACACTTTAATAAAACCCTATCGGATTCATCTCCAAAGCGCTTTGTCTCCTCCTCGCCGTCAACATACTTTGTGGAGAGCGGACGCCACCTAGCTGCGAATAAACATGGCGCATGATCTGCTCCTGCTCCATAGTTCCAGCAGGCGGCGGTTGATATCCCACCGCATTTGCAATCTCTGAAATCCTCGATGCCGTTTGACCCGTGGCTTTACCACGTAAGTCAGACGGCATTTGCTTTTTCACTTCTTGCAAAGCGATTCTCTGCCGCAGATTATTCATCATATCCCTCAGCGCAAGCTGTCTCCCCCTGCCTTCCAGCTTCTGATCAATCAGCTGGCTCGCCTCGCGCATCAATGTTGCCTGCGCAACCTGCGGCCCAAGGAGCAAGCTTTCCTCCACACGTTTAGCCGCCACCTGCATATCTCTCTGTGCGGCTTCGTTAGTCTTACTAATGATCCTTTCCATCTCCTTCGCCTTGAACATCTTTCCAGACCTAAACCCTGCCATAGCCATAGGCAAGTTTACATCTGGATTCTGCCCTTGGAAGTCTTCACTCAAAGCCTCAGCCATACGCTTAATTCCACCAGGGCCTCCAGCTCTGAACGCAGCATTAAGGTCATGCTCCTGAGTCAAGGTCTTACCCATCTTCCACATCGAATTCACCATGCTCGCAGTTGGCCCAAGTACACTCGCCGCGCTGACACCGTCATACGAGTTGATCCCCATAAACCCGCCAAGCGCGAACCTTGAGTGCAAATCCGCAGGAATACCCAAACTTTCAGCCATCGAGGAGAACACTCCATAGCTTATAGCCTGCGTTAGCAATGGGTCGTCTGTAATCTCATTCAGAGCTTTTAACCCATTACCTTTAATCTCATCGCCCGTCAAATCTTCCATCAGCGCGATCCCAGCTCCCACAAAGGGGAAACCAAGAATCCCAGCCGCAGCTAACTGCCCTGCAATCATCGACGCAAACGCCTGTCTTGCAGCGCGACGATCCTGCTGGTTTAACTCTGGAAAATTAACCTTATCAAACCCGTGGCGATAATACCTCGCAAGCTGGCTAAACCGCCCACGCACATAACTCGACAGTGCATAGACCATGTATCCAGCACCACCAAGCTTATTAAAATACGCTGGCCTTTCCAGTCTCCCAGCCGAGTTATTCACTGCAAGCTCGAAAAGCTCAGCCTGTTTCACAGCCTCAGCGTGACTCAGACCTTTCTTCTTTGCAAGCCTATATCCAGTCAACAATCCCACTAGCGCGTTGTGCTGAGTAAACACCGAGTAAACTCCCATCGCGGCGTTGCTATACATATTCGCCGCCTTGGTCAACATCTTTGACGGAGAAGGCATTTCACGGTCTTCAACAATGGCGCGGAGGGTTTCTTGATTCACACCTACTTGCTGATACACTTCCTGAAGCGGTTGTTGAAGATTCCGAGGCCAGTTGGTTTTAAGCATATCTGCCTCATCTTTATCGCTCCAATGTTCCCAGATGGCTTCGGAGTCTTGATAACCAATCTTGGATTTTATCATTTTACCCACCGCCGCCATAGCAGATTTCTCTGCACCAACAGTAGCTCTAAGCGCTGTAAGCATTGAATGCCCTTGAGCGACAGCCTCATGAATATGAGTTTGAATTGGTTGGAAAAGTTCAGCCAAGTGCCCAGGAAGATTCCAGCCAATATGCCATACTGCATTGGCTTTGTTTACCATTCTCCAGAACTTTAGATCAGGTGTTTTGGCTTGGTTGTAGAACTCAAGAAACTGCTGCTTCTCCCGAACTTGATTAACAAGCTCTGGGCTGTTCATGAAATATCGGATTTCTTGTCCTAAGGCTTTCATATATCCTGCCTTATGCGCGGCTTGAGTATAAGTAAGATGCTGCTCAAGCATGTCCAAGTGCTCTGGACCACCGGAGACTCTACGCTTAACTCCAGGAAGATAAATGTCGTTACTCTTAGATTCCCGTAGCACGTCAGCTAGGAAAGAGCTTTCCTCCATCAGAGCCTGCCGATCTTCAGGATCAATATCCAATGATGCAATTGTGTCTTTTAGCTTTTGCTCTTTGGTATCCAAAAGCTCCACAATTTTTGAGTCTAAAGTCATCTCATCCTTATGCTTAGACAAATCACGAATAATCGGATCACCCTCTACTTTCCATCCTTTAGCCTCAAGCTCTTTTCTCTTGGCAGAAGCTTCTTCCGCCTTGTTAAAGTCCAGCATGACCTTATCTCCGTTAGGATTAATATACCGCTGGAGAATCGGCTTAAACCTACGAAGACTCTGGAAGTTTGGACGATCAGCGTAGAACTTAGTCAACTCGTCGAGCTTCTTAGCTTTTTCTTGAGCAATAGTGATCACCTTCTGCGCTTCGGAAGGGTTAGAAAACTTGCTCACAACACTCTGCAGCGCAGCTTGATCCCCTGATTTAATTGCATCAAATATCTGACCGGAAACAACACGAGCATCTTGAAAGCGGATTTCAGGCGTAGCTTTGTCGTTGAAGCTTTTCACTTTTAACAGTAAATTTGCCATCATACCTCTAGCACTAGCTTCCTCATGAAGGACGTTATCCCTTTGAGTAATCTTAGTCGACTGCTCTTTCTGAATCAAAAACTGTGCCATTGCTTTCTGATTTTCTGGAGTATGTAGTTTAACAGTAGCACGCGATTCTGGAGTCATTGCGGCCCAGTTAAAGCTGATCGTCCCATCCTGATTTTGAACAATCACGCTCTGATTAGAATCCTGTGCTTCGAGATTGATCTTCTTGACTAATTCATACAAGGGCTTACTATTAGCCAGCTTGAACCAAGGCATGGATTTATCCACTACGATATTCCCCGTGGCACCCTGATGTCCGAAAATCGGTGTCAAAGATTCAGCAACTTGTCCTTTAATAGACCTTTCAGCATGAAGCAGTTTTAGTCCAGGTTCCTGGAACGACTTATACGTCGCCATGAAATCCGACAATCCTTGAACTGCGTTATTGAAAAAGCCGCCAACTTTGGACTTGATCGTATCAGCTCCGTAAATGCTTCTCGCAAACTGAGCATTATCCATCCTATCCAGCAAGCCAGCCGGATCGACATTCAAGAACTCCATCGCCTGAGCTTTCTGCCATTCAGCCTCGCGGAATTGACGACGCACAGAATCCATCATGTCCTTCACACGAAGAACCTGATTCATTTTGTCGCTATCACCACTAAGTTTCCAATACATCCGCGCAGACTTCAAACCATCCTGGATGCGACGAATTGTATTTTCCACAATCTCCCGAATCGGCTTAGGCAAAATCAACAACGCCTTAATCGGCTTCCTCGCCTCAACCGCCCCAGTCACCATCATTGCGTGAGCGTTTGCAAGCCACTCTTCAGGATCAGAATTACCCAGCACGTCCTTCACGCCGTTAAGATTCCTAAACTCTTTCGGCAAGTAAAGGTCATGAATTACTTCTTCCACGTCTTTCAAGACCTGTGGGTCATTCGTCTTTACCCACGCGTGAGCTTCGTCGAAGAGTTGTTTAGTTTCCGGACCATACTCCCCACGCATGGCTTTGCCAAAAGCGATATGGCCCATTTCGTGAGCAAGGACGTAGCTCATGGCTTTGGTTTTACCCGTGCCTTGAAACGCTTTAGTGGAGAAATATGCTTGAGCTAGATTTTTGAAGGCGGCTCCATAGATAGTTCCACCCTGGGCGAATAGAGTATTAACTCGATCGGATGGGTTTGAGATATCATAGACGCGTCCAGTGACGGAGGATTTGGGAGTGCCGTCAGGGTTGCGAAATACGGGGGAGCCTAACTGGCCTCTATTATCTTGTAAAGTAAAGTTATTCCCAGCATTATTCATTCTGGTTACTTCAGCTTGTGCTTCCGCTCGTGTGGAAAAGCTTGCCCATAAAGAACCGTCATTCTCCAGAACATTAAAGTTATCTCCACGAGTCTCTGCGCGATTCCATTGCTGAGCGTTCTTATGCACCCCACCATCCCACATTTCTCCTTCACTGCCTGTGAGCTTCTTCATCACTGAAGGCAGGGTGGTGTCGTAGTGGAGACGCATACCGCCTTCTTGGAGAGGTTTAGGTGAGCCTAACTGAACTTCCTGAACAAAAGTTCCATCAAACGTTGAGTAGCCTTTAAAAAGTTTTCCGTCTTTACTCCAAATATCTGTTGACCAAAAATGCTGGTGCGTAGGTTTATAGCCAGCTTTTTGAATTGCTTGGCTACCCGCCCCTGCAAGCTTTATCGGCGGCCCAATTTTTATTTCTGAAGGCTCTGCCGCTTTATCATGCTCCTGCGTCATCATCGCACTCTCCCCATCACTCACCACAACCTTCTTCACTCCGCGCTTTTGAGCTTCGCGGATGACGGCTTTGAGAACGAGGGCGTGTTGGAGATCTAGGAGGGGGTGGCCTTGAACACGACGGTAGTTATCGGCCTGACGATCTTCGTGTTCTTTTTGCCAATCAACAAATACTTGTTCTGGCTTGTCCGTTCTTTGACTTTCCCAGGCTTGTTCAATCTGAGCTTCAGTCAAACCCTTTTCCGTTGCGTAAGCATCAAAATTACGCGCGGGAGGCAAACCTTGTTTTATACCTTCTTTGTGCGCTTGTTGCCCCCACTTACTCTGCTGCTCTCCCACAAACAAAATAGGCTCATTAGTTTTTGGGTCAGGAATAATTTGAATCATTGCCCAACCGTAAGTGCGACCACCAAGTGGTGTGTGCAAGGCATCCGACGGTCCTTCTGCTCCTTGTGTTCCAACAATGTCTATACGAAAAGGACTTGAATCCCACTCACGACCTTGGTTGTCAGTCCATTTGAATTTTGGCTTCGCGGAGATTTGGTTGTAGTAGGAAGTGGCGCGAGGGCCAGAGTTTTTAACGTCAAACTCACCTCTATAATCTCGCTCGCGTAGTGCGTCAAACTCTTTATATTTAGCAACGGTATCCGCATTGAGACCTGAAAACTCTCCACGAGCTAGTCTATCTCTAATAGGCTGGGTAAGTGTTTCCCACCAGCTGTGATGTAAAGCATCAAGTTTTTGCTTATCTGGGTGAACACTGTTTTCTTGCCCATAAACACCCACCTTCACACTCTCCCCCACCTTATTTAGTCCATCCCAAAGTTTCTGCAAATGCACCTTACCGTCCTTAAACGCCTCCGGCACAAGTTCTTTATAAAACTCCACCTCAGCTTTTTGCAGAATGCCATTATGCACACCTGCATTATTTCGGAAATCAAGCTCCTGCATCCAACCATCTTTAGTCCCAAGCGGAGGCTTACCAGGGCGCTGAATCTGCCCATTCAGAACTTCCCTCATTCCAAAGTCAAACGCACCAGCAGAAGCTCTAGCAAAACGAATATCACTCGAATCGAGCCAGTCTCTCTTTTCTCCTGGAGTAAGATTCATCTTACCACCCTTGGCTTGGAAATCAGTTAAAGCCTCTTTACGATTCCTAAATCCATTCTCAGTAATAAACCCTTCCTTCAACACAGAGTCTTTCATCTGCACAGTTTCAGCTGGGCCAAACTTATCGTAGGTCTTTCCGAAGAGTTTTTCCCACGCTTGAAGGTGCGTAGGAGCTTCAACAACACGATCGCCAAGTTTCACTGCTGGACGGAAGCCTTGCGCGAACTGAGCCCCGTTCTTATCCAAACCTTCGATAATCCCAAACCTCGCCTCTCCCGCAGCAAAATACTGCGTGATCTTGACGAAGTCCTCCACAACGGCTGGAATCTCAGCTTCTGGCACACCAGCCTCTCTCGCCCACGCGGTGGCAAATTCCTTAATAGGAAGCGGCTGACCAGTAGTAAAGTGAATCGTCAACGGATCAATATCCCTAGTCGCCAACTGTGGAAATCCTTTATCTTTCCATTGCTTTGCCAAGGCAAGATTCTTCTCACGTACACTTAGTGGCATGTTTGCAAACCTTCTCGCCGCGTCAGCGGGACTAATTTCCACGCCAGCTTTTTTCGCCAGTGCGACCATGAAATCACTAGCCAGCTTTTGATCCTGCTGCGACTGACTAATCTCAGGAACTTCATCAAGCTCGTTAGAAACCTCATCGACAATCAATTCTTGCATCGCCTCTTCACTAGCTGCAACGCGAATTTCTTCATCTCTTGTCATAGCGGCTTCTATCTCAGCTACGGCATCTGGAGTAACCTCCTCTTTCAAGGGCACTGTTTTAAGCTGATTACTGGCTTCAACACGCTCATCAAGAGTTTTCAAACCCGCTTGAAACTTAAGCAGCTTCTGCGCAAGGGGAAGCGGCGCGTGCTCAGTAGCCACTTTATGCATCCAGCTCAATCCCTTAGCACGATGTGCGGGATCAATCATCTGGCTGGCGATAAGAAAAAAGCGATCCTCATCCGTAGGCTTCAATGCCTTACCGGCTAGAGTAATCCGTTCTTCCACCGCAGTAGTTTTATCTACCATAGCCTTAGAAGGTCCAGTAGGCCTACCAAGCTTTGGCGTTTTAGTGGACACTTTTGATTTAATTTTAATCTCTCCCTTATAATCTGCTATAGCAGCCAAAGTGCCCCATCCATTACCTTCAGCGTCGCGCATCATGCCTTGCTTTACAGCAACAATAGGAATTACTTTTTTACCCCCATCTGTAGTAAGAGTCACTTCAGCCCCAACAGCAAGTGCTTTTTCTACACGAGTAATAACAGCATCAGTGAATCGCGGCATGTCTATGCCTCGCTGATCACTGAATTCTGGAGATTCCGCCCGTTTTCTGTTGAACACCTCTTCAGAACTACCTACCGCCTTCTTTGCAGCCTCCATCCGCGCCTCAACTGCTTTAGCCAACTCGTCCTTTTTAGCCACGCTCTGAACCGCTTTTATTGCGGTTTCAGCCGCTTCGTTCTGCGTCTGACCCTCTACCGCAACTTGCTTCACGACCTTCTTCTGCGCCCTAACCACTTTTGGAAACCTTCCATTCGCAAGCAAGCTCGCCGTAATAAGCTCATACCTATCATCAACCGAACCGCTAAATCCAGTCGTCAGTGCTTTTTGATACTCCTCCCACAGCTTGGGAAACTCCGGCACAAACTTCTCCCCCTGAGCTATCTCCATATGTTTCATCCGAATAAGCTTAATCGCATTATCCGACAACTTCGTGCCAAGGGCTCTCTGATATTGTTCCACCGTGCGCTGCTCAACTGGAGTGTTAAGAAGCGTATCAGGCAATTTTAGATCCTCCTCAACAAGACCCATAACTTTATTCAAATCCGCATCACTCTTAGCAATACGGCTCAAATTCCCACCCTTCACCTTATTAATCTGCTTCAGCGCCTCCGCATAGCGCAGCACTTCCGCTTTAGCTGGGTCAAAGCCAATTACCGAGGGATTCTGAAGAAGCTCTTTAGGGTCGATGCCTGTGAGAACATCTGGGAGACCACTATTGACTTCGCGGAGTTTATTCCATGTGGACTTAAAGTTTTCGGCCTCAAGATTAACCGCAGCACGATGCCCTTCCATAGTCGCAGCCACTGCATTGTGCTTGTCGATAAAGCGACCAATATCCACGCCAAGTTCGGCTTCCTTTTGGAACCTTGCAAGACTATTATCAATCGCCGCAAGGGATTCTTGCGTGACTTCACCACGAGTCTTCTCCGCGTTAATCTGCTCTTGAGTTGGGACGAGAGGCTTGTCAATGGGAGGTGCAACAAAATGAACACCTCGCATACGAGGAATGTCTCCTACTGCGAAGGCCAGATTAGATGCCAAATTCGCAAATAAGTAATCTTTATTCAAAACAGCGTCTGGACCCTGCTCAGCTAGGTTCAAAGCTGTAAAACCTGCATTAGCCGCAACCTGACCGCCCAAATATCCTAGAGCTTTATTAGTGGCACCTTCAACAGAAGTTCCTAGCACCTCCTTAGCAACTCCAGTCAAAGGATCAGTAACTAAATGAGTTGCTGGGTTTAGAAAGTCTTTACCCTTCATAAATCCTGCACGACTTAAAAGACTCCCAGGAGTAGCAGCGCTTTTAAGCACAGCAGAAGTGCCCATACTAGCTAGCTTAGAACCTACGTATGGAGACGCAGCGCCAATGATTGCATCTAAGGGCTTCCCAGATTTACCATAAGCGTCGAAGGCAGACAGCGCTGAAGTAAGGCCTAGTCCGATAGAACCACCTTTAGCCGCACCAGCAACGATGCCTGCAGGGCCTCCTGGAGAGCCTAATAGACCACCAATAGTCCCACCAGCCATCATAGGCAGAAAATTTAAAAATTGTCTAGGAAGCTCCCGACCAGCGGAGCGACTAACCTCTGGCGTTACGCCAAACTTATCGCCAGCCCAGCCAAACGCATTAGCAGTCCAGTCATCAACTGGACCACTTTGAATCGCTTCATCCGCATTTGCACTCCAACTGCGAATCATATTCTTCCACGCGGGAGAATCTGCAACCTCCTTGTAAGAAGGGTCATTCGTAGCCAAAGCACCTAGCTTGGCGAAATCAGCCAATGAGCTGTTCTCGTCGATAAGACCTTTAAGCTTCGCCGCTTCATGCTGGCGCTGGATTGTGAGGAAGTCGGGCATAAATTAAAAACCACGAGTTACATATTCTTTTCGCTTAGCAGGAAAGTTATACGAGGGGAAAAACTGACCCTTAGGATTCATCATAGAAGGTAAACTGCTGATACCGGGAACCAAAGAATCTGGCTGCGGCGAGATACTACCAGGAGGTAGATAATGTTGAGCATCGGCTCTAGGTATCTGTCCAGGGAAGAGAGCTGCCAAGTCACCATAAGCGCTAATCGGCATCTGGTAGTTCACGTCTTTACCGAATAGAGTTTCCCAAATCGAATTAGCAAAACCGCCAAGCCTTTGGTTAGCGCGAGAAGTAGGGCGCATTATCTGATCGACGATTCCAGGAAAGAGCCCCCTATTGGCTCGTCTGGCTAACTCTTTTTCACTTATAGTTCCGACGGTAGGCGCGTTGGTCGTAGGGTCGATAAAAACCTGATCCCTAGGAGCCGCAGGAACCACTGGAACCTCTCCAGGATTCACGTCACCAACCGTGTTAGGGGCGCGATTTGCTTGCTCCCACGCCCAGAAGTCGCTATTAGCAGAAGGCTGCGTTGTGACTGCCGGAGTGTTATTAACAACCGGCCTTGGTTGACTTGGTTGTGTGCTCCCAGGGAACAAAGCTGTAAGATCCGTTGATCTAGGCTTTGCTAAAGCACCACCACCACCCTGACCATCCATAGCACCATATTTACTATCCTGAACCTTCGACTGTTCAGGCAAGTACTCATCCATAAATACCTTCTTTCCAGTCACCGGATCAGTCATCGTTCCCCGCGTGGGCTTGTCGGTAAAAGTTACTGACCCAGTTCCGTATTTAGAACTAGGTGTCGCCGGCATGGTGGGTGGAACGAAGTTACCCTTGTCATCGGTATAGCCCTTGGTTTGTTTGACAAAGTCCACAGCTGCGGTGCCGGCATTATAACCGCGGTTAATTCTCTTCCAGTCTTCCTGGTTTTGCCTATCCAACCGCGTGGCTACTTGATCGGGACTGTTGTTTTGGTCAAACCATTTCATTCCCTGGCCCATCTTTTCATGCTGGTCTGCGTTAGGATTCCTGTATCCGCGATTTGGCACAGGCATGGATTGGAACAAAGAGATTAGGTCTTGTGCAGTGAGTTGACCTCCGCGACGTTTGTTCAAACCACGCATTTTCCCACGCGGTCCAGCAGGACGAGCAGCGCGGGAAGTGAGAGAGTATTGGCTATCTGGAGCCAAAGAGTTAGAATCAATAAGAATGGAGCTCATAAAAAGTTATTGTTGAGAAAGTTTAGCTTGAATCTCAGCCCACTTGGCTTTAGCCGCTGCAGTCTGAGAGTCTTCTTGTTGCGTTTGCCCCTGTTGAGGAAGTTGTATTCCAAGCTGAGAAAGGTAGTTGTAAAGCGCAGTAGGATCACTAAACCCTTCTGGACTGTGTGCACGGCTCAAAGCAGCCATAATAGCCTGTTGCTCTTGCTGCTTTTGAGCTTGCTGAAATTGCTGTTCGCGCTGAGCAAGCTGTTGCTGATCAAGTTGAAACCCTCGATCTTGATTGGCTTGTTGAGCACTTTGCTGGTTTTGTTGAAGCGCGAGTTGCAGAATCTGCATCATTTGCGCCATAGGATCGTATTGAGGTTGAGGTCTTTGGAGAGTCATAAGATTACTGTAGGTCTGGCGCTATTGGAAGTTTGAACGAAGGGTAAATCAGACTAGATACGTAGCGATGAATAGCGTCTGCCATAATAGGATCAAGTTCTGTATTATATATATAATTTGGATCGCCTGGCCACACTTGACCCTTGCCTGGGCCTACTTGATAAGGAAGTAGAGCTGTCTCCTTAGCTCTTATAGCAGCCACGTCATGCGCATGCTCACTTAACCCATGATCCACGTAAAATTTACCTGCTCGCATACCAGCATTAAGAGCGGCTTGTTTTTGCAACCTATCCCTTAATCCTGGCGCTGAGTTAAATTGATCAAAAAGTGCACTAAAGTCGTTGATGTCCATAAAATTAAAGAGCTTCTAAGTATTGACTTGCATCGGTTGAATCTTCGTCTGTTGAAATCAGTTGCTCTAAAGCGCGTTCGACATCTTTTGTAGGAGGTGGCAAATTGCCTTCCACGTTTCCTACATAAACTGCAAGCAGCCTATTAGCCTCAATAATCCCTTGAAGCATAAGATATTCACTGCCATTCTTTGTGAACCAATCATCGTCCGAATCTGAGGTCCAGTCGGGCCACCAGAAGCAGGCATCGACGGTCAGAATCTTTTCACTTGTCGGTTTAGGATGAAGAGCGGCTTTCAGCCCGTTTATAACCACGTAGGTCTGGCCTAGAAGCGGGTCTCTGTGGTCTGTAACCGCGCTTCCAGGATAGCGGTCCAGGCTCCGCAAACCAGAATAATCTAACGCCGCCTGAGCTCGCGACAATGTATCTTTATCTGTGGCACGAAGAATGGTGTCATTCCCATATTCTCCGCCAGCAATACCATCAGTCCCTCGCAGATACCAGTTCTTCACTTTTCGGACTTCCTGCTCACCTGCGTCCCACCAGGTAATATCTTCTACCCAGTTTATTCCACTATCGCTAACAGAATAGTGGCCCCCCTTCGAACAGATCGCAAAATCATGACTGCGCTCTGCGGTTTTGCGAGCGTTGTTTAGAGCAACCAGTAACAAATCAACCTGATTGTCACCAGTTCCTTTAACAAAAACGGACACATCTTCGTGAAGATACGCCGCTATCATTGTTTTTAATTGACCTATTTTCATGAGGGGGGCCACTACGAGTTGTTTACTTAGCAGCGATCAGCGCCACCTTTGCCGTAGGACTTCTTGTTTCCTTTGAAGCCTTTGCCGGTTTCGGTGCTGCTCTGAGTGCCTTTAGGCTCACGAGCATAGGGATCGAGCATTTTGGTGTTCTTGACATCCACAGCGCGTGGAACATCACTGTCGTAGCCTTTGGTAGGGATAGCCATATATTTGTTGTTTGGGTTTAGGTTCCTTCGACGACCACTTTGAACGTTCCAGTCACATCCGCGGGGTCGTCGCGATTTGCGTCTGTGGCTTGCGCCAGGTTGTAGAAAAAGAGCTTCGAACCATCAAAGCTCGGAGCAGTGGGGCACGCAAGAGCGTTGTCACTTTTCTGAGCAATACTGGACCGAAGGATCTTTTGAAATCCGAGTTCTGAAGCAGCGATGTAGTTGGTAGCTCCACCCTGCGACGATAAGACAAGTTCCAGCTGTTTGACCTTAGTATGCGGTGCCGACAGGGAAGACATGCTTCCCCATCGGACAATGCAATTGGTCGCTGATTTTACAAAAGCGGCCATAAGATTAGAACGTAAGAGATGTCACGCCCTCCACGTAGAGATGGTTTTCTGGGAACTTGCACTCAAGTCCACCTTCAGCAAGCCACTCATCGCGACGGCAGTCTTCATCAGGAAGCTGACGATTCGCGAGAAGAGTAAGCTCACGGTCGGTGAGATCGCGCCAGGCAAGGCAAGGCACATCAACCACAAACGCGCTTTGATTGTGCTGTGTGCGGTTCCACATCGGATGCGTCTTGAGAACCAGTTCGCCCCAAGGACTTGTCCAGCGTGTGATGCTCATGCCGTAGGAGTCTTCCTTGGTCTGCAGGTTGCGAGTCGTAATCGACATCGCCTTGCAATACTTCTGGAAGATGCTCATGAAGCCGTTACCGCACTGCATGAGTTTCTCCGAAGCACCAGGAAGCTGATCCATGAACGCGCGCTCGATGATGAGTTCAAACTGCTCAATGGTCATCGAGCCGTTGATCTTGATGACGCGCTTGTCGTTGTTGGTTGTCCAGTCGACAGACGTGAGATCAATGCCACCTGGGCGATAGTCAAAGGCGCCACCGTTACCAGTATTGCCTTTTTCCCACTGTTCCAGGAACCAAAGCAGACCACCGGAGAAACGGCGAGGAACCGTCTTGCCACGCTGATTGGTCACACTGTCGACCTTGCGAACACCGAAATACATCGCACCTTCCATGGCTTCGCAGATACGGAACATATTCTGACGAGCCATTGTCTTGTAATGGCCAGTCTCGTCCCACTCCATACCGGCTTTGAGAGCCGTGCCGGTGCTGTCGAAAGCTTCGCGGAAGATCTGAGTGTAGTTCTCAGGTTCAAGCGGAAGCTCCAAACCACCAGAGCGAGCAGTATCGCCTTCGGGAGCAGCCTTGCCGATGAGAACGATGTCGATGCTGTTGGCATCAGTGTCGTTGCTCACAGAAGCCACAGTCTGCACAGACAGGACTTTCAGGCGATCAGAAGCAGGAACCGCAGTGACGATGCCCTTGATTTCCAAATACGCACTTGCAGCGCCATTAGGCACACGACGAATCCAGATAACATCATCCACGCGGAAGCGACTGGAATCGGCCACGTAAACATTGTATTCTGTGTTTTCCGTCCAGGTGAACCCACTAGCGGCACTCGACGTGTCGTTGGCGGCGTTCGCAAACGGGCCGTTACCACCAGAACCAAGGCCACCAGAAGTCGCAGTCGTTGTAGAGACTTGCTTCTGACGACCTTCATACCAGTCGAACTTGGGTTTGTCGGTTTCGTTCTTGTCCATCAAGGACAGCAGGTAGAGAAGAGGCGTATTGCCCCACGGATATTTCCACGCAATTTGGCGGATAGCGCGAGCGGAGTAGCTAGACTCCAGATCGGCGGATGAGATGAGATTGAAGAGAGACATTGACTTGCTTTGTTATTTGTTATATGATGTGTGCAAACGAAGCAGCCCCAGAGCTCTGCGAAGAACCACCGTTTCCGTGACCCTGTCGCGTTGCTCGGAACGACCCCGCTTGGCGGTGTTGTCCTGGCGCTTGCTGTTGCTTCAACTGGAAGTCAGGCAAAATCTTGCGAATCACCTTCTTGGCCCGTTGAGCAACGGTTTTGTAAATTTGCTCTGGCTGAAGCCCTTTAGCGCTGAATCCTTCAGCTATAAGCTCCGCCATTGCCTGTCCAACTGCTGCGTCATACTTGCGAAGCGCAGGATAGCTACGGATCAGGTTATTCTTGAAAGCCACTTCTCGCTGTTGGCGTTGTTGCTCAACAAACTGCTGCTGCATTTCAAGCAACGGTGCAAGTTGATGCTGAAGAAGGTGCTGTGTGGTGGTCATCGCGTAGCGATAAGTGCCGTCCTGCAATTGCTGCAAAACTTCGGCCACCTGTTTTGGAGTAATCTCCGGATTACGGAGCTGAGCAATGAGCTCTTCAGTAACCTCTGGTCGTCCCAGACGCTTCTGAATTTCAGCCTCAGTGAGTTGAGCTTGACCTGGCTGCTGTCCCTGCATCGTACGAGCAGTAACCTCAGCAATCTGACGCACCATAGCGTCGGTGTCAAGGGTAGGAGCGAGAGCCTTACGCGCAGGAGGCTTTGCACCCGGCTGAATAGGCTCATCATCTTCCTCTTCCTCATCCTCATCGTCATCAAACGACTCCTCATCATCATCAAGATTCTGAGGGTCATCGTCTTCGTTACCGCGCGGGGCGGCTGCTCCACCACCGTTTCCGGCGAAGCGAGCAAATTCGTCTTCCTCCTGACGGAGGCCAAGACTATTGGTTATGGACCAACTGTTTATCATACTGGTTTGTTTAGTTTTTCTTCTGCTTCTTCGAGCTTTAACCGCTCGAATTGTTCTTTCGCGTCTAGCTTCTGATTATCCAGCCACGAAAGTAAAACTTCATACTCCTCTCCCACACCAAAGCAGCGCTCTCTTGCAAGCACACCTTCCATAGTCGTAGGAGTCACAAACACGTTCTTAAGAATCGACTCGTGTTGAGATTTAACATACCCCATCAGCTCTTGGTAAATAGGGTTTACCGACAACGACTCTAAAGCGTCTAGGCGACGCGCGAAGTCCTTGCTGTTTAGTGGTAAGTCGTCGACAGGTTCGCTCATGGAAGTGGGAGTTCAGGTGCAGGAGGAGCAGCTGGGACTTGGGCTGCTGGAGGGGCTAGGGGTTGTCCTGGTGCCTGTTGGCCCTTAAGCTCAAAGCGGGAGAGGTTTTTCACACCACGAAGGGCATAGATTTCTTTCAGCATCGCAGGGAGGTCAAGACCCATGGAAGCGGCGACTTCAGGATTGGATACGAGGCCCAGGAAGAGTTCTTGGAGAGATTGAGCGACGTAATTGCGCTCAGACTCGACAGTAGCGTCGTAGGTAAAGAAGTCTTCGGAGGAGTAGAGCTCGTAAGGATTCGCCGGGTGGAAGAGATCGTAGAATTGCTGGGCTTTAGATTCGCCAACAATCTTGGAAAATGTCTTGTAAGACATGTCCTGACGGCAAGAAAGGAGAAGCTTTCGTCCTAAAGAGGCAAGACCACCATACCAGCAAGAGGCTCCGATGAGTTTCATGCGCGCAGAAGCGCCTGCATTGGCAGTGCGGTTCTCAGTAGCCGAGCGGCGACCTGGGGCAAAGGCTCCCATTGAGTTCTCGTTGACTCCGGATACCATGTAGAGGATACGGATAAGAGCCTCGGAGTCATTGAAGTGAGAGGCGGTAGGATCGGTTGTGCGAAGCTGCTCGATGAAACGAGAAGTCCCCATGCGAGGAGCGGACTTCTTTAGGAGAATGAACGGGGAACTTGTATTCAGCGTGGACATATCCACGTGTTGCTGGTCAACAACCAAGCGACCGTCGATGTTACGGCGAACGGAGGCCACGCGGGCGTTGATGAGCCAGGTGATGACTTCTTGAATTGGGTCGATTAACTTGCAAAGGGAATCGTGAAGTTCCGCGTGTTGGTCTGGAAGGAGCAGGAGAAGGTCATATTGGAACTCGTTAACAGGAGAGTTCAGAGGCTGCAGACCGATAACGCGACTATCGTTGGCGATTGTAATGACCCAAATCTCTTCGTCTTCGGAGTCTCCGAGTCCGTGTTCTGAAGGAATGAGCTTATATTGCACGCACGTGCGAGCCACCATTCTATCACCTTTCGCCTGCTTGCCTACGAAATTAGCTGGCTCCACGCCCTCAAGACGAGTAGTGTCTTTGCCTCCGCGAGCGGTCCAGATTTCACGATCAAAGTCTTTGATGTATTTAGTGCCAGCAAGCATGCCCTGCTTGTCGAGGCGCTTGAGGTCTTTGAGGTTCACACTCTGCTCATCTGCGGCAAAGCGTCCTTCTTTCCAGCGCGGAAGCGGGACACGAGTATCGTAGATGAAGTGATATGGAGAAATGTTGTCAATGCGGCAGCCTTCACGGAGAATGACCTCTTCCTCCTCGGATTCTTGGTCGACAGGAACCGTCAGGTCAGTCGGATCAAAGATGAAAGAGACATCTTGTTCGGTTGGAGCGGTCGAGACGAAGATGGACTCGTAATCCCAGCTGGTCTTCAATATGCCCATTGAGAAGCGAACCATATCCAACAAGGCTTCAACAAGCCGCATATGGTAGCCAGTTTGACGAACTTCACGATCAAGAACCGCCTGAGCCACATCGCGAATGGCATAGTCTTCATCCCCGGTGGCGTCGAGCTCGAAGACGCTATCCTTAGATGTGAGGGAAATGAACAGGAAGGTTACCAACGTATTGCACTGGGCGTAGGTAAGAGGAACAACCATTTTCCCCGGTTCACCCTTCTGCTTAGCACGGGCGTCATTTGCGTCAACGACACGTTTCCTCTTGTAAGTTTCCAGCGCTTTGTCCCACTGTGTGTAACTTCTCGAGATGAAAGTCCGAGCATGATTCACCGCACCCACAACCTCTTCAAGAAGGTTTTGGATATTTTCTGGATGCTCCTCTTCTTCGAGCATTTCAATTATTTCCGGTGTCATCAGTTAAAGTGAGTTAAATCTCCATCAGCGAAAGGAGTGAGATCAAGTGCGCGGTCTGAGACTTTTACAAGCTCCTCGCTAATCGGTTCGCTCTCAGGACTAACCCAATGCAAACCATGCGATACCGCCCTATAGAAACACTCCATCATGTGATCCTCTTTGTCAACGGGCTTTTCTTTATCTTTTTGCCACGTGTAAAGATAGAACTCGCGGATTGTTTCACTGCACGAAGAACAAAAACGCACTGTCCCAAGAGTAACTTCCCTCCCGTTGATGAGGTATGTTTTCTTTTGATCCAACGCTTGCTTGGCTCGCATGATGCCTGTCTTAAGCTCCTTAGTAGCTCTCTGCACCGGGATGCCATATTCCCAAAAAATATCAGCCAAACATCTTCCATCTACCGGATTTGCAATAAACGCACTAGGATCAATGACACAAAGATATGGAATTCTCCCACTAAGAGTTTCTAAGATTGCCTCACAGAACGTGCTTATTAAGCAGTCAGCAAAAATCTCAGCCCAGCAAAACGCTTCACCCGTCGGAGCTGTAGCCCAAAACTGCACCGTTTGTTCTGTGCGCACATGGGTGTCAATCACTACACGGATAGTATAATCTTTAGGCGGTGCGTCAAAATCCTTCCATCCAATAGGAACATCAGAATACACATGCTTATCCATCTCAAAGTTTGAATAGATCAACCCAGCCGAAGCTTTAGGTATACCTTCAATTCGAGACTGACGTTCTTTAGGGTCCAGACTATTAGCAAAGATCTCAATATTCTCTTTCGACAGTGTCTCGTTGTCATACGTCGACCCGGTCATAACCCACCGCTCAGGATAGTCATCATGCACCGCACCGTCATCAAACCGCTTGCGCATCTTACTCGGAGGCAAGAAATACTCATTGATCCACTGCTCTGCAATAGGTGTGCAAGTAAACCATGCACTTCCGCCAGTGTCGATCAAACCGCGGCTTGCTGCAACCCACATGTCCTTAGGAATAGGTTCGTCCACATGAATCCAATCCCACTGTGACGATTCTTGACTCAACGGATTATGCTTAAACGACGCCACGGTGTCGATGTAAATCAAACTAACTCCACCCCAAATAGATTTCACAGGCACACAGTCAATCTCCCCACTCTGGTTTTTCTTAGGCGGAAGAAGCCTATCCACAGGAATCCACTGCATCAACTTCCCTTTTTGCCCCTCCTCCATACAGGTGAATACTTCCCTCGCCTTGTCCCAGTCAGCAACCAAGATCAACCCCTTAGTCGGGCGCTGAGGAATCCCCTTAAACCTATCCGGATCGTTCTTCTCCATCCAGGGACGTTCGCCCATAGCAAACGAAGCATCCTCCGCACTCCCACACGTAGACTTCCCAAAGCGATTTCCAGTTCTCAAATAGCGCCTCTTCTTATCTCCGTTCCGATGAAAAATATTTTGCTTAGTGCTGGGTTTGTAGTAAAAAAGTGCATAATCATTCTGCAACTTTTCCAGTTGCCTCAATGCTTCGAGCTCTTCTCGTATAGATGGGTTAAACATATTTACCGAGAACAAAATTGCTCCAGTTTACGTTCTAGCTCCTCGATGCGCTGCAATAGTGTGGCTTGGGAAATACTTTGCCAGAGAGCCTGAGCGTTTGTTTTTTGCTCTATGGATTTCTCTGGCATACGCCAGGAGGTGCAGTGTTTTGGGATGCCGCAGATTAGATCGAAGTCTCCGCAAACAGAACGGAATCGAATGGGTTTAATTAGGCATTCTTCGAACCAGGGGTGGATTGGATCGTTAGCTGGAATAAGATCGAACCACTGACCTTGAGTGCCCTCACAGATACCGACAGCACGAGTGCCAAAGCGGTTGGTGCGGATAGAGTCACCAGCTTTTGGACCGGGGTCTCCTTGGTCGCCCTTATCACCTTTATCTCCCTTAGGTCCAGTTGCGCCGGTTGCGCCGGTTGCGCCATCAACGCCATCAATACCAGGAGCGCCATCAGCACCGTCTATTCCGTTAGACCCAGGCAATCCTGGGTCTCCTTTATCACCTTTATCTCCTTTATCACCTTTATCTCCCTTGTCACCTTTATCTCCTTTATCGCCTTGTATTCCTTGTTCCCCTTGGATGCCTTGCTCGCCAGGATCTCCAGGATCTCCTTTCTCGCCCTGGATTCCCTGGTTTCCAGTCGCTCCTTGCGAGCCAGTATCTCCTTTCTCACCACGGGTCAAAACAGGAGCCTCCTGACGACGGTGCATGGTAGGTGCAAATTGGACAAAGTTCTCACCAGCCGTGACCCCGCTACCTCCAGTAATCTGAGAAGAGTAGAAAGCGTTATTGCGTAGAGAGTGTAATGGGTCTTGGCTCATTGAGGAACAGGGTCTGGAATGTTATCAGGCACGCGAACTGTTTTGCGAACTAGATAGTATACACCGTCTACAAACTGAGGACGACAAGAAAACACATGATCCTCCCATCCTGTCATGCCAGTGGCTGGGAAGATACGACCTGGTCTGCCGCCTATCTTATGTGGGCGGCTGCCTTTCATACCGAAGCTAGGATGCACATAGCCAGAATCGTCAGCATCTTCAGGCACAAATACGTCATCATGCAAACAGTCGATAGAGTTCTGAACTCCTAGGTAGTTATAGAATACCGTAGTGGGTATCTGACTTTCACTGTTAAGATCTTCTGACGTGAACGGAGTAGGGCTTACAAACTCTTCTACAAGAATCTCGCTTTCATACTGCCCACCAGGGATTACATCAGGTCTGTCGTAGAAGCGTGGTTTGTATAAAGGCCCGCCGCTTGTGATTATCTGCTGAGCATACTTTGTGCTCACCCAGCCGTACAAAGAAACCAACCACGGACGCCAGAGAAAAGGTTCCCTGATTAGGGAGGACTTAAAAGGAACCAAAGGCACTCCAGGTGTGATTACTAGAGGTTTCGCGAAGTAGAACCCCAAATAAGTAGCCGGAGCCTCTGCAGTGTCGGTGAAAACGTAATCCCCGAAACCCCGCTCGTTGATCACTCCGTTTGTCTTGAACTGGGTCAAAAATGTTGATAGAGTAGTTCCTGGAAGAGTCTCAGTTGAGCTTTCGAACAAGTGCTCAGGAACGTAGAGGGCTACTACGCGCTCCTTAGGATTAGGAGTTCGAATGGCTCTTATTTGGAACTTTTTGGCCTGCTCGTGCATAGAGTTAAGATTGGATAGAAACCAAGCAGAGACTGCACTGCTCGTTGGCTGGCACGGAGCTGATGAAACCGCCCGTGCTTACCAGAGTCCAAAAGCCCCAAGGCTCCGCGTTGTGACGACGTAGGTTAGGTTCGTCGCGCAGTTCGTCGGACATAGCGATACGGGTTGGGTCAGTGTAGACCCCGCCACTGACGCCACCGGGGACGATACCCCACATTTTGGTATCGGAATAAGTGCCAATGCCGTAGCCGATGCCGTTGAGGAAGCTGTTTGTCCAGGTGCCGAGAGCGTAGATGTCTGTTACTGGCACCATGTTTATGCCAGATGCGTGTCCGGTTAGACCGCTGGCGGAAGCGGTGGCTTTTGCATTGTCGCTGCTAGTGCTGAGAACGCCTGTGCTGCGATCGAAGTTACTAGCCCAAAGCTCAAGCTGAGTGGAAGAAAGCACCGCATGGATGAACGCACCGCGAGGGATATTAGGCGCGTGGATCGCCATGCCAGGGAAGAGACCTGTTGTGTCGGAGATGGTGATGATAGGGCTGTTGCTTGTTGTCTCCAAGTCAGCGAGAACGACTGGCGTTAGCACACCGGGGATGGTTTGTAGCAGACGGCTTTTATTCTTGTAGGCGTAAGTGGCAGTGCTCATGGATGATTAAACAGTGATGCGAATTCTTGTGGCGACTTGAGTAGTTAGGCGACCGTGTTCGTTGATTTTATGACAAACTTTGTAGCCCTCTCTCCCGCCGTCTTCGTTTGTATTGCCCTCAACGCAATCGAAGCGGCCATTAGCGCCAACGGAGCTTGTGGCAATGCCGATGTGGGAGAACTTGAAGATTACGATGTCCCCACGTTGGATGTCAGTCCCAGGATTAAGCTTAGTTTGCGTGCTCTTGTCTTGTTTGAGGCTCCAATTGGAGAAGTCAAAAGCGCCAGCAGTTTGTGGGCGGTGAAAGGTGTAACTGGCTCCCAAGAGCTCACCTTCGCGCATTGCTTCTCGCACGCACCAGCACACAAAAGCAGCACACCAAGCGCCCCAATCTTTAGGTTCGAGCCAGGTAGAACGCTGGTATTCGTCGATCTTAGGACCACGATTGCTTCCGCGTGGGTGTTCTTCGACGCCGACTTGAGTCAGTGCGTGCTTAACGATAAGTTCTGAGAGCTTTGGGATCATGCTGGTTGCGTGTGATGGGTTGCACTATTGTCGTTCCACGCAGCGCCGCCAACTAGTCGTAGAACAGCCCAGCGCACCATGGCCCGCCACGCGGGGAGACCTTTGGCAATTACCAGCTCTTTGTAAACAGCGTCAGCTTGTGCTCGCGTTACAGGAACAAAGACGCCCATGCTGTTCTTGTAGCCGGCATAACGGTAAAGGTAATCGTGCACACAGGCTCCACGGCGGCTCTCACCCATAGGTTTCACCAGCCAGGCGATTTCGGGAGGGATACTTTCACCATCAAAAGGAAATCCCTTTGGGACCGTGATGCGTGCTTTCAGCACCTGGCTGAATACCAGAAAATCCTCTGCCAGCTCATAAGCATGCACCTGCGTTCCTTCCGCCTTTTCCCATACGCGGAAGTCAGACAGGAACGGCCATTCGGCCTCGTTGACGGTAATTGTATTCATGGCTCGAAAGGGGAAGATATTTTTGTGCTTACCGTGGAACGCCGTGCTTCCAAGGACGTAATGCGATCGTGGTCCGTTGTTATTTTGTTCTCGATTCGCTCTACTCGTTTCATGATCGCCGCTACGTCAGCACGGAGTTCGATATACTTTTCGTATTCTAGCCACGCCTTAACCATAAGGGCGCAGAACAGACAAACGATTGCCCATAGAACTTTGGAGCCTTCAGCTTTGATGGCGGAACCCACGCCGTCGATCACTGGCGCTAGGGCCTTTCCTACTGCATCCGGTTGGGAGAGATTGGCGTCGCTCATGGGTCGTAGAAAATTTCGTTGCTCGCGACGGACGTGCTGCCCACAGCGTTTGTGGCTGTCACCACGCAGCGGTAATGCCCAGGCCCCTGTTGCATGAGGTAAGTGTCACCAATCTCGCCAGCAATGTCGCTCCAGCTTGCGCTGGGGGAAAACTGCCACTGCCTGGTAAAGGTAAAGCTGTTCGGGTCCCCCGACCACGATCCGGTCGTGTCGAGAGAGAGTAGCCCATTAAACCCTTGGGAAATACTCGGCGCGATGTCGTTGCTCGGAGTGCTTCCTGCCCCGCTCGTGCCATCTACAGGAGAGCAAGGAGCAGACTCCAAACTCGTCATGTTATCAGTGGCCGTCAATGTGTAGCTGTAAGTTGTCCCTGCCGCTGGCGGGTTGTCGATATAAGTCGATTCCGTTAAACCGCTTGCGACCAACGAGCCGTTCCTGAAGACTGAGAATGTCACTCCTCCTTGGTTGTCCCAATCCAGCGTCACGGCTTTGTAACCACTACTCATTGTCAATAGACCCGTAGGACTATCGGGCTGAGTTGGACCTGAACCTCCGCTAGTGGGAACAAGCAGCCTGGTTCCTCCAGAAAGAACTATCTGATCAGCGGACTCTAGTTGGGAAGGAGCGAGAAAGATCATAGTGGAGTCTAGTATCGTCCGACGTTGAGGTTAACTGAGGAACCTGAGGTCTGTTTGGCAATCCATTTGGTGTTTACCAGGGCTTCGACATCTGTGGCGAAAGTCGCAGGCAGCGATTCGCTTTGAGCAGGTGGAATAAAAAACTCCGCACCGACTTCGATATCCTCTTCCTCGACGTTGCTGCCTGGAATTGCTTTTATACACACCCCGTTAGAGAGGTCGAAATTCTGCATCCACAAAAACTTCTTAGGAAGTCGATCGGTGTTGCGCTCGATGAGTGTGGTGACAGTGCTGTCTGGGATTGTAATAGTCATAGTTGTTTGTATCCAATTTTCTTTCTAAGCCTTTCTGCCTCAGCCACGGGGTCTTCGACAACTTTTCCTTGGCTAAGCTTGATATGCTGCGGAGCCTTCCCACGGAACTGATCCACCAAATACATCGCGCACTTGGCTTTTACCGCCTCGTTCTCCCCATTCGTAGCCAGGTCTCTGAGAGTAAGCAACGCCTCTACGGCGGAACTCTCCAGAGCCTTCTCAATACTCAAAATCTCCCGTGTCGCCAACAAGGCGTTCACCGCCAAGGAGAACTCTTCAGATCGCATGAGCTCACTCAACAACACATCGCTCATCCCAAGGACTTCCGATATCTCATTCGGTGGCACTCCCCTCGCCCATAACGCGGCAATTCTCTTCACATCCAACTTACTATCCAACACCTTCGGCGCGTCCTCTCTTACCATAGGAACATACCCACCAACCAAGTCTCCCAAACCCAAGTCCACGACCTTCCCTCTGTCAGAATGGGTTAAACCCTTTGACCCATTTTGCCCCTGAGGGGTGGTTAGGGGGAGGATTGTGAAAGACATGGGAGGGAGAATGTAGGTTTACCTGTATTAGGGCTTGGAAGGCGCTTTTAGTGTGTTGACACTGGCCGCTGGCACGGTGGGAGGGACGTTGTTGCGGACGTGTTTGATGGTTACTGGCCCGGAGGATGGAGTGGGATTCGCTCTCATGGCGGTAATGATCGCGGCGGCGCGGCGGAATTTCAAAGGAAATTTGGGAAATTCGTTGTAGTGGCTAAATTCCAAAGGGAGGGATTTTGAGATTTGAGGAAGGACTTGGTTTCTCTCACCCGCGGGGGAGGGATATAAATAGCGCCACACACCCCGGCTGGGCAAAGTGCTCGGCTTTTCGGTATAGGGTGACAGGAGGCGCGCATTGCCGACTCGCAAGAAACCTAAGAACAAATAGAAGCATAGAGATATGAGCACAAATAACGAAACTCAAGGTCAAGGTAAGGGACTGGATACCATGCTTGCCATCCGCGTCACAAGCGGTGGCGAGCGGGGGAAAGAAGGCAGTGGGAAGCAGTATAGCTATTCACTGCCGAAGGCGGCGTTTATGGCGCTAGTAGGGGAGGTTTTCGACAAGGAGGTTGAGAACTCCAAAGCAGAGAATGCCAAGAGCGGCGGAGCGGTGAGCCAGTTCCTTCACTCCTACGGCGTGACGGCGGATAGGATGGAAAAGGCGGGCCGTGACCCCTTCCCTGCAAAGGGCGGGGAGTTTGGAGGGGATAATATGGATGCGTGGCTAGAGATTCTGGAGTTCAAAGCACCTCGTAACGGTGGAAACCGTAAGAGCGCGAAGGAAATCAAGATGGACACGATTCTTACTATCCTGTCTACCGGGGTGAAATGGGACGTGGTGAAAGCGGGATTCCCTGACATCTCCGAAGATGACCTGAACGCTTATAAAGCCAAGCTCGCAGGGGAATAAATACGCAAGGCGAGCAGGGTGTGTAAAAGCATCCTGCGCGCAAGCGTGTTTATACAGGTCATGATGGCAAACTTGAAATTTTGCTCTTTCCCCCTCTTGGGATTATATTCGTAAATGATGTCGAGTATCGGAATGGGCCCCCCTGAGGGGGGTCAAGTTGTTTCTAATTTTTTCTATAAAACATACCCCCCCCCCCGCCTCATTTTCAGATACAGAAAATTTTCCTTGCCATCCCCCTCATCCCCCCTAAAATCCCTTCCCATGCCCACCCCACTCCCATCCCCCCGCCTCGTAACCCTCCCCTACCCATTCACCAAACTAGGCCAAGAAGAGCGCTTTCTCTCCCGCCACTCGCCGCCTACCCCTTCCGGCTGTCGCCTATGGACTGGAGCACGCGACGAAAACGCAGGCATTCTTTCCATTGAAAACAAAACCCGCCGCGCTCATCGTGTCGCCTATGAATATCACTACGGCCCTATTCCACCGGATCACCAAATTCTCCAGACCTGCAAAAATCCCCTTTGCCTCACAAAAGAGCACCTTTATCTTTCACCTAATCCCGTCCGCAAAACGCCACTCCCCACCAAGCAGCGAGCCCTTAAATTCACCCCAGATCAAATCCTCCGCATCCGCCGCGATAGGATTGCGGGCTCCACCCTTCAAACCATAGCGGATCGCTTCTTCACAACCCCCGCAACCATCCTCAATATATGTCGTGGTAAAATCTACTCCCACGTCCCTTTTGAATCCTCCACCATCCCGCAGCAACTCCCATGAACCTTGACTGTTTCGACAAAGGCATCTTCACAATCCGCCTCACCGACGGCACAGCAATCGAAACTTTCCGACTAATTTGAGCGGCAAACGCTCCCCAAAAGCAAACACCAAACATAGCAATATGACCATCGACCCATCCACTCGCACCCACGCACAAAACCGCTTCCTCCGCCGCCTTAACAACCGCGAAAGAATCTCCGAGTCCCCCATCGGGCCTCGTGGCTCCCCCATCCCAGGCGCTCTCACTCCCACCGAGATCGCCCACAAAGCCCGCCGTAGAGCCAAGCGTCTCCGCGAAGCCAAGGAGAACCTCATCGTTCTCCCCTCTAAAATCGAGAAACTCGAGAACCTCCTTGCCCATCACCTCTCGCTTCCCGTGCCCCATGATTCCAAAGAACTCGCCGAGCATCTCAAAGACGAGCAGCATCTCCGCTCCCTGCTCTCCACCACAATCAAACTCCTCGCCACCGCTCAGCGTCGCGTCTCCCGCCTAAGCTAACCCACCCAAAACCCGGACACTGGCTCTCCGTATAAACCAGTCCTTTATGTCTAAATCCGAACGCACTCTCCTCCTCTCCTGCTTCAAACGCACCCTCTATCTCGGAGCTAAACTCCTCTGCTTCGCCACCTCCGTCTCCCTCGGCTGGTTCGTCCTTTGGAACATCTTCTCCTTGAGCCCTCGGTAAAAACCCTTTCCCCACAACCAAATGCACGTTATCGCTTTTATCGTAGGACTTGCACTTATTGTGGTGAGTTTTGTGAAGATAGTTAACAAAATAATGAAAGACTAAGTTTATGAACGAAGTATCCAAAGCCACACTTACCCGCATCAAGGCGGAGATTTCAGAGATTCGAGCACATATTTCAACGCTTGAACCCGATTCCACTGCGCATAAAATCGCGGTGACAGCGCTTCAAGCGAAATGGGCGGAATATTCAAGAGTCTCCTCTCAGATTCCACCGGAAATTCCTCAGCTCGCACCGCGGGATAAGAATGTCCCCATTAAAAGTGCAATGCGCGCGATCTCGAATCTCGGCAAGCGCGAAGCAGTCGAAACCTGGGACTGGGATAAACTCACCGCGAGACAGGCAGCAGAGGTTGAGAAGATCCAACACCAGATTCGTGGGTTGTTTTTTATCCCAGCAGAGCGACATATTATCAAACTCATTCTCCTTTCCGGCGGGTTGAAAGCCTCGCTTGAAAAAGCCAAGCTCGGCGCGTTGGAGGGAATTCCCGATTTTGTGAGGAAGTCCCAAGGGAAGGTGCTGATGAAAACCTTTGTGGAGGCGTTGATGAAGTAATATGAGCCCTTTTTCAAGCAACCCATCCCAAGATCAAGACGGAAAGGAAGACGCTTGCCACAACTTGATGACCCAACTTAGAAAGATTGACGAATGAATCCTATCAACGCAACCTTATCCATTGTTGCCGCCGTTGGCCTTGGTTTTGTATTATGCTCAATAATACTAACCAATAAAACTTTAGACCACGAAGAAGCCTCAACTGGCCTGTTTGGAGTAGCGGTAATGGCAGCCATGCTTCTCGTTAAATTTGGCCTCTGCCTCTCAACCTATCAGTAACATGAACCCCACCTTCCCATCCAACCTCCAAGAAATCGCTGACACGGCGTTTAATAATCTGTCCATTGTAAGCTACAACTTCGGCGAGCAACGGTCGCAGGAATTGCTTCGCCTTGCCGTCGCCCGTAACATCCTCTCCGCCATTGGCTACAAAGACCCTAAGCCTCCATTCCAGCTTCCTCCGCCACCTCCGGGGATGCAATGGCACCGCGAAGATGGCTGGACTGCGGAGATGCTTCCGCAGGGATGGAGGCCCTTAATAAAGGGAGAAGTGATGGAAGTTGGCGATTCTTTCACAGCATTTCCAAGAGAAACCTTTGAAGAGGTAATCAGCATCGCAGGCAGTGAACCACTTAATCCAAGTACTCAATTTTACCGCACCCGTCGCCCTCTTAAATTCACCCTTCTCCGCCATGAATGGACTTGGCACCGCAACGGTGATCCGATGCCGTGCGATGGAATGAGCATGGTCCATGTTTTGTGGGCTGATGAGAAACAATCATTACTTCCTTCGCGGCCAGCAAAATTATTCCCATGGGACTCACCACCCTCATCAGCGCCGGCAATTATCATCGGCTGGCGCTACGCCGACAACCCCAAGTCCGAAATCCACCTCCTTCGCGAAGAACTCCACCGCATCCACCTCCGCCTCTCCACTCTCGAAAAGAACTCCTGTGGAGTGTAAAACCTTCTTACCCATAATTCAAAACCCTCCTACTAACCCTTATGCGTATATTCAATAAAACTGAAACTTGGTCCTCGAAGGTTAACTTCGTAGATGATAACAACGTAGTGCTCGGATATGACACCGTCCAATCGTGCTGCGAACATGCTGATTGGTTCATCGCGGACGCGCCGACCGAGAAGTGTATCAACCGCAAAGACACTCTTGATGACACGCCGGAAGAAATGCCCGGATGGAATTTTGATACGACCTACTTTCACCTCGTGAACGGTGAATCGGAGTTCGACGCGGGCGGCATGGTAATCTTCCGCATTGTGAAAAACGGTGCGGAGAAATTCATCCACCTATTCAACTGTCACAATGGCTACTACGGCCACGGCTTCGGCTTCAAAGTCGGAGAAGCCATCCTAAAAGAAGGATGCTTGTAACACAAATTGAATCGAAACCGCCACCCAGGCGGTCGAGTGGCTTGAGCAACCACTCCTGATGAGATAGCTCCATTTGAGATAACAACAAATAACATCGACGACAATGAATACAGACACGACAAAAGAAGAGCTTTTGCAGAAAATGCAGAGCCATCAAGACAAATTCCAACAAGAACTTCAAGCGCAATACGAGCGCTATAAAGCCTGGTTTCTCAAGCGCCGCCAGAAGGTTCTTGATGAAGTTGCAATTCACCGCCGTCCCGGCATCCTCGATCGCATTCAAACCTGCGAATCCCGCGAAGCCGCTCACCTCATGTGGCATGAGTTTCTCGACTCTGCCAACTCTGTCTCACAAAAAACAATCAACCGTGCTAACCGCCTTCTTTCCACCCTTGACTTCCCACTGCCATGAAATTCATCTCCTCCATTCTCCCCACTACTCTCAACACCGAACCCGATTCTTTCGATTGGGGTGTTGCAGAATACTCTAACATCCTCCACAACGGCATTCTCTACGAAAAAATCGAAGTCGATTTCAACGAAGGTGAAGTGCGCTTCTATCAATTCCACGATCCAGAGCGCACACTCCAACAACAAGCTCCCACCGTCAGACGTCCACTCATCCTTTACATGCGCCCACCCGCCGCAGGAAAGATCATCGAAGACACGGATTCATCCTACGAAACTAGCGACGATGTAGTCGAAACCTCTGACGAAGAATAACCTCAACTCCGCCGCGTGATGGAACCTACAATCCCATCACGCGGCACTCACCTTCAAAGATCATCCTATGAACATCGACCTCTCCCTCCCCACTCCCACCCCTCCACCGCTCTCCCCCAACTGCACACCAGAGCAACTCGCCTGCATCAACTTCATCAAATCCTCCACCGGCCATCTTGTCATCGACTCCGTCGCGGGTTCTGGTAAATCCTTTACCCTCGTCGAACAATGCGTAGCCATCAATCACCACTTCCCTTCCGCCACCATCGCGCTCGTGATGTTCAATTCCAAGAACGTCCCCGAAATGCAGGCCCGCATTACCCGACGCGGAGTTCTCAAAACCACCATCGGCACTGTCCATAAATTCGGATTTGACGCTTATAAATCCAAGCACGGACCTTGCCAAGTTAATCGAGACAAAGCCTCCGACGCGGCCACCGTTCTCAACAAGCGCTACCGCTTTACCTTCGACGACGTAAACTCCATTATCAAAATAGTCTCTCTCGCCAAAGACACTGGCCTCTGCCTCTCCCTCTCCGACTCCGCCATCCCCTCTCTCGACGACTGGCGCTCCCTTATCAACGACTATGAAATCTCTTTCAAAGACAAAGACATTTCCATGTCAAAAGTCTTCTCCTTCGCACAAGACCTACTTCACACCACTATCTCCGACGTATCCTCTGTCGACTTCTCCGACATGATTGCGCTCCCTCTCTACCACTCCTACCCATTTCGTCAATACGACTTCGTCCTCGTTGACGAAGCCCAGGACATCAACGCCTCTCGCCTTGAAGCCATCTCACGAATTCTTAAACCCTCCACTGGCCGCCTCATCGCAGTCGGTGACCGCCATCAATCCATCTACGCCTTCACCGGCGCTGACTCCGCCTCTCTCGACAAGATCAAAACCCGCTTCTCCGCTTCCGAGCTCTCCCTCACAACCTGCTTCCGTTGCGACAAGGCCATCATTCGTCACGTCAATCACCTCGTCCCACACATCCGCCCGCGCTCCGACGCCGGCGAAGGAACTGTCAACTCCTTGACCTACGATAAATTCGAAGAACTATTATTCACTGGCCCTCCCTGCGATCTCCAATCTCACGCCATCCTCTGTCGCAAGAATGCCCCTCTCATGCGACTCGCCTTCAAACTCTCCTCCAAAAAAATCCCATGCCGCATGGAAGGGCGCGACATCGGCAACTCCCTCATCTTCTTCGCCAAAAAGTTCCCCTCCAACTCACCATCCGAACTCGCCACCCTCCTCTCCCGCCACATCTCCGAACAATCCTCCAAGCTCTCCCCCTACGCCCTCGAAACCCTCCGTGACAAGTGCAACTGCCTTATCGAAGGCTGCCTCCAAACCACCTCCCTCAAGCAACTCTTCTCCTACATCAAAGACATCTTCTCCGATTCCACCGACAACCCTACCCCCAAGTTAACCCTCTCCTCTATCCACAAATCCAAAGGTCTCGAATGGCCAACAGTCTACATCCTCGGTGAAAACCTCTGGATGCCCTCTCCCCTCGCCAAAACCCCCACCGCCATCCAACAAGAAAACAACCTCATCTACGTCGCTCGCACCCGCGCTCAATACACCCTAACCTCAATCCACATCACCGAATAAACCTATGCACCCCGCCGAACCCACCCGCTCCCCCTGCTCCATCTGCAATCAATCCTCCATCCTCAACGAACATTTTCGCTGTGCCGACTGCGAGCGCGAACATCTCATCCTCACCCACACCGGCTCCCCACTCTACCTCCTTACAGAATCCCTCTCTGTTCTCACCATCCTCACCGTCGAACCCTTTCAACTCGCTTCTCGCTACTCCTACCTCGTCACCGTAAAAGAACTCTCCTCACCCTTCCAAGCCTCCCTCGAACACATCTACTTCACCCCCTTCGACGCCGCTATGGCGGGCCTCCACAAAGCCAACGACTCCATCCTCCGTCTCCTCTACACCATCCGCAACTCCCTCACTCCGCTAGCCCCTTCCAGCACACCCTTCCCTTTCAAAATCGGTTAAACCCTTTTACCCATTTTAAGGTAGCAAAACCGCAAAACATCCCAAAAAACCCTTTGCGCTTTTGCCCCGTTATGCTACCTTTCCTCCTTCCCGAAAACCTTCGGGGATTAACAAAACAAACAAGCAACAAAACCAAACAAAATGGCATCCTACGCAACAACCACCGTCATCAATAAGTCTCTCGGCATCGCGTTTCCGCTGACTGTCCCTTCGACCCTCGAAGGCTTTCTCCAGATCGCTTCCGAAGCAGACCTAATCAACGCGATCATCCGTCACTCCTGCTATCAGAAGATCAACAACAAGTTCCGCAAGAACTTCGTTGAAGCCCTGATCGAGCACACCAAGATCGCTCGTCGCCCCAAGCTCGACGCTGCCAAGAACCCCATCCAGCGCAAGGCTCGCAACGGAGAACTCGTCACCGAAGTCGAATCCGAACAGTCCTACATGGACTACCTCCAGGACGAAAAGCTGATCTCCCCCGAAGACTATCAGCGCATCGGACAGGAAATCGGTGCCACCATCGTCTTCGAAGTCTCCAAGGCTGAAGAGGAAAAAACCCCTGCCAAGAAGTTCATGGACGCTGCCGCTTCCATCATCGGCATGGCGGAACAGGGTCTCGCTGGTACCAACGGCGAAGTCGTCACCGAAGAATCCTTCGTTGCCAATTGGTCCTCGCTCAACCCAGGCCACAACTTCGAAGCTCTCGGCGGCTGGACTCAGCTCGGCGTTGCTCGCGCGATCGAAATCAACCTCAATCGCCAGCTTGCTGTCGGTGGCGGTTTGGTCTAACTCACTGTGCTAAGCATCACTAGAAAACGCTTCCGCTAGCTGGTATCACTGACTGAATCCAGCACTTTCAAATCAACACATTGCAGTGAGGGCACGAAAGTCCAAGGCAGAAATGAAATGCGACACTGATTCACACAGCTTTACAGATCAAGTGTTCACAGCACAACAATCCGAGGAAGCCAAGGAACAGCGTGAGCGACCTGACCAGTGTGTTGATTTGAGGGTAGGATTAGCTTTCTAAACTAATCTTAATCCTCCAGAGACTGAGCAACCTGCTGACAATGTGGTGGCTCCCGGTAAGCGGAAGCTGGTTAAGACTGACGCCGGTTAGGAGCCTCGCAAAGGCAAGTCAGATCAGAATGGTCTCTGTCCAAAGAAAAAACCCAGCCTCGGCTCCGTCACTGTAACGACGGGCACTTAACCCACACCCATCATCACCTATATGTTCCTTATCTTCAACACCCAGACCGAAAAATACTACCACTCCGACATTCTCCCTGATCCTTGCTACACCGAGGACTGCGACGTCATCGACATCACCAATAAAAAGTGTCTCTCTGGCCCCTCTGGTGAACACGACATCACACCCTTCCCTGTCGAAGACGAAATTGACACCGAGACCTTCCCCGAAGAACCTGCCTACGATCCTCTCATCGACGAGAATAGTAATGAAATTGGTAAGAACTAATTACCCACAACCCTTTCCGGCAATGCTTCTCCTGTGCT
>Ga0228698_1000274_pt1 | contig 44163 bp, 54 predicted proteins | sample McNCre117_Aug_MG_FD_178015 | JGI IMG/M metagenome (GOLD analysis project Ga0228698, IMG submission 178015) | Freshwater microbial communities from McNutts Creek, Athens, Georgia, United States - 1-17_Aug_MG | ecosystem: Environmental > Aquatic > Freshwater > Creek | place: USA: Georgia... | reverse complement strand
GGACAGCGGGCTGGTGTAAGAGACGTGATAGGCACCTTTCGCCTCCCGCAGCAACGGTGGCATGGGTGGCAAAAGGCCGAGGCTCGACAGGACATCAAGTTCCCGATGGATCAGCGGGCCAAGATATTCGGATTGCTGCTTCCCGACAGTCGGGGCCAGCAGAATTCCCTTCTCATTGGTCCTCTCGATAACCTCCGTTGCCGTCATGGTCGGGGTCTCAGTCAAAATCTGGAACAGGCTGACAAGGAAGGCGTCATTAATAAGAGCCCGTTCTTCGTCCATCATCTCCTTGTTGATCTGGACACTGCCAGTCGGAAGGGTCTGGACCAAAAGCTTGCCGTCAGTTGACACACCTCCCTTGTTGATTGCCCCAGGCTTCAGGGAGATATCCAGCAGCCCATCATCCGCCGTCAGGAGGACAGGATCAGCCGCCCGGTGGCCCTGTTTCAGGAACACTCGCTTCTGGGCATTCAGTGTCTTCAGGGCAGGAAGGACCATCATGGCGGGGCTGCGGCCATAGACCTCGCCCGGTGCCATAGCATACCGACTGAACGCCAGCGGGAAGGTATTGAACCCACCTTCTTCCAGCAGCCATTCACCAGTAACAGACACATAGCAGGACCGGTACGGCATTCCCTTATAGTCGATCCGTTCCGGGTCATAATCATCGTTCGGGTGGACATAATGAAGGATGTCGAACGGAACTTCGCTTCCCTGCTCCAGCGCTGGCTGCAGAGCCGGAGGGAAATTGTCAGGCCATTTCTGCCTGACCTGCCTGGCAGTCATCCTGAACCAGCGGACAAACCCGTCAACAATTCCCTGGTGGTTTTCCTGGACGAAGATTTCGCCAAGGGGGATCGCCTTGTACCGCAGGCCAATACCATGCTTCGGGTCCAGGGCGTCAATGAACATAGCCATATTGCCGAAGGCCCCAAGACCTTCATAATTCTGGATGTTCTGGCCCGAGAAATTCGCCGTTGGCATATACCGCTGCTTGAACAGGATTTTGGTAGCCTGCTCAAACCAGAGGCGGACATTGCGGTCCTTCTTCAGGTTCTCATCGTCAGCTTCCAGGGAGTGCCAGAACATGTTGCGGGGGGTCAGAAGGCTGTCGCAGATCGCAGAGAACCGCTGCAGGGCCATCATGCCGGTAGCATCCACCTGCCGGTCGGTCTTCTTCTGGCCCTGCCAGTTGAAGCTCCCATACATAAAAGTGTTACGGCTGTTCGGGAGGATCAGTTCTGCCACTTCTTCCCAGTGGGAAGCGAATGTATTGCGAACCACCTGAAGCTGGGAGAAGACTTCCTTGACACGCAAAACATAGCTGCGCTGCTCATCTGTCTGTTCCCGAAACATTGAAGTGTCCATTTCGCACCACGTCTTTCAAAAAGGCTTCTAACACAGTGAGACGTTCTCGCTCCAGTGCTGTTTCATCGGGCGAACATGGACATGAGGCCAGACAGACCACCCCCACCTGGGATAAAGTTCGCGTCAATACCTCTTCCCAGATACCCAAGGGCACTGTTGGACCCAAGCCGCTTCTTGAACTCTTCCTCATCAAGGGAGGACGGGTTGCTGAGATCAGAAAAGGCTGAGGATCCACTGGACCCTCCATTCCCACCTGAGAACATGTCAAAGATGCTTCCCATCGTACACCCCTGATTATTGGAAATTACAATTTGATCGTACCCTTAACTTACGTCGAAGTCAACATCATGAGCAACCTTCTGCCTGTCCCTCTTTCCATACCCGGCCCCCAGTGGGCAAATGCGGGCCATTCTTTTCATCATGATCACCTTCATCGTCGCGTCCAGAAGGTCGTCATTGGTTTTAACGATCAGGCCGTCCTTCCTGTGGTACATCTGGAATTCATTCAGCCAGTCTGTGAGATGGTAGGCCACCTTCAGCCTCCCCTCATTGAACCTTGATGACATTTCGAGAATGGCGGCTTCAGGGCTCATACCGCCATCCGGGAATGTGCTGTGCGACCCCAGCATACTAAGGCCTTCTTGCTTATACACGGAGGCCAAAGTCTTGCCTGACGATTTCTCGCGCTGGTTGCCGTCATGCGGCCATGCCACAGGTGCCGACGCGCAGATCGCCTTCATCCGCTTGGCATGGACCAGAGGGAGGCTGTCCGACATCTTGAACCCATTCAGGATATGAATGACATCAAGATCACGGTCCCACGCAGCCAAAACAGCCGCGAACGGGTGGCCGATACCGAAGTCAACTCCCCATATCAGAGGCCAATGCTTCGGAAGGTCAAATGACCCTTCAATGACGGCATCATCGCTGTACGGGAAGACCCTACCTGACCCCATCATTGGGATCCCCTTGACACGTGCATCCCGTTCGTGGGCCGGGTAGCCTTCAATGATCCTTGCCCTCATCTCCTTTGGAATGTGTTCGGCGTCCTCAATTGTCATTGTGACGACGCCCCGGTCCTTTGACCGGCCACTGAGGAAGTCCTCTACGATCTTTGTCATCCCCATGAGCGGGGTGAAGGTCATATAGAGGATACCGTTTGTCGCGGCGATCCTGGCCAGACACTCGCCATAAATGTCCAGAGGCGGCTCTTCGTCCAGCCAGATACCATCCAGGGTAACGGCCTGAAATTTTCCTCGTCCACTCTCATATGACTTGAATGTGAGGGTTGAGATACCGCCAGACTTATGCTTGACATAAATTGTGTCATAAGCGTCCGGCGTTCCACGGCTGGTACTGGGCGGCTGGGCGAAAGCTTCTCTCGGGATCAGACCGGACCCAAAGTCTGCGATAACACCCGGAGGGCCACACAGCTTGGCTTGCTGGGCGTCGCGGACAATGGCCCCTGTGACGCCTGCGGCCCACCAGTTGACAGCTTCATCGAAACGCTTCCCCGCCCACCAGTCCGGATATTCTCCTGTCAGGTGACAGGCCGTTTCAAACGCTCCGGCTTCTGTCTTTCCAAGCTGGTTCCCGGCCATGAGAAGTCGTTCCCGGTATCTGTCCCCCATATAGAAGAATTCGACTTGCTTAGCGTAAGGCTTGAACGACGCCTTTTTTCTGAACTTCCGAAGATGATTGACAAGTTCTGCGAGTTCTGCGGCAGTTTCCAGCTTTCGCGGGTCACTGACCTTCATATTTGGTTGCTTAGCCATTTACACCCAGTCCTCCAGTCCTTTGAGACCATCAACCCAGTCCGGAAGAATATCAGGGCTGTCAGGAAGGTTAAGGACGCCACTGTCCCCTGCGACCGGCTGCTTGACTGTCGTCCAGTCAGTTTCGATGACAACCCCGGCCATGCGTTCAACATCTTCTTTAGACAGACCCATAACACCAGCCAGTTCCTGAACCCGTTTCATTTTGGCACTGTCGTCTGAGATGACCACGTTGACCGTCGTGTCGCCTTCGATCCCGGTTGCCTTCATGATCATCCCCGCCGCCTTAAGCCGGTCACTGGCCCTGACGGTTGGGTCCATGCAGATCTCCATCACGACTGCTGCGGCCATAACGGACGCTGACCCAAGCCTCCGGACTGCTTCTTCCTTCAGGGCGGCCTGGACCTTGCTGTCAGACAAAAGGCGGCTTGCCGTCACTCTGAGATTGTTTGTGCTGGATGCAGAGTATCCGGCGGCCTTTGCTGCATTTGCTGGCTGCATAGGGCTTTCAAGATATGCTGCGATAAAATCGCGTTGCATGTCGGTCAGCGCCGCCATATGCGGGCCAAGTCGCGTTGTTCGCTCAAGCTCATCATCGCGTGGGAACGCCACCACAGGGTTTCTTTCGGACATGCTTGTCTCCTTTATATGTGCCTGAGCTACAAACTTATCATTATATACTAATTGACGCAAGACAATTTCATTCTACACACTTTGTCTGTGAAATGCATTTTGTAACGGTTGGTTTCTGTGGTTGGGCGTCTTGTATGCTAATTGATTAGCAACGATTATCAATCGGTCCGCCCTGTATGCTAATTGATTAGCAACGATTATCAATCGGTCCGCGCTAGAGGCTTTAGACGAAATTTTATATTAATTACGGGGCCGCCGACCCCACCCCCCCACCCCACCCCCCCCCATATTACTACGCGCGCGGGCGCGATATATCTACGCGCGGGTATGCGCGAGTAATGACCACACATGCGCGAAAGATTATTACGCGCGCCCGTATGATGCACACGCGCGGGCATATGCCCCATGTCCTCTAGCATCACGCAACAATCTTGCGCGAAAGAAAGTTTCGTGGCGTCGGTAGGCGTCGGTGGGTGCCGATGGGGCATGGATTGCCACGCAACAATCTTGCGCGAAATTTTATTTCGTGAAAAAAAAATTTATTCGGTGGGGAACGCCATCCAGCCGGTAAAACGGGATCGAAACAATGGTCATCCGGGGCTGCCTAGCACGCACATATGGCAACATCACGGGCGACTGACAGTCACCTAGCGTCATCATCCGTTACCATTCGGCCAGTCGCTTGCTGAGAAAAAAGTCTATTCTAATACTTTAGTATAGTTGATTTCCGACAAATCACCAGGTAAGTTTACCGTGTTGAGTGAGCCAAGCGGCTACCACAATCCAGTCGCCCCCCTTCGGGAGGGTGACGCCAGATTGCGGGCTAGCCTAGGCTACCTCAGAGGACGGTAAACTTAAAACCGTCACAATAAGACCAAAAGCGGTCTTAAGGCCATACAGAGGGCCAACCCTCAATGCACCCTATCTCGGTCAAGGGCCGGGTAAGACGAAACCCATGTGATGGTGGGGCGCGAAAACACAAGATGCGTAAGCTAATCATGTAACATCTGAACCCGACACGGTGTTCCTCAAGGCCAGCCCCTGCCGCTGGCCTTTGGCAACCCCATGTCACCCCTCAATCAGGGGTGTGGGTCGAAACGGCAACCTCATGTTATGGAGTTAACATCATGACCGCCACACCAACCACTATCACCAAAACCGCAGACGGCGGTTACAAAGGCCATGGTCGGGGCGAGACGTTCCGGCTCGAACAGACATACATAGAAGGCTACGGGGCAGGCTGGTATCTGGTGCCTCTGACAGGCGTCTACCCGCGTCTGCACCTTGAACCGACCCTGGAAGATGCGAGATGGTGGCTTGCCTGTGAGGGCGTCAGGGTTGAGCATCGTAACGCATGGAAGCCTTGGGAACTCCATATCCCCGGCAGGCATGATCCGGTGGCGACGTTCGAAACTGAATGGGACGCGTGGCGCTATTACAACGAAAATTTCTAGGAGATGCATCATGACCACACAGGCCGAAATTGCCGCTGCCGTTAGCCGCATGGTGCGGGCAGCGAAAGCCTCTGACAGGGGTGAAAATGACTTCCAGTCTGCGCGGGCGGACACTGAGTTTGAATGCGTGATTGTTCTGCTGGAGACCATCATGGAAGAAAACGGGCTGGTCCCATGGGCGGGGAGGAACCACCATGACCAATAAATATGAAGTCATCGTCGGTACATCGTCCCGCCCGGTATGGCGGGACTATGACAATGCGGACGGTGCCATATCTGCTTGGATGGACTATGCATGGCTTGCTACGGCTGTTGGCATTGGCCCTGTCCATCTCGTGATGGACGGTCTGATCATTCGCTCGACCGACAATCCCCAAGACATCTGATAACGGAGTAATATCATGACCACACGCTACGCAGCCGCCGCCCGGCATAACATGGTCTGCGACCAAACCCGGACCAACCGCCCCGCCCGTGATGCTATTGGTAACGCCGATAGGATCTATGACCAGCACCGCGCAGCATTCCGGATCATGTCCGCTTGGGTCATCCTGCAGTATGGCGAGCCCGTCGCCACCGTGACTGTCAAATATCCGCGCGATGGCGCAAGCCACCTGTGGGCGTATGTGCATATATTGGGCTTACCCGTAGTCGTCCGCGTGTCCGCGGACGGCTACGGGTATGACAAGGGCAGTGCTGCGGTGGCTAAGGCTGCTGAGAAAATCAAGGCGTACTTGGACACAAACGGGGGGCATGACAGGTGCGCTTTTGCCAATAGTGACTTGGATCAGTTGCTTGCTGCATTGCAAGCAGATGCTGGTCATTATTGGTATGACGCTATTCGCCGTCTGGACAGCGGATTTGCTGTCTTCCAAGCTGTATGAGGTTGATCATGGCCAGCAAATATGAAGTCGTCGTCAGTAACGTCGGAACGGTGTATGGCTGTGACGATGAAGAAGAGGTCAAACTAACGTACTGGATGTACGTCGAAGACAGCCTTAGGGGCTATGGCAGGGCCGCAGGCGAAGAAGTCTATTTCCTAATCGATGACGAAATTAGCTTGATCCACACTCCCCCCGGAAGGCTGTGAGGGCGATTAGAGGTTTCCACAGGTCATCATCCCAGATGGTGATCTGGCGTAACCCCTAACAATGAGGTGTGCTATGACCACAGAGGAATATAGGGTGACAGAGGACAAGATTGGTTCTGTCACGATTACCCGGCTGTCAGATGGGGAGGAAATTTTCTTCCAGCCGGGGGATGACGCTAATACCTTCCTCGCTGAGGCAGACGCCGCATCTTTCCACGGTGTGGCAGTCTGGAATGCGGTTTGTGGCCAATATTTTGATTAGGGGGTGTGCTATGATGTGGAAAGAATATTTCGCGAATGGGTCTGGTATCGCTAAATACATCCCTGCGGATGATACTGCGGTGGCTGGTCCCCCGACCCTGATCCTCTTGGACTGGAACGGCAAAGAATGCGGGGCAGCTACCCGTGTCTTGGTCAGTGTCAACCCATCACGGTATCAATATAAGTTCAACGGCCTGAAATATGGCTCAAAAGCCCAGTTATACCGCGCCGTTGGAGGTCATATGACAGGGAAGACAGTGCGTCCCCTGACCCTTGAGCAGGCCAAAGCCAAGTTCATCAACAGGTTCACAATGGACCATGTCCCGGTATGGGCCACGCGCCAGCGGGAAGATGGTACCTACTATGCCCCACAGTTCGCTTCGGATGCAGAATGGTATGCTCTGGCAACCTTCCCCGGTGAGGGCAATGTGGCACCAAACTGCCGCCATCTCTTCGCTGGCGTGCCAACATGGCCTTTGGGGCAATCCTTGGATCATCCTTATCGCGTAGGAGCGTAAGATCATGCCCGCTATCGCAACGCTGACACTCGACACACTGGCCGGAGTGTTTTCCAAGTCCATCCCCCGGTCAGGGGTGCGCAACAGCAAACAGAAGTGCCTGCCTTGGATGATCGTCACCAAAGAGGGGACGGTTCACAGGGCCATGTTGTCCCGGTTCGGGGACTGGATCAGGCTCACTGGCGGCGGGGTAGGCAAGCTGCCTCACGGCTGGCTGGATGCTCTGCCAAGGGTCGAACCGCCTGAACACCCATTCTCAACCAAGGGGAACGGGTTCGGGGCATTCCTCAAGACCTTCCGGGAGCTCGAAAACGTCGAGATTGCCTCAACCGGTCAGAACCGGGTTGAATGGGATGCTCTGATTCTCGCAGGCCTGCACAGGGCTAGGGGCGCGAATTACTCTGATCTTATCGATCGTATGAAGGAGTTGGCGAAATGACGAAATTTAATTGCCGGTTTGGGGTCAATACCGAAACTGGGGAAATCATTGGTGTCCGTGTTGACCGCACCCGCCGGTCAAGCCAATGGTACACTACGAACCCAGCACGGAAAAACATCCGGTCGTGGATGGTGCCTGCAGAAGTCACCATGCCGCCCGATGGAGTGCATTTTGTTGATGTGCCCGCCGTTGAAAAGGGAAGGAACGGCGTCAAGAAAGTTTATTACGCGGCCCTGTATGGCACCAGCCCGACAGGGGAGTTCGCCATTGAAGGCGTCCTAGTTGCCCAGCAGCACCACCGTTACTATGCGGGTGGTGTCATTATCGGGTTCTCTGCGGCGTTCCATACACATGGATCCAATGGCCTTGTAAGCCTTGAAAGCGGCTGGAGACCCAGCATTCACTCTGCTTGCCTCCGTGTCGCGGCGCTTGGCAAAGACCTGATTGTTGATGAGCATGGCAACCCGCCGTCGTCTCTGCTGCGGATCGTCGCCGACGGGGGCAAGGTTGATGCTAGCATTGGCACCCGTCTGTGCGGTGGGAAAATTTCCCATAAGGGGGGATAATGCTGACAATCATTCTGAAACCGTCCGAAATGGCCATCATCTGGACGGCGCTCAAGGTACATCTGGACATGATCCGGATTGCGCAGGATCAGGATCCCCGGCGGCGCAACGCCCCCGGTGTAAAGGGCCTTATTGACAAAGAAAGGAAAATCATGGATATGTTCGGCCAGCATATTTTGTTCCAAGCAGATGAGAAAGGAGAACTGCATGACTGAACAGCAGGCAATGGACATTTATCAGGAACTTCTGGAGCACTACGGGGGCGTCCTGCCCCTTGAGGCTCTGGAAATCCTTGAAGCAATCCGGCACCATCTGCCGGACGGACTGCGGTGACAAAGGGGGCGAAAGCCCCCTTCTGGTTATCTGTGGCAATCTGTGAGGTACATCATGCCAAAGGGACCACCACCTAACACAGCCGACTTTTTGAGGGTCAGGGAAGCCTGTCAAGAGCGTGTCCGGGGGTATGTGGAATGGGTCATTACTCCATACGTGAAAGCAGCTCTAGACAATCTGGCTTATCCCCGGAACCTCACAACAGCCGAACTGGCCGATATCCTCTGGCCACCCGAAGTGGCCATGCGGTCAGATGGCCGGTATTATTTCATGCAAGCTCTGGCGTCCATCGTGAAGCGTAACCTGCTGGCGAGGCGCTATTTCACAATCGGGGTTCCGGTTGAGAGGATCAACCATCGAACGGGCTTGCGTATGCTGGCCCGTCCTACCATTTGGCACGGGCAGAACGGAAGCCCTGAAGAAGACGGGAGGTTTGACCATGTCGCGCGAAAGAACGGTAGAAGCTGACTATTTTCGGAACATGTGGCTGGGGTACTATTCAGCCGATGTGGTCATGCATAATGCTTGGCTCTGGGAATTAGGGTACGGGGGTGACGAATACTGGTCTTGGTATGACAACTCTACTCCTCTGGTCTACTCCATCGGGGCACCAATCCTTGGGGATCCGATTGTGTGACTTTGGCCAATGCCCCCACCCTATTTAGGGGTGGGGGTAGTTCCCTGCCACATGTCCGGCCTGCCGGGCATAGAGTTGACATAAGCGATATATTTCCACGGATTTTTCCGGATCATTGCGTTAAGTCGTTTCAGCGTCTCAGCCACATTGTGTTCAATATCATCAGGCGTGTCATGCGCCTTAGCCGTCTGCATGACAATGGCCCTCACCAGCACATCCGACCCTATCGGTTCGGAGAAATCTGCCAGAACCCGCCCTATATTGCTGGTTGACAGAGGGCTGTATTGTTCTTCAGCTTCAGCCACCACTTCGGGATTGGCGAGAGAGAACACAAGGCTATCTCCTTCAGTCTCCCCCGCCAACACTAAAGGGGCTTCGGGCTCTTCGTCGTCCTTGAACTTCTGGACTTCGACCTTGACAACCTTGCTCTTCCCTTCGCGGGTGAGTGACAAGACGTTGTCAAAATTGCCCAGCAAAGCCCCTGATCCGCGCGGGCTGACCTTGTTCCCGTTCTTGGCGGTGTGGTGCAGCACGATCACGGTGCACCCAAATTCATTCTTGAGCCGGTCAACAAAGCTGGTCAGGTAGCCAACATCCTTAGCCGAATTTTCATCCATGCCCAGCATACATTTGGCCATCGTGTCCAGCACGATCAGGGTAGGCTGCTTTGGCAGCCCGCGTAGCCCTTCGATGAAGGCTTCGACGCTCTCGACCATGGAGACCTGAACCCCGTCGGTCACAATGAAGTCTTCAGTGTCTTCAACAATATGGTTGGCATTTTCCCATGCGTCCCGGCGGTCATTCTCAATGCCATGACGGCCTTCCGCCGCCACATAGACCGCCAGTCCCTGCTTGACCGCCCGCCCCCACAGGGGCAGGCCATGGGCCACAGACAAGGCAATGTGCTGGGTGATAAAGGACTTAAAGGATCGTGGGTCAGCGACGATCAGCATCGTCTCACCATAGCGGACAAGGCCGTCCAGCAGCCATTCCCGCTTCTTAGCGGTCAGGCGGGCTCGTGCGCGGCCTTCAGCACCACGGAAATTGAATTTGGCCTGTGCGGCTAACTGCTTTTCTTTGGGGGAGAGTGTGGCGGTAATGGACGGGCATGTATCAGGGTCAACGCCAATCTCCCCAGTGATACCAAGGGCTTCCAGCGCCACAGCGAAAGCCTTCTGCCCGTCCTGAACCCCTTCGCATCCCGCCTGATTTTGACGGTACTTTGCGCAATTCCTCACCAGCGTTTGCAATTCAACGTCGGACCAGGGAGGGATGCAAGCAGGGTTCCAAACTGCGCTAATTAAAGCACAGGCCGCCTCGGGTGACAAGCCTAAATCCATCACCCGATTGATTACCCGGAACGTCCTGTCATTGCCCCCCTGACCAGCGACGGCAACGTCGCCTTCGTCAGCCAGGGACATAAGATAGGTTTCCGCCCGGACGAAATTCACATGGCTGTCAATCTCAATCCCTTCGGCTGCATCACGCGCCTCATAGGTGACAGGAGACGCGACAGCAGTCTTGATCCATGACGGCACCTGATCAAGCTGCCATGTCTCTGCCCACAGGGGGCTTGGGGACGTATAGAGCTTGCCGCCTACGATGCTGGGGGGCAGCAGGACATAGCTGCGCTCGCCCCGAATGTCCAGCCCGTCGCCAAGCTTGTTGGCCGAAGGTGCCATGGATCCTTTGAAATACAGGTGCCGCCCACCCGATGGGGTGTTGACGACAAAGCCGGGGTTCAGTTCCCCATAGGTCATTTCCAGCCCGAACAGGCTGCTGGACCCGGACTTCCCGGCTTTATCATCAACATCGACCACGCACAGACCGGCCTTGCCCGGCTCAAACGCCACGTTGTAATCCGCCACACCCCACCAAGCATCAATGATAGCCTGATCCGTCGTCGCATCCAGAAAACCATGGGGCGTCGCAGGGTCTTTCCGGCCAGGGAGGCAGGGAAAAACCGGGATACCGCATTCTGCGAGGTCTTTGGCGGCTTGATGACGGGGGGAGATCATGGCGTTAACTCACTTCTCGCTGTGGGCGTCTGAGACGCTATTACCAACCGGGTGGGATGTCAACCCACAAAAATTCAGCATTGCGTAATTACTATAGCCACGGTAATATGCGGCTTGTAAAGGAGAAATCGCCATGAAGCTAGATTATCGGTATCCGTGGTTCATCCTCATGGTTGACCGCCGCGAAGCAGACGTCAGTGAAATCATGGCTAACCATGGTCTTGACCTGTCCGTCCCCGCCAGCACCGCACAGACAGCGTGCCTGATCACGAAGACGCCATACGCCGCAGTGCCATGGATCAACTATGCTACCCCCGCCGCACTGACCGAACTTGAGCCAATGGCAGCGGAGATTATGGCCAGCAGGGCCACGGACGCCCCGCCCCGTCATTGGGACTGCCCGGCGGGTCTGGACCTTTGGCCCTACCAACGTGCCAATCTGCATTATGCCCTGCAGCGGCGGCATACCCTGATTGCAGATGAACCCGGTCTTGGGAAGACGATGCAGGCCATCGTCTATGCCAACGAGATTGGTGCAGAGCGCATCCTGATTATGTGCCCGGCCAACATCCGGCTGCAGTGGCTGAAGAAGATCAGGGAATGGTCAACCATGCGCTGGCCCTACACCAGCTATGCAGTCCTGTCCGCCCGGCAGGGTATCCATCCCAAGGCAAACTGGACAATCACCAGTTACGACCTTGCCCGGACTGAGGGGATTGGCAAAGCTCTGGCCAAAGGCAACTATGATCTGCTGATCATGGACGAAGCCCATTACCTGAAGACCCGTGACGCCCACCGCAGCCGGGCAATCTTCGGCGGAGGGAAGAGCCTGACGCATGACCCCATCTTCTCCCGCTGTGAGCGGTCCATAGCATTAACCGGAACGCCTTTGCCCAATCGGCCAGCCGAAGCTTTCGTTCTGGCGCATAACATGTGCCCGGACGCCATTGATTGGATGTCAGAAGACAGCTTTTGTGAGAGGTTCAACCCGCGCCAGAAACGGCAGGTGACGAAGAAGGACGGCTCTGTAGCCATGATTACCGATGAGCGCACAGGGCGTCATGCGGAACTCCAGGCCCGCCTGCGCCATGGCTTCATGTGCCGTCATCTCAAGCGGGAGGTGCTGACAGACTTGCATTATCCGAAATATGACCTGATCAGCATGGAGGAGACCAGGGCCATCAAGCTGGCCCTCCAAGCCGAACGGCTGCTGGACATTGACCCGGAGAACTTGGAAGGCGCGGACGCCTCTATCTTGGGTCAGGTATCGGCAGTACGGAAGATGATGGGCGTGGCGATGGCCCCCAGCGTCGCTTCCTATGTCGAAGGGCTGTTTGAGGGTGGGGAAGAAAAGCTGGTCCTGTTTTACTGGCACATTGAGGTCGGTAACATCTTGGAACAGCACCTGAGGAAATATGGCGTCGTCCGGGTGGAAGGCAGCACGTCGCCGGTCCGCCGTCAGGTGGCTGTTGACCGGTTCATGAATGAGCCGGGGATCAGGCTTATGATGGGGAACCTGCTGTCACTGGGGACCGGTACAGATGGCCTGCAGCGTGTCTGCAACCATGCCATCATCTCAGAACCTGACTGGACGCCGGGGAACAACATTCAGGCGTTTGACCGGCTGGACCGTGGCGGGCAGACCAGAACTGTTCTGGGGGATATCTGCGTTGCGCCCGGCTCACTGGCCGAAAGGATCCTCGCAGCAGCCCTGCGCAAGCTGCAGACCACGCACAAGGCTCTCGACCTGATCTTATAGGAGACACAAATGCGGGTTCTAGTAGGTTGTGAGTTCTCAGGACGGGTGCGCGACGCATTCGCCAAACGTGGCCATGATGCTTGGTCATGCGACTTAATCCCGTCCGAAACTCCGGGGCAGCATATCATTGGCGATCTGTTAACTGTCTTAGATGACGGGTGGGATTTGGCGGTGTTTCATCCGCCGTGCACCCACCTTGCCGTCAGTGGGGCACGATGGTTCAAGGACAAGGTCCAAGAGCAGAAGGATGCGCTGGCGTTCGTTGCGGCCTTGTTGGCTGCCCCCATTCCCCGGATTGCTCTCGAAAACCCTGTCTCGGTAATCAGCAGCAAGATCAGGAAGCCGGATCAGGTCATCCAGCCGTGGATGTTTGGGCACGGGGAGACTAAGGCCACGTGCTTGTGGCTGAAGGGGCTCCCGAAGCTGGTCCCAACGAACATTGTCCCAGGGAGGGAGGCTGTTGTTCATCGGATGCCCCCAGGGCCAGATCGCGCAAAAAACCGCAGCCGGACGTATCAGGGCATTGCGGACGCAATGGCTGCGCAATGGGGTAATTTTCTTGTTGACAGTAATGTGTAAATTACCGTAATTTCTAATCACGCCCCACAGGGGGTAACTCGAAGGGATCAGGATCATGACCCACACTCAGAATATCACGGGCGGAAGCGTCTCGTATTCAGTGACCAAGCAGGGGGCTCCGTATGAGCATGTCAAAAGCGAAGTCACATTGCACTTCATTATCAATCCGGGTGATGACTTCCCGACCATTATCCGGGCTGTGTCAGACGAAAATGTCCGTTGGGCACACCGCGCCCTGACGATTGTCCCGGTTGCAGCCGGTGAAGCGAAGGCCCCGGTTGTCGTGACGGCTGGCCCGGAAGACACTAAGGCCAAGGCTGCGGCGGCTGATCCGTTTGCCCCTCAGGCCCCGGTCGCTGAAGAAAAGCCGAAAACCAAACGCACCAGCAAGAAGGATACGGTGGACCCGGCCAAGGCTGACCCTTTCGCCCCTGCCCCCAGTCCGGCCCCTGCATCGGTGACTGCGCCCGTTGTCTCGCACACTGACCCGTTTGATGCTCCGGCCCCTGCTCCGGTTGTGTCCAGCCCGGACCCGTTCGCCGTCGGCAGTGATGACGGTGTGGACGAAGACTGGGAAACGGTTGCACCTCCGGCCAAGCCGCCGGTCACTGATACCGAACTGGCCCGCTCTCTCTCTAGCGTTAACCTGTCAACCGGTAAGACCACGGAAATTAAGGATCTGATCCGCGCCTACTCGCCTACGTGCCGTTCCGTTGATATCCCGCAGGACCAGCGTCATGCCTTCCTGGCTGATCTGGCCAAGCTGAAGTAACCCAAGGAGGAACCACCATGACCGAGGAGAATGCCATAAGGGCTTCGGTAAGATCAGCCATCCTTGAGATGGGAGTTGACGCTTTTAAACTGACGTCTTTTTTTGCTTCTAGCAGTACCCGGAAAGAAAAACTGGGCCAGCGTCATGCCTCCCTGGCTGATCTGGCCAAGCTGAAGTAACCCAACCAAACCCAAGGAGTAAACACCATGACCGAGAAGACTGTTGCCACTGTTGAATTCAAGCCGGGGGACCATGTCCGTTTCAAGATCAAACCGGCGTCCGAAGACTGGGCTTATGGCGTCGTCGTTGACGGGACAATCATCCGGGGGCGGCTGAACAAGGTTCGCCAGACCAGTCCGGTCCTGGACCGCCGCCCCGAAGACCCGGAAGTGTTCCGGCAGCCGTTCGTCAAGCAGACCGTACACCTCAAATAACCAATTCCAATTGCGGCGGGCTGTGATGGCCCGCCGTTTCTTTTTCAGGAGAGCCATCATGGGTGATGGTATGCACAGCCCCTTAGGGGCTAGCTCTGCGAAGCGCTGGATGGCCTGCCCATCCTCTGCAACACTGATCCGCCAGCAAAAAATTATCGGCAAAGATAGCGAATGGGCCATGGAAGGAACGGTGGCCCATGAGGTCGCTGCCATGTGCCTTGAGGGTGATCAGGACGCCTGGGAAATTGTCGGGCAGAGGATAAAAGATCACGATGTAACCTGCGAGATGGCCGAAGCAGTTCAGGTCTATCTTGATTACTGCCGCTCGATCATGGCCGATAAAGGGGTGAAGGTATTCATCGAATACGGGGTGAAGCTCGAACGTCTCCATGAGAGCCTGTGGGGCACCGCCGATTTCGTGGCGATCAGCCGGGATGTGCTTTATATCGCTGACTACAAGCACGGCGCAGGCGTCAAGGTGGAAACCGCCGAAAACGAGCAGATGATGTATTACGCCTATGCTGTCCTCATGTCTCTGCCAGAGGGCGACAGGCCGGAAACGGTGAGCATGGCCATTGTCCAGCCGCGTTACTTTGGCTTTAATGGGGTTGAGGACTACTGCATTTCCTCCGCTGAACTGGAGGTATGGGGGTCCGAGGTTCTTCTCCCGGCCATGGAAGTGGCGTCTGCTGATAACCCTGAAAGCTTCTGCCCCGGCAGTCATTGCCAGTTCTGCCCGGCCAAGCTGCAGTGCCCGGCTCTGACGGGAATGTTCAGGGCTGCACTGGCCAGTCAACTGGACGGCGTTCCAAAGATGACCGACGCGCAGCTTGGCCTTGAGTGGGCGCAGATTGAGGCCGTCAAGTTTTATATCACTGCGGTGCAGCGGGAGGTGGAGGCCCGGCTCCTGAAGGGTAAGCCTGTCCCTGGCCTGAAGCTGGTGGCGAAGCGGGCGGATCGTGTCTGGAAGGACGGAGCTGCCTCCCAACTGCGGGCGGTCCTGGGGGATGCAGCGTTTAACGAACCAAAACTGAAGAGCCCGTCCGAAGTGTCTAAGATCAGCAAGGGTGCGCGGGGCTTCGTGGCTGAGTGGGCGTTCACCCCGCAGACCGGGTATACAGTGGCCCCGCTGTCTGACAACCGGGAGGGTGTTACCCCACCAAGTGGGCAAGACATTTTTGGGTCCATAGTGTCAGGCCTGGAGGCCTAGGGCCAAGGAGGACAATATGTTCCTGGACACACTGACCAACACAAAGAACCACCCCGTCGCCGCCGCTGCCGCAGCCCTGTGGGAGGCACTGGCTGCGGAGGGGGTGATGGAGTTTGAGGTAACAATCCCGGCGTACCAACACAGCCACCTTTATGAACGGATAGGGGGAGAACTGAAGCTGACCCGCGACGGTAAACCCCTTGGTCGGTGGTTCGTTCTGGGCGGGGTGTTGTTCAAGGCTGACACAACCAAGCTGTAATTACCCGTTGACTTACTACGGCAATCCGGGGTAAGTTATTCCCATCGGTTCACTCGGCAATCTCGCCGGGTATGTGAAAGGATAAATCCTATGTCTGACAAGAATGCTGGTTTCTACCAGACCCAAGCCCCAATCACCATGGTGTTCCCCCAACTGATTGAACCTAAGCCGTTCATGAAGAACGGGAAACCCATCGGGGAGGCGAAATACGGCCTCCAGGCCCTTATCCCGGCTGACAGCCCTGACCTTGCCGGTATCAAGCAGGCCATCGTCGAAGCGATCCGCCGGAAGTGGCCCCGTGCCGCTATTGTCCGCAAGGACGCGAACAACCCGATGGGATTCCTGTTCCCTCTGACCAGCGGGGACGAGATGGCAGATAAGCGTCTGGCAAAGCGCCGGATGGTTGATCCGTCCGCACAGGATGACAGCCAGTATATGCGCGGAACGTTTGTCCTGAAGGCCCGCAGCAAGTTCCAGCCGACGCTGTCCATCGTCCGCAATGGGGCGGTTGTTGACCTTGATCCGGAAGGCGTCAAGGCCATGGCCAGCCAGTTCTATCCGGGCTCTCAGGCCCTGTGCGTCTTCAAGTTTGAGCCCTATGAAGGCTCTGATGACAACGGCGTAACGGCATATCTCCAGCATGTCCTGACGCTGAACAAGGGAACCCGGATTGGTGGGGCTCCCTCTGGCCAGCAGTCCTTCGGGTCCGTGGTTGGGCACTATGTGCAGGCTGATCCTTTGGCGGGCGGCTCCCCATTCGGGGATGATGTCCAGTTCTGATACGCCCATACAATAAGCAGTGGGTATCAGTGGCTTTGGGCGTTGTGCCATGAACAACGTCCTTTTTTATGGGGGTTATCATGGCAAAGACATTCGTCGTCTTCGATTTTGAAACCGTCTCAGCGTGTGATTTGAAGGTTTCAGGGGCCAGCGCCTACGCCGAACACCCGAGCACAGACGTTCTCTGCCTGTGCTTCAAAGTCGGTGGGCAACAGCCTGAGAAGTGGGTTCCCCACCATGACAGCAATGATCGTCTTATCTCTCTGATCCGGGCTGGCGCGGTGTTCGTGGCCCACAATGCCGCCTTCGAGAAGTCCATCTGGAAATATATCATGGTGCCCCGGTATGGGTTCCCGCCCATTCCTTTGGAACAATGGCACGATACCATGGCAGTCTGCGCCATGCGGGCGGTCCCCCAGAAGCTGGACGCTGTGGTGCGCACCCTGAACCTGCCGGGTGAGAAGGACATGGCCGGGAGCCGGTTCACCATCTCTCTGTCTACCGCCTACCGCAAGAAGGGGGAATACGACAGGTCGAAGGAGGCGCTTGACCGGGTAGTGGCATACTGCCACAAGGACGTGGAAGAACAGACGCTTCTACATTACCGTATGGGTTGGCTTCCCCCTGGTGAACGCAAAGTCTGGCTCATGGACCAGCTGACGAATGAGCGGGGGATAGGCCTGGATATCCCGTATATCAGGGCCTGCCAGAAGATCATCACTGACACGATGACCCCCCTGGCTGCAGAGTTCACCAGCCTGACCGGGCTGTCCGTAGGCCAGAACGCCAAGATCATTTCATGGGCCAATGGCCGGGGGATGGCCCTGGAGAACCTGCGCAAGGAGACTATTGACGACCTTCTCGGGTCAGAGGACGAAGAGCCGGACCTGTCTGACAACACAGAGGTCCGTATGCCTTGGGAGGTCCGGCGGGCTCTGACCATCCGCCGGATGATTGGCTCGTCGTCAGTGAAGAAGCTTCAGGCCATGGACCGGGTGACGAACAGTGATGGCCGGGCACGGTATGCCCTGAACTACCACGGGACTGCCCCTGGCCGGTGGGCCGGGAGGCTCTTCCAGCCCCAGAACTTCCCCCGCCCCATCCTTCACTATGACGACCCTAAGTTCTCAGACCAGGAGAAGGCTGATCTTGTGGTCAGCGTCCTGCGGACTGGTGACGCTGAGTTTGTGAGGGGCGTCTTCGGGGACAGCTTTTCTGCCGTTATCACTGGCCTGCGCCACGCCATCCAGGCGGGGAAGGGCAAGATGCTGGTGGCAGGTGACTACGCTGGGATCCAAGCCCGTGTGGTCCTCGCGCTCGCAGGCCAGCATGACAAGGCTGCCATTATGGCGGCGGGGAAGGACATCTATTGCGACATGGCTTCCCAGATTTACAAGAGGCCTATCGACAAGAAGCGCGACCCTGAAGAACGCCACATCGGCAAGAACGCCGTTCTTGGCCTTGGCTTCGGCATGGGGGCGAAGAAGTTCTTTGATAATTACTGCGAGGGGAAGGGGCTGGAGTTCAGCTTTATTGAGCATGTCATTAAGGTCTATCGGAACGAATGGGCACCGATGGTCCCCCGCCTGTGGCGTGGGTTGACCACAGCGGCGACAAAGGCCGTGTGGAACCCAGGGACGGCGTATTCCCACGGCCCTATCACCTACAAGGTCATCGACAAATGGCTTACGGCCAGGTTGCCCAGTGGTCGGCTTATATGGTATTTTGACCCAATAAAGAGCCGGGAGGCCATGCCATGGGACGAGTTCGACATCCGGGCGTCCTTTACCTTCAAGGCCTGGAAGAATGGCAGGATGAAGGAAGTTAAGGCCTTTGGTGGCCTGCTGACCGAGAACGTGGTCATGGGGATTGAGAGGGACATCATGGTCGATGGCTGGACCAAGCTGGAGGCAGCAGGGTTCCCGGTTATCATGAATGTCCATGACGAACTGGTCTGTGAACCAGATGCTGCCATGGCCGACCACAAGGTCATGGAGCAGATCATGAGCGATGGCCCCGCATGGGCCAAGGAAATGCAGATACCAATTGCGGTGGAGGGATGGACCTCCCCATGGTATCGTAAATAAGGAGAGCGAGAAATGACTGGATCTCAAGAGGCCATTAACAAGCTTGTCAATGAACTTTCCCTGTTCATGAGTGGGAACTGGGCTTTCCTGCGCGGTTATGAAAAGGGAAGGGGTAAGGATTTCATTAGCATGGTGCAATGTTGGTATGAAGAGACATGGCAGCCTGATCATGTCCGGCTGTGGTCTGTTTATGATGATGTGTGTTAGGGAAGGAGACCAGCAGATGACAGTTTCATTCTATACAAAGCAGTTGGATGGCATAAGCGTTCTTCTTCCGTCTATCCTGATTGGTATAGACCCTTCTGGAGGGGTAGGTGTTGAGGTCGCCCTGTTCTGCTGGGTGGCCGGTGCCCGGTTTTATAGGGAGAAGGGGGAATGACCCGCATCATTGCCTTTGATCTGGGCCAGCACCTCGCCATAGCTGCGGCGGGGTGTGCCACAGTCTGCTATGACCTGAACCCGAAATCCTCCCGCCCCCACCGTCTGGCGGAAGCACTTTCTCGCATAACAGACTTTCTCGACGCCCTTCAGTACCATGGCACAGACGGGGGGCCATGGGTCGCTGTCTATGAGAGGCCGTTTGCCAGGGGTCAGGCAGCCACCCGCGCACTCTGGGGATACGCTGCCATCATTGAAGCCGCCTGCGCCCACCATGGGGTGGCGGTGCTGGACACAACCCCCGGCCAGATAAAGCAGTGGGCAACCGGCAGGGGAGACGCCAGCAAAGAATTGATGATTGCGAGAAGCTCCGAATTGGGTTACTTTGGCCTCAATGAACACGAAGCCGACGCTGTGCTGCTTATGCACATGGCCGAAGACCAGATCATGTTTGACCGAAAGGGAACGCCAGTATGGAAAAGCTCTCTCAAGCAGAAATCACCCGCCGCCTCAAAGCGTACAAAGACGAAGGAAACAACGCCTCCAGGGCAGCCAAAATCTGCGGCATGAAGGCCAGTGCCTTCCGCGAGTTTATCCGGAGCTACAGCACTCCTGACGTGGTCGATACTGCGGAGGCCCTGCTTCAGAGGAAATGTGATCTGCTGGAGGCCCGGCTCAAGGCAGCAGAAGCTGACCGGCTGACCTGCGAGGCTGTGCGCCGGGAGATTTATGGTATTTCCGAGAACCCCCCGAAGCCACCGGAATGGCTGGGCTCCCCAGAGCCGACGGGATCCACATCTGGGGTTCCTGTTGTTGTCTGGTCAGACTTCCATTATGGGGAGGTCGTGAACCCTGACGAGGTTGGCGGGGTTAACACGTTTGACATCGACATCGCCAAGGCCAGGATCAAGAAACTGGCCAGCACAACTATCGACCTTGCTTTCAACCACATGGTGAACCCTGATTACCCTGGCCTTGTTGTCTGCCTTGGTGGGGACATGATCAGCGGAAACATTCATGAGGAACTGCGGGAGACCAACCAGGGCTTCCTGCAGCAGATCATCCTGAGTTTGCAGGATGAACTTTGCTCTGCGCTGGGGGCTCTGGCGTCTGCCTTCGGGCGGCTGTTCATCCCGTGTGTGGTCGGGAACCATGGCCGAACCACAATGAAGCCGCGCATGAAGGGCCGGGTCTTCGAAAGCTATGAATGGAACCTGTATTGCCAGATTGCCCGCCACTTTAAGAACGATCCCCGTGTTACCGTCTTCATCCCTAATGAAACGGACGCTCACTTCAGGGTCTGCGGCCACCGCTTCTTGTTGACCCATGGCGACGCACTGGGCGTCAAGGGCGGGGATGGGATTATTGGTGCTCTTGGCCCCATTATGCGGGGGAGGGTCAAGGTATCCAACAGCGAAGCCCAGATTGGCCGGGACTTTGACACGCTGATCATGGGCCATTGGCACCAGTATATCGCCCTGCCCGGCTTGATCGTCAATGGCACCCTGAAAGGGTATGATGAATTCACCCGGCTTGCACTGAGGGCTCCTTACAGCCCCCCGACGCAGGCCATGTTCTTTGTCCACCCGGCCCATGGCATTACTGCCAACTGGCCTATCTATCTTGACCGCCGGTACAACCGACCGGCTGAGACGTCCAACTGGATTGAATGGAGGAGATGATGCTCACTATTAGCTCTGCTGGGTGTGTGGTCGCTGCCGCAGTCATAATGTCGATTACCGCCCTGGTAACAATGACCCTGGAGGATGAATAGATGGTTGACACAACTGGAACAAAAACCCAGTGGCACCTGCTCCCGATGCAAGCCATCGCGGAAGTCGTCGCTGTCCTGACCTTCGGTGCGAAGAAGCACGGCCCCCGGCAATGGGAAAAGGGGATGTCGTGGGATCTCTGCTACGACGCCTGCCTTCGCCATCTTTTGGCATGGTGGGGCGGAGAAGACAAAGACCCAGAAAGCGGGTGCAGTCATCTGGCGCACGCAGTATGCAATCTTCTGTTCCTGATTGCCTACGGCCAGCGGGGGATTGGCCAGGATACCCGCCCGAACAGCAAGCCTGCTGCGTCTCCCCCGCCGAAATCTCCCACGCCCCATAAAGGGATGATCCCGGTGAACAACGATTATATCGGCAGGCTTTATGATCCCTGCTAAATGAAAAAAAGCCCCGGTTCGCCGGGGCTTTTTTTGTTTGAGAGATATCATGCGGTGAACTGACCGTATCCCCAGCTATCCCCAACACCCGAGTTCTCGATCCATGCGCTGTTTCCATACCCCCGCTTCACAAGATCAGCCGGGGATACTGGGGTTGTCATGCGCAGGTCATAGATGGCGGCAATCGTGTTCTGGTCTTCCCACACCGCCAGGACAGCATGGTCGTACTCCTGGCCATGCGGGCAGACCTCCGTGGCGACCAGCAGGATCGTGGCGTCTGGCGTGATCCGTTTGGCCCTGATCTGCATTTCCCTTGACCAGCCAGCACAGCATCCGCGATAGACCCCATCTGACCCAAGCTCTGCCTCTGGCATGAACCTAGCTTGCTGGAGCGTCTGATCCAGTGGCCGGTTAACATATTCAAAGTGCATCTGCAGGTCATTATATTCTGCCTCAAGGGCCTGCATGTCGATCATGGGCACCCCCTGCGCACCGGGCTGGCTGTGTCTGCATGGCAGGCCGGGCTGTCCGGATGGTCCACACACTGGCGTTCGGCCAGGAGGGGAGCACTCCTGCATCCTGTGATCACCATCTTGCCCGGCTCCGGCTGAGAGCAGCTTGCCAAGGCCATGGCCAGCACAATCAAGATACCTGTCTTCATCTTCAGACCCTCCGCGCCATGTCGCGCCATGCGTCCCGGTCCTTCCTGAGTTCGGTGATTATGGTTATCATATCCATAATATCCTCAAGAGCGGGCAGACTGCTCTGGCGTTCCGTTATTTCCAAAATCGTTTTATCCGCCTGTTCGTCTGTCATAACCAGACCTCCCCAGCCCACAGCCCAAGCACCGCCACCGAGGCAGCCCGGTCACTGATGACCCACGGCGCAGGCGGCGTCAGACCGGGCGGCAGATCAGCGGCAGTGGCTGACCTCAGGGCAATGTAGACCCGTTCCGGATCACCAGCCCCCGCCACCGGCACCACAGTACCGTCGGGCAATGAGATGGAGCTTGCGGCCAGCCCCGGCAGTGGCCCAATCATCGACAGCAGATAAGGGGCGATGCCCGCAGACTTGATAGCAGCCTGCAGACTATCCAGCGGTGTTCCCAGCGGCGCATCCAGCCGCAGATCAGAAACAATGGTCATCGTGTCATCCTTTGCAGTACGGAAACCGGCAGGCGGCGGCTATAGACAGCGACTGATGCGATTGTCATGTTGCCAGCACTCGCAGATCGATCCGCCCCCAAGTACAGCGTGGTCAGTGCCAGAGGGGTAACAGCCGCCTGTGTCCCAACTGAGGCAGCAGCCCCGTCAGCGCTCACGCCTCCCCATCCGGCGGAGCAGTCCCATGACATGGCGACCTTATGCAGGGCAGTGTCTGTGATGGCCGGAAGACCAGCTTTCGCAGCAGAGGGAAGATAGGGGCCATCCTCTCCCCCCGTCACCGCCGTTCTGTACCAATTCAGGGCGTAGATACTTGATGTTGCCCCTGTGAGGGCCAAGCCGCAGCGGTTGGATGCCTCTGTGGCTGCGGTGTTGGCCCGCAGCCCGATGGAAACCGCCCCCGTGGCCAATGACAGTCCGGAGACGCTCACCGATGCGACATCAGCGGCGCGTGTCTGCGTACTGCCAGCCGTCGGAATGATGCTGGTCGCATCAGCCCCGGCTTCCAGCTGCGCCCCCCAGAAGGCAATCCCTCGCATGTCGCCGCCATAGGTGCCGCCAGCGTCCAGACGCCAAACGAACGAGCTGGCACCTGACGTCACTCCCGAGACTGGATAGATCAGCCGCCGCCAGCCATTGGCATGGGGGACCGAGTAGCACCCGGCGGGGCAGTTCACAAAACTGTCCGACGCAAAGTCATAATATCCGCCCACTGCGACATAAGCGGTCGTGACCTGGGTCAGCCCAAGATAGACACGCGCGCCAACGCCGGTCTTTTTGGCGAAAACTGAGAACGTGCAGACAGACGGGAGGCCAGAAACAGAATAGTTGGACTGCATAAATCCTGTCTGGCTGGACGGGAACACCCATGCTGATCCTGCAACGCCATCAGGCCCGGTCGTCGCCCCCGGCGTCCCAACATTGTTAAAGACCCCGACCGGCGGGCTGGACGAAGAGGTAATCAGATTGGTAGCCTGCCGCTCGATCAGCAGGCCCTTGCAGGTCAGGGTCTGAGGATCCCGGTTCTGCCGGGGGACGCCCGCCGCTGCTGCCTGGATCAGACCAGTGCTGCCGATAAATGTGGCGGTGCTGCCCCGGACAAAGGACAGAGACGGCAGCGTTGCGCCGGTGAAATCCAGCGTCAGAGCGGGCTGCACGGTTGCCTGTGTTCCCATCAACAGGGGTCGCCCAATGGCCCCCGGTTGCATCACGCACCTTCCGTGATATAGAGGTTCCCGGTTGACCCGGACACAGGAAGACCGGCAACCTTGTAAGACTTGCCAATAGGGACAGCGAAGTATTCCGGCGCTGACGCAACCAGATAAATGCCATTGGACGCTGACGCCGTCGGCGCGGTGCCGAAAGTGACCCATGTGTCCACCGACGCCAGCAGGCGGACAATGGACGTTCCGGCCCCGAATGCTGAAGACGCCACACTTGAGGCACCAAGGGCCACGGTCTGTGCTGTGCCCTGAGTGATGGCCTGAAACGCAGCGTTTCCCGTATCACGTGACATGGTGGACATATACTAACTCCCTTGTAAGGTAGAGGGGGAAGAGCCCCCAATGAAGGGGGCTCCCCAGATAAGGATCACCCCCCTTCTAGCTGGTCGGTCCCACAGTCGGGGACGCCGGTTTGGGGTCAGACAGGGCCGGGGCAATGGCGGTGGCGATGGCCCCAGCGGCGACGGGCAGCAGCGGGGCAGCAACCTGCGCCACCGCGTCAGCGTTGGTCTTCACCTTATCAGGGGTGGCAAAGACCGAGATCGTCTGTGCAAGAATGGGCAGCAGGGCCACGAACGCTTGGGACCACGTCGCTTGTCCGCTTAAAGCGGCGGCACTTACGGTCGCGGTGGCCCCGGCAAAAGTCGTCAAGGCTGCCTGCGTCGAACTCTCAGACAGCCGGTTAACAAGCCAATTACTCATGGTTGACCTCCTTATGTTTCTTCCACAGACGTCTGGCTCTCCAACGGCGCACAGGACGGCTGTCATAGATGCAGATCATATACCAAACGATGGCCAGTATGGTAGCAAAAATAGGGAGAGCCCCGATAACTGCCCCGGCAATCATGCTAATAGACGTCAGTTCCCCAATGGGGGCAAGAGGGTGAGTGTGGATCTGAGGTTCCAGCATCTCTTCCCCCTATCACTTATAGGGGAGCGTCATGGTCAGGGAGGTGATCTGCACCGGACCCCCTGACACGATGGTGAGCGAGGCCAGATTAAGGTCAGCACTTGAGGTGCCACACAGCCCCTGAACCACGCAGGTTCCCCCTGACGTCGTGACGCGGAAATAGGCTGCGGTTCCCCCGGTGCTAGCGTTCGTCGTCGTGATGGCATTGGCCGTGGCAATGACCGACTGGCTGCCGCTGTCGGCAGGGGTTCCGAATGGGGTTGACGACATCGGCAAAGAGACCAGCAGGGTGCCCGTGTCCGATGCTTCACACGTTGCCGGGACTGTTCCTGACCAGATTTTCAGCAAAGCCCCCGACCCCATGGCCGTGATGACTGCTGACAGGGCAGACACTGCAGACGCAGAAGAGAAGATAGGTTGAGTAGTCATATATTGTACTCCTCTATGGTGTGTTCAGTGTATGCCACGACTTCCCGAACTTCAAGGGCTGTATGACCAGTATGATGTGAACTGAGGGTTTCCAGAGGCCGCGCCGGGGAACCCAGTCCCCGCCGTCTTCCCATTGTGCAGGACCAGACCACCATAGGAGACGATAGCGCTTCCTGGGCCACTGCCCCCAAGCTGGGGCCGGGGGAACACCGGGTTCCCATACGCCGGGTCAATCTGGGCAGCATCCCCTGACAGCCCAATATTCCTGAACGCCAGTGCGGCGGTGCCTGGGATGTTCTGCTCCCCCACCCCCGCCAGTGAAGCAGCCTTGAAGACCATTGACCCAGTGGCGGTAACGGTGGGGGACGACCCGGCCAGCGCGACCATTAACAGGCCATTCTGTGCCCCTGTGGCCGACACGTTGACCCCGGACGCCGCAGTTGTCAGTTCCCGCCCATTGAGACGGGACATGAAATATGGGGTGGCCCCGCCGAAATAGAGGTGAGCAAGAGAGGTCCACGGTGACGACTGGGCCGATACGTCTGTCCCTGCAGAACAGTTGAACTCCAGCAGGACCAGATAGCTGCTGCTCTCCGCCGTGGAGTAGGTGCTGGACGCTGTGCCACTGGCCGGGGGGGCAATGAACAGCGGGAAGCTTCCCGGATCGAATGGTGCTGTATTGCTGTAAAGCCCGGTGGCAATCAGAACCATCGCCCCGGTATCAACAGTCCTGTCGAAATTGACGGTAAATCCTGACGCTGTTGAATTACCAGATGACACGCCCCACCAGACTTCGACCCCACAGTTGACCCCGTTTTGTGTGAACGAGTTCTGGCTGTACCGGGCAAGGGTGCAGCCCGCATACCCTGAAGTCAAACTGGTGATAGCCGGTGTGCCGTTGGCCACTGGGCACTTGTAATAGATGACAATGAGGTGCAGCTTGCCAGACTGATAATCAGACGTGAACGACTTAGTCGTTACGCTGGAATAGCTCGTGGAGGTATTGAGGGCAACTGAGAAGCTCATGCGCTATCTCCATAGATCACGATGCTGATCCCAGACAGCACAGGGTCCGCAGGGGACGGCGCTACCAGCCTGATCACTGCACCGGCTGCGATCGTCACTGTGCTTAGAGTGGAAACTATGCCTGTAGTGGATCCAGTGGAGAAAGTGATTGACGCAAAGCACCCATGCGGGGCACCAGAGGCCATGAACGCGGGCAGGTCATTGACAAGGTAGAATACCCGCGTGGCGGTGGGGCCGACCGTGGCAGACGCGACAGTGGCCTTAGAGGTGCTGGGCATGGACAGAGCCGACGGAGAAGGCGCACAGGTAAACTGCTGGCCTGCTGAGAAAGGCCCAGGGGCTGACATGCCAAGCCCATGGTACATTACCTGCGGCTTCTGGACAATTCCGGCTGACACAAGCTGGTGGCCCAGCATCCCAAGGGGGATAAGCTGGGCTTCTCCACGCCCCTGCCCGTCCGCACGGCCAAGAATATACCCCGGCGGGATCAGGGTCTGCCTGATCCCGGTAATGGAGATATTCGGGATAGAGAAGTTAGCGGACATCCTTCAGAGCCTTCATTCCTTCCCGCAACGCCTGCGTCTGCGCCCGTGCGACCAGGATCATGTTTCTGGTGAGAGTGTCAGTTGTCTGGCGCTTCTCGTCAACAGTCAGGTCGGTCCGGTTGTTCACAGCATAGATCATATCGTTCATGTTTGACAGGGCCTTCTGTGCATGGCGCGCTGGCCCAAGGTTTAACATATTAGAGGCGGCTTCCGCAAACTCTTCCGGGGTTGTCTCCCCACGGCGCAGAAGCTTCTTTTCCCTCACATAGTCTGCTGCCAGTTTCTGCGCCTCATCCATGGTGGAATGGAATTGCTGGATACTGGCAGCATTTGCCCCAGGGTTCCTGACCAAAAAAGACCTCAGGAATGGGGTATCGGTCAACTGGAACGGTGCATTGTGGTCCTTGGTAACAGCGTCAACCGCCTGCAGCGCGGCCATGCCAACAGGACCAGTCCAGGACTTGACATAGTTGTCAATGACGATTGGGCTGACCTTGGCGTCAAGATGGTCTGCGATAGGCTCAATGATCTGGGACAGTTTGCGCCCCACCATGCTAGTTGCCTCAGTGTATTGCATTGGGCCACTGGCCTTGAGAAGACTTTCCGGGACCAGTGGCTTGCCGGTATAGAAGTTCTTGTTCGTCCATCCTTCCAGAACCGGCTTCGCCACGTCCGGAATCAGCGGGGGTACCCAGTGCTTGGTCATGTGCTCAACTATGCCTTCGAACGCATCCGGGTCGCTGGTCCGCATGTAGTCAATGAACCTCTCCGGAAGCGCCTTGATGACCCCCAGCATCGGGAGGTGGGGAACAGCAATACGAATTCGCTGGCCCATGACCGGCGGGGTGATAAAGTAATTGTCCCGTTCCCACTGCGGTATTTCGGTGTATTTCTCCCCTTCATCATTGGCACAGTGAGCATCCCAAAATGCGTTCATGGCCCTCAGCGCAATAGCAGGGATGATAATATAGGCCGCGACGTTCCGGGCCACTTGTGCAGGATGATCTTTGACCCCGGAGATAACCTGATCAAGGCCAAGAAGGTCAGCCCGCATGAAGGCTGTGATCCTTCCCCATGAACTCATGAAGGCACTGGTGCCGCGCTCTGAATAGTCAAGGGTCGAAGTCCGCGCTGCCATTGCCGCCCGTTCTGGGGGAACCCCCTTACCCCTGTAGCTCATATAGACCCCAAGCCGGTCAGCAGTCACGATCCGACTACTGAAGATCTCCGCTGCTTCGAGAGGATGGTTCACGACGTTCCAGACCTTCGAATATGCACCCGAGCTTTCCAGGCTGTCATAAAGGCGGCGCAGTTGCCCATCCGGGGAGAGGTCGGTCATTGTGCCTGACCCGCCGCCGTTCCGGAGGAACTCATCATAGATTTCAGAGACATCACGCCCCTTCATCATTTCCTTCATCCCACGGACGGCAGAGAAGAAGGGGACAATATTATGCGGGGCCATGATGCTGGGGATTAGAGTGTCTCGCATCCACCGGCGGGCCTCGAAACTGGGGTCAAGCACCAGAGCCCCCTGTAACATCCGGGTTGTGAAGCTCATAGCGTCCATGACGATATTGCTCTCGATAGGGTGTTCTGCCCCACGAACCGCCGTCGCCAGATCAGGGTCAGTTGCGCGCCAAAGCTCCGGAACCCCGTTTCGGATATAGACAAACTGGTCCGCTTTGACTTGGCCCTTGCGCACCGCGCGGGCCGCAAGGAACGGCGCGTTCTGTTGGGGGTCAACTGGCTTTCCATCGACAAGGGGAATGCCATCTTTGCTGCCGGGCTCATAAAGGAATATGGTCTGGGTGTGCTCAAGCTGGGTAAGCCCGATATCCTTCCCGAACCGTTCGGCCAGTCCGACGATCTGGCCCGTGGCCCTGTTGCGGTCGGCCATTTTGACGATCTGGTGGATATTATCAATGGACGCCAGAATAGGATCCACAATGTCAGCATCCGACCCTTCGAAGCGTTTTACCGGGTTGCGGACATTGAACCCACGGCCAGCTTTTCCCAGCGGTGAAACGTCCCCCGTGAGCCGCCGCATGGTAATGTACGTCGGGTTCATCTTTGACATGGCTTCGATCTGGGCGTCATTGAAGACCCCGCTGTTCCTCCCGTACTGAAGCACCCCGTCCATGACACGGTTCCAGATGGCTTCCGCCTCCCCATATTTGTCCTTCCCCATCTCGACCAGATGCTTCGACAGGGCTGGGTCAAACCCGGTCTCAAACCCCTGCTCGGTTTTGGCGAGAGTGCGTTTCGCAAGAAGGTAATTCCGGAAGCCGTTGGCGTCTCCACCGTTCTTTTCGGCGGACTTGACCGCCTTCTGAAGGCTGTCGTCGCTCACCCGTTCCCGCGTGATGGGGTCATATATGCCACGATTGACAAAGTCCCCAGCAGTGTCCCCGCTGGTATAAGTCATGCGAAATGCGTCTTCCAGTCCCGGCTGTGTCCGGCGGTCCAGTACATGCGCTTCCTCAAGGTACTTATCCAGCCGCTTGAATGGGCCAAGCTCTGAGATGAACTTGTCATAGAACTTTGACAGAGACAGGCCGTCCCCCTTCTGGACCGGGGCAGCCTTGATCTTCTGGTTGAATATGTCGTTGATGTCCTGCTCTGACAGATGGGGGAGGTCTCCCCTTGGTTCACCAATGCCCTTCCCACCTGCCTGTGGTGGAATGGCCGGAGGTTCTGCACCGCCGCCCCCAGCGTTCGCTGCTTCCTCCGAGATGGCCGGAAGCCCCCTTGCTGTCCTAGCACTGTCAACGATATCCTTCGAGAGCGAAGCCCACCCAGCATCTTGTGTTTCATCCGGGACAAACTTCTCGCCCGTGACCTTGCCGGTCCTGACAGGCAACTGCTGGCTCACAACGTCGAGATATGGCTTGAGGAGCTTTCCGAATTTCTCAGCGAACAGGGGCATTTCTGCCCGCAGGTCGGGGTGGGAAAGCCAGACTGCCACGCTGTCAGCAAACAGTTCATGCGGCTTGCTGCGGTACTCTTCCCCCATGGCATACAGCTTAGGGAACGCCATCCGGTTAACCCGAGACATTTCCGCCTGAAGTTCTGGGCTCTTCTTTACAACAAGGGACGCAGCGCCACCAGAGACCCTGTGGTCAATTGCATGGCCAAGCTCATGGTAAGCGACTTCGTTCCTGCTCACCCCATACCGGTAGGCATAGTCCATCTCTGCGCTGTCGGGCAGGGCGATTGATGATGTCTTATCACCCCTTGCCGCGTAGTACCCTGGCCCGTTCTTGCTCTTATCAAGGCCGCCTGTGTTGACAATATAATGGACGTTGAGCATCTCGCCCAGCTTCCTGATCTGGTCCCCCATCCACCCGACGACTTCTTTCCCAGGGTCAACCGGGAGCGCCCCACCTGCTGTCCTGATCTCACGGTTGGGGTTGACATAGAAGAACTTCCCGGCGGTCTCGCTATAATGGAACCCTGCGTTTTCCAGAGCGGCGGCGGTTGACGGAGGAAGATCAGCCGGGTCCATCTTTCCATTGGCCCATTCTGACACACGATACGGGCCTTCAAGATACCCAACCATCGTCTTGACCGGGTCGCTGCCGAACTGCCGGAACATGTGCTCGACGGCCAGATCAGATGCGGCCTTCCTGTCTTCCGGGGTCTTAATGTCCGCCGGGTCCATCCCAATATGGCGGAGCGTCCCAGCCGGAACATTATCCCCTGTAACGGTCCGGATAAGCGGGGCAATATCCCCCGCAGTCTTGAACAGCGGCTGCTGATCCTTGGGGTCCGGGTTGATCTCCATCCGCCCCGAATAGTCTGGCGGGGACGCTGGTTCAGGTTGCCGGTTCAGCATCTGGGTGCGGATGGATGGGATAACTGGGTCTCCGTTTGCGTCCTGCTGAAAGACTTCAGACCGCGTCATGCGGTCCTTGCTGCCAATGATATCCCCAGGTTTTGCCCCAGTCTGGGCAAAAGCACCTTCGAGATTGGTCTTGACCCGGTTGGTTGCTTCTGTCGGCTTGAACACCCCATGGACCATGGCTCCAGCCCCGGCTGCCCCAACACCCAGGATGGCCCCTACAATGAACTCGTCAGCGTCGGGGAGCTTCCCATTCATAGCGGCACTTGCAGTGCTGAACGCCGAAGCATTCGCCACCACGTCGGACAGCCCAGCGATGACACGGGGGGCACCAATGGACCCAACGGCTGCCCCGACTGCCTTTCCGGCCACGCCCCCAACTGCCCCAGCCGCACCGGCCTTCATGGTCTCCAGGAACCCCGACCCCACGTTATTAATGAACTCGGAAGCCGTCGTCTCCTTGTTGGTGCGGTAGGCTGTGATCAGCCCCTGACGGATGGCCTCCGGGACTGCCGTGGATCCAACACCAGCCCCGACAGTCACACCTACTGCGGCCATTGGCCCACCCTCAGCCGTAAGGGCCGCGCCAGCAGCCGCGCCAGCAACCGCACCGCCAATGGAGGCTGGAAGGTCGCCTACCATCTGGCCAGCGCCAATCATTGCTTTTTCAGCAATTTGCAACCCGCGTGCATTGGCTGCCGCCGGGCTACCTGGGGTCAGGTCACTGACCTGTGACTGGTACTGATCCGGGGCCTTCCCCCGCACCATAAGCCCCACCACAGAGTTCTGGAACCCGGCATTAAGAGCGGCCAGTGTGTCGAATGACCCCCGCTTATCCTTGTCTGCCCAGTGTATCATCTCCGCATGGCGGGCCATGTTGGCGATGTCCTGACTGTGATCAGGGGTCTGTGCCCCCCAATAACTATTAATTTCGTCATCGTTGAACCCAGCCTGACGCAGCTTGTCACTGGTCTGGGCCTTGTAACCAAGGATTTCGTCATTGGAGAACCCAGCTTCCCCCAACCGGTTCAGGGCCATCTGCCCCTCAGCAAGGGGAGGCGTGTCAATCATTCCTGGTTGCGGCATTTATTTTACTCCGGTTCTTACCAAATATTCCGCTGCGCTTTCCCCCGGCAGTCGGGATACCGGCTGCTGGTGGGGAACCGGGGCCATGAGGCTAGGCCCTCTGGTCTGATCCTTGATGAACGTGTTCATTGACTGCTTTGCCCCAATGACATAACGCGGAAGGATATTGCCAATATAATCCTTGCTTGTGGGGTCAAGCAAGGCTTTTGCTGGGGTTCCCGCAGCCCGCCCCTGGTCGAACAGTTCCCGCGCGTCAAGCTGGAACTGGGCATACCGCTGATCCTGCTCGGGAAACCGGCCAGTGGTCGGGCTGCTGTGGGTGATCGACGGCTTCATACCCGCAAGGAATTCCCCGAACTGCTTCTCCTCAAGCCTGATACCAGGGTCATTCTTTGAAGAGTTCACGACAGCCGCGAGACGGGTATATGTCTTATCAGTGATAAGACCCTGCGCCCTGGCCTTGGCGATATCCGGAAGGTTCAGAGCCCCAGGGCTATGGGCGTCCAGCCCCGCCCGCTGCTGGAATTCCTCCAGCGTATGCGGGTCATCGGTAGGCTTGGACACACGGGTCGTCGCGGTAATGACAGTCTTCAGGTCTCTGAATGCCCTATCGGTAATCTGGCCGTCCATATGCGCCTTGGCCAACTCCTGCACAGACAAGGCGTTAGGGTCCGTGGCCGACAGGAGCGCCCGGTTCTGGTAGCTATCCAGAATGGCCTGATTGTCAGTCGGCCTTGCTGCTTCCTTTACTTCTGAGGCTTTGGCATTGACCGCCCCAAGAAGAAGATTGGCGCTGTCCCTGGTCAGTTGCTTGTCAACAACAGCCTGCCAGATTTCTGACCGGTTAATGGGCTCTCCTTTCCTGCTGCGATCTGCAAACCCCTTGTAAACATCTGGGTTGTCAACAGTCGCGTTGCTGCTCTCCTGCTGCAGCCGGTTACGGAGAGCGTTGGTTTGCGCCAGAAGGTTCTCCTGGTCATGCGGCTTTAGTGTGTTATCCCTCAGGATTGCCACATCCGCAGACGGGGGGATGGAGATACGGCCAGATTTGTCAACAAAGCTTGCCAGATACTGGTGCATCCGGTCCTGACTGGCCTCCGCCTGCTGGCGGCGGTTGTCAGCGTCGGCAGCCCTCGCTTCGACGGCCTTGGCCCTTGCTTGCTGATCAGCATACCGGCGCAGCGATTGGTCCGTAGATCCATCAATATATTGGGAGTACTTCCCACTATCCAGGAGTTTCGCCATGGCCTGCGGGTTGCTGTCGGCCATTCCCTGAAACGCTGACTTGACAGCCTGCTCCTTAAGCTGCTGGTTAAGGTCTGTCTGCACCTTGGACGACTGGGCAGCCGTCAGGTTCGGGCTGGCCTGGACAATCCCACCAACGGCGCTGTCGATCATGCCAAGGGCCTGATCAAGACTGGTCGGGTCTTTCCTGACCATCTCGGATGTCTGGCTGCCCAGCACATTTAAGTTTTGATTAACGGCCAGCCCTGCACGGGTTGCCATGTCAGCGGACATGCGCTCTTGAAAATGCTGGGTGACACGGGCGGTCTGCATCTGCGCCCACTGTTTGCCCTTGTCGGTGCTGAATGCCCCGACGAAGTCATCCATGGCAGGCTGGACAGCCTTTTCCTGAAATCCTTGGAAGATACTGCGATCATTCGGGTCAACCGTCTTCGCCGTCTCGTTCCATTGGTTGCTAAGGTTGTTGGTCAGTGTGGCAAGGGAGGCAACACCATGGGCGATTTCAGACTGTGCTTGATTATCCTGGTATTTATCATACGCCTTCTGAAGCGCATTCCCGGCGTTGCGGATAGCCTGTGCCCCCTCTGACACAGCTTGACCAAGCACATGCGCCCCATGGACGGCTGCATAGGCAGCCCGGTCGGACGGGGTCAGGCGGGTTGTATCAGGCGCGTTGTATTCACGGATATTTGCCACGGACTTAGTCCCCCATCAACGACGAACCAGCATCCAAGAAGCTGAACGCCGCCCCAATTATCGAACCTGTTGCACTGGTCTTTGCTGACTTTGCCATCTTCCTGTACATGTCAGCCTGCTGGGCATAACTCTGCTGCTCAATCTGGCCCTGAGCCGCGACTGTTGCGTGGGCCAGGCCACCCTGCTCCGCACTGTCCATGAGGAGCATTCTGGCAGACCCGGAATTTGCCATCCCAGCCCCGGCAATGTCGGCCTGCTGGCCACTAATAACCTGGAAGATTTTCCGGTCGTTCTGACGGTTCTGAATGGCCTCGCTCGTCTTGGCGATGATGGCGTTCTGTTCAGCGTAGAGCGCCGCCTGATTATAGGCGGAGGCCATGTTCCGGCTTCCCTGGGCAGAGTAGATACCTGCAAGCCCTGACCCCATACCCCCGAAAAATGACATTTGGAACCTCCTTACATGTCTTGGGTGCTAATGAACCCGCCGACACTGCAAACGGTCGCCGGATAGCCACGGCTCACTTGCCAGCAAACCATCTGGTTAAGACCATAGTCAGCTTGTAAGGTACTCCAGAACATCCCGGAATACAACTGGTCAAGCGGGGCTGGGGTCTTGTCGTCCGGAAGCAGAAGAGGGGCGGAATGCATTTTACCGAAGTCAATGCCAAACTGGACATTCTGGGCCTGCACCAGCAGAGCGCCGTAGCGGTGGGTCCGGCCAACCTTGAACAGAGCCGGGCCAGTCGCAGCCCCAACCTGCGGCCTCAGGATTTGGCCACGGCTCACATATGGCTTGCCAATGACCACAGGAACAGTGAGGCGGGTCTGAGTGATGATGTCACCCCGGAAACGCCCACCCATATCCACCCTGGCCCATGTGTCGCTGAATGTGGGCGGGGTGTTGTAAAGCGGCTTCAGCGCCCTGGTTGACGCTGTGCTGGCCCCTGACATCTGGATGACCCACCCGAAATCTGAGTTCACCGCATAAAGATCGTCGGTGACAATGGTCTCCGGAACGGTCCCAGAAGTCAGAACGCCATGCTTCGTGTCAACAGTGTAATACGTGCTGTTGTGGAAGAAGCCCATCACACCCTTGATCCGGCTGTACGGATTGATCTGGGTAGGGGCCGGGCAATCCAGCTTCCACACAACCTTTCCTGTTGACTGGTTAATCTTCACCAGATACGTGGTTGGTGGCTGAGGGGTCAGCGCTGCCCCGGCGGCGGACAGGGTTCCTTGGAACGTCATGATAAAGTTACCGTCGAGCGCATCCACCACAGGATACGCCGCCAGATACGGGTTAACCCCGACGAACCCAGACCAGAACTGATTAATGTCAGTTGGGTGGATATCGAAAAGCTGGCGCTGCTTCCAGTCAGTTGCGTACCAGTTCCCTTCCAGAACAGCCTGCTCTGCCGTCGTGAACCAACCGCTGTTCTTTGTTCCGGGGCGATCAGTGTTGAAGTAGCCAGACCCAGGAGCACCATACGCGCAGTCAATCGCGGGGATGGTCGTCCCATTTCCAAGGAACCCATACGCCCACACTTGCCACGGGATAGTTGCAGCCGACGGCGGAGTGTCATTAGACTTCTTCAGAAACTCACGGCCAAAGTCAAGGGAGATACTCCAGAACCTGAACGCCTGATCGTTACCGTTTCCATGGCACACATATACGCTTCCTTCCGGCCCCGGGAACGGATACGGGTAGCCTGGGAACCCTGTGATAAGCTCTGAATAGGTGGGGACCAGATCAGTCTTGGTGAACCCTCCCATAGGCTTGGCGGCCATATGGGTCTCATAGTCAAACCCATTAAGGTTTTGGGCAACCCCCGGCGTATTGGCATACCCTGACAGCCCGGCCACACCCGCCGGGGATCCAATGACCGCGCCGTTCTGGCCCCAATACGCCGGAATAGCAACGTTGGTCAGGTAGATGGTCATCCGACCATTGTCACCACTCAGGGCAACTGCGTGGATTACCCCGTCAGCAAGCGGAGGGGCGTCAGTGTGATCATTAATGACCATCTTGTTTCTGTCATAGATAACAAGAGGGCAAGCATAGTACGGGGTCTTCAGCACCCACAGGGCATTTGTCCACCAGTTCAGGATCGTGTTCGGATCAGACGGGTTAACCCCAGTCAGCCACGACACAGGTTCAGAATTGGTTGGGGAACAGCGATATTTTGTGACAGCGTTGAACTGCCACACGTCAGGCTCCAGCCTGACAAGACGGGGGCCAGCCTCCGTAATGGAGTTCATGACGATCAGGATTTGCTTGTCTGGGAGAAGGGTAATGAGGCCGCTCAGGCTGACATAGTCAGAACTGGGATATTCATAGAAGCTTCCTTTCAGCACCTCTCCCCCGGCGGGGACAGTCATCCCACGTGTGCCAAGCGTCATCCCGTATGAGTTAACCCACCTGTTGTAGGCCTCGCCTTCCCCAAGGCCATGGAACACAAGGTTCTGGGAAATATAGGTTCCGGTTGCTTCCCGCAGGATCGCACCGTCCGACATCCGGAACTGAGTGATGACCCCGGCGTCTCCTGTGCCAGCACGGACCGTATAGACGAACCCATTATCCCAGTCAAAGACTGTGTTCTGGATACTTTGCGGGTGGACTGCATAAGCCGGATTGGTCCAATTGTAAGACAGGATCGACCCAGTCGTCTGGGTCCGGGCCGGGATGACAGTCACGACGGTATCCAACTCCGTTGCCAGCGCACCGAAGTTCTGCCCACTGCTGGACATCTGTTCCAGCCGGGCATGGGTGAAAAGCCCGCTGTATGGGACAAAGACCGACCCATTGGTGACTGTGAAGTCACCGCAGTCAACACCAGCCGCCCAGACGGCCACGGTCTGACCTTCAAGATGGTTGAGCCCGTAAAACGTGGCCCCCGTGCTGCTTCCTTTCACCCCAGACGGAGTTACAGCGCAGTCCAGATACCATGCGGCGGTCTGATCCTCACCATCCGCCAGCGGAGACGACAGAAGCTCAACAGAGCAAACCCCGCTTGCATCTTGTGTGACCATGCAAAGCGTGTCGTACTTCCCATCTGGACCGGCGATGACCTGAACGGAGATGACAGAATTGCCTGACCCGAGGATGTGCTGGTGCCAGCCGTTGAACTGGGGGCCATCCGCTGTGGCGGCATTGGTCCGGGAATAGGTGGACCCAATAAGCTGCCCGGACCCTGTACGGCACCACAGAATGGGTGTGCTCTCTTCCTGGTATGCGATCTCCAGAACCTGATCTTTGGTAAGGTGCGGGGCCATGACAGCAAGATTGTTCGCGTCATACCGGCCTGTGTAGGCGTTCGGCAGAAGCTCCAGAACCTTGTGTTTCTCCCGCTGCACAAATATTGTGGCGGGGCCAACCTTAACCGGCTGTATCTCTGCACACCGGTACTTCGTGATCTGATATGCCTGAATACTAGTGGGGGTGATGGGGTCCGAAAGCTGGCTGGCCTGAATGAGCCACTCGCCGCCATCTGACCCCATGACCAGCCCAGACTGGCCTGGATACATCCAGAAGATATGATTGAGGTCGGACGAATTCATCGTATAGGTGATACCAGACGCATCCCCGACCGTCCCCCACTGATCAGTCAGGGAAAACGTGGTAGGAAGATTGCTCTGGCTGGCGTCAAACCGGTTCGGGAATGGACCGGAAAACCAGAGGCGGCCCTGGTGGTAGAGGCCGCAAGACGGATACCCGACCTGATCAGAGTAGGCCCCAGCCATCCATGTTTTAACCGGCGTCGCGGTGTAAAGAAGATCAGGGCCAATGAGCTGGATTTTCACCATGGAAGCCGACAGGACTTCTGTGATCCTCCCCCATGTCCAGACATGGGCGGTCACTGCGATCTGCCAGCGGGTAAGGTCGCTGTCAGGTTTGATGCCAGCACCTACCCCGGTATGCGCTGTGTAATACGCGTTGGCGTATTTCACAGCCGTCCCCGCCGCATATGTGCCGGTCTCAATCCAGTCTTCTGGTTCGCTATGCATCCTAATATGGCGGCCAACGTCCAGCCTGGTAAACCCGCTATCCCCAACAGCCCCACCGGCTGCAACTGGCGTCCAGTAGCTGGACCCGTCGGCGGGGATGTTGCCAATGTTCGCGTCTTTCAGTGACTTCCACGTCTGATTAAGATACCCAACGAAGTCATTGGCCGAATATACCTGGGTGGAACTGAACGCCTGATACCCAATGTAGGCCGTGATAACCCCTGTCTTGCCAGTGCAGTTAAGCTGAGCCCCGGCCACTGGATCAAGGTATGGCCCATCAATCAGGCTCAGGTCTGACAGGGTGAATGTTGTAAATTCAGATGATGTGCTAGGGGATGCTGCCAGAACCTGCGGCCTGTTCGTCCCGTTCACCAGCACAGCGGTGTTCTGGCTGTCAAGCTGAAGCCTGATAGAGACCACAGTTGCCCACGCCCCATCTGTCCACGGAGTGGGGAGGTTAAGGATCTTCGCCAGGGACAGCGTCATTGTTGACGGGCTGTAGCTGATCTTCCTCCCGTCCAGTACCTCGCCTGTGACGCTGTCGGCTAGGGTCATCACCCCGCCCGTGATGGAGGAAATGTTAAACACACGGTCCGTCAGCACAGCCGGGCCATAGGACGGGTTTGCATCACGGATGATGAACTGTACCTGATCGCCAGCGGAAAAGCCTGTCGAATTGCCCACAGTAACCTGCGCAACAGCATCCGGGGTGATATCCACCACCGGGACAGGGCTGCCATCTTTCACCAGGGTAGACCCAGCGAAAATGCGCATAAACCCGTCAGTCAGTTCAAGGGTGAACCTGTGGCCGATGCTGTAATCAAACTTGATGAGCCGACCAGGGAGCCCGTTCCGTGTGTGCGCCGCAAACACCGTGCCGGGACGACGGGTCCAAGCCCCTGTCTCAGTTGGGTAGGCATTGAGGCAGGAATTCATGGCAGTCGTGTATGACTTATGGTCAAGCCGCCCCTGCATGGATGGTGCCCATTCCCCACCGGAAAAGCTCGGTTGGATATAGCTGGCATTAGGCATTTTAGGCTCCTTCAGATACGGCAGGCAACCCAGTCATCTTCAGGGGGTTCTGTTGGACCTGTCTCAATCCCGTTCAGGGTCCGGGCCTCGCCCATGAAGACATCATATTGCCTCTGGATAGTCTGAACCTTCGCCCCGCTTTGTGTCAAGGCTTCGCAGACCTGCTCCGCCACGCGGCAGGCCAGCCCTACGGCGAACATTGGGTTGAATTGCCGAACATTGACAATGTCGGCCACGAACCGGAATAGGATAGGGCCGGGTTCAGAACTGGTGAAATGGTTGTCCTCAAAGACCCAGTCTTTGACAATGTTCCAGCTTGGGGCACCAAGGTATGACACTGCCCCGTTCTTCGGGTCTTGCGGGGCCTGCCTCAGATACCCGGCTGGCAGCATGAAGACATTCCGCGACGACTGATCAGACCGTGGCCCAGCGCCAACCGGATAGACAAAGACAACTGGGCGCAGCGTCACAGCAAGAGACAGCCACGCCTCCGCCCCTACGTCTGTGGCAAACGACGGGGACCATGCACAGAGGTCAACTGACTGAACCCAATGGCCACTCGTATCGGCAACAGGTTGATTTCCCACGTTGCTGCCAGTAATAGAGACATAAATTGAACCATCACTACCCCCTACCTTATCCCCTGCCCCATAGACAGATTTGGAGTTCCACGGGGCCGGTGACTGATCCGGCTGGTTGCCGGTATTGAAGTCAATCAGACTAATGTAATAGAAACCTCCGTAGATAACCACGGAGCCTCTGGCGTATTCAACAGTCGGATCAAATACGACAGAGGCCATCGGTCCCTGCGTGTTACCACTGGTAAGCGACAGGAATACTTGCGCTTTGCCCGGCTTGCTGGTTGGGACATAGACAATCTCCCCACTTGAATAGGTTGTATCAGCGTCATACCTGGACGCTGTGACAGGTCCGTAATACGCTTCCCACGGGTTATCATGATCCGCTGCTTCCGGGCTTGTCCCGACAACCCCAGCCATGCAGATATACCAGACATCATTCAACGCCACGATGGACCCAGTCGGGTAGCCAATGGCCGCATCCCACTTTGCGGGCTGGATCCTCATGTCATCTTGGGCCAGTGCCCTGATCATGGTCTTGCGGGTCGCGAACGCCCAGACGTTCCTGGCAAGCTCCGCCCGGCGGCACTGGTCATAAGCAGCGACGACTTCAGAAGCGTTCTTGCTGCCGTCCGCCTCTGACGAGATCATCCCAGCGCCCAGCCTCTGCAGGGCAGCGTTCAGAACATCAAGACGGGTATTGAAGCCTGAAACCGCCATGGCCCGTGCTCCTTACAGGCCCGGCAGGATCGACGGCGCGAGGGTTGAGGCCAGCAGATACTCGAAGCGCTCGACGGCCAGAAAGAAGTCTTCTCGGGTAAGCCCCTTCGACGTATCGTAGGAGATCTCAATGTCGGCACCAGTGGTGGAGGTGCCGGTGGAGACATTGCTGTCGGTCAGGGTCTGCAGGGTGCCCCTATTGAGGCCAATGTACTGGCGAGCCATGGACGTGTCCTTTCAAAAATCAGGTCGGAAGGATAGCATTCTGCCGTGTGAAAGCCAAAGCAGAAAGAAACGCCCCGTTCAGGACAGACACGGACCCAACACGGCTTGTATCGGTCTGGATGAACACATGGGCAGACGAAATGATGGCCTGCGCGGCTGTCAGGTCTGAATTGATAGCGGAGACAGACAGCCCGGTGACATCTGTGTTAAGGTTCGTGACCCGGAGGTTAGCCGTCGCCACAGCAGAGTATGAGGACTGAGCATTAGTGTTTGCTGTCCCCGCGTTGGTGCTGGCAGTTGCCAGAGCAGATGTCACAGCAGCGGCGTATGTCTGGATTTGGGTAACTGTCGCCACACCAAGAACCTGCGTCGCCAGATACGTTGCCGGGGTTGCCAGAACCGTTGTCAGGTAATTCGCCAGCGTTGTCTGGGCCGTCTGTGCCGTGGTGATGTTGGTTGGGACAACAGCCGCCGAAGTGACGGCAGTCCCCGCCGCCGTTAACGCTGCCGATGCAGCAGAAACCGCCGCCGCGCTATCTGTGGCTGCTGTGCTGATATTGGCCCCAAGGGCCGAAGTGTCAGACACAGCTTGCGCAATGCTCGCCGACAGATTGCTGGAAGTGGTGGAAACCACGGCGCTGCTGTCCTGTGACCCGATAGTGACCCCAATAGCAACAAGCGCCATGATCGTTCCCTTTATTCCACGAAGTTCACATCAACCCCGACGACGCCGCCGTTGGTCAGAGCACCCGTGACAACCAGCAGGATGTCGAAGTAGCCGCCCGGATCAGCGGTATAGCCAAGCGCTTTATACAGGGCGTCGGACCGGTTGGCAAAAGTGAACCCATTGGCGTAGGTGACATCCGCATTAACCGCGCTCACCAGCGACGTGGCCGAACCGAACAGCTTGTTGTTGGCCGAACTGATCTGCGGGATCGTGCCCTGCAGGCCGACCGGGGTTCCGTCAAAGGTGCTGTCAGAGAAAGCGACATTGATGTCAACAGCCGCAGAACCGCCCTGGGCCACGGAATACAGCTTCACTTCCTTGACAACAGCATTGGTCGGAATACGGGCCAGACGGTAGGTCGAACCAACGGAAGCCCCAGCCGACGCAGTGGCGTAGTCAGTCTGCTTGCGCAGACGGCCCGGAGACCCTTTGCCGGTCGTCGGGAAAACGGTCGGAATGGTGTCATAAGCCGTAACACCCCCACCCTTCAGAGTTTCAACAGCCATTTCTCATCCTTTCAGAAGAAGGTGCCCCCAATGGTGCGCATTGTTAAGAGGCGTTGGGGGCTATTTATTACAGGGTGATGTCACCAGTGGTAGCGTCGGCCACCTGGATTTGCAGGACACGGCCCTGCTCCAGACGGGTTGCACCGAAACTGATCGACGTGTAGAGGTCATACGGTTCACCGGACAGGTCATTCCGGATGCTGATCCGGTTAGTAATGTCCTTCCACATGCCCAGATACATACCAGACTTGGTAAAGGCGATCAGGTTGCGGACGCCGGAACTGTAACTCAGACGTTCGGACACGACGATATCAAAACCCAGGAACCGGGTAACGCGGCCATCGACCAGAACCGGACGGTCGTTGAACTCGGTACTGACGATCTGGACTTGGTTCAGCAGATCAGCTTCCTGCTGGCTGCCGATGATCAGAGTGACCGGGTCGCTTTCCAGATCAACATGGTTGTGGCGGAAGACACGACGGGCTTCAATCAGCTTGGACACAGTCAGGCCAACGGCAGAGGATGAACCAAAGTTAGCGGCGATCTGGAAGCGGGACGTGTCAAAAGATTCAGTGGTCAGGCTGTTAGCGTCCGTGCCGATGGTAGACGGAGCGAAGGCAGCCGCGATAATCGCGTCGTCCCAGGCGCGGCCACAGGCCGAAGACACACTGGAGACATACTGCGACTTCGGATCAATGATGGTCTTCAGTTCGTCGAAGCTGTCGATCAGGACATCATTTTCCTTGTCCTGCGGCATAACCCAGTAACGGGTGAACGACGGGTCTTGATGGTTCTTCGGGGCGAAACGGCCAGCAGGCTGTTTCATCTGCATGGCAGTCAGATACTGGACCGGAGACGCCATACGGGAACCCTTATGGTTTCCTTCGGTAACACGCCCCCGCAGCTTGCTTTCCATCTGCTGCAGACGAAGCTGCAGGTTCGTGGAAAATTGGCTCACGAACAGTTGCGGAATATTTTCGGACATTGCTCACCCTTTCAGTTATTGGCCTCATCCGAGACGCCGGGGGGCCAGCTATCATCTGGAACTGTACCCCCTGACGACCCCCTATGTCAACCCGCAATGATGGTCAGCAGGCTTTCCATCTGCTTGAATTCGGCGGAACTGGTGCCCCCGTCAAGATACCGCTTCGTCCAGGCGCTGTCGGCGATCAGTTCGGCCTTTTTGGCGATGGCCTGATCCCGGCTCAAGATAGCCGGGTTCGCCCCGCCGCCGGTAACGAACTGTGCCTCGCCAGTCTTTTGGCCAATGGCCCGGAACAGTTCCATGGTCTTGGCATAGCCAATATTGTTTTCCAGCGCGGCGACGGTTTCCGGCGTCACACCCAGCTTGCTGGCAGCCTGCTGGGCCACCATCATATTGGCAGCGTGGTACTGGCCCCAGTTCTTTGCCAGTTCGGCCTTCTCCGACGCCAACGCAGCATCACGGTTCTGGCGGGCCGCGCCCTGCTGCGCCTCGCCGAACTTCACCAGTTCAGAGAACAGGCGAGAGGCTGCGTCCTTCGGCAGGTTTGCCTGATGGGCAGCCTGCTGGAACGCGGCGGCAAAGGTCGGGTCAAACGGCTTTCCGTCTGACCCCTTAAAGTCAGCCAGACCGTAATCAGCCGGGGACGCAGGCTTACCCAGGCGCGCCCAAAAAGCGGCGGCGTCAGTGTCGTTCTCCGGCAGCTTCACCAGCTTGTCAGCGGGCGCACCCAGCGCCTGACGGTCCTTGATCAGAGCCTGGGTCAGGGTGACGGCCAGTTTGGCCGGGTCATTGTGGTCCCACCCATTGTTTTGCCACGTCCCACGCAGTTCCGGCGAGACACTGTCAGCCCAATGCCCGGACGGAGCCACGGGCGGAGTGGTGGGCGGAGCCACGGGCGGAGTGGTGGGCGGAGCCACGGGCGGAGTGGTGGGCGGAGTGGTGGGCGGAGCCACTGGCGGAGTGGTGGGGGGAACGATATCAGTCATCGTCATCTTCCTCTAGGATCATGGTTTGCGGGTTGTGGTTATACAGGGCATAAAGCTGCGCCTGCGTCAAGTTCAAGTGCTGCTGAATGCGAAGAAACACCTCCCGGCGTCCTTCCAGGACAGCATGAAGGCGGGGGTCTGCATTGAAGCAGGTCTCGTTCGCCCGGCAGAACCGGGCCAGATCAGCAAGGACTTCATGACCGGCGGGGCCGCCAAAGGCCAGCATATACGACTGCTTGCGCCGGTGGAGGAAGTCATAGGCCTTGCGCCAGATTTCTTTTAGCTTCATTTCGCCACCCCTGCTTTCTTGGCGTCCACTCCCGCCTTGACCATCGACGCCGCAGCGGGGGCGGCTTGAATTTGCTGTTGAATTTGTGCCTGCTGGGCGCGTGCCTGCCTGATCGAATTGATCCGCGCGGCGTCGGACATCCAGCTAACAGGGACTGCGTTGATTTCTGCGATAGCAGGAAGAGCAGTATCCAGATCGAACACATCCATGTGGCTGGGGTCTTGCGTGGCATTGACGACATTAAGGACTGTCTCCAGTGTGCGCATAAAGCCAGACGCTTCCTGCGCCCGCATAGCACGGGACAGCGGGCTGGTGTAAGAGACGTGATAGGCACCTTTCGCCTCCCGCAGCAACGGTGGCATGGGTGGCAAAAGGCCGAGGCTCGACAGGACATCAAGTTCCCGATGGATCAGCGGGCCAAGATAT
>Ga0228698_1000273_pt1 | contig 44217 bp, 35 predicted proteins | sample McNCre117_Aug_MG_FD_178015 | JGI IMG/M metagenome (GOLD analysis project Ga0228698, IMG submission 178015) | Freshwater microbial communities from McNutts Creek, Athens, Georgia, United States - 1-17_Aug_MG | ecosystem: Environmental > Aquatic > Freshwater > Creek | place: USA: Georgia... | reverse complement strand
TCGGGCCGCTGGGTGAGTTGGGCCAGCAGGTTCAGGGCGCTGCCAATGTCGCTGCTGCCGGCAAGGGCAATGCTGTAGGCAAAGGCGGCGGGTTGGTGCTGGGGGTCGAGGAGGAGGGCGCGCTCCAGGTGTTCGGCGGCTTCGGTGTAGCGGCCTTGGGTGTTGAGTTGGTGGCCGAGGTGGGCCAGCCAGTCGGGGGAGGTTTTGCAGGCTTCAACTTGTTCGAGCAGTTGCGCAATGGTGTGTTGCTGGGCTTGTTGGGGGCTGCAGGTGGGGTTGGTTGCTTCTGAAAGTGTAGCTTTTTCTTGAGAAAATGCGGGCGATGATGCGCAAAATAAGGCACAAAAAAGCAGTTCAAATGCAATGAGCCAGCTGCGGGTGGACGGGCTGGCCTGGGTAGGGGGGGCGCCGGTCATGTTGGGGGGGGGGCGGGGGGGGGGGGGGCCAGGACGTCCATGGGCACGGCGTACACATGCAGTGGAACGCGCAAACCGTCTAACAAGAAGGTGCCCAGCGATTGGAGGTGGGTGGGTAGTGCCGGGGTGCCGACTTGTGTGGCCAGGCCTTCGCCCACGAGTATGGGGTGGGCGAGGTCGCCGGTCATGCCTACCAGGCGGTTGGCAATGGTGACGGTGCGGCCCATGACCATGTGGGTGCGCCGGCTGGCCAGGCCGAAGGAGCCGGCGGTGGCCACGCCGGTTTCGATGCCAATGCCCAGTTGCAGGGGTTCCAGCCCTTCGGGGGCGGGGTCGGGGAGCACGGGGCGGGAGGCGTGGTGCAGGTCGAGTGCGGCGGCCAGGGCGCGGGTGGCGTGGTCGGTGGTGGGGCGGGTGTCTTCAGCGCCGTTCCAGACGGCGAGGATGGCGTCGCCCTGGAAGGCTTCTATTTCGCCACCGTGGCGCTGGACGATTTCTGTGGCGGTAGAGAAGAACGCGTGCAGCACGGCGGCGGCTTCCTGGGGGGGGCGGGCTTCGCAGTAGGCGGAGAAGTTGCGGATGTCGGCAAACATGACGGTGACATGCCTGCTTTGCGCCCGGATGGCGCCAGAAGGGGCTTGCAGTGCAAGGCTGGCGGCCACAGGTTCGGGGAGGTAGCTGGAGAGGTGCTGGTACAGGCGGTTGCGTTCCAGGCGGCTGCGCAGGTGTTCGGCGCTGCCCAGTGCGACGGCGCACAGCAGCAGGCTGAGTGCGGGGGTGGCCCAGTTGAGCCAGATGGCGGTTTGCACCAGCAAGGTGGCATGCAGCACCCACACGCCCAGGGCAAGCAGCAGGCCCAGGCCGGGCAGCAGCCAGTGGGGGCGTTGCCAGGTGTGTTGGGCGGCGGCCCACAGCAGCAGCAGGCCTGTGGCGGTGAGGCTTAGTTCAAGCGCCCAGGCGGCCCTGGGGGTGTAGGGGGTGCGGCCGTCCAGCCAGGCGGTGATGATTTGGGCGTGGGCTTGCAGCCCGGCGGCTGCGGGGCTGAAGGGGGTGGCGATGGTGTCGTTCAGGCCAAAGGCGCTGCTGCCAATGAGGACCCATGCGCCACGGAACAGTTCGGGGGGGGCTTGGCCGGTGAGGACGTCGCGTGCGGAAACGCTGATGAAGTTGCTGGGGTGTTGCCGCCAGGCGATGCGGATGTTGCCGTCTTCATCCAGGGGGAGTGGGGGGGTGGATTGGCTTTGCCCGACGAGGCTCCAGGGGGCTTGCCACCAGTTGCCGCGTTGGGGGCGGTAGGTGGTTTCGCCGGTGGCTTGCATCATGGTGGCCAGGCTGAGGGCGGGGTAGGCCTGGTTGTTCCAGCAGACGACGGCGGGTTGGTGGCGTACCACGCCGTCGTGGGCGAGGTTAGGGCTGATGTGCCCGGTGTGGCCCTGGGGGGGGGTGCCGAGCTGGGCCAATGCCGGGTGGTTGGAGAGGTGGCCGGTGGCTTGCAGGAAGGGGGCGGGGCAGCTGGGCCAGTCGAGTGCGCCGGAGGGTTGGCCCGCGTGGGGGGTGGAGGATGGGTTGGTGGCGTCTGGCAGGGCAAAGACCTGGGCCAGAACGGGGCGGTGTTGTTGGATGGCGGCGAGGAGGGGGGCGTCGTCTGGCCGGGCGTCGGTAAAAACAATGTCCAGCACTTGCTGGCTGGCGCCTTGCTGGCCGATGGTATGGATGAGTTGGGCGAGTTGCTGGCGGGGCCAGGGCCAGGGGCCCAGGGTTTGGAGGCTGGCGTCGTCGATGTCGACGACGATGAGCCGTTGTTCGGGTTGTTGGGTGGCGGTGGTGCGCCAGATGAGGTCGCCGCTGCGGGCTTCTACCGAGCGAAGCGTGTTTTGCCCCAAAAGGGCAATGGCTGCCGTGATGGCAAGGGCCATGGCCCCTGCCACCAGTGACAGCCAGCGCCAGGGTGTTGGCGCTGGAGGGTGAATGGCCCTAAGTTGCAAACTCAGCGCCCCCAGAGCGTGACGCCTTGCACTGCCCCGCCGGTGGGGAGTGTTTTGATGAAGGCGTAGCCGGCTTCCTGTTTGTCAGCGGTGACGGCTCCAAACAGGTTGGCGTTGCCTGCTGTGGCCTGGAGTGCACCGTTGGTCAGGATGTTGCCGCTGGCGTTGACGGCCTGGTACCCCACCTGGGCGCCTTGCAGGGCGAGCGAGGTTTGGAACAGGGTGCGGGAGAAGTCGACCATGAGGTTGCCGCCCAGCACATTGACGGCTTTGGCTGATTCCCACACGTTGGGCGAAACGAACTGGGCGCTGGCGCTGGCGAGCCGGAAGTTGACAACAGCTTCCTGCAGTTGGCTGTTGCTGGCTGTGGAGGCAGCGCCTGTGTTGAAGAGGGAGTAGGCACCGTTGCCGCCCAGGCGTTGGTAACCGGCTGCGGTGGCTTCGGCGAAGGTTTTGATGAAGTCTTCGCTGTCGAATGATTTGGTCCAGTCGTACCGGGCCCAGCTGAGTTGGTGCACCACGGGGGGGGTGGTAACGGGTGGAGGTGGCTCGACAATGGCCACTTCTACCGGGGTGGGTGTGGGGGCTGGTGCCGGTGCGGGTGTGGGGGCTGCCACGGGCGCGGGAGTGGGGGCCGGGGCTGGCGGTGGTGGTGCAGGGGTTGGCAGAGGTTCAGGTATGGGGGCTGGCGCCGGTGCGGGTGCTGGTGTGGATGCCCCCAGCGCAACCACCGAGGCGCCGCGGGTTTCGCTGTCGAGTGCTTTGGCGGGGGTGGTGGGTTCGTGCCGGATGTCGGCCGGTTCTGCGGGGCGGACGGGAGGGGCTGCGGCGATCAGGTCGGCAGCAGCAGGTGGGGTGGACCGTGCCTGCCGCTGCAATTGCTGGGCGGCGACCATGAGTGGTGTGCCTTCCCGGTTGGTGAGTTCGAGCATTTGGCCGCGCATGTCTCCGGACAGGAGGGCGGACTGGGTGCTGTTGCAGGGGCCTACTGATTGGGCGCAGCCATTGATGAGGGGGCTGAGCACGATGGCGCCGGTGTAGACGGTGGCGTTGGTGGTGTCGGATGCGGTGCTGACGGTGAAGTCGGTACCGCGCACGCCAATGGCTGCCACGGGGGTGTTCAGGCGGAAACGTTCGCGCGCGGCTTCGCCCCATGCGCCGGTGATGGAGCGTGCAGTGCCTTCTTCGAGCTTGAATTTGATGGCGCCCAGTTGGGGCTGCTGGGGGTTGTGGCTGTAGCTTTCGATGTGCATGCGGCTTTCTGGGCGCACGCTGAGGTTGGCTCCGTCCACAAACCGCAGGTAGACGTGGCCGCCCGAGGTGGTTTCGATGCGGTCTCCCACCCGGATGGCGCTGCCAATGGCGGCGGTGGCTCGGCTTCCATCGGGCGAAACGATGTGGGCCTGCCCAATGACCAGTGTGGCCTGCCCGATCACGGGCTGCTGGGCCTGTGCGGCCAGGCTGGCGCAGGCGAGGGCCAGTGCGATGAGGTGGGTGGTTGTGTGGTTGCGCATGAGGGTCACCTCCGGACGGAATGGGGTGATGATTGGAGCGTTAGTGTGGCACTTTGGTTTCACTTTGTCTGTGCGCCCCGTCACATGATTGGGTGGGTTGGGGTGGATACACTCGTTTGCACCCATGCCGGTATCCATCCAGTTGCTTTCGCGTTTTGCGTTGCTTCAGCCGCTTGATCGTGAAGCGCTGGAGCCGCTTTCGCGCGCCATGACCTTGAAGGAGGTGGCGCGCCGTGGGGTGGTGATTGCCAAGGACAGCCCGCTGATGGATTTGGGTTTTTTGGTGGAAGGGCGTTTGCAGGGGGTGGACTTTACGGTGGATGGTCGCAGCGTGGGGTTGTATTTTGTAGACCCTGGCGATTATTTTGGCGAGTTGCCTTTGGTGGACGGGCAGCCGCCGGCCGAGCATGTGGTGGCTGCGGTGAAGTCGACGGTGGCGTTTCTGGATGCGGGTGCCGCGCGTGAGCTGGTGCTGAACAACCCGGCGCTGGCGCAGGCAGTGATGTCCCGGCTGGCCAGGCGGGTGCGGGAGGGGGTGGCGCAGCGGACCATTCTGTCGTTGCCCAACCCGTTCCAGCGTTTGTGTGCCCAGCTTCTACAATTGCCGTCGGTTTCGGTTGGTGGGGTGGCCATGATTGATCCGGTGCCCACGCACCAGGAGTTGGCCATCATGATCAATTCCAGCCGCGAGACGGTGACCCGGGCGTTTCAGGTGTTTTTTGCGCATCACATGGTGGAGCGCGATGGGAATGCCTTGCGCCTGTCCAAGCCCGATTTTTTGAATAACATTGCGCAGGGCCGGGTTGAGCCGCCCAAAGCCTGATTTTTGTGACTCCATATATATATAGATACATCTGGCCCTGGCGGCATGGATCGCTGTTGCGGCAGTTGGTTCGGCGCGAGGTGGATTCCCGGTTCAGCCAGAGCCTGATGGGGGGGCTGTGGCTGGTGATCACGCCGCTGGCCATGCTGGTGGTATTGACGCTGGTGTTCCGCCAGGTGATGGGGGTGCGCTGGCCTGGGCTCGAGCAGACGGAAAGCGACCTTGCTTTTGCCTTGCGTCTGTATGCGGGGCTGGCAGTGTTCCAGTTTTTTGCGGATGCGGTGAATCGGGCGCCAACGCTGGTGCTGAGTCAGCCGCAGTTGGTGAAAAAGGTGGTGTTCCCGCTGGAGTTGCTGGCTTGGGTGAATGTGGGGGCGGCTTTGGTGGGGTTGCTGGTTTCCGGTGTGCTGTTGCTGCTGGGTTTGGGTTGGATGCAGGGAGGCTGGCCGGTGACGGCGTTGGCGCTGCCTTTGGTTTGGCTGCCCATGGTGCCGCTGTTGCTGGGGCTGGGGTGGTTGTTGTCGGGTGTGGGAACGTATGTGCGGGATGTGGGGCAGATGTTGGGGCCTGTGTTGTCGGCCCTGATGTTTTTGACGCCTATTTTTTTTCCGGTGGAGTCGTTGCCGGTGTCGGTCAGGGGGTGGATGGCGCTGAATCCACTGGCGGAGCCGATTACCCAAACCCGGGCGGTGCTGTTTGGCGGTGTGTGGCCAGACTGGGGGCCTTGGAGTGTACATGCACTGGCCTGCCTGGTGGTGGCGCTGGTGGGGGCGGTGTGGTTTGAGCGTGTGCGCCGGGGGTTTGCCGATGTGGTCTGACCAAACTCCGGTGATTCACGCTCAGGGCTTGGGCAAGCGCTATGAATTGTTTGACCAGCCGGCAGACCGCTTGAAGCATTTGCTGTGGGGGCGGTGGCGTGCGTATGGCCGCACCTTCTGGGCTTTGCAGGATGTGAATTTTTCGGTGGGCCGTGGCGAGGTGGTGGGGCTGGTGGGGCGCAATGGGGCGGGCAAGTCCACGTTGTTGCAGTTGGTGTGTGGCACGGTTCAGCCCACGGCTGGGGTGTTGGAGGTGAATGGGCGCATTGCGGCTTTGCTGGAATTGGGGGCAGGGTTCAACCCGGATTTTTCAGGGATTGAAAATGTGTACCTGAATGCGGCGCTGCTGGGAATGGCACGTGCTGATGTGGATGCCCGGCTCGATGACATTCTGGCGTTTGCCGACATTGGCAAGTTTGTGCATCAACCGGTGAAAACCTATTCCAGCGGCATGTTTGTGCGCCTGGCGTTTGCTGTGGCAACGGCCATGGACCCGGAGGTGCTGGTGATTGACGAGGCACTGAGCGTGGGCGATGGGGCGTTTGCCCGCAAGTCGTTCGAGCGGGTGATGCAAATGCGTGAGCGCGGCGCGGCGGTGCTGTTTTGCAGTCATTCGATGTACCACGTGCAGGCGTTGTGTGACCGGGCTTTGTGGCTGGAGGGGGGGCGCGTGCGCATGTACGACTCCGCAGCCAGGGTGACTTCAGCTTACGAAACGGCGTTGGTGGCGGAGTCGGCGGACCATGTGAATGCGCCTGCAGTGGTACCTGCTGACGCCGATGGGTTGCCTGTGGCCGTGGTGGCTGCGCCTGCCGGGTCGGCCCGGATGGTGGGGGTGGAGGCTTGGACGGACGATGGGCAGAGGGGCTTGGAGCTGGCGTTGCATTCGGGTGAAACGACGTTCAGTGTGCGGGTGAGGTTCGAGATTGATCCGGTCTTGCCGGCACCGACCTTGGCGTTTGGGCTGGCGCATTTGAGCGGGGTGACGATTTCAAGTGGCATCAGTTTGGGGTCTGGAGAGGTGTTCCAGCCCAATGCAGGTGGCGCTGGCTCTGGCGTACTGACATTCACCCGGGTGCCGTTGCTGCAGGGGGACTATTTTTTGTCTCTGTTTCTGGCGTGTGACAAGGGGTTGCATGTATACGAGGTGCGGGAACGGGTGATTGCGTTGCGGGTGAGTCAGCGGGGTTTGGAGCAGGGTTTGGTGACATTGCCGCATGAGTGGGTTGCCGCATGAACGGGCGTGGCAAGCTGGCACAGTGGCCTGTGCGTTGCATTGGGGTGGATGACTGGCCGGAGGTGAGGCGGTTGTTTGGCGATGTGTTTGGCCATGAATTTGCACCGGCGTTTCAGCACTGGAAGTATGGTGATGGCCGTGGTGTGGGCATGGGGGTTTGGGATGCAGACGGGCTGCTGGTTGGCCATTACGGTGGGGGCATTCGCCCGGTTGCCGCAGGTGCGCAGCAGGTTGTGGCGGTGCAGATGCAGGATGTGATGGTGGCGCCATCGGCCCGGGATGTACTGGCCCGTATGGGGCCGTTTGGTCGAATGACGCGCGCTGCCATGCATGACTGGTTTGCTCCCGGCCAGAGTGGTGTATGGGGCTTCGGGTTTCCCAGTGCCCGGCATTTGCAGTTGGGGCAGCGGTTGGGGCTGTATCACGCGCTGGATGTGGTTCAGGCGTGGTCGTGGCCGGTGGTGCATGGAGGTGGTGGGTCGGCGCTGGAGGTGCAGGCGCTGGATTGGTGGGATGCGGGGCAGTTGCGCCGTGTGTCGGACCTTGCCCGGGATGTGGCGCCTTCCGCATTGGGTTGGCTGGCCGGGGTGAGGGGGGTGGACTGGTGGAGGCACCGGTATGCCAACCACCCGGAGCACCAGCACGGCTGCTGGTGGATTCGGCGGCGGGGTACGGAGTCTGTGGCCTTGGTGGTGGTCAGGATGGTGTCGCCCACCGATTGGGAGATTCTGGACTGGTTGGCCATGCCTGATCCCTTGCTGGATTGGCAGAGTGCATTGCTGGCCTTGGCCCAGGAGCAGGGGGTGGAGGCGCTGTCTGTGTGGTGTACGCCTGTTGTGGCTGCGTCCTGGCCAGAGGGTTGGCGGCAGCTGGGGGTGTGCACGCCTGCGTGCGAGCTTGCAGTGACGCATGATGTGATTTTTGGCCAGCCGGTTTCAAACTGGAAGGGGCGTGTGTGGATGACTGGTGGCGACACCGATTTCCGTTAGAGGGCAGGCGATGCGGTTGTCCTTGGTGTGTTGCATGAACAGGCCCGAAGTGGCCCGGTCGTGTCTGTTGGCATCTCCGGATTTATGTGCAGAGCACCGCCCGCCTGTGCTGATGTTGCAGGGCATGGGGAGTGCGGCGGAGGGGTTGGCCCGAGGGAGTGCCTGGTGTTCGACGCGCTGGCTGGTGCTGGTGCACCAGGATGTGTGGTTGCCCGCAGGGTGGGTGGACCAGATGTCTGCCGCCTTGGCGGATCTGGAAGCCAGGGTGCCCCATGCGGTGGTGGCTGGGGTATACGGTGTGGGGGCCGATGGCGGACACAAGGGGTATGTGCAAGACAGGGGGCAATGGATTGGCGCGCCGGTTGCTGCGCCTGCGGAGGTGCGGTCGCTGGACGAGTTGTTGCTGGCGGTTCGCATGGATGCGGGGTTGTCCATCACCGCTGGCTTGGGCTGGCATTTGTACGGAACGGATGTGTGTTTGCAGGCGCAGAGCCGGGGGGGCGTTGCGGTGGTGGTGGATGCGCCTTGTGAGCACCGGGCCACGTTGTTGCGCATGGCAACCAATGCGCAGGAGTGGCAGGCGTTGAGTCAGGTGGCGGGGGCTTTCAATGCCAGCGCAGCCCAACTGGCCAAGGCTTGGCCGCAGGCCATGCCGGTGCAGACGACGGTGTGCGAGGTGGGGCCGGGCCGGGTGTTGGAGCTGCCTTGCGTACCAGGGGGGTGCGTTTGATTCCTGATGTGTTCCAGGCGGCCGATGTGCGCAGGCGTTGGTGGTGGCAGGGGCCGGACTACGGGTGTCTGCTTCCGGTGTTGGCCGCTTTGCCTACGGGGGTGGGGCACATGTTCTCGAGGTGGCGCGGTAGCGTGAATGCACGTTGGTCGCGCGACTGGGCGGAGTTGTCTGTGGGGGAGGCGTATGTGGCTTCCCGCACCGCGGCCACCTGGCAGGCTCTGAGGCCTGACGCGGATGCGTTGCAGGTGGAGCAATGGGTCAGAAGCCGATACCAGACGGTTGCCCTGGAGGAGTTGACGGGCATGCAGCTGGCAAGGGGTTGCTGGCGTGGGCGCACGGCGTTGGCTGCGCCGTTCAAGGCGGCCTTGACGGCTGCCCCCGCGGGTGGAATGGTCTGGTTGCAGGCCCACTTTGGGAACCCGTTGATGGGCTGTGTGGCGCTGGCGCAGGGGAGTGGCCGGAGGGTGTGGGTGACGATGTCGTCGATCACGGACCATGAACGGGTGCATCCGCAGGTGTCGGGCTTGTTCCGAAACAAATATGCCCATGCCACCCGGTGGTTGAACGGCGGGGGGTTTGTGGACAGTGAAAAGCCGGCCACGTTGCGGCAGCTGTACCGGGCGTTGCAGCAGGGGGACTGGGTGGTGATGATGGCGGATTTGCCGGCTGCACCGGGGCAAGCCGGGGTTTGTGTGCCTTGGCTGGGCGGGAACCGGTTGCTGGCCGAGGGGGCCATGCGTTTGCTGGCCCAGAGCGGGGCGGGCATGGGTGCCATGTGGATGCAAACCGATGGGCCGAAAGAATGGTGCCTGAATGGCATGGTGGCAGGTGCGGAGACGCCGCATGAGGCGTATGCAAGCCTGGCACGGGTGTTGTTGGATCAGCCGGGTGCCTGGTGGGCTGCCCATTTGTGGCTGGAGTCGCGTGCCTGTGAGCCGATGGAGGGGCGGTGAATGTTGGACTTTGTATTGATTCGGCATGCGTGGCCGGTGGATTCTGCCGATGCTGCTCTTGGTTTGAGAGCAATTCAGGCCGGTTTGCCGCCGCACGCCGAGGTGCTGGTGGGCATGTCTGTTGAAGAGGCGTTGGCTTTGAAGGCCGGGTCTGGGTGTGGGCGCATGCTGTACCTGGAGAGTTGCTGGCTGTCGTTGGATGCGCGGTGCTGGGAGCGTTTGGAATGGGGGTTGTCGCAAGGGCTGGATGTGGCGGTGGCCTGCGATTCCGTTAGCCCTGAGCCAATGCCCGCAGTGGGTTATGCCACGTTGCGTGGCATGGAGCGCCAGGTCGCCGGTGTGGAACCTGCCGTGGCCGGGTTGCTGCCGGGTTTTGCTGGGCGGGTGGCGGTGGGGTCGGTGGATGGGTGGCAGCGCGTGTTGCAGGGCCGTGGCCGCGTGGCACGGGTTGCGGGAGCTTGGGCGCACGATTCCAGTGGGTACTTTGGGTCGGATCGGCAGGAGATGTTGCCGTTGGTGCCCGTGGGGTTGGGCGATGTGTTGGATGTGGGCGGTGGTGAGGGGGGGTTTTTGTCGGCTTTGAAGCAAAGGGAGCCAGGTGTTCAAACCCATTTGGTGGAGCTGACCGAGCAGGCTGCTTCGGTTGCCAGGGCTTGTGGTGGTGTTGACCAGGTATGGGTGGGCTCTTTTCTGGATTGGAGGCCGGCACGCCGGTTTGATTGCATCAGTTTTCTGGATGTGTTGGAGCACATGGTGGACCCGGAGCGGGCGCTTCGGCATGCGGTGGGGTTGTTGCGCCCAGGGGGGGGCCTGGTGTTGTCCATACCGAATGTGGGGCATTGGTCGGTGGTGGCGGATTTGCTGGAGGGGCGTTGGGATTGGGCGCCAGCCGGGATTCATTGCTACACCCATGTTCGTTTTTTTACACGCCGCACGATTGAGGACATGCTGAATCGGCTGGGTTTGGAGGCCGAGGCATGGATCGAGGTGAAGGTGCCTGCTTCGGATGAATGGCTGGAGGCGTGGGGTGTTTCGCGTGGCCTGGTGGTGGACCGCGACGCGCTGCAAACGTATGCCTATGGGTTGAGGGTGCGGCCAAGGCGTGAAGCATGAGCGACGACGTGGTGCGTGTGGGCTCGCGTGTGACGGCGGTGGTGGTGAATTTCCACTGTGTGTCCGATGTCGTTGGTGCGGTGCAATCCATCAGGCGTGATGGCCAGGATGTGCCTGTGGTGGTGGTGGACAACAGCGCCGACCCGCAGGAAGCGCAGGCGTTGCGGCTTGCGTTGCAGGGGGTGGCCGATGTGTTGGAGCCTGGGCGCAATTTGGGCTTTGGCGAGGGGTGCAACTGGGCTGCCCGGCACCGACCGGCCGAGTTTTACTGGCTGGTGAATCCGGATGTGCGGGTGCTTGCCGGTTGTTTGCCTGCGCTGGTTGATGCGATGGACGGCAACCTTTCTTTGGGGGCTGTGTCACCCCGTCAATGGCTGGACGATGGGTTGGCGTGGCAGATGTCTCCGGTTTGGAGTCCGAGTCCTTTGGGCAATTGGGTGCGTGCCAAGGCGTTGAACAGCACACGGGTGCATGACCGGTTGGCGGCTGCGGTGATGGCCGAAAGTGCCCGGCTGTGGGCGTCGGTTGGGGGCGGGGTGCGATACCAGCGCATGCTGAATGGTGCGGCGTTGCTGGTGCGTGCTCGGGCATTGGAAGACAGTGGCCAGCTGTTTGATCCGCAGTTTTTCATGTACTACGAAGACACGGATTTGTGCAAAGTCTTGCGCAAGCGGGGTTGGCAGCTGGGCGTGGTGGCCGTGGCGAGGGCGATTCACCATTGGCGGATGGGGCCGCACAAAAACAGTTGGATGGAACGGTCTGCGCCGTTGTATGCGCAAAAGCATTTTGCGGGGAGCCTGTTTTGGGATCGGCCTGTTCAGGGGGGGGCTGCTGTGTTGCCCGGTCAGGTCTGGAACGAGGGCGAGGCATTGCGATTGCCTGACAGTTGGTCCGCGGGCTGGATGCTGGAGTTGAGTCCTTTGCCGGTGTTTTTGCCCAGCATCGGGCAGTTTGGATCTGGCACTTTGGTGGGTTGGCCGGACATTGTTGGGCTGCTGGCACCGGGGGTGACTTGGTATGCCCGGCTGTCGAGGGCAGACGGGGCCGGACGGGAGTGCTTGGAGTACGTGCTGCGATAATCACCGGTTGACCTTTTTTGACCGGAGGCCTGATGATTGACCCTGTGTGGCTTCGTTTTCTGCTATCGATTGTGGTTGGCGCTTTGTTGCCCGGCCTGGGTTGGGGGCAAGATGCTGTGAAAACGGACTTGCCCAAAGCTGCTGCGGTGCAGTTGCCTGTGTTGGGCGCGCTTGCGGCGACCAATCCGTTTGATGAAAAGCGTCAGTTGTGGCCCGATCGGACGCCGGCTCCCCCTCCGCCTCCTGTGCCCGCGCCGGTCACATCCGAGGATTTGCAGATTTATGGCGTGATTCTGGTGGGTGGTGCCCAGAAGGCGTTGTTGAAGCTCGGGCCACGGTTCAAGGGGCATCGGGTGGGGCCCAGTGGGTTGGCTTCGGTGCCTGTGGGCGGAAATTTGGGTGAGTTTTATCTGGCTCAGGTGCAGTCGGATCAAATTCTGCTGAAGGCCCCAGGCGGGGAGCAGTGGGTTCGGTTTGGCGGAAAAACCGACCGCCTGGCACAGCCGGCTTCTGTTGGCAACCCCGTTGCATCGGGGTTTGGTGCTCCGCCTGCTGTGGTGTCTGTTGCGCCGGTTTCGCCTCCGCTGGGTGGGGCTCCGGGTTCAGCTCTGGGGAATGGGGTGGTTCAGGCACCAGCAGGGGAGCAGGCTTCCCAGGCTGGCGGGACGCCCATGTTTGTGCCCGGCGGTGCAGCTGCCGGGCAAGCGGCTGATTCTGCTACTGCACCAAATGGCAGTCTGGCGGCTGCCATTGCCAATGCGCGGGCTGGAGCAGGCGCAAGCGCTGGTGCTGCGCCTGGTGGGAATCCATTTGAGGCGCTGCTGAACCGGCGGTGATGGGCGCAGACGCCTGATTTTTGACCTGAGTTTCCGGCTTCGGAACAGAAACATGAATTTGCACGAGTCAGACGTGATGCCCGTTCAGGTATCGATGAGCGCAATCGACCGACCGATTGTGGTGTTTGCCCCCCATCCCGATGATGAGGTGTTTGGTTGTGGCGGGTTGCTGGCGTTGGCTGCACAGAAGGGGTTGGCGGTCAGGGTGGTGGTGTTGACCGATGGTGGGCTGCAGGCCCCGCAGGGCGTGGATGCACGCCGCCATGAGTCGGATGCCGCTGCCGCTGCATTGGGGTATGGGCATGTGGAGCATTGGGCGCTGGCCGATCGCAGTTTGCGCTTTGACGAGGCGCTGATTGAACGGGTGATGGGTTCGGTTTCGGACGATGCGTTGGTGTTGGCCCCGTCGTTGTGGGAAGCGCATCCGGATCACCGGGTTTGTGCCATGGTGGTGGCCGAGGCGCTGAGGCGCAGGGGCGGCGGTGCAGAGCTGTGGTTTTATGAAGTGAGCGCTCCGCTGCGGGCTTCGGTGGTGTTGGATGTGTCGGCGGTATGGCCAGTGAAGCGCAGGGCCATGGATGCGTTTGTCAGCCAGGAAGATGTTCACCCCTATGCAGAATCGGTCGAAGGGCTGAACCGATACCGTGCTTTGGGTTTGACGGGCGTGGTGCATGCCGAGGCGTTTGAGCGCCACGGGGGCTCAGAGGCGCTGCGTGGATGGTGGCAATCGTCCCCAGCCATTCGTTTGAGGCAGACGGGTGTTCCGGCCGCGCAAGGCGATTTGCCTTTGCTGACGGTCATGGTGCGTACGCTGGGTCGGGCGACTCTGGAGCGGGCGCTGGATTCGGTGTTCAACCAGACGTATCCACACATCGAGTTGTTGGTGATCGATGCAACGGCCCATCCGCGGACACTCCCTGAAGGGTATGAGGCCAGGGTTCGTCGGGTTGGGGGAACGGAGCGGCTGGGGCGGTCGGCTGCCGCCAATTTGGGGTTGCGTTCTGCAAATGGCAGTTGGCTGTTGTTTCTGGATGACGACGACTGGTTGTATCCGGACCATTTGTCCAAATTGGTGCGTGCAAGCTGGCAAAACCGCGATGTCGCTGCGTTTTATTCCGATGTGGAGGGGGTGGATGTTGCGGGTGTTCCAACGGGTATTCGGTTTGATCAGGCTTACCAGGCAAGAGAACTTTGCTATGGTAATTTTTTGCCCATTCATTCGGTGTTATTCAGCCGCCAGTTGTTGACGGGTGGGCTGTGCTTTGACGAGCAGTTTGATTTGTATGAGGACTGGGATTTCTGGCTCCAAATCGAAACCCGAACGACTTTTGTGCGGGTGCCCGGTGTGTCGGCTGCATATTGCGTTGGTTCAGGGTCTGGGGAGGGCGTTGCGGTTGATGTGGCGCGCGGCAGTCAGGCAACCAGACAAATTTTTACCAAATGGAACACCCGGTTGGATGCAGTTGCATTCGATGAATTGGTTCGTCGTTCATTGGAGGGACGGCAGATGCACCGTCAACTGGCTAAGGTGCAAGGGCAGCTGAATGATGCCCAGTTGTTGGCCAGCCAGGCGTTGCAGCAGGCCGACCATGCCAGGCAGGATGCGCATGTGCTTCGCCTGGCCCACGATGCGGCGTGCAGCGACAGGGATGGAGCGCGTGCCGAGAAAGCTCAGGCCCGGTCGGAGAGGGATCGGGCGTGGGCGGACCGGACGGAGGTGCAGGCCGGGTTGCGTGCGCTGGCTGGCGATTTGGAGGGCAGAAGGCATGATCTGGCGCAGCTGAGGAGTGAGTTGGACTTGGCCCGGGAGGAGCGAACTGCAGTGCAACACCAGCTGAACCTGAGCAGGGTTCAGGTGGAAGAGTTGCATGGTCAGCGGGATCAGCTGAATCTGCGAGTCTGGCAGAGCAACGAGCGGTTGTTGTCCGTGCTGGCGACGGAAAAGGGCTTGCGTGACGATGTGCATCTGGCCCACATGCGGGTTGACCATTTGACGCATGAGTTGGAAGCCACGCATCGCCGGTTGCTGGGGGCATTGCAGCAGTCAGAGGGCTGGCAGCTGCGGTTTGAGCAGGTGGTGGCGAGTCGTTCGTGGTGGGTGACCAAGCCACTGAGGTGGGCCACCAGGCTGTTGGATGTGATTCGGCGGCGGGGGGTTGCCGGTACGGTCCGCCGGGGTTTGGAAATTCTGGGGCAAGGTGGCGTCAGTGGCCTGGTGCAAAAAGGGGAGGCGCCAGCACCTGCCGGAAATCAGGTCGCTCCGGGTCGAACCTACCTGGACTGGGTGGCGGCGCATGACCGGTTGGATGGGGCGGCACTGGCGGCCTTGTCTGACGACTTGGCTGCATTGGCCGCTCATCCGCTGGTTTCTGTGGTGATGCCGGTTTACAACCCACCTGAGGCCGATTTGGTTGCGGCCATTGAGTCGGTGCGTGCCCAGTTGTACGGAAACTGGGAGTTGTGTCTGTGTGACGATGCGTCAACCGAGTCCCATGTGGCCCGTGTGCTGAAAACCATGGCCGAGCAGGACGGCCGAATCAAATGGTTGCGGCATGATCAAAATGCACACATTTCTGAAGCAACCAATTCCGCACTGACGCTGGCAAAAGGGGATTTTGTTGCATTCCTGGATCATGATGATGTGCTGGCACCGCACGCTTTGTTGCGTGTGGTGGAGTGGTTCCAGAATCATCCGGATCATCGGGTGGTGTATTCGGATGAGGACAAACTGAACCCTGAGGGGCAGCGTTTTGATCCGTACTTCAAACCGGATTTCAATCTGTCGCTGTTGCGTTCCCACAATTACATGTGCCACTTTGCGGTGTACCGCAAGGAGCTGATGGACCGGTTGGGAGGGATTCGCAAGGGGTTTGAGGGTGCGCAGGACCACGATCTGGCGCTGCGTGCGGTCGATGTGGCGGGTGCGCAGGGTGTGGGCCATATTCCGCATGTGTTGTATCACTGGCGTGTGACGCCGGGCTCGACGGCGGGAGGCCATCAGCAAAAGTCCTATGCATTCCAAGCCGGACAGCGGGCGATTGCAGCGCATCTGGAGCGGCGCGGGTTGGCTGGCGCGGTGCTTGAAGCGCCGGAGGCCCCTGGGATGTACCGGGTGAAGTGGACCATTCCCGAGCAGGCACCCCTGGTGAGCATTGTGATTCCCACCAGAAATGGCGAGGCGTTGCTGCGCAAATGCCTGGATTCGTTGCGTCAAACCGCTTATCCAGCGTTTGAAATCATCGTCATCGACAACGGCAGTGACGATGCTGCAACCTTGCGTCTGCTGGAGGAGCGTCAGGCGCAGGGGCAGATTCGGGTGCTGAACGATCCGAGCCCATTCAATTACTCACAGTTGAACAACCGGGCTGTGCGGGAAGTGTGCCAGGGTGAGTTTGTTTTGCTGATGAACAACGACATTGAAATCACCCACGAAAGCTGGCTGGACGAGATGGTGGGCTGCGCATTGGAAGAGGGGGTGGGTTGTGTGGGGGCCCGCTTGTGGTACCCCGATGGCCGGTTGCAGCACGGAGGGGTGATCATGGTGTGTGGTGTGGCAGGCCATGCCCACAAGTATTTGCCAAGGGGCCAGCATGGGTACATGGGGCGTGCCGTTCTTGCGCAGGAGTTTTTGGCGGTGACAGCGGCGTGCCTTCTGGTGCGTCGGGATGTCTATTTGCAGGTGGATGGCCTGGATGAGTCGCTGAAGGTGGCGTTCAATGATGTGGATTTTTGTTTGCGGGTGCATGCGGCAGGGTTCAGAAATGTATGGACGCCCTATGCCGAGCTGATTCACCATGAGTCGGTCACCCGCGGTCATGAAGACACGCCGGAAAAGCAGACGCGTTTTGCTGGTGAGGTGGCCATTTTGCAGGCACGTTGGCCAGAATGGATTGCCAACGACCCCTGCTACAGCCCGAATCTGACAGACAAGTCTGAAGATTTCTCTTGGGCATGGCCGCCACGCAGGAGGTTGCCATGAGGTCGGCTGCGGAGCGCGCTGCTCGGTTGCAGCGTTTGTTGCCTCTTCTGGCATGCCCGGCATGTGGGGGCGAGCTGCAAAGCACGGCCGTTGAATTGACCTGCCGCAGTTGTCATGTGGCCTATCCGGTGCTGGATGGTGTCCCTGTTCTTTTGTCTCCGGAATTGCGGACGCAGGGGTTGGGCATTCAGCTGGGGGCGGATGACAACATCTCCAAGCATCCTTACAGCCCTGCCTCCGAGGCGTTGTTGGATCAGCACCGGCAGGGATGGGTGTTGGACCTTGGGGCGGGGGGCAAGGGCATTGGTTTTGATCATGTGGTTCAGGTGGATGTGTTTCGCTTTCCCATGGTGGATGTGGTGGCGTCTGCGGACAGCTTGCCTTTCAAGGCAAATGCATTTGATGCGGTCATCAGCCAGGCGGTGTTTGAGCACCTTCAATACCCGGATGCGGCGGCAGAAGAGGTGCGTCGCGTGCTCAAGTTGGGCGGTGCGGCCAAAATTGATACGGCCTTTCTTCAGCCGGAGCATGCCTATCCCCATCACTATTTCAATGCGACAGAGGGGGGGCTGAAGCACTGGTTTCGGAATTTCGACATTCAGTGGAGTGGTGTAGAGCCTTATCAGCATCCCATGTGGTCGTTGGTGTGGTTTTTGTCGGACTATTTGGTGGCTCTGGGGGACAACGATCGCACATGGGTCGAGCAGCGCAGCGTTCGGGAGGTGCTGGATGCCCTGAGTCGCACAGCGCGCGGGTGTGCTACTGACGCCGATGCGGTATGCATCCAAGCGTTGCAACGTTTTGTACAACCGGACGCCATGCGACGGCTGGCGGCTGGCGTGTCTGTGCTGGCGGTCAAGCAATTGCCGATGGATGCACGGGTCGCATCAACTGGCGGGGCGGTTGTTGCGTTGGAGCAGCGTGCCCAGCAGTTGCAGCAACGGTTGCAGTCTCAGGGCGAATGGTTGTCCATGGTTGCGTATTCGCAGCGGCTTGCTGCCGACCGTTCGCGCTGGCTGAGCCATCAATGGGGGACTCAGGCCATCATGGATGGCCATTTGCGTGCAGAAATTCAGGCCAGAGACCAAACCATCGCCAAATTGCTCGCTTTGCAGATTGCGCCCCCGTTGCCTGTGTTGTTCCGGTGGTGGCTGGTGGCTACCTCGAAGAAATGGCTGCCGCAGCGCTGGGTGCAGGCGCTTCAAAACAGAGATCGTCAGGAACGTCCGATTTCTCAGTTGCATGCACCGGCAACGCCAGATTCGGAGCGTCTGAAGCCGGTGCCCGGTGATGTTGCCCAGGGCGAATGGGGTATTGGGGCAACCGAAATACACATCCATGTTGAGCCCCTGCTGCTACATGATGTGTTGGACCAGTTTTTTTCGCTGGTATACCAGACCCACCAGGCATGGCGGCTTTTCCTTCACGAGGTGCCTGCGCAGTCAGAAGAGATTCGTCTGGCGATGCAAAAGCTGATGTCTTTTGATCGCCGTGTTGAAGTGTGCGCAATGGGTGCCATCCCCGCCATCAAGCCCGGTTCATGGCAAATTCGGTTGCCTGGCGAGGTCAAGCTGCCTCCTGGGGCGTTGCTTGAAGTGTTCAACATGGCGCTGAATCGATCGGAGATTGATCATGTGGTGGGGGACTCACTGTCTATGGCCATGGATGGCGGTGAGTCCACTTCCATCCGCTGCCTGGCGGGGGATCCCCGGGCTGAGTGGTCTGATCTTGACACAGGGCTCGACCTCTCTACATGGCCTGTGTTCAGCCGTGCGGGCGCGCGGCTTGTATTCAGTGGGCATGGCGGGAATTTGGGTCGCATTCCCAAAGTGTTGTTTTATCGGTGGTCTGTGCCTCAGGCGTGAACCGCGGTTACTTTTTTTAGGATACGCGCAATGAACAAACGGTTTTTCATGTCCGCCCTGGCCATGGCCCTGGGTGCGGGATTGGCGGGCTGCGGGCATTTGCAGTCCAATATTCACCCGACGCTCCCTCTGACGTACGGTAGCGCGTTGGTACAACAACAATTGTCCGATGTGGGTGTGCGACCTGTGTTCATGTCGTACTGGAACGCATACCAACGCCGGGATTGGTCTGCGCGTTTCCATCTCGAACAGTTTGGAGTCACCCCGCCAGAGGGAGAGTTCTATGTGCGTTACCACGGGCTGGCTTGGGAGTTGGTCACATTTGACCTGGTTGAGGTGTCTGGCCCCGACGACAAAGGCCGCTGGCAAACAGTGGTTCGGTCCAAGTTTCGCAATCCTTCCGAGCCAGATCAAACAAAAGAGAGATTCGTGGTCGACAAGTGGTTGTTGAGTGATGGCGAGTGGAGGCACCTCAATCAGGATCCCATGCTCAACGGCATGCGTCCTGTAGACTGATGTTGGTGAGGTGGAAAAGGTGCTCCCATGGGTTGTAGCAATTCGGCAACAAGTCACTTGGTTTGTGATCGCCGGCACAACTTCATGCACCTCCATTGCATGGCTAAACGCTGGTTTTGAACTATGATGAATGCAACAGCAAGTGTCGGTCTAAGGTTCGTCTGCACCTCTGGTGCAAAATTCGCACCGGACTGCATGGCTAACAAGCTGTTTTACGTTCCAATCCAACCTGTTCTAGGAGTAAGAGTGATGTTTAAAAAACGCGTGCTGGCTGCGGTTGCTGCTGCTGTTTTGGCGAGTGGTGCCTCTGCTGTAGAGGTAAACCCTGGTGAAAAAGGCGAATTTCTGGTTGCGCCTTTGTCCATGGTCGGCGGTGGCTGGGAGTCTGAGCTGCGTCTGATCAACACAGACACCGTCAATTCGGTGGTCTACAAAGTTGCTTACCACGAAAACGTTCGTTCCGACGAAGTTCTGGACTTCTACGTGTTCCTGAGCCCTGGTGACGTGTTCCGTGGTACTGCTGTCCGCAATGCAGATGGCACGTTTGGTATCAAGAGTGACGACGATTCCGCTCTGGTGGTTCCTAACTCTGGTGCTTCTGGCTGCCCTGCTGCCACGGCACAAGCGGTTGGTTTCACTCCTGACGTGATCAAGTCTTCCCGTCCTGCTGACTTCACCTACGTCAAAGTGTGGCAAGCACGCACCTATAGCCTGGGCGCAGCTCCAGTTGCCAAGTCTGCCATTTTGGCCCGCTATGCTGCTGATTGCGCAGCCGGTACACCTTTCACTGCTGCTGATACCTCCAACGCAGTTGCTGGTGACTTGACCCTGTCCAATGCTGGTAACGGTAACGTGCTCCAGTTGCCTCTGAAAGCTCTGGCAAACTACGACAACCAGAACTACCACGTTCTGGGTGGCGCAACAACATTTGCCAACAACCTGTCCCTCAGCTCTAAGCCTGCTGTTGAAGACTCGATTTGGGCCAACGATTTCGCAGTTCCTTATAACGTGACTGCTGGCAACATGACATACGCTACGGTGACTTTCCCCACCAAGGAAGCGTTCATCAACGGTGCCGGTTCTCAGTATTTCAACACCATCACTACTCCTACCGTTGCTCTGACCATCCGCAACGAGCAAGAGCAGACAATTGGCGTGACTGGTTGCGTGGTTTCTCCATGCCCAATCACACCTGCTAACTCTCTGCCCAACGAATTGAACGTGGTGGCCATCAGTGCTGGTGCCGGCGTGAATACGTCCAGCCAACTGTTCACTAACACCTTCACACGTGGTTGGGTGAACATGAACATTCAGCCTAAGGCTTCTACTGCTCGCAGCGTTGCCAACTACAACAACTTCGGTCAGTCTGGTGCTCCTGCTCTGGTAACCTACATCAACTGGGCCAACAAAGGTGCATTCCTTGCTGGTTCTTGGATGTATGCTCCTTCCACCATCGCACCTGCTGCTCGTTAATCCGGTCAGCTAGTTTCAGAAAAGCCTTGGCGCATCATGCGTCAAGGCTTTTTTTTTAGGTGCAGCTAACTTGTTTACTTGCATTTCTGCTCATATATTCGACATTCAACTCATGTCACTGCATTCCGTTTTTAAGAAAATATTAGCTGCCCTGTTGGTTGTGGGTGCTTGGAGCGTTGCTAATGCGCAATACACGGTCGATCAGTTTCAGCCAATTGCGACTAGAAATGGAGGGGCTGTTGACTTTAAAACAGCTTTCAGTCCAGCATCAAATATCGAATCAGAGCCAGGCGTTGTGATCATCAACTACCGGTGGGGGGGGAGTTCATCACGGTATAAATTTTTCATTCCACCTGGTTTGAAGGATGGTCTGGCATCCATGACGACCTACAAGGTAGATTACGACAACGGGCGTGGTATCTGGAGCTTTGGTAAGCCGCCGACGGTGACTGCAGAGTCTGTGACAGAGGCCATGGCCTGGAATTTGGCAAACGGAGGGCCTTATTCCAAAGGAGACTTCGCTCGTACGTTTCACAACCTGTTGAGTCTTCCTGACAACGGAAATGCGGGGCAACAGTATTTTTGGGCACCCGCGAACGCAGGCGCAGTTTCGCTGGCCTACGGCGAGTACGAAAAACTGGATGTCAATCAGACAAAGTCGAAATGTGGGTGGGTATATGCGGACACCGTATGGCCTGCGGGCTTGGTTCAGCAAACTGCAGTTTGGCTTTATGTCGACAAGGCCACATATGACGCATGGTATGCATCCGCGCAATGGGACTCGCTGGGTAACCCTGTGGGCAATGATTGCGGCGGTACGTCATTGGTATTGACTTCCTCTGAGCTGAGCGTAGGTCAAACCTCAGCCATCTCAGCGAGCATGTCACCCAGCAGTGTGGCACTTCCACAAACCTGCACATTCCTGAATACCGCCAACGGCACGGACGCATCTGGCTATATCAGCTTCACACCCGGCACGACTGCACACAGGGTTGCGCTCTCGTCAGCTGCCGCGACGCTTTCGTCAAATGCCACAGTCAAGATGACCTGTGGCAGTTATTTTGCTAATTTCACCATCAAGGTTGGCTCTCCCTATGTCTCGTTGAGTGCAAATTCGCTCATGCAGGGGCAGACGGCTACGCTCACTTTGAGCCCACCTCCATCTGGTGCGGTCTCGTGTACGGCTAACAGCAATTTGGTGACGCTCACAGATTTGACGCTTTCAACCAAGCAGGTTTCGGTTCCTGCGGCAGCAACCGTCTCGGCTGAGACCGTCGTCACCATCAGTTGTGGTACCTATGGGAGCGCATCACTCACCGTCAAAAAAGGCGGAACGCTGACTTTGGTATCGAATGCCTCCAGTCCAGCAGTCTTGACGTTTGCCTGGAATGGCGTGGAATTAAAGCCTTTTTCCAATGCATTGCTGACGGCATTTAGTGGGCAATGGACAGGTGCGACTCCTCTGCAGTGCACACCGACGGAAACGGTGTTGGTCGAAAACAGCAACACCCTCAGAATGCGGGATTCTGCTGCTCGCCCGTCGACGCCTGTGAGCGTATCTTGTTTCGTTTCTGCTGACAGTACGTCTGGCGGAGTCAAAGTATCACCTGTCTATGCATTGCAGTTCAATGTGGCTGCAGACGGTTCTTTGTCGGTTGCCAATGTGGTAGCCCTGACAGACTTTTCTATGACCACTGATTCCGTGGTCGTGTCCACCATTGCTGCGGGTTCAGGAAAAACGGTCACGTTGTCCGCCTTGCCTACTGCAGCCAGCTTGGGTTCTTGCTCGGTTAGTGACAGTTCATTGGCAACGGTTGCGGGCGCTACGGTTTCCTTGACCGCAGCAGGCAATGCGTTGACGACCAATGCTCAAATCTCAATTTCTTGCGGATCGGTCGCAAAGCCGTTGCAAATATTGGGAAAGAGTGTTGCGGCAATTACGCCTTCCAGTGCGGCTGATGCAGTTCCGTTGACATTCTCAATCACCATACCCAAGAGCGGAACGGACACGGGTGCCCTCAATGTGTGGGTGGCGTATTACGTTCCCGGAAATGCCAATGTGGCATTTGATGATGTTTGGTTATTGATCACCGATTCGACGGTCAATCCTGCCAAATTTGAGTCATACACCTACGGCAAAACATTAGATTCGTTGCGTTTGGTCAAGGCTGTTGCTGTCACAGCGGATAAGTACGCGTTTGATGTTCAATCCGGGATCACGAAAAGCCAGTTTAGTGGCTATGCCGCTGAAGTAAGAGTGTTTTATCAATACGGCGCTGGAGCTCTGCAGTTACTCCCGGTTAGTTGGAAGTCGGTTCCGTAATACTGGGTGGCTTCAGAAGCCAAGGGGCTCTGTTGTGAAGCCCCCTCGTATTCCTGCGCCAGTCAGAAGTAGAGGTTTGGGAGTTGTTTCACACGGTATTCAACAGGGGGAATGCAGCCACATCTTCTTAAGGCGCCGGTTCTCATCCTCAAGCTCTTTCATGCGGGCCATGAGCGATGTGTCCATGCCACCGAATTTGGCTCGCCATTTGTAAAAAGTAGCCACGCTGATGCCCAGCTCCCGGCACACATCGGGCACCGACAGTCCCGCTTCCACGCGCTTGAGCGCATCCATGATCTGGCTGTCTGAAAACCTTGACTTCTGCATGTAGAAATTCTCCTGCGAAAACTTCTACTTCTCGCCCCTCTGGTTTTGCGGGGGGGTTACCGTAACCTCCCCCCTGCTCAACAATTCAGGGTTTCCAGATTGCGTTAGACGCCAGAGTCTCCTAATATTCGGATCCACATTGTAAGAAGTTGGTATGTCGTCGTCCAAACAAGCTAACACAACTGTTGAAGCGGCGGGAACGCTTGACGGCTCCTCCACTTCGGCTCTTCTGCGTGCCATTGACCAGATGCAGGCTCGCATCGAATTCGAGCTGGATGGCATCATCATCCACGCCAATCCACTGTTTTTGCAGACTACCGGCTATGCCCTTGCAGAGCTAGTGGGCCAGCACCATAGCCTGTTTTGTAAACCCACCTATGCCCAAAGTGTGGAGTACGAGCAGTTTTGGCACAACCTGAGCCAAGGAAAATCCCATTCCGGCACCTTCTCCCAGGTAGCCAAAGACGGGCATCGCCTGTACCTGCACGGCATCTACAGTCCGGTGCTAAACGACGAAGGTCTGCCTGTCAAAGTGATCAAACTGGTGACCAACGTAACAGCCAGTCACACCGAGGCCACCGATCACAAGGGCAAGCTGAATGCGATAGACCGCTCAGTTGCCATGGTTGAATTTGACGTGAAGGGCCGCATCCTCCACGCCAACGACAACTTCCTCCACGCACTGGGCTACACACTGGACGAAGTGGTGGGCCAGCACCACCGCATGTTCTGTGACCCCGCCTATGCCCGCAGTCCCGAATACCTGGCGTTCTGGGAGCATCTGGGCCGCGGTCAGTTTCATGCCGGGGAATACCGCCGCATCCACAAAAACGGCAGCGATGTCTGGATTCAAGCCAGCTACAACCCCATTCTGGATGTAGAAGGCAACCCGGTGAAGGTGGTGAAGTTTGCGCAGGACGTGACCCCCGCCAAGCTGCTGGCCTCGGAAACTGCAGGCAAGCTGGAAGCGCTGTCGCGCTCGCAAGCCGTCATTGAGTTCGACATGCAGGGCAACGTTCTGACGGCCAACAGCAACTTTCTGCGCACCATGGGTTACACCGAAACCGAGGTGCTGGGCCAGCACCACGCCATGTTCTGCCACACCGGTCTGGTGCAGTCGCCCGATTACCGCAACTTCTGGGCCGACCTCAACCAGGGGCAGTTCAAAACCGGGCGTTTTTGCCGCCAGGGCAAGCATGGGGCCGAAGTGTGGATTCAGGCCACCTACAACCCCATCCTGAATGTGGACGGCAAGCCGTTCAAAGTGGTGAAGTTCGCCATGGACATCACCGAGCAGGTGCGGCGCGAACACCTCATCAAAGACCGCATCATTTCGATCAACCAGGTGTTGGAAGAGCTGAGCAGGTCCATCACCAGCATCAGCCGGAGTTCGGAGCGTTCGACCGACCTGGCCCGCCAGACGCAGCAGGAAGCCGAAGACGGCAACCGCCTGCTGGGCCGCTCGCGCGAGGCGATTGTGGAAATCCAGAAATCGTCGCAAGACGTGCACGAAATCATCAACACCATCAGCGACATTGCCAACCAGACCAACCTGCTCGCGTTCAACGCCGCCATTGAAGCGGCACGCGCGGGTGAACACGGGCTGGGCTTTTCGGTGGTGGCCGACGAGGTGCGCAAGCTGGCCGAAAAGTCGGCCAAGGCCGCCCGTGAAATTGCCAAGCTGATCAACGAAACCATCACCCGCGTGAACGAGGGTGGGCAACTGTCGGCTCAGGTGGAACAGGCGTTCACGCAAATCGAACGCTCGGTGGCCAACACCACCGAATCCATCCAGCTGATCCACGGTGCCACCACCGAGCAGGCCGAAGCCACGCAAAGCGTGGCTTCCATGCTGGCCGAGCTTCAAACCTCGACCAACGGGCGCTGAGACCCTGCTGCCCGCCATGCCTGCACCTCCGTCAGAGCGGCCCATGCCCGGCTCCAGCCCTTCTACCCCGGAGTTGATCGTCTCAACCGAGCCCTGGGACGATTGGGAAGACATCCCCCCGGCAGATGCGCCACCCGCATCAAACCTGCATCCGGCCCACACGCCCGAAACGCCCCCGCCGGAGCCGACCGTGGTTGCGCCCCTCATCCGCGTGTTTGCCCAATTGGAGCTGGCAGGCCACCGGCTGGCGGTGGATGCCGACCATGTGGTGCAAGCCCTGCCCCGCCCGCCCCGGCTCACCCCGCTGCCCAGCCGACAGGCCGCCCTACAGGGTGTTTTGAAGCTGCGTGGCCAAGTGGTGCCGGTGGTGGATTTGCGCCATTGGCTGCAACCGGCAACCGAAGTGGCTGCTGGCCTCACACCCAGCCCGCACATCATGGTGCTGGGCAACCAGGGCAAAGTAGTGGGCATCGGGCTGGATGCCATCCGTGGCCTGCTGCGGGTACCAGCTGAACAGGTGCAAGCGGTTGCCCACCAGGCCGAGGACGACAATTTTTTCCACAGCGTCATCAACCTGCCCGATTCCGACGAACTGGTCATGGTGCTGGACCCCTTGCGACTGATGGCCCTCACCCAGGCCTGGGCCAGTGCCAGCGCCGAACCGCCAACATCCGAAGCCGCCACGGGTGTCAGCGCACCCGACATTCACACCGAACCCCACGCCCTGGTGCGTCTGGGCGATGTGGTGCTGGCCGCGCCTGCCAGTGTGGTGCGCGAGGTGGGGCACCAGCCCCCCCTGAACCGGGTGTTTGGCAAAAACCCCTATTTGCGTGCCATGACGCGCTGGCGCGGTGTGGATCTGCCGGTGCTCGACCCGGTGCAGGCCCTGGCCTTGCCATTGGACGAAGGCTTCCGTGCCCACCCCATGCTGCTGATGGTGCTCAGCCAGCGGGGGCGCCACGCTGCCATCCCGGTGGACGAAGTGTTGTCGGTTCGCCGGTTTGCACGGGCCGAACTGCAATCGGCAGCCGACACCGGCATACCTCAGGCCCATCTGTATGCAGCCACCACCACGCTGGACGGTGGTCCCCACCACGGCAAACGGGTGCGGCTGCTCGACCCGGAAGCCCTGCTGGGCTGGTTAGGCATGGCCGAGCTGACTGACCGCAGCGCTGAAGCGAGCTTGCAAACCGGACAGGCCACCGAGACACCACAGGCCCACCCGACAAGCACAACGTCCGAAACGCCAGCCACTGCACGGCTGTCCGACTCGGCCACCGACCCCGTGCACCCGTTGGCAGAACAGCACAGAAACCCTCCGTCAACGCCAACGACCGAGTCAGAGAACCAGGCGTATGTGGTCTTTGACATGGGCCGCGAGTGGGCCGCACCGGTCAGCCTGCTGCAGGAGGTGATGCCGTTTCCACCGAGCTTCCGGCCTGCCACCGGGGCTGATCCTTCCCAGCTGGGCAGCTGCGATTGGCGGGGCCGAACCCTGCCGGTGCTGGACCTGCGTCCACCCCGCGCAGATGGCACGCGCCCGCCCAAAGAACAGGCCCGGCTGCTGGTGGTGAACACCTGCCAGCGCCAGGCTGGCCTGGTGGTGGACGACGTGGTGGCCCTGCTGCCTGCCAACCAGGGCACCCACACCCGGCTGATGATGGCGGGCCGGGAGCCCACTCACCTGATCACCGTGGGCCAGGCACGCAGCCGCAAAACCTACGAAGTGCTGGACTTTTCGCGTCAGCCGTTTTTTACAACAGGCTGAACGTTACAGGGCCTGAACACGCGTCAAACCATCCGGAACACGGCCACGGTTTGCGTCAGTTCGGTGGCCTGGGTTTGCAGACTGGCCGCTGCAGCTGAAGCCTCTTCCACCAGTGCCGCGTTTTGCTGGGTCATTTCGTCCATTTGCGCCACAGCGGTGTTGATTTGCTGAATGCCACCGGTCTGCTCCACCGATGCCGCGCTCATGTCGCCAATCAGGTCGGACACATTGCGCACCCGCTGCACGATGTCATCCATGGACTGCCCGGCGTTTTGCACCAGCGCACTGCCCTTGTCCACACTCTCGATGCTGGCCTGAATCAGCTCCTTGATTTCACGCGCCGCCTCGGCACTGCGCTGAGCCAGGCTGCGCACTTCGCCCGCCACCACCGCAAACCCGCGCCCAGCCTCCCCGGCCCGGGCAGCTTCCACTGCGGCATTCAGCGCAAGGATGTTGGTCTGGAACGCGATGCCGTCGATCACACCGATGATTTCGGACATTTTCTGGCTGGAGCGGGTGATGTCGGTCATGGTGTGCACCACCTGGCCCACCACCTCGCCACCTTGCACCGCGGCCTGTGACGCCTCGTGGGCCAACTGATTCGCCTGGCGGGCGTTTTCGGATGACTGGGTCACATTGGCCGTGATCTGCTCCAGCGACGCCGCCGTTTCTTCCAGGCTGGCCGCCTGGGCCTCGGTGCGGCGCGACAAATCCATGCTGCCTGCCGCCACCTGAGTGGCCCCGGTGACGATGGAATCGCTGGCCGCACGCACCTTGCCCACCATGCCCACCAGGTTGACGTTCATGTCGCGCAAGGCCTGCAGCAGGCGACCGGCTTCGTCCTGGCTGTGCGGAACAATCTGGCGGGTCAAGTCACCACCGGCCACTGCATGAGCCACCTCCACCGCCTCTTGAATGGGTTTGGTGACCGAGCTGGCAATGTACAAACCCAGCAGTACACCGGCCACGCCGCTCACCAGCGCCACCCCTAGCAGCCACATGGCTGCTGCATTGGACGATTTCTGCTCCCGCTCGGCCTGCTCTTTGGCCATGGCCACCTCCAGCTCGACATAGTCCTGCATCAGCTTCAGGTAGGTGTTTTGGGTTTGACGCAGTTCGCCAAACAGGAGCTTGACCGCCGCATCGTGTTGCCCGGCCATGGCCAGCTCAATGGCTTTGTTCAGATGCGGCAAATAGGCAGCCCGTGCGGCACGTGCTGCCTCCATGGCCTGTTGCTCGCGCGGTTCGTTGTGGGCATTGGACAGCTGGTCAAACAGCTTGCCGTTTTCGGCCGACACGGCCAGGATGCGCTTGCGCTCCTCCGCCTGGAAGGCCGGGTCGGGGTTGAGCAGGATGTTGCGCACCACCCGTGCCACCGTGTTCAGGTTGTCCTGCAGCGCCTTGGTTTGTGAAATTTTCACGATGTGCTGTTCCACCGTGTTTTCCAACACCTGACTCATGGACTGGAAGCGGATGGCGGATACCACCGCAATCAACACCATCACCACACTCAGGCCCACAAAACCAACGAGGATGCGGGTGCGAATTTGAAAATCTGAAAATGCCATGAACGCCTCAACTTTGAACCAAAGCATACCCTAGGGTAAACCCTAGAAATGCATTTGACTCAGGTCAAGAAGTCAGACATTCAACCTGATCAGCCGGGGTTGGTGCGTGGCGTCATTGCCGCGCTGTACGGACATGAGGCGGCAGCGCCTGCGGGTGGCTGGTGCGCCAGGGGCTGATGTCCAGCCCGCCTCGACGGGTGTAGCGGGCATACACCGTGAGCTTGGTGGGTTTGCAGCGGGTCCAGATGTCCCACCAGATGCGCTCCACGCATTGCTCATGGAACTCGTTGTGGTTGCGAAAACTCACCAGGTATTGCAGCAAGCCTTCCTGGTTGATTGGCGGGCCCACATAGCTGATTTGCACGCTGCCCCAGTCGGGCTGGCCCGTCACCAGGCAGTTGCTTTTGAGCAGGCGACTGGTGAGGGTTTCTTCCACCGGTTGCTCGTCGAACACCGCCGTCAGCAGCTCAGGCGCAGGGGTGTAGCGGGTGCACTCGATGTCCAGCCGGTCCAGATTCAGCCCATCCAGCTCCTGAATGGGCTGGGCGTCGAACTGTTCGGGACTGAGCAGCTTCACGCCCACGCTGGCTTGCACCACCGGCGCGCCCCGCCAGGCGGCCTCGGTCAGGTCGGTGCGCAGGGTGTGGCGCACCGCGTCGGCATCTTCAAACACGGTGTTGTTGAAGCTGTTGAGGTAGAGCTTGAAGCTTTTGCTCTCCACCAGATTGGGCGTTTCGGCCGGCATGGTGAACTGCGCAATGGCCACTTGCGGCTTGCCCCGGGGGTTGAGCCAGCTCAGCTCATAGCCCATCCACAAGTCAGCCCCCATGAAGGGCAAGGGCCGCTGAGGCAGGCCAATTTCGTCGCGTTTGGTGGCGCGGGGCAGCGGAAACAGCAGGCTGCGGTCGTATTGGTCCACATAGGCGCTGGTTTTGCCCAGTTGCGACTGTTCGGGGGTGGGGTGGGTCATGGTTGGTGGTTTTCAGGGCCGGGTCTGTGCAGACTGGAGGTGGGGCAGAAGCAGGTTCAGCCAAACCGGTACCAGCGCGGGCGGCCAGTCGTGGCCCATGCCCTCAATGGCATGGAACTGCGCACCCGCAATGCGGCGGGCGGTGTCTTCGCCACACGCCAATGGCACCAACGGGTCGGCTGTGCCGTGGATGACCAGCGTGGGGCAGGCAATGCGGCCCAGCAGTTCGTGGCGGGTGGTGTCGGCCACGGCGGCCAGCGTCTGGCGCATGAGGCCTGCGGGGTACACGCTTCGCTGCACGGCGGCCAGGGTGCGCTGGCGCACATGTTCCAGGTCGTCGGCAAAGGTGGTGCCGCCAATCAGCTTGATGAGGCCCAGACTATGCGCCACCAGGTCGGCCGGTTGCAGGCTGGCGGGGCGGGTGAGCAGGTAGCGGGCCACGTCGGACCGGGGGCCGGGGAGGCCCGGCGCACCGCTGCTGCTCATGATGCTGGCCAGGCTCAGCACCCGCTGGGGGTGGGTGGCAGCCACGCGCTGCGAAATCATGCCGCCCATGCTCACGCCCACCAGATGGGCCTGGGCCACGCCCAGGGCATCGAGCAGGCCCACCGCGTCTTCGGCCATGTCTTGCAGGATGTAGGGGTGGGTGGGCGAAAAGCCCAGCTTGTGCTTGACGAGCTGCCAGGGCATGTTGGGCAGGCCTTGTTCGTCCAGGTGACTGGACAAGCCCACGTCGCGGTTGTCGTAGCGCACCACGCGGTAGCCCGCCTGGCAGAGGGCTTGAACCAAACTGTCGGGCCAAGCGATGAGCTGCATGCCCAACCCCATGGTCAGCAGCACCGTTTGCGGGTTGGGCAGGGGTGCAGTGGGCTCGTCCACCACCACTTCAAATTGCAAACTGTTGCTGGATATTTTCATAGCTTAAAACACATATCAATCAATCGGTAAAGCCAATTTTTATCTGAAATTTCAGGCAAATTCTGCCTCGCGCAACCATTTGGTGGCCACCCACTTTTCACCGGCAATCACCGGCGCGCCACCGTGCAGGGTTTGGGTGCTGGGGTGGGGGCGGTCGTAGCCAAAAAACACGGCGTTGCCTTTTTGCGGCGCCACTTCCAGCCCCACATCGGGGAAGGTGGTGCCACCACCGCGCTCGGGGTTGTTGAGGTACATCACCAGCGTGCCCACCCGCTGGCCACCGCGTTTGAGGATGGTGGCGGTGCCAGGTGCTTCGGGGTCGAAATAGTCGTAATGCGGCTTGTATTCGGCACCCGGACGGTAATGCAGCACTTGCAAGCCTTCACCGTTTTCCAGTGGCCAGTGCAACAGGCGGGCAATGCGGGCCTCCACCCGGGCCACCACCTCGTTTTCGCCCCGGCGGAAAAACATGCCCTGGCTTGTGCGGTCATCGTTGACGGCCTCACCACCCGAATGCGTTTCCACCGTCAGCGAGCGGGCCATGCGCGGACTGGCTGCAGCCACCAAGGCGTCGCACTCCTCGTCCGACAAAAGCCCACCCAATACCACCACCCGGGGCCGCGCCATGGACAACAGCACATTCACCTGGCGGTCACCCAGGTCGAGTTGGCGAGGCGAATCCGCGAGGTGCGGGCCCGGGCGATGGGCCCGCGAGACGCTGCGCGCAACGACCGACGATTCGTGGGCCAGTGAAGTGACTTTGGTTTGCGCCACGATGGCCTGGAGGTCGTCCATGGTTTCAGCCTGCACCACGGCATCCACCGAAATGCCTTGGTTGGCCAGATGCTCGGTCAGTGTGGACTCCAGCGCCTGAGAGGCGACATCCAGCTTCCAGCCCGACTTTTCCATGGACTGCAACAGCGATTCGGGTGTGCAGCCTGCCACCACCTGGTCAATGATCCAGCGACGCAGTTCGGGGGTAATGACTTGGCTCACGGTGTGTCTCCGGTTCAGGCGCGGTCGCGGCGAAATACCAGCGTGCTGTCGGTGGACAGGGCGGGTTGCCAGGCATAGCCGTCGAGGTCAAAGCCTTTGAGGTGGTCGGGTTTGGTGGCGCGGTGCTGCACGGCGTAACGCACCATCAGCCCGCGCGCCCGCTTGGCCATGAAGCTGATGACTTTGTACTGCCCACCACCCCGGTGCTCTTCAAACACGCAACTCACCACGCGGGGTTGCAGCACCTTGCGATCCACCGATTTGAAATATTCCTCGCTGGCGAGGTTGATGATCACCCCGGAGCCATCGGCCACAGCCCGCTCATTCAGGTAGTCGGCAATCTGACGATTCCAGAACTGGTAGAGGTTTTTGCCCTTCTCAGTGACCAGCCGGGTGCCCATTTCCAGGCGGTAGGGTTGCATCAGGTCGAGTGGACGCAGCACGCCGTACAAGCCGCTGAGGATGCACAAATGGGCCTGCGCCCAGTTCAGTTCCGCGGTAGACAGGGTTTTGGCGTTCAGCCCGTCGTACACATCGCCATTGAAGGCGAGCACCGCCTGCTTGCTGTTGGTTTTGGTGAAGGCGGGCGTCCAGGCCTGGTAGCGGCCCACGTTCAAACCCGCCAGGGCATCGCTCAGGCTCATGAGGCTGGCCACTTCCTGGGGAGATTGGCTGCGCAACACCGCCATCAATTCGGAGGCCTGCGCCACAAACAGGGGCTGTGTGGCCTTGGAGGTGGTGGGAGGGGTGTCGTAATCCAGCGCCTTGGCAGGGGAAATCAGGAACAGCATGAAGCCATTTTGTCATGTAGGGCCAGCCGATCGAACACCCACCCCGACTCCATTCGTCCATCACGATTTTCAGTTCACATGGGCATTTTGATTTTTTACAATTTAATTGTGTAAAATTTAAATATGCCGTCAGCAACCCACCTCAACCCCGCAGACCCTTCCATGCTGAAGTTGGACAACCAGCTGTGTTTTGCGGTGTATGCCGCGTCATTGGCCATGACCAAGGCCTACAAACCGGTGCTGGGTGCGCTGGGGTTGACCTACCCCCAATACCTCGTGTTGCTGGTGCTGTGGGAACAAGACAACCGCCCCGTATCCGAACTGGGGGACCGCCTCTTTCTGGACAGCGGCACCCTCACCCCTTTGCTCAAACGCATGGAAGCCGCAGGCTGGGTGCAACGCCAGCGCAGTACCCAGGACGAACGCAAGGTGCACATCGTGCTCACCCCCGCAGGCCTGGCATTGCGCGAGCAAGCGGCTTGCATTCCGCTGGACATGGCCCACAAAGTGGCATGCAGCACCACCGAACTCACCCGCCTCACCGCCGAGCTGCATGCCTTGCGCCAACGGCTCAACCCGTCTACCACCTGACCCACCACACACCATGCCACTCGTTGCCAACGCTTTCGTCGCCCTGATTGCGGCCTTGCACCTCTACATCCTGGTGCTGGAAATGTTCTGGTGGGACACCCCAAAAGGCAGGCGCGCCTTTGGTACCACACCCGAGTTTTCCGCTGCCACCAAGGTACTGGCCGCCAACCAGGGGCTTTACAACGGTTTTCTGGCGGCAGGACTCATCTGGGGCCTGTCACTTGGGGCAGCCGGCCAAGCGGTACAAATGTTTTTTCTGGCTTGTGTGACGGTGGCGGGCCTTTACGGCGGCCTCACGGCCAGTCGAAAAATCCTGTTCATTCAAGCCGTGCCTGGCGCACTGGGCCTGGCTGCCGTTTGGCTCGCCTGACCCAGGCCCTGCCGCCTCCACGCATCCTTTGACCCTCCCGGGCTTTGGCCCATCCTTGACCTCTGAAAGACCCACCATGACCACCTCTCTCGACAAAGTGCTCTACACCGCCGTGGCCACCTCCACCGGAGGACGCGACGGCCGCTCCGTCAGCAACGACGGCTTGCTGGACGTGAAACTGGCCCCTCCCAAAGAGCTGGGCGGTGCCGGTGGCGCCACCAACCCCGAGCAATTGTTTGCCGCCGGATACTCCGCCTGCTTCCTGGGTGCCATGAAGCATGTGGCCGGCATGAAAAAAATCCCCGTTCCCGCTGACACCTCCATCACCGCCAGCATCGGAATCGGCCCCATTCCTCAGGGCTTTGGCATCAACGCCAAGCTGGTCGTCAGCCTGCCAGGTATGGACCGCGCCGCCGCTCAAGCCCTGGTGGATGCCGCACACCAGGTCTGCCCGTATTCCAACGCCACACGCGGCAACATCGACGTGGTGCTGGAACTGGCCTGAGCGCGCTGCGGGCAGTGGCCCCTGGGACAATGCGCTCATGCTGAGCGTGTTGTACCAAGACGAACACCTGGTGGCCATCTCCAAGCCACCCGGTTTGCTGGTGCACCGTACCGGGCTGGATGCGGGCGAAACCCAATTTGCCATGCAACTGCTGCGCGACCAGTTAGGCCGCCACGTGTGGCCGGTGCACCGGCTGGACAAAGGCACCAGCGGGGTGCTGTTGTTTGCACTGGATGCTGACACCGCCCGGTTGCTGGGCCAGCAATTCGAATCTGGCCAAGACATGCAAAAAACCTACCGTGCCGTGGTGCGCGGCTGGCCATTGAATGAGGGGCTGATTGACCATCCCTTGCGCCGCCTGGACGACGACGCCCGCGCCCAACGCCTGGAGGTGCAATCGGCCATCACCCATTACTGCACGTTGGACAGACTGGAGCTGCCGCTACCCCACAGCAGCCCACACGGCAACCACCCCACCACCCGGGTCGCGTTGGTGGAACTGCAACCCGAAACCGGGCGCAGGCACCAGTTGCGCCGCCACCTCAAGCACTTGGCGCACCCCATCCTGGGCGACAGCACACACGGAAAAGGCCCGCTCAACCGGGCGGTGGCAGATCTCATGGGCCTGCAGCGGCTGTGGCTGCATGCGCTGGAATTGGCGCTGCGGCATCCGCACACCGCCCAACCGCTGCGCTTGCACGCCCCGCTGGGGCCGCAATGGCAAGCATGGGAAGCCCACCGCGCCAACCGCACTGAACGGGGTTCGTAAAATCAAGGGTTCGCGTGAACGGGGCGCATTCCGCCGAATGCACTCTGCCGCACGCCCCTCCGACTCATCTCTGCATCCTCCCCGCCATGTCCGACACCGTTGCCCAGCCAGGCCTCAACAGCCTGTCCAAATCCTTCGAGCCCGCTGCCCTGGAAGCCCATTGGGGCCCTGAATGGGAACAGCGTGGCTACGGCACCGCCGGATTCCGGGGCACGGGCGCACCGCAGGCCAGTGCACCGGCCTTCGCCATCCAGCTGCCCCCTCCCAATGTGACTGGCACGCTGCACATGGGCCATGCGTTCAACCAAACCATCATGGACAGCCTCACCCGCTACCACCGCATGGCCGGGTTCAACACCGCATGGATTCCTGGTACCGACCACGCTGGCATTGCCACCCAAATCGTGGTGGAGCGCCAGCTGCAAGAGCAAGGCATCAGCCGCCACGACATGGGCCCCACGCCCGCCGAGGCACGCAAGAACTTCGTGGCCAAGGTGTGGGAATGGAAAGAAAAATCGGGCAACACCATCACCACCCAGATGCGCCGCATGGGTGACAGCGTGGACTGGGGCCGTGAATACTTCACCATGGACGACAAGCTGAGCAAGGTGGTCACCGACACCTTCGTGAAGCTGTACGAACAGGGCCTGATTTACCGTGGCAAGCGCCTGGTCAACTGGGACCCTGTGCTGCAAAGCGCCGTGTCTGACCTGGAAGTGGAAAACGAGGAAAAAGACGGCTCGCTGTGGCACATCGAGTACCCCTTTGCCGACGGCCCACAAACCGTGAACGGCGAGCTGGCCAAAGGCCTGACCGTGGCCACCACCCGCCCCGAGACCATGCTGGGCGACGTGGCCGTGATGGTGCACCCCGAAGACGAGCGCTACCAGCACCTGATCGGCAAACGGGTCAACCTGCCGCTGTGCGACCGCGCCATTCCCATCATTGCCGATGCCTATGTGGACAAAGCCTTTGGCACCGGGGTGGTGAAGGTCACCCCCGCGCACGACCCCAACGACTACGCCGTGGGCCAGCGCCAGAACCTGTCCATGATCTGCGTGCTGACGCTGCAAGCCACCGTCAACGACAACGCGCCCGAAAAATACCGGGGCCTGGACCGCTTCGTGGCCCGCAAAGCCATCGTGGCCGACCTGGAAGCTTGCGGCGCGCTGGTCGAGATCAAGAAGCACAAACTGATGGTGCCCATTTGCACCCGCACCGGCCAGGTGGTGGAGCCCATGCTGACCGACCAGTGGTTCGTCGCGATGAACAAGGCCCCCACGCTTGCCGCTGATGCGGCTGCGCTGCCCCCCGAGGGGGCTGGCCCCGGCTTGGGGCGGCCCGGCGCCGGGTCCGCAGGTGGTGTGGACACCCGCAGCATCGCCCAGAAAGCCATCGACGCCGTCACCAGCTGCCAGGTGAGCTTCGTGCCCGAAAACTGGGTCAACACCTACAACCAGTGGATGAACAACATCCAGGACTGGTGCATCAGCCGCCAGCTCTGGTGGGGCCACCAGATCCCCGCTTGGTACGGCGAGAATGGTGAACTTTTCGTAGCTAAGAATGAGGCAGATGCTGCGAAGAAGGCCAAAAATTCTGGATATTCAGGCCCACTGCGGCGTGACCCCGACGTGCTGGACACCTGGTACTCCAGCGCGTTGGTACCGTTCAGCACGATGGGCTGGCCTGAAGCCGTTTCGCCAGGCACCGGCAGCACCAACGACTACGACCTCTACCTGCCCAGCACGGTGTTGGTAACAGGCTACGACATCATCTTCTTCTGGGTCGCCCGGATGATCATGATGACCACGCACTTCACCGGCAAGGTGCCGTTCAAGCACGTCTACATCCACGGTTTGGTGCGCGACGCCCAGGGCCAGAAGATGAGCAAGAGCGAAGGCAACGTGCTCGACCCGGTGGACCTGATCGACGGCATTTCCCTGGCGCCCTTGCTGGACAAACGCACCACCGGCCTGCGCAAACCCGAAACCGCGCCCAAGGTGCGCAAGCAGACCGAAAAAGAATTCCCCGACGGCATTCCCGCCTATGGCGCCGATGCCCTGCGCTTCACCTTCGCCGCGCTGGCATCCCTGGGCCGCAGCATCAACTTCGACAGCAAGCGCTGCGAGGGCTACCGCAACTTCTGCAACAAGCTGTGGAACGCCACCCGCTTCGTGCTGATGAACTGCGAAGGCCAGGATTGCGGTTTAAGCGACCACACCGCCGACGCCTGCGTGCCCGGTGGTGGCTATCTTGCCTTCAGCCAACCCGACCGCTGGATCGTCTCGCGCCTGCAGCACGTGGAAGCCGAAGTGGCCAAAGGCTTTGCCGACTACCGGCTGGATAACGTGGCCAACACCATTTACGACTTCGTGTGGAACGAGTTCTGCGACTGGTACCTGGAAATTGCCAAGGTGCAAATTCAAACTGGCAATGCAGAAACCCAGCGCGGCACCCGCCGCACGCTCATCCGCACGCTGGAAACCATCCTGCGCCTGCTGCACCCCATCACACCTTTCATCACTGAAGAGCTGTGGCAAAAGGTGGCTCCCGTGGCCGGACGTGCGGGTGAATCGATCAGCATCGCTGCCTACCCCGTGTCGCAACCCGAGCGCATTGACGAGGCCGCAGAAGCCCACGTGGCCAAGCTGAAAACGCTGGTGGATGCCTGCCGCAACCTGCGTGGCGAAATGAACGTGTCACCCGCCACACGCTTGCCCCTGTTCGTGGTGGGCGACACCGCGTTCATGCGCAGTGCAGCCCCTGTGCTGCAGGCGCTGGCCAAGCTGAGCGAAGTGAAGGTGTTTGAAGACGATGCCACCTGGGCCACCGCCGCTCAGGCCGCGCCGGTGGCTGTGGTCGGCGAAGCCCGACTGTGCCTGTTCATGGAAGTGGACGTGGCTGCTGAAAAAGCACGCCTGTCCAAAGAAGTGACCCGACTGGAAAACGAACTGACCAAAGCGAATGCCAAGCTCAGTAACGAAGCCTTTATGGCCAAGGCGCCCGCCGCCGTGTTGGAGCAAGAGAAAAAACGCGTGGCCGACTTCACCGCCACACTGGCCAAAATGGCCGATCAACTCACCCGTTTGGGCGGCTGATTCGACAAATCAAGCGCTGCTGTCACCGATTCCGGGGGCAGCAGGCCAACCCTGCTTCAGGGCATGCGCTGATCAACGACGGCGCAGATCGGTGATGTGCTCCCCATTCACCGTCTCCTGGTGCACCAACTCGTTACCGGTTTGGCGTGCAAAGGCTTGGAAGTCCCGCACAGACCCACTGTCTGTGGCAACAATGCGCAAAATCTGCCCTGACTCCATGTCGGCTAACGCTTTTTTGGCTTTCAGAATAGGCAACGGACAGTTCAAGCCGCGGGCATCGAGTTCTTTGTTGGCAGTCATGGAGTGGCGCTCGTTTCAGATGTGCGGGTGGATTTTAAGACCGAGGCAACCCTCCCGGTCTGCTCAGGCCGGGAAAACCCCGGTGGACAGGTATCGGTCTCCCCGGTCGCACACCACAAACACAATGGTGGCATCTTGTACCGTGCGCGCCAGACTCAAAGCCACATGACAGGCTCCGGCTGCGGAGATGCCGGCAAAAATCCCTTCTTCCCGCGCCAGGCGACGGCACATGTCCTCTGCATCTGATTGGCTCACATGAGCCAGCTCGTCCACCCCACTGGGATCGTAAATTTTTGGCAAATATTCTTCGGGCCATTTCCTGATACCCGGAATACGCGAGCCTTCGCTCGGCTGTGCACCAATCACCTTCACGGCGGCATTTTGTTGTTTCAGGTAACGAGACACACCGGTGATGGTGCCAGTGGTACCCATGGCACTCACAAAATGCGTCACCCGACCATGCGTTTGCTGCCAGATTTCAGGACCCGTGGTTTCGAAATGCACCCGAGGGTTGTCTGCATTCGCAAACTGGTCCAACACGCGGCCTTTGCCTTGCACTTGCATCTGGTCGGCCAAATCACGGGCATATTCCATGCCACCACTTTTAGGCGTGAGAATCAACTCTGCACCAAAGGCCTTCATGGTCTGTGCACGCTCAATGCTCAGATCCTCCGGCATGATGAGCACCATGCGGTAACCCTTGATGGCCGCAGTCATCGCCAGCGCAATGCCGGTATTGCCTGACGTCGCCTCAATCAGAGTGTCACCCGGGCGAATATCGCCCCGTTCTTCTGCACGGCGAATCATGGAGAGTGCTGGCCTGTCTTTCACCGATCCCGCAGGATTGTTGCCCTCCAGTTTGCCCAGAATCACATTGCGGTGGGCCGCACACACCTCTGCACCAATGCGCTGCAAAGCCACCAGAGGTGTTTGACCAATCGCGTCTTCAATGGTGGGGTAAGCGTGTGCAGATGTGATCATGATGTGGTTTGAAATGCAGAAACACCGATGTACTGTGCCATAATCTAAAGCTCACTCACTGCCGGAGTGGCGAAATTGGTAGACGCAGCAGATTCAAAATCTGCCGGTGCTAAACACCGTGTCGGTTCGAGTCCGACCCCCGGCACCACACTTAAGCCCGCATGGTTCTGTAACCGTCCGGGCTTTTTTATTTTCCCCTCTGTGCAGGGCCTTTTCGTTTCCGATTGCGTCCGCCTGAATCCGCGTTCATCCGGGGCAACGTGGGGGCACATTTGGGGGCATATTTTGTGGGGCTGGGGGCACATTTGAAAAATGCTCCCACAGCATGGGGCATCGGTATGGCCAGAAGGGCACAACCTCATGGGAACCCCTGTCCAATTCCAGGGGAGTGAACACAAAGGGAACCGGGCGGCCTATGGACATGAAAGTCCGCCCATCTGAGGCGGAAGGCAGGGCAACGTCAACAAATGACAGCCAGTCAACCAACCAGTCAACAAATTGGAAACCCGCCCGGCTAGCGCAAGCGTGTGGCTCGAATTACCCATATCAAGGGGGCCAGGAAGGACCCGCAATGGGGGGGCGGCACCTCCCCAAGTGACATGACAATCACAAAAAAATAGATTTTTTCAATGAATGACGGCTTCTCCCGCTTTCTTGCCGACCATTTCCCCTCGGGGGTCGTTCGTTTTTGACGGGAACCATGGGAACCTGCTGTGGATAACACACCTAACCCAATGATTTTATTGATGAAAATAGGTTCCCGTCTGAGGTGGGAATCTGGTTCCCAGCAGGTGGGAACGTGGGAACCTCGAAGCCCTGTTTTTCCCATGAATTGAGCCAAAACAGCCTCAAATCGTCAAAATGGACTGAAAAGCCACCGACTGCACAACCCGAATCCAGCACCCCCAAAGTCCGTAAGAATTGCGTCATCATGGTGTTTTGATAGTTTTTAACTATTTATGACCCATGCCAACACACTGGAGCGAACGCACTCACAGCCACATGCAGCGCGGAAAGAATCCCGCTACGCCACCCATTGGCGGCGGGAACATACACAGCCTAAAAGGCCGATGCAAAGCCATTCATGGCCACCAGCCGGCCTACACACTTGCAATGGAGGGTCACCAGATGGGGAACTGGTGAGGGTTGTCACACTTCCAGCTCGAATATCTTGGCGGTGATGTGATAGCACCGGGTCTGCCCTAGGCTGGGCAGCTTGACCTTTTTGGCATGCCTGCCGGGCTCGTTCATCACCAGGCATTCATGATCGGCCAGCACCTTGCACACAACCTCATGACTGAAGCCTTTGCACAGTTCAGAACGAAACACCTCGGGCAATACAAAGAACTCTGACGATGTGCCCTCGCCATCGGTGGGGTGCATCTTGTCCCCATACTCACCCAGGTGCTGGCTGTTGGACTTGATGGGTTCGCCTTGCTCGTTGACCATGCGGCGGAACCCGACACGCTGCAACGTCTTGGCGTTGTGGTCATCAGCCGCACGGTGCCACCAGGTGAACCGCCCTTCCCCATTGGCTTCCAGGAACTGGCGCACCTGCCGCAACATGGCCGTGACCTCGCCATTGCCAGTGCCCCCACGTGCAGCCAGCCAGGCATTGAAGCAGGTCCGTGCGGCCTTGATGCTTTCGCCATTGGGCCAACCCGTCAGGCCCGCTTCGGTGGCCAACTCGCCCGCAGCACCCACCAGTGCAAAGCGGGCCTCCACGCGGTGAACCTGCCCACTGGCAGCCTCGGGTACCAGTTGCAGAGCCAGTGCGTCGGCATCGGTGCGGATGCGCCGTTTCAGGGTGTCGGCATGCTGGGTGAGCCATTGCAGCCAGGCATAGCCCACAGCCCCATAAACGGTGCCAGCCTGCCCGGTGATGTGGCGGGCAAAGTCTGCCCCGCCTTCCATGCCGTGCAGCGCCTCAAACGCCCCCATGCCAGCGCCAGCATCGGCGGGAATGTCTGCCATGCGGACCTCTTGGCCCGTGCGGGTGCGCTTCATGCCCTCGGCCATGTGATCAGCAAGCCCCAATTCACCGGCACTGAGAAACAGCAACCGCCAGGACAGGCGGGCACGCGGCGCACCGCCACGGGTCGCACGGGCCTTGCTTTGCTCGTTGGCCAGCATGTAGGCGCATTCGCCTGCTGTTTTGGGGTCCACTTGTGCCAATTCGTCCAGCATCAACACGCCATCGCAGTGTTGGGCCGCAATGGCCTCCAATGCGTTGTCGGTGGTGCGCCAGCGTTGCAGGTAGCTGGCCCCGTCAAACACACTTGCAGCCACCTTCAGGGCTGTAGTTTTGCCGCTGGATGAATCGCCCCGAAAGTGGAACCCACCGCTTTCCATGCCAGCAGGGCGCAGCACAGCACCAGCAAAGGCACAGGCCACTGAAAAGGCCAGGCGGCTATTGCCCACGCACAGGGCGGCGACACGCTCTTGCCAAGCCTCGACGGTGCCACGCACACGGTAGGTGTTTTCCATGGCGTTTTCAGACTGGAACACGATGCGCTCGGTATCGTCGCCAATGGTTTCATGGGGCAGCACGAACGAATGGCCATGCCAGCCCACACGGTCGGTGCAGGTGGCGTGCTCGGCTGGCTGGCGGGTTTGTATGTACTGGGTCAGCAGGTTGCGGGCACGGCTGCTTGAAGACAGGCGCAGACCCATGCCCAAGAGAATGGAACGGTATTCGCCACCATCAGCAGCCAGCATGCGGGCGGGCATGGCCCATTGTTTGGGTTTGCCCACGGGGTCGGTAAACGCCAGCAGGTAGCCCCAGCCTTGGCCCTCCTGGTCGCGGGTAAGGGCCTCTACGTCCAGGCGTGAGCACACCCATTCGGGGGCGGTTGGCTTGCCGTCACGGTCCACGCCCTTGTAAAACACGCCCTTTTCGGTCACCTCGAAACGGTCCCACTCGGGTTCAGCTTCGGGTGGGTTACCACTCTGCCCGCCTTGGCCACCGCCCTTACCACCACCGGCACCGCTGGCGCTGATTACGCCCTTGCGGGTGCCTGCATTGACCACTTTGGCGGCCTGTGTGGCATGGTGGGCTAGTAGGCCCGCCTCGACGATGGTACGCACGGCAGCCAAACCGGCTTCACCGCCCACATGGGCATGCAGGTCGTTGAAGTCGCTGCCACCGGTTGGCAGGCCCTCGGGAAACAGCGCCAGCCCCTGCCCCTTGGAGCCAACGGCTTTGGCGGCAGCTGTGGCCTTCTGCCTGCCGGGGTTGGTACCGGTGCGGGCTTCGGTGTCGGCATCGTCATCACCGCACACCACCACCAGCACGCCAGGGCAAAGCTGTTGCAGGGCCTTGGCCACGGGTGCCAGGTTGCCCGCATCAAAGGCGACTGCTACCGGGTGGCCTGTGGCCATGTGCAGGCTGGCGGCTGTGGCGTAGCCCTCGGCCAGCAGTACCACGGCGGGGGCACCAGACACGGCACCATGCAAGGCACCAGACGGGCCACCAACAGCGCCAGCAGCATCGGGCAATGGCAATGCACCCAGCACATGGAACAGGCCCTGTTTGCGGCCACCCTTCACACGTGGCGGTCCATAGCGTTTGTCGGTGCCATCGGGGGCTTTCTGCGGGGCAATGCATTGCACGTTCCACAGCACCCCGTCAGCATCGCGCATGGGCACCAGCAACGTGCCATCTGACAGGTAGCGCACGCCCACACCGGCAACGCATTTGCGTTCCAGGTAGGGGCTGTGGCCGGTGTTGCTGGCGCTGTCCCACAGGTCAGACGCAGCACGGGCGGCGCTGGCCTGTGCGGCATCGATGCTGGCTTGCTCTGCCTGAGCACGTTCGGCACGCTCGCGGGTCAGGCGGGCAGCGGCTTCGGGGTCGGACTGGCTGGCGGGTTGCTGGTTGGCTGGCTGGTGGGGCTTGGGTGCCTCCCAGCCGTTTTGCTTGGCCATGTGCAACAGGGTGCCCACCGTTACGCCACCACTGGCACGCACGCTGCGCCAGGTGTCGCGGGTGGCTTTGGCGTTGTACACCTCACCAGCGGCTTGGCTCCATTGGTCGAACAGGTCAAAGCCGGCTTCGTCTGGAAACTCGCTCTTGATGGCCATGGCCACCTTGGCCCATTCGTCACGTGCTGCCAGGGCGGACACATGGGCCAATGCAGAGCGCAGCAGCTCGGGGGTGATGGGTTGGTGGGGTCATTGGGAAAACAGGTCAGGCACGGCATGGGGCCAGTGCAACAGGCGATAAACGCACACACGGCGTTTGCGCTGGCCACGCACACAAAGCACGTCCAGCCAATCGCGGGCCAAGCCGTAGCCCACGCGGGGCATGTCAGACAGCACCTTGGTGATGCACCCCGTGTCGCAAGCCGCGTCAATTTCCTTGGCCGTTGCTTGGGGGTGACGTTCCAGGAACGAGGCCACGCGGCGGGCCTGGTCGGGGCGGGTATCGAACTGGATGAAAGAGGCATATCAGGCACCCATCCCAGCCTCGGGAGACGACCGTTCCATCGCTCTGATAGCAGCGCCAGCGGTCACCACCACGTCATCGGCGGCATCCTGGTATCCGTCAGGATGCCAAGGTCCTGAAGGGATTTATCCAGCCCAGGAAGAAGCTCCCTGTTTTCGTTGACAAAACGCAGGGCGTCGTCAACCAAGATGGCTTTGCGGGCCAGTTCGAGCAGGGGAATGACGTGGGTATCCACCTCGACATGAAAGCAATGGGATGGACGCCCCCACCCGTAACGGCATCAATCGTGCCAAAGTGGAAGTGTCATCAACCACTTGAACCGAGAGGGGCGTCCACCATGAAGATTACAACTGTTGGCATCGACCTGGCAAAAAACGTGTTCCAGGTACACGGCGTCGATGAGCACGGCAAGGTCGTGCTGCGCAAGCAGCTCAAGCGAGACCAGGTGGGTGCCTTCTTCGCCAACCTGCCGCAGTGCCCATCACTGGGCCCGCAAGCTGCAGGGCATGGATCACACAGTTCGGCTGATGGCCCCCAGTTCGTCAAGCCGTATGTCAAGACCAACAAAAACGATGCGGCCGATGCGGAGGCCATCTGCGAAGCAGTGGGCAGCAGCCCACGCCAGGCGCTTGGCAATGGCACCGATGGCGGTGCAGTAGCTGTTCACGGAGTCGGTGTCGGGCGGAACGTCGCAGCAGCGGCTGGCCATGTCTTTCAGCACCAAGGCATCGGCGGCGATACACCCCAGCACCAGCGCCAGTTGCTCGGCTGTGATGTGGCCCGTGCTGGTCTGTCGCACCTTGAACGGTGTCGCGGATTGGGTTTTCATGCTGCACCCCCAATCCGCTTTTCCACGTAGTCCAGCACCGTCAACAGGGTTTCAAGTCCAAGCCACAGGTGTTCAGCACACTGGCGCAGCTCACTTTCTGCAAAGTCGCTGTTTGAAGCCAGGGAAGCCAGCATGGTCAATTCGCGGCAGCGGCCATGCGCAAAGCCCAGCAACTGGGAGGCGCTGGCGTTGGCATTGAGCAGCACCACATCGGGGCAGCGCTCGGTTTCGGATGGGTGTGCGAACTGGTCGCAACCGGCTGGGGTGATGTCAATGTGTCCGGTCAGGGGGCCCAAGTTGGGGGCGGTGGGCTTGCTGGTGTGTGCCATGGCTCAGCCCTCCACCTGGTTGACCAATGCACTGGCCCGCTTCAAGGCGGTCAGACCACGGTGGGCACGGGCGGTGGCGCATGCCCACATGGCGGGGCTGCAATCGGGGCCGGTGAGCTG
>Ga0228698_1000272_pt1 | contig 44330 bp, 62 predicted proteins | sample McNCre117_Aug_MG_FD_178015 | JGI IMG/M metagenome (GOLD analysis project Ga0228698, IMG submission 178015) | Freshwater microbial communities from McNutts Creek, Athens, Georgia, United States - 1-17_Aug_MG | ecosystem: Environmental > Aquatic > Freshwater > Creek | place: USA: Georgia... | reverse complement strand
GAAAGGCCTATGAAGATTGAACTCTATGTCCAAAGCCCCTACAACCTAGATGGAACGCCCCGCAAAGACTTACCCACATGTGAGGTTTTGGCATGGGATGGCAAGGAATGGGCGAACGGATGGCTTTTTGTTTCTTCAAAAACGCAAATGGTTTGCCTCTGTGATGGAGTTGACAAAGAATTTATTGCACTAAATAATGTGCGGCTCTTTGCAGTGCTGCTAAAAATAATTGAACAATGATTTTAGACCACATTCGCTGCGAACAAACTCAAGATAGTACACGCGGCACATTAATAGCCCAATTCCAAAAGGACGGCACAACTCCAACATGGGTTTGTGATGTACTTGAGGACGGATACCGAAAAGTCAAAGAACATGGTAAAACCCGTATCGACATGGGAACTTACCATGTCGTTCCAATTCAGTTTGGGAAGTTTTACGACAAGTACCGAGAAGCACATGGTCACCAATTCGCAATTGCTTTGATGGATAACCCGCCAATTGATCGCGCAGGCCGTCACGGCAACGTAAGAGTGCACAAAGGGAATAAGTCAACCGATACCGAAGGCTGCCCCCTAGTAGGCCAAATCCGGTTTTCTAGCGTCGACAAAAACTTTGTATTGCTTGCTGGCACTTCAACATCTTCATATTTGAAGCTTTACAAGTTGCTTGAACCTTTTTTTAATCCAGAAACCAAATCCTTTTCGGAGGACATTTTCTGGAGAATTACTGAACAATTTGCGTAATGAAAAAACCAAACCGTAGCGAATACGGCTACTCGAAAAAAACAGGCTGGCAAGATGAACGCGACCGCGATTTATACGACGCAGCTTTGCTTGAATGGTATAACCAACCTCGGAAAATCGGAAAAACCAGGATTCATCCAATACATGAAACTTGGCTACCTTATGTCAAGTATTTTATTCCTACCGATCCAAAGAAAAGCCAAAACGAATTTTGCCGGTGGGCTGGGCTTAGCGTGTCATACGTTTCTAACGCAAAGAGAAAGCAAATCACTGAGTATGTAGAGTTTAAATTGAGTGAATGGATTGAAGAATTTGCAAAACTTGAGGGAAATGAGTAGAGCCAACGCAATCACTACAAACATAATCCGACAGATCAATTTACAAGGCTGCGAAGCATGGAGAAATAACACAGGGGGCATTTTTGATGCGGCCATTGGCTTGAAAAAAATTTGGAGTTGCATTCAATCCGGAAAGGTCACAACTGCTGAGCTTAAAAAATGCCTTCAATCCAGCTTCCGTAAAACGCACGAAAGACTTGGAGTATCTGACGTTATAGGATTTACAAAACAAGGTATGTTTATCGCTGTGGAGGTAAAAGGCAAAGGTGATACGATCAGCATTGAACAAAACAACTTTCTGAAAGACGTGTCGAAAAAAGGCGGCATAGCTTTTATTGTTGCTGAAGAACCGGAAAAAGTGAAGTTGAGAATACCAGGAAGTGAGAAAATTACTGTTTGTTCCGATGCTGATTTCTTGCGTCTATTTAGGCTGCGATTAGAAGAACCATTTTAAAACTAACCAAATGGAAACAATCTTTTGTATCTTGCTTTGTATCGCGGTAGGTTACATTTTGTACCAAAAATCAGAAAAATGAACTACAAAATCAAATTTATTAACCAAGCCCACGCGGAAGAAATCCAAATCGAGTTGCTTTCAATTGGTTGCGTTTACGATACCGGAAGGCAGGAAGTAAGAAAGTGCTACGGTCTGATGGTGAAGGATGGGAGCATTTACACGGCGGGAAATAAACATGCGTTCAATGCCTATGGAGCGCCAAAAGTGAAATCTATTCCGATTGATAGCCAAAAGCCCGTTTTCAAGCCCAAGGCAGAGCCAAAACCAAAAGTAGATTACAAGGTATCCACTATCCCGGGTCGAACCGCGTATCAAGCCCGCATCGAGGCGGATAAGTCAAAATTAGTGTTTATCATTCAGGAAGTTTTGGCAGGGATGAAAACGCAGATACCAAACCTGTTTGGAACAAATACCAAATCCTATGTTAGGCGTTGCGCTTGGGAGAAAGTGCTAACTGGTTGCATTGAAAAAAACGGCGGTAAATTCTCCGAAAACACTTGGAGAAATGCAATGCGGGTTGTTATGGATAGTTATGGAATGGTTTACTCCATTCCCGGTACTCGAATGATTCGAGACATTATTAAAGCAGCAGAGTGATTTTAGCGTTTTTCATAGTATTGTTGCAGCCTCATCATTATGGTGGGGCTTTTTTATTTCTCGTTTTATTTTTTACTTATTTATTTTTAGCCACTACCCTATTTATAGTATTTTTTATATTTTATTAAAAATAGTTCTTCAAAAATTTGGATGTGGTGTTATTTGCCTATATATTTGTAAGGTAATCGGGAGACAAACACACCTGGTGTAAAATCAAACAACATGAATTATTTCGACCTTATACCTGTTTCTGAGCTTGATGAACTCAATGCAATTGCAGATAAAAAGTTTTGCAAAACAACTCCTGAACAATTTGCAAAAGTCAAAGAACAAGTAGCAAAAGTTTACGGAGACACCAAAATTGCAATCTCTCCGCGTGGAGTTGTGTTTGCACAGAATGATGATGTAAGCACAATTGGCAGAGTTCTTGCCGATTTCACATTCATTTCTAAGCACTAATGACAGCACCCGAAATACTTGCCGCAATCCGCCGCGCAGCCAAGGAAAAAAAGATTTCCGGTTATACGCTGGCGAAAATTACTTGGCTGGATGCTAGACACGTCTACCGGATACTGAACGGAGAGCATAGCCCTAGCTTAGACACGGTTTTGAAATTGTGTGAGGCGGTTGGGATTGGATTGAAAATAGAATAATTGCAAAGCCCGGCGCTGAATTAACAGCGCCGGGCTTATTTTATTTATAATATTTATTTATAATTTCGATGAATCTATGGCTATTTATAGCAACTTCAAATTTTCTCCAAATTCCTTTTGCTTTGAGCCAACCTTCCATCCACGAATCGGCTTGTTTACGTTTAAACTTACCTATTCGCGGTTCGTTTATGCACTCTTTAAAATCTGTTTCAAATTGCTTGATCGTATCTTCGCTTATTTTCATTTTATTCCGGTTGTGGTTGCTTCAAAAATTCTGCAAGATCATTTGCAATATCCCTGTTTTCTTTTGAATAGCTCCAATGGTTTTGAAGTAGTTCGATCATTTCAAACCGGACGTTAGTAAGCTGATTGTAGGCTTCACACAATGCCCACAAGTTGCAGTACATTTTCATGCTCCACAATGTGCTTAGATTATTTTCACCATGCGCTTTTTTGAACTTTGCGGATGTGAATACAGCCTGAAAATAGCGTCTTGCCTCGGCTCTGATTTGCGCCCGGTTCATATCTTTGGGGTGTTCCCAACCTAGCAATTGAACCGGAATTGTTCGCTCTATGGCTTTGGTTGGAGCAGAAAGGACTTCGGTCATTTTTCCCCATCCTGAATCAATCAGATTTTTCATTTCTTGTGGTATTTCTTTTTGCTGCTTTGCCTTGTCCGGTGCTTTTGCCGCTGCTTGCTGGATATTTCCGGGCTGTGGTAACTCTTCGACTTTTTCGATAGGTTGGGTCAACTGTCCGGTATTTCCGGTTAGCTGATCCTCGCTTTTTTTTTGGCTCAATTCAGCTAATTTAGCTTTTGCCCTTTCAAGTCTATTGGTTAGGCGCTCAAGTATTTCGCCTGTTGGGTTCATTGCTAACCCATTTTCAATGTCCTGAATAGTTGCTTTTAATTCTGCTGGTGTCATGCCTCTACGGTTTTGGCAGCTTGGAGCGCCTTGATTAATATTTTGGTTCTGTTTTGTTCTTGTTCGGTTTCGAGTGGAAGACAAGCTGCAAGGGCATCAATCAATGCCCCTATCCTTGCATTCTCTTCGTCGTCATCGTATTCGAGTTCTTCAATATCAGGGGTAACAGGTTGAACGTTTTCTGTTACCCCTGGATAAAACCCTCAGCGGCCGCGCTTGTTACGTCTCGGTAATCTACTTTGCCGTCCTGGTTTGCGTCTACTGGATTGCCTAGGAATAGTACGACAAGCATAATTCGGATCAGACCAGCAATGCACTTGGCAAAGAAGCCTAGCCAAATGAACATAGTAGATGTGCCTGAAACTAGCGCATTATTTCGATCTGCAATTGCGGTATTTTCTGCCAATGCGCTTGAATCGGTTGCAGCGATGATCTGCGAACGATATGCAAGATCGCGTGTGCGCTGTTGCTCTAGCTCTGCTTTATTTTGGCGAAGGGTTGCAAGTTGGGTATTCAATCCAGTAACCGCGCGTTCCTGCTTTGCTTTCATTTCGCCCTTAGCCCATCCATTATGATCTCGCTCAATAAGCTTTTTCAGTGCTGATTCTGAATTGTATACGCGGGTTTTAGTTGCTTCAATTTGCCTTTCAGTACTGCGAATATCGGCTTGCACTGCGTTGATCGCTTCGACAACAGCCCCAACCCGTGCCTGTTCTTGCACATCGACTACCCGGCGCAAACTATCTGCGTTGATTGCCTTTTCTTTTTTGACCATGTTGGCAACCGGGTTGCGCACTGCATCGACGGAATAGTAATCAAAAAGGAACATGCCAGCGATCAGGGCGCACATACAAGCCCATGCAACCAATTGCATTGCCCGCATGAATAGCGTTTCTTTCAATCCCTTAACCCATGTAAACTTGAAGAAGACAAAAAAGTCAAATGCCCCTTTTTGAATGAAGTACTTTACTCCTACATCCGTAATCGCAGTAGCCAGGCCAAAAAGGACAATAGCAGTAATCCAGCGCACCCACTCCCAATTGGTGTAACCGGAAGCAAGTAAGTAACCATAGGCCGCAACCGCAACCCCTGAAACGATTGCGACAACCACAATCGAAGCCCGCTCACAGGCTAATAAGATTTTGAAGATTAGTTTTTCATCTTGCACCGGGTTTACCTCCCCTAGTGCAAAAAGTTTTTTGATTTTTTCAATAATGTTGCCCATAATTTTATGTTTTTTTTCTGATTCTTTGCATATACGCAAGATTTCAGAAACTTTTTAGAAAGATTTAGGACAATATTAAGGCATTTTGAACAGTTGTTCAAGAAAATTATAAGAAATATTTTAGGAAAAATAAAAAGGGCTACCAAGTCACCCCGATAGCCCCGCTAACAAATTATAATCCCATAAGGTTACTCAGTCTCGATACCCAGCGTTTTGGCATCTTCTGCGCTCAGTGCTTTATTCTGGATCAAGTCGAAGAACGCTCCAAATACTGATACGATCAGACCGATCAAGCCCTTATCTTTGCTGTACTTTTCAGCAAGCGCCTTCACTTGGCCAAGGATTGCAGCACGGAACTCATCAGATTTCACATAACTGTCGAAGTACGCTTTCAACTGGTCATTGTTCCCGTCCTGGTCATCGGTCAAAAGTAATGCAGCACCAACCAGCGTACCAGCCAAGCTTTTCACTAGCGCACGCGTTTCAGCACTTTCGATCTTGTCAAGGGTAGGGGTGATCGCTTCACCAACGGCGGGGATCACGTCTTCATTCAGGTATGCCAACCAAACGGCTGCTACCTGCTCAGAATTGTTTGCGTCATCGTCCGTAATGGCTGCAATGGTTTGGCGCACGCGGTCAAAACCACGATCTGCCAACTTTTGCGGTAACTGCTTTCCTTCAAGGGCAGCAAAAACCTTGTCATCTAGGTAGGACACTCCGAGCTTCGCAATAAGCTCAGAAATAGGATTCAATAATTTAACCTTAGACATGTCAATATTGATTTTATGGTTGAAAAATTTTATCTTGCCTTTGGTTTTTGAGATATGTGTTTTTTCTTTTTGATGCAAAGTGATTATGACTTCGAGCCGGGCAGATTGTTCGGCTTTTTTATTTTAGAAAATACCATTTTTATGGTATTGCTGCCCGTGGTTGTGTGGCCTATCTTTGTGTTATCAATAACAACAAAAACGATTGCAATGAAAAATTTCAAAATCAAAGAAGGTGTCACAAAAGAAGAATTTGCAGGTTGTATCCGAAAAATCTGGCATTTAAAGCAGATTGATTTGGCTAGCCTACCACAAGAAGAAATTCGTAATCTGGTTTCAAATCCCTCTGTTGAAAACCTTTAAAAAATCCTTAGCCTTTCAAAGGTTGAACTATCTGAAGCTCAGATGGTTTTACTAAACCCAATCAAAGGTTAATTTTTGACTCGCAATTGGATTAAGCTGGGATATTTTAAGCCCGCACTTTAGCGGGCTTTCACCATCAAAAACCAAGAATATGGAACCGTATAACAAACTTGCTTACAATTTAATCCCCGGCCAAACTGATCGAGAAAAGTACAATAGCATGTTGCTTATCATTCAACTATTAAACGATCTTTCTTTTCCAAAAATAGGTGAAGAAAAAAGTTTGATTGATTTGATTGAGCAAGCATTGGAAATTTCCGATCATTATATCGAAACAAAATAACTCATGCCCCGCAAGGGGCTTTTCTTTAATACAAAATCAAAAACAATGTCAAAGAACGAATCAAAACTGCCACCTTTTCCGCCTGAAACAACAGGCAAAGCAACTACAAATGAGGCATATGCTAAACGTATAGCCCAAAAGCTACCTAAAGTCGTGGTAATCCACGTCAAGTTATCAGCTAAAAAGGTGACTGAGCAGTAACGCTATTGAATCGTAATCACTTTTCTTCTTCCGTTTGTTCCTTTTCATCAACGGATTTTTTCTTACCCGGCAATAGCCCGCCAATCTGCGCGAAGATATTTACTCCGCTTACCGATCGCGTATTTTCCAAGATAGATTTTAGCTCCGTTACCGATATAGCTGCCGCCGCTGTATAAGTAACCGGAATGCCCGGCACAAATACAACCCGGATGCCTTCGCACGCAAGAATCGAAACCATGTATACGACAATCTTTTGCGATGTCCGGTAAAAACCGCGGCTTGTAATTTTCTCACCTCGTTTTTTAGCTGCAATAACGCCCGTCACGGCATCGGCAAAAACTAGGCATATTGCAGTAACAATGAAAGGCCAAATAGGCATAATGAAACCCAAAGCCATTCCTACCATACCTCCAAGTACAGTTTCCAGTGTGTTGAATAGTTTACTCATGTATGTTTTCATTTGCGGGGGAACTGGTGTAGTTAAAAGGTCATTTGCAAAGACATTCGTTTTGGTGCTGTTCGATTTCCTCCGAACCAAGCGGAGTTTTTCCCAATTGTTCGGTATCTCAATTCGTTTTGCTGTGTTCCAAGTGTATCGAGGTTCAATAGTGCAGTGTATTGTCCATCCTGTTCCAGTAGGGTAGCGGCGTAGAACCGATTGCTCAGGATACAAATTATCCGGTCTTCATGCGATCGGTTAGCGTTGTTGATATTTTCATATAGGCAAACTTCAAACGCATTGTGCTTGGTCAAGTAAGGCCGCCAGGCGATCATGACAGCATTCTTATTCTTTTTGTAATCATCCCAGCGGTATACCCCGAATAGCTTATTCCAGTCCAGATTATCAACCCCTAGGCTATTGTAGTAACAGGACGAATCTAGCATAAATGTAACGACGTAGGTTTTGGCCTGTTCGGGCAATGGGAACGGAGTTGGCTTAAAATCGTGTTGGCCTTTCTGAACGGTGTAGGTTTTCGGTATTTGCTCGGTTGTATCATCTGGGTTAGTGCAACTGCATAACCAGAAAATGAGCGCGGCAATGAGGATTACCCACACCCAAAATTCCTTTAGTAAGCCCTTGAGTGTTCCGTTCATATGCAATCAGCTATTGTTTTTTCACTTCCAATCGGTAATCCGTATATATTGCCAACTGAAAGCAAATAAGATTCACCAAGTCCTATTCCATTATCCGCCGCGTCTTGGTCGCTGTCGTACACTACAACCGTGTCGATACTTGTTGTTGTTTGCGTTTCAGTCAAATTCCAGCAACCATTTAGAACTGAAATGTCTATTGTCCCATCATTTACGGCAACCTCAAAAGTTCCAGCTCTGACAGTATAGCCCATAACTCGTGATGCTTCGACAAGTACTTGAATGTTTCCAATTTCATCACCTAAAGCAACGTCTGTCGTATTGAATGAATCAACTAGAAAACCCGTGTCTCGCTGATATAGCCTCAATTCGCCTGTGTACCCGCTTGTAAGATCAACTGGAACACCTGCGATTTCATACGTGAATGAAAGAACAGAGTCGTACGTTCCCGACATTGATATTTTTTCGATTGCGGTTGAACTTGCCATTATTTCGTTACTGTTACTTTAAATGTCCCACTTGCGGGGTCTTCTGATCCAGTTAAAGCAGCAATTCTATATCGAACCGTAACAGTATTTGCAGCACTTACCCACGCTGAAAATGACCCCGTTGCAGTTTGGCTTGCATTTTGTACACTTAAACTTACTACATCACCATCGGCTGCACCTGTTACGGTTATAGTCAGATCAGTTACCGCCCCCGCCGCCGTGCTTCCAAAGTCTAGCGTTGCGCTACCTTTTAGGACACGGGCTAAAATAGTCCTGCTTGCGCCTGAATTGGTAGCGTAAAATTCTGTACCGTCGTACTCCACTGCTCCCGCTTCAGGTGTGGTTAAGTTTGTGCCTGATGTGAATTTTAGAGGTGCAGTTCCTGCTGTTGCTGTAACCGCAGGAAGATGTAATGCAGCCGTAGCGTTACTCTGTGAATTTATCCGAACACCTTCTTTTGTTATGTGGATTCGTTCCTGATCTGCATTATAGCCCCCTGCATATATTTTAACTGCTTTTGAGCCTCCGCTTCCAGAATTGGAATCAGTAAAAAGTAAGAGATCGCTAGTTGTTCCAAATCCTGCTCTGTTGGATAAATGGCTTAAACTTGCAGTTGATCCATATACTCGAAAAAAAGCATTAGTTGAAGCATCATTTGTAATTGTCACACTGCTAAGGTCGTTAGAATTTGTTGATGTAATCACAAAATTACCTGATGTTCTAGTAGACCCTGTTACATCAAGTTTGTATCCATTATCTATTGTATTTCCAATACTTACGTTATTGGTACTGCCGAAGATAGCCATTGCTGAATTAGATGTAGTGTATGAATTAGCATTAAGTATTATCCTAGATGATGTTGGTGGAGAGACACTTACGTTTGAGGAAATAATTAAATCCCCACTAGAAGCCCCAAAAAGCATTTTGTTTTGAAGTGTTGACGGAGTAGCAGTTGATCCGTATGCTCTCAAATAAGCATAATTACCTAGATTATTTTTCACTTTAAGGCCAATTGTCCCACTCGCATTTGAATTTGTAAGTGAAAAGTCTTCAAAAGTTGTAGAATTTATTTCTGAAATAGCCCTATTATTATTTGAATCAAAAAATTCAGGGTATCCGTCTTGATATTTTCTAAAATTGTTATATGACCCACTTGGGAATACACCTGACGCAAAGGAACCTGTGCTATCTATTCTAGCAATATTTGTAAATGAACTATTTTTTATAGGCTGATTAATGTAAATTGGAGCTTTATTTGTATTTGAAATATTTATATTATAAAGGTCATTCACAGTAGCTTCAGATGCCAATGCATACCCAAGAAATCCAACATTTATTTGTGCTATACCAGTGACCCCATCAATAGTAATATTATGTATTTTAAGTGAGTCAGCACATAGTAGTAATATTCCACCATAGTATAGAATGTTAGCAGGGAACACTCCAACAGCTTTTCTTTGTATATTTTTGATTATAATATCTCTGATTTCTTTTTTAGGGTTTGTAGGCATATAGCTCCTTGCTCCTAATATATTTATTGTTGGGGCAGCTTCTATATTTGTTAATGCAATCATATCATCATATGTGTATCCTTTTACATTTTCAATTGTAATTCTGTTGGAACCTCTTCTGATGTTTATCCCATCCTGATTTGCTTGAGCTTTATTTTGTTCAAACGTAATATTTGTAATTGACCCAATTTGACATTGTTCAAAACACATAGACCACGCTTTTGTATTTTTTATCATTATTCCAGTAACATCGAATCTTTGAACGTTAGCAAAAAGTATCCCTATTGATGACCATCTTTTAGAACCAACTCCAGTTGGATTATCGCTACCCCAATTGTCGTCATTCCCTTCAAAAATAGCATTCCCAATTCCAATGATTTTAATATTGACATTTCCACGAGAAAAAATAGAGTCTTGCGATTTTACGGATTCATTTCTCACCATGTTTGTCCGCATACCTGTGTTCATTCTAACTCGTGCATTATTTAGAATCAAAGTATTTCCTGAGTGAAGGATAATCGTAGAATCTATCAAGTAAAGACCCTTTAATTCAACAGCAGAAGTTGTAAATCTCGCAAAATCAAGAGCTTGCTGTATTCTCGAAGATGTCGTACCTGTATAGTTTTCTGGTGTAATCGGGATGTTGTAAGTGTAGTTAGAAGTACTTTCTATTTTAAGTAGCGCGGAAAAGTCTACCCCATTATTATATCTAACATAGATACAAATATACTTTGTATTGCTTGGAGTTGTAACTGTATATGAGTTTAATGGTGTACTTATGAGTGAGCTACTTCTAATTTCTGAAATAGGTTGTCTTGATGCATTATAAAACCATCCGTAAATAGTTACATTTGAAGCGTTTGCAGTGTAAATAGTTATTGATTCACTAGGATTTACTGGAAGAAGGTCTGTTACATCTTTTGTTGAATCTGTACTTAATAATCCAGTTGAGGTATTAATTAGCATGTTTTTATATACCTCATTTCTGTAGTAAATACGTTTTTCCGTTATTGTACTTCCCCCTGTGCTGTTATCAGCAGCAGGCTCCCAATTGCCAGTTGTTGAGTTGTACTTCGGTACTTGGCCATTTGTAGCCCCACTTTGAGCTAATTTAAGCAAGGTAGTTCCTCTATTTTTTAAATCAGTAGAGTCAAGTGTTTGACTTGCAACTTTAGCAGATGTTACCGCATTGGCCGCAATCGTAGCTGCAACACTTCCTGTCCCGCTTGCTGTTACATCTCCAGTTAAAGCAGTGATACCTGATCCGCCACCCGAAGGTGTAGAAATCCAGACTGGTACACCACTTTGCCACTCAATAATTTTGTTACCTGATCCTGGTGCTGAGTTTGGGAAAACGTATTTACCATTGTAAAAAGATATTCGATTGCTAGTTGTATCATTTTCGATATCATCAATTTTGATCCAGTTAAATAAGTTTGTAGTATCCGTAAAACTTGTTTGTACAACAAAGGATGATTTCAACGACTTAGTATAAGTATTCCCAATTCCAAATCCCCCTTTTACTAAACCAACAATTGAGTTTTTTTGAGTGGCGTTAAAAGTGGAATATAAAAATGATCCGTATCTGTTTTTTGTTGAATCTATTACCTGTACTGCACCTGTTTGATTATTAGATTTTGCCAATAGTGTTGCAGAAAAACCAACAAGTGATGTAGTACTATTGTCACCTGAAAAATAATTATCGTATCTAATTGGATTAGCTGTCCTATTTTTAGTATTACCGATTAAACCTATATAGGTTAGTGAATTTGAATTTCTTTGATCAAAAGTTGTAGAATTAAGAGTATTAGGTGACCTCATAAAACTAGACCATTCTGGACTGCTTTGATTTAACCCCACAGTATAAACTGTTGATCCGAAATTATTATTTGTAGCACCTGACCCAAAGTTTATTGTGCGCGTCGTTGCAATTCTGCCATTAGTTGTATATACGCTTGAGTCTCTAGCCCATTCAACATTACCAGTACTAGAATTATATTTCAGCACTTGCCCCCCTGTTGCGCCTGTTTTGTTGATTTTGATTGGAGTAATCGCCCCGTTTTTAACCTTGTTGCTGTCTATTGTTTGACTTGCAAAGTCTGCATTTACTAAAGTTCCATCTAGTACATAAGCAGAAATTACCTTGTTGTTGCCGATTGTCGGGTTTGGATAAGTTCCAGTTAAGTCACCACCTGCTGTACCAGAAACTGAAACAGATTTACTCTTGATATATGCCTTATCGGAAAACTTCGTAGCAACTATAAGTGCCTCGCCAACCGTTATACTGTCCAAGCTTTCCGGGGTAATGAACATCGAATCCGATTTTGCTCTAAATCCAATGTTATTCCAGCGCATTGAAGCACCTGTTAAAGTATCGGCACTGATTGATATTGTCTGCCCACCTTTGAGTAAGGACAACGTACTAGACCCTGATCTAGTTAGTGCAAGTCTATTCACCCAACCAGAACCCCACGATGTAGTGTTGAAGTTAAGCCCACCAAGCCCCGAAAGAGTAAGAGAGTTTGTAGCAGCGGAAATTGTTACGCTACCAAGCGGTAATTGCGACATAAGGCCACCGGGGATGTATTGAAGCGAATCTGAAGCATTTACATAGCCCAAAACATAGCGGTTGGTAGGGGATACCCTTGTAACAGGCCGGGGCATAATGAAAGCGCGCATCAAATCCGCTGAAACCTTGCGCCAATTACCACCTGAATTTACGGTAGGGAAGGGAGTTGTAGGGGTTACAACTGTTGCGCTAGGCAGTGTGTTAAAATTGATTTGCCCAATCAACGAAAGAGGCAAAAGGAAAGCCAAAAAAAGGATGATATTTTTCATACCTCTAAAAATTTATCTGAGTTATCTGTTAAGAAATCGCCTGCATTGTCAATCAGGTAGCCAGAATACAAGTCAGCATTTACAAAATCAGGCACATAAGCGCCAAGCGGGTCAATATCCGCCGCAAATTCGATGCGGATTCGGCCTAATTCAAAGTCATTGCCACCTGGCAATAATGGCAAAACAGCGGAAACAACCAAGGGCTTAATGCCAGTAGCCCCACCGAATAACCAATCACCCGCCGTGAAGTACCAAAACCGAAAATCAATCAACCCACGTTGCATTTTTCGCAGTATCTCACGGGTTTGGCTGTTCACAGTCAATTCAAAATCCAGATTGTAGCGACGGCGGGTAATGCGTCGGTCGATTTTACCTAAACTTACACTTGCCTCACTTGGGTCAGGTAGCCCTCCTTTGCCGTGAAGGATGCGCCCAAAAGCAATCGTTGTGCTTGCATTGTTTACAACCGCTTCCCAATCTCCGCCAACTGTCCAATCCGCTGGTAATTGCGCTGCATTTGGAAGGATAACCAAGCGGGTAATTTGCGAAAAGATCGGTTTGCGTACACACACAGGTGCAGCGGGGAGACTGTATAAGTCGCACCCGCTGCAATCCGTATATGTGTTAAGGTTGCTAGTCATTCGCTTACAATGGGTTGGTGAACCTCAGTGGATCGCCGTTCGATGTCCGGTAAGTGATGATAATTTGGGCTTCTTGAAAGTCCGTTGCACCTTCGCCTTGAGGCATTTGCACATTTATGTCCTTCACTTTGATTCCGCCCGTATCGCCAAACAATTGATCTGCTGCGTTACCGTACCAAAATGTGTAGTTGACGTTGCCGCACTGCAAGTATCGAAGCAAAGTATAAACTGCTGCCTCTGTTGGTACAACTCGGAAAGTAAGCGTGTAATCTCGGTAAACCGTGATTATTGCGCCTGATGGGGCTTCATATGTAATCGGTGTGTGTTCGGCAATACCTCCCTTGCCATACAGCGAAATGGATTTTGTGTTGTCTCCAAGGGTGTTATTTATCGCACCGGAAACCGCCGTCGCTGTTCCGCCTGAATGCGTGAAAGGAACAGTAGCCCCTGATGGAGTGAGGTAGAGCCAATTGATTTGGGATAGCTTTGGAGCAATACCGCAATCTTGAGCAGCAGCAATTGCGGGCAACAGTAGTACATCCGCGCAATCGTCCGGGCAAGTTGGAGTAGTCCAGGTATTGATATTAATTCCTGCCATTGTTTTTTAATTTTGATTTAAACCAATATTGCCCGAACGGTTGGGCTGTTCTTTGTGCAATCCCAGCAATCCGAAGCATTATCTGGAAGGTTTTGAGCAAGCCACAATATTTTTTCATCATAGCTTTGCTGCATCATCGCCCGCCGTTCTAAGGCTGCCTCACCTGCTAGTATTATGTGCTGGTTAATTCTGTTCGTTTCTATCGTTGCACTGATCGCCTTAACGGTTGTTTTGGACTGGATCGCTCGGCCTACTACATTTTTGATCTGGAATTGTGCTATGTTTTCAAGCTCACAAATCCAGTCTAGTGACGCGCAAGTGAAGTAACCCTCAAAGGCTAGGCCGTTAAAATCAGTGCCGCCGATGTATTCGTTTGTTTCGACAAAATTTGATGTAGTGAACCCTCCTGCATTCAAATGCACCATCCAGGCCGGATTTGCGCCACCGCAACACCGTTTTGCATTGTTCTGGAAAAACCTGATACCCGATGCTTCGTATTTGAAGTTGTAGTACAGGTCATTAATTCCAGAAACATACATTGGCAGCGTTTCAGGAGTTTCAAGGGTAGTTTTAACGAACCGGTTGGCGGTGGCATTCAATGTGATTGTGTTAGCCACATAGTCCGGGTCTGTGCTGCTTACTTCTAAGTCAACTGTCCCCGTTACATTGCCACCAAACCAAACCGCTGTAAGTACGAAAGCACCGCCCTTGATCGCCTTACGTGGGGCAATTTGCGCACCTGCGTAAGTGTTTACGGTTTGGCTTAACGTTGTCCCTTGAGCATTACCAATTGTGCCATTCCATTGAACTATCCGGCTTTTCCGGGTAGTTGCCAAAGCTGCGCTCATATCGGTTTTGAAATCCCGTATGGCATCCGCCCGGCATTGTACCAGCAAATCCCACACATCCGATTCGAGGCAATTTTTCGAGTTCAGCAACGAATCGAGAACAGGATAGCCAAATTCCCTATCCGTTGCGTAATAGCCCGTGCTGCTTGTCGCAAAACCAGCATTCCACCCAGCGGCGTAACATGCGCAATCGCCCGGGGCAATCCCAATTATCGTATCTAAGCAGGTTAGGCTCATGTTATTGCGCTCGTTTTGCGATGAATATACCTGTGTAAGTCACTGATTGAGTACCGCTACCGTCAACAATTACCCGCGCCCGCTGACCTCTCATGTGATACGGAGCAAAAGGGTAATCAAGGCGGGTAAACCCGGTAGCAGCATTACCAATGGTGACGGTATCAACTGAAACCCATTTTGTAGTTCCAGTTAATCGGCTGTTTTCCTGCAAAATTAAATTGATCGCCATTGTTCCGGATGCCCTAGTTGTTTCAAGGTAAACCGAAGGAGTCCATTCGTCAAGCAGTTGCGCCGGAATTGCAATTGTGTCGTTTTCAGCGTTGGTAATACTACCCGCTGGAAGTTCATAACGATAAGTGTTACTTACCGACGTATTGGCAAAAAGCAAGGCGGCGCAAATAATCACAAGCCCCGCGAAATATTTCAAATGTTTCATTTCAAAATCAGTTTTGAAGGTTGTGAAAAATTACACCAATTGGAATTTCAAGATACCAGTATGGTTATCTTCGCTGGCAGGGGCTTGAACCAATCCACCTTGAAGACGCACTTCGTACTTGTGTGAAATTTGGTGCTTCAGCGTAGAGCTATTCCGCGCACTACACACTTTTTGGTACACGACGTTGTACATCACTGGAACAAGCTGGCCTGTACCATTCTTGTACTTCCAAATCGGGTCGGGCATCATCGCAACCCATTTGGTTTCATCAATTTGGGTAAACTGCGTGCTGTCGTATACCTCGGTATTCCAGAACAGGTATGAACCCTCCCCAACAGAGAACAGGTTTTTGCCGGTCAGTGAAGAATCCAGGTTTTTTACATCGAAAAACATATTGTAGTTGTCGAAGCGCACCAAATCGGCTTCATCCGCATTCAAACGGCGGTACTCAGCGTTCACGATTGCGTTGTAGAAAGAGTTGCGACCACCAACCCAGAAGGCGGTGTCCATCGCGTTATTGGCTACAATCGTATCGAGTACGGTCAAGCTGTCGGGCGTGTTCCAAGGCAGAACGGTTGAGGATACGCTGAACGTTGAAGAGGCAAAAGATACACCGTCTACGTTTCCAGCGGTTACATCTGCATCGTTGTTCACGGCGGACTTTGCACCGTCCAAAAATGTGATTGCGCGGGCATTGAAACTTGCGCGAATGTCGAACATGGCGCGGGCAAGCTGTGCGGCGCTCAAGGTCTGGAAGTCCCAGATATTGCCGCAAACATTGTCGAGAATGTTGACATTCGCAATTTCTACAACGTTGTTGTTGTAGGTTTGCGAGTTGGCAATAGCTCCTTCACCTGCTGCAAGATCACAAGACAAGGAAAGGGAAGGGCTAGACCCTGTACCCGTGTAACTCAAGGACGTTCCTCCCTTAGTTAACCAATGCACCTGAGTTGCGACGCATTCGCCGTCCGCCATAATCATGGTCGTGGAGGGCGTTCCGTCGTTGTTTTCGGTAATGGCGCGGGCTGTACCAATGAAATCCTTGTAGGGGTATTTCGACGGCGTGTTGCCTGCGTACATTTCGGACAACTTGATCTGAACATCGTTCAAGTCGCCCGTGGTAACGTTTTGTGCTGCCATAAGGCGTTTTTTTTTAAGGTTACGCAAATAAAAAAAGCCCCGATACAATGAAGTATCGAGGCTCTTGATAGACCGCTTTCGGGCGACTATCTTATTTTGGCTTCCCGTTTGGGAATTGTGCATTCATTGCTTTTTGCAATTCCATCCGATCTTTTGCATTGTTCGAGGTACGAATAGCCTTATCGGCTGCTTCGTACGAATCAAACTTAATTCCGGTAGATTGCTGTGTTGGCTTATTGTTTCCTGCTGCTGGTTGTGGGGTTTTCTTATTTGGATCAACGGAATTGAACCCAAAAAGCGGCTCCCATTCTTCCAAAATCAAATCACTAAAACTTACCTTATTATGATGTGAATCAATACGCGGTTCGCCTTTTTCGTCCAAAACAACAATATTGCCATTTTCATCCAGATCGAGACTTTCAGTACCGATCAATTTGAAAAGCGCATTCAGTTGCTTGTCTGGTGTGGTGAATTTGGCATTCTTTTCGGTAAGCAAAGACAAGGCTTGTTCTTTTGCTTTCGCGGCAACGGCATGAGCTTTTTGGGCTTTTACCGTCTTTTCATGTTCTGCCTTGAGTGTGGCAAGTTCAGCATCTTTAGTTTCCTTGAACGCTTGGAACGCAGGAATTTTAGCCAACTGTGATGGTGTCAATGTTGACAAATCGAGGCTTTCCCCGCTTTGCCCTTTCTCGTTGGCCTTGTCGGCTAACTTCCGTACTGCTTCTTCAACATCTTCAAACTCTTCAATTCCGGCGGACTTAACGATACTTTCGATTGCCTTTGCGGTCTTGGATTTTGCTTTGTTGAATTCAGCATTCTTTATTTCTGTAATCCTTTCGCTTACTTTATCAGCGACAATTCCCGGCGCGTTTTGAAGAGGTTCGCCGTCCTCACCCTTTAGCAACTCTTCCAGATCGTCCGCTTTTAGCCCCGTTATCTTTGTTAGTTGCTGGATTGAAAATTCTATTTTCATTTACCGTTTCGTTTTCGGCTTGGTCTGGTAGGGCATCTATTGGAGCAGGTGCAGATGGTAATTCAACCAAACGAGCTACAAGGTTTTTGTAAACCGGATTGGCTTTCATCGCGTCGTAATCGCTTTGCGTATATGTTGCTCCACTTAGATTATCCTTCCACATTCTCTTTTGCTTTGCGGGTTTTTGCGTCGGTTGGTTCTGGAACTGGCTTTACTTCAACCCATCCCAAAGACTCCATTGCGGCTTTGTTTTTGATCGGGTAAAGTTCATGCACCTGATCGCCGTTTTCATCTTTCTTTGGAGGGATTGAATAGCCCTTGTACTGGTCACCCGCTTCAACTCCAACCGACTTCATAACGATGTGCGTCTTAAACTTCTTTACCCGGTCATCGTTGAAAAATACGCTCAAATCCATAATAACTTATTTGCTTACAAAAGTATGAAACATTTGCGAATAAACCAAACTGAATTTTTAGGTGGCAAAAATACCATGTTTTGGGTATTTGTAGTTGAAAATTAAAGCCCTATTTTTATTCTATCAATAACCACTAAACAAATCGAAGATGAAATTGATAGAACAATTAAAAAAATGCAACTCCTACAAAGAAGCTGTTGCAATAATGAACGACCACCCAGAATTAAAAGGTAAGTGGACAGCCCGCCACGAAAATTGCTGGGGTGCTGGGGGTTCTACTTTCAGAGGTTTGTCACTGGTCGGTGCAATGATCCAAGCAAATAACCATGAACAAAACCAATGGGGATGGATTATAACCCCGGACGGTAAAAATTTTACCCGTGGCGATGGTCGTACGCCTGAATTGGAAGAAGAGATTATTCGACTCAGGGAAGAATATCGACTTGCTTTCCTTGTTACTAGATCAAAAAAACCTTGGAACCAAATGCTCGAATCTTACTTAGCCCAGCCCGCACTTTAGCGGGCTTTTTTTATTACACCTCACCCAAAACTTCAATCTTTCTCACAACCCGATTCCCCTCCTTCCATTCCGTCACCATTTCGCCTAAATCATTACGATACTGGATAGGGCGTGTCCGCCAATAGTCAATTTGTTTATCTGCTGCCATTAATGCCGCTTCTTTATACGCGTCCTTCATCACATCAACTTGCAATGATAGCTTACTTTCTTCCAACTTGCTTTGTTGCCCACGCAAACCCATGGCAAAAGCAAAAAGTGGGTCGGAGTGAACGCGCTGACCAAGCAGGGCATAATGCACTAATTGTTTATTCGACATCCGCTCGAAGCCTAATTTGGCATTGTCGCTAGATTTGATTACCCGTTCATCTTTGGATAGATTCACAGGTATACTGTCACTTGTCCATGTTCCTTCGCCATGGACTCGCTCCGTACCTGTGGCAAAATTCTGGGTTTTTCCTGCTTCGCTTGCGGCCTGTGAACGTCCAGCGGCAACCAGTCGGGAGATGATCGCTAGTCCACCAACGGCCAGGACAAGACCAATTAAGCCTTTTGACGCTTCCGCACTAATCAGTTTTGCAACGGCTAAAGTCAATTCAACTGCCTGTTGACCCGCTGCAATTATCTTGCGTTGATTTGCGGCCTTTCGTTCAATTTCCAGTTTCTTGTTTTCGCTGTCTCGAAGTAGGCGCTCTTGCTCTGCTACCCGTTTCTTTGCTCCATCTAGATCATTTGCAAGTCCTTCATCGGCTAATTTTTGCTGTTCTTCCAGAGCTTTCTTTTCAATGTCCAATCGTTCTTGAGTCTTTGCAATCAGTGCGTCTTGTTGGGCTATTCGCAGCTCAAACCGGGCTTGTTCGGCCTCAAAAAAAGCGTTTATGGCTTCCGGTGCAAGTTGGCCTATCAACTGCTTTGCGGCTTCATTCCCTTTTTCTTTTTGCCGGGCTGCTTCTAAACTTTGACCTTGAGTTATTGCGGCTGCAAGTGCTTTTCCCGCTTCCAACCCATCGGCACGTAATCGTTCAGCTAGTGGCTTTGCAGTTTGGGAAGAAACAAGATCGGCAATATTTCCTGTTATCGGATCAGTAGCGGCTTTTAATAGTCGCTCTAATCCGCCTGTTACAACTTCCAATGATTTGCCAAAGCTTGCCTTTTCAAAATCAATATTAGCAATATCCTGTAAAGGTTTGAACAGTCGTTCAATATCTTGCGCAGTTTCACCTGTTCCAAGTTCTTTCGCAAGTCGAGTATATTCCGCTTTAAGCTGTTCTACCTCAGCAGTAGCATTCGCAAATTGTAATTGGATGCCATCGTTTTCATCACCAAGCTTTACCCGTGCCTCTGTGGTTGTAGCAAGTAGGTCTTGAATTGATTTTTGTAACCCTTCAATCCGCTGCTTTTCGGCTAATGCTGCCTGTGATTGTTCAGCGCGGATAGATTGCGCTTGATTGAATGCCTCGGATTGAATGCCTAGCAGGGTTTCTTGCGCGTCTCCAAGTTCTCCAATTTGCGCGAAAATCTGTGTTGCCCGCTTGAATGATTCGGCCTGGCTAACGCCTGATTGTTCGATTCGCTTTGCCAATATCTCAGTTGTGAGTGTGCCTTCCTTTGATAGTGCAATAATCTGTTTTGCAGATTTGATTTGCTGTTCTTGCCCGCCTGATATTCTTGCGTTTAACCCAATTTCGGTAAGAATCCGCTTTTCATCTGCTTTTGCTTGTTGCTCTGATAATGCGCCGCGTTTTTTTGCTGCTGCTTCACGTGCTGCAAAGGATTTTGTTGTATCATCCGCAATCAGGTTCAATTGCTCAATTTCTTGCTTTCTAAGTGCGGCAGTTGCGGTTTGTTCTTGCTTTTGTCGCTCTAGTCCAATGCGCTGCTTTTCGAGCTTGCCTTCAAGGGCAATTTGCTGCCTGATCTGTATGTTAAAATCTGCTGTTTCTGCCGACGCATCCTTTATTGCATCCCTCAAGGACTTTTGACCCGTTGCGGCCTGTATCAACTGATTGCCCCACTTTCCGAGTGCAGTAATGCTAATATCTAATGCAATTTTTCCCTGTGCCAATCCTACACGCACTTTGTCTAAGTTACCTTGAAACTTTGAAAATGCAGCAACCAACGCAGCACCAACGACGGCAACCAAAGCCAATGCACCAAGACGAAGCACACCGAAACCTTTTGCAGCTCCAGCCGCGTCCTTAGCTGCACCTTGGCTGCTTGAGCCAACATCTTTCAACCCGCTTTTTACGTTTTGCAGGCTATCGGATAAGTCGTTGAGCGATACACCACCGATTGACAAGTTACCAAATAAGGTTTTCAATCCTCGGCTAAACTTGTTAGTTTCTTCAGCAGCTTCCTTCCCTTTTTGTTTTGATTTTTCCAGCGCCTTTATGTACTCATCCATCTTTTGATTAGTAGCTGCGGTATTTTGGGCTATTAATTGCAGTGCATCGGTGGCGGCTTTTTCAAGTTGGTTGAATTCTTCTGTTGATTTATCAACCCCTTTGGCTAAGTCTTCCAAATATTGCTCAACATTGCTGTCATCTACTTTTACCCTCCAAGTTGTATCCATTACGAAAGATTTGTTTGCAAGTTACGCAAATTCAACAAAATAAAAAAGGGAATGGCTTTTGACCATTCCCTGATTGCGTCTGCTCTCCCGCCCCAACCCCTCCGTTCCAGGCCTCGCCGTGCCTGCCTTATTTCTCCGGTTCTCTCCTTTGCTCTCCGCACCGTTCCAATCCTGCTAATCCAGTCCTCACGCGTCCCCTCCGTTCCATGACATACCTCGCCTGCCTTTCCGGTCTAGTCCTTACCGATCCGTACCATGCCGATCCTCGCCTGCTTCGCCTATCGGCTGCATTCACTTCCGCAGCAGGCCTAGGCGCACCTGCCTAAACAGCAGCAATGGCCAATTGCAGATTTTTCTGAGCTTTCAGAAGTTGGGCTTTGCGTTTCTTGTTTTTGGTGATCTGTATAAACTCGTCTAAAGATTTTTGAGCAGACAGTAAGAACTTTTTCAAACTCTCTTCAACTTCCTTTTCCTGGTCAATAGACAAAAAAGAAACGTTTTTGTATTGCGGTTCACTGTTTTCAACCACGTGAACAAATGGCCTGTATTCAATCGGTTCTGCATCCTCAATTACAACCTTTACAGATCTAATCAAGGTTGATGCCTGGTGAAGCCTGAATTTATCCGCCGCTACATCGTCGCTCCATTCAAAACATGGATGCAAAGCGGCTAAAGGGCTTCGACTAGCTTCAACAACATTTCTCGGTGTAAGCCCTATTGTACTTTCAATATCTGAAAGCGCATCAAGGGCAGTCTGTGCTTTAAGTCCAGCGGGGGCATGGTAGCCATCCGCAAACTTTGCAATCTGTTTAATTTTTGATTGTGAAAGTCCCATAGCCTAAGCCGTTTGAATCTTTTGAAAATGGTCTACCTTCGCCAACGCCGCATTGAACACCAGCTCGGTGAACTAAGTTGATTACATCCTGAGCAGTGAATTGATCGGCATCAAATTTTACCCGAAGCTTTGCACCCCATTTGCGCCATAGTGGACGGCAACGCAAATCAGCAACTCCCGTAGCATTTCGGGTTGCCATCATGGATTTTTCTGGTTCGCCTGCGATTAATTTTACAAGTGGAATGCCGTCTACCTTGTCCTCGCCATCGGCTTCAAAAAAGATTGACATTTTTGCCTGAGTCATTTTGAACCCAACAAGAGAACACACCCGAATACAGGCAGAACGAAAGGCACTAGCTGGAATGCCAACCCATCCATCCATTGAAATGTGCTTTGCCTGCTCAAAGTCTTCGTCGAAGTCACGGGCGTTTCTAACTTTTTTACCCGTAGCGGTAGACCCTGCTTTCATCTTGTCGGCCATTTGTAGCATCGACTTTTGAGAAAAGCGAGCTTGCATAAAAGGCGCAGTTCCTACAATTTCAACTTCAATTACTTGAAAATTTGGTGCTTTAATTTGCACCGTTGGGCTTTGAACTGTTTTAGTGGCCATATTAATAAAATAAAAAAGGCTGTCCGGTGATGTACAGACAGCCAAGGTTAGCAATTTTATTTGCTAATTGTTCCTTTGAGCGTACATCACTCCGTTCAAAGGATAAGTCAAAGATAATATAATATTTTTAATAACAAAATAAAAAAGCCCGCACTTTTCAGCACGGCCTTAACAAAACCTGATTTATGGAAAGTTACTACTTGCTTTTTGCTTTCTCAATTTGGTTCATTCTCATTTCTGCAATTTCATCCGCTTTAACCAGCAATCGCAGAAATTCAGGGTAGGATATAGCCCAAAGATCGGACATATCTATTTCGAGCATCTGAGCGACAAACAATACCATTTCAGTATACTTTTCATCAATCAAATCCGCTGTACTTTCCCACTTACCGCGCTGGCTTGTTACAAATCCGTGAAGCCGAACACCCGCGCCGCCTTTTTGACTTTTTCCAACAATTGCGCTTGCAATGTGAGTTTGTATGTACTCCATTGCATAGCTAATGTAAAAAAATCATCCTCAATCAAGCCCTCCGCAGCCCAATCCTCGATTTTCCGGTTTGCGTGGTCAATATCCCAGGTTTTTAGGTCTTCTCCTGGTTCATAAATAAATAGGGTACACATGATTAGGGACGCTTGCCATTTTCGATTTGACTCACTTAATCCGCGTTCTAAATTGACAATCTCTTCAACTAGCCCGGTAAAATTTGCATCCTTACTGCCTACAAGAGAATTGCAAATACGCTTCATTCTGGAAAGGCTAGAAATAACTTCACCTAATCCGGCATTGAACGGCACGACAACAGACATTTTTTCTAGTTCCCGTTGGCGGCGTAACGGTAGCCCGTCCTTTGGGTTGCGAATGTAATAAGTTTTTCCGTTCGCCGTGAAGCTAGGTAGCCATGTTCCGTCCTCTGTAACAAGCCGCTGAACTTGACCCTGTTGCTTAGTAGTGTAGTATTCCGCAATGTCTGCACCCAACGTCGTGCGTAATACTTCTGCCATGTCCTGCGTATCTTGTAGCCTTTCTTTAAGCGCATCGGCTTTGCTTTTTCGTTTTTTGAACATTGCTTAATCTGCTTTTTCAGGGTACACGCAATCAAAAATTTGATACATTAACTTCACTGCCCATTCAGGAAGAATAATTTTATCCTTATTCTTTTCGTAGTAAGATTTTGCAGTGTCGCCAAACTCAAAACTCATTGCAACCCAGTCAATAACCATGCTTACAAGAAAAATGTCAGCGTACATGTGATCGCTATAATTTACAGTCCAATTCTCCCAGTGATGATCGTTCTTTTCTTTATGATGCTCCAATGCAGCCAAGTATTCAACATCATTTTGTAGTTCATCCTTAGTTGGGAAAAACCTTGCGCGGTACTGAGTGAATTCACTGCTTGAAAGCTTACTTTCATCATGCATCTTTACCCCAATATCAATGCTGTGCCAAACAAAATCATCTGAAATAAAACGAAAACCTTTGCCTTGGCATTTCTCGTTTATCAAATCCCATGCCTTTTGCACGTTATCATAATGCCGTTCAAAATAATCAAGGTATTCCCTGAATTTAGCAATTTTCTCTTTAACCATTATGCAAAATATTTTTGATCGATAATGTGCGCAATCACACTCGACAACCCAGCGCAAAGCAGACTATCAACAACTGAATTACCCCGTGAAATTGAAATCCAAAAAGCAAACTGACCAGCCTGACAAGTTGCGCAAGTGATGAGGATTTTTTCAGTAGCCTTGTGCAATCCGCTCCATTTGTCGTAATTAATTGGAAAGATTTTATAAACCAACCTAGGCCACCACGCCAATAATCCGCCATCCTGGATTAAGTAGCGGCGAAAAGTGACTGCCAAAGAAGCGGTCATTAGGCAGTAAATCGAAGCTTGGATATTAGTCATTAGCCTGCATTTAATAACTCAAAAACGCCATTATTGACTTTATCAAGGTTTATTTGCATCATCTCAGTATCGCAAAACGTCTGGTTTGAATCCTCGCAAAGCCAAAATTCTTGCAATGTTACAATGAACATATATCCGACCTTCGTTCCCACATTTATTTCAATTCGCTTCATTGGCTTTCCGGTTATTGGACTTTGCATTTTTCGTATTGTTTCGTAATGCTGCCAAACATTCAGACATTACGTGTGTGTGAAGATAAGCAGAGCTTTCTGTTTCCTTGTGCATGTCAATTCCAAAACGCGGTAAAGTGAATTGTAGCAAGTGTAAAACCTCGTGAGCAAGTGCGCAGTAGTCGTAATCTTTGTTGAAGTTAAACCCATCGTACATGAAAATATAATTCAATCGCCTACTTTCATTCAAGTCGTTATAAATCGTCGTGCAGTACTGTTCGCCCCACGCCTCGCCTGATCCAAAGTTTTCCCCCTGGATGCCAAGTAGCCAGTTCGACCAATCTTCCCCAAGGCTTTCAAAGTGCTTTTCTAGTTCGGCCTGTCGCATTCCACAACATAGCATAACTTCAAGCCCTAAGAAATCAACCGTTCTTCGCTGTACAAATTTTGCTTTCATTAGCACTCAATTGGATCGTCAATAGTAATCAGGCTTGCGCAAGCCTTAGGTACTACAAACGTAAATTCAAAATCAACCGCGAAAAACTCAAACGGTTGTACAAACAAATGTTTCTTGCCCGCGTAACTGTAATCCCCAAAGATCGCGTTTTCGTCTACCTCGGTAATACTTGCCCGTGTAACTGACAATGTAACCGGAACGCTAGAAACCGTCGCAGACTGTACACTTGCAACCCGGCTCACAAAATCGTTGGCATAGATTGAACTTAACCCGTATGCCGGCGCTATACCTTGTTTTTTTGGATTAAGCCATGCCACGAAGCGCATTGTTGTCGTTCCAGTAACGTATCGGCGTTCATTACTGTCTATTCGCGTTGCCCCGGCTTGCTCCCAGTACACCACGCTTTTAAATGCATCGTCCGGCGTGATGGGCGTGTAAGGATCGGTTTCGCTACACATTGGGTCGGAGTTATACGCTACAATTGGGTAAACCTCATTTGTTTTTGGGTCGTTGTATTTGGTTATGACCCCACCGTATTTTTCAACCCAGTTCAAAGCCTGGATAGCGGGTCGAAAGACTTGTTCGAGTAGATAGATCATTTATTTTCAAATTTAGCGATGAATGGAATGTTTGAGTATATTATTTTTCCATCCTCGCAAATAAAACAAACCGTCACATCTTTAACCTCAATTGCTTTGATTTTGCCACTTGCCATTATTTCACCTAGTTTGAAGTGACGCTGAATGCCTTCAATAAACATAGTTATGCTAATTGCATATGCTGGCTTCATATTTGTAAATATTTTTGCACACGTGCGTTGTTGGCCTGTTCTGCTAAGTCCAATTCCTCTTGCGATGGACGTAGAATGTTACCTCGCTTCTTTACAGCGCCTTCGACCTTGTCAATATTGTCCTGCCCATGTGCGGAAATTACAACCTCTACAATTGAGCCATTGCCTTTTAGATCAGGGTAGACGCTTGCAAAAAGTCGTCCGGTACGGGTGAAGTCAACGTAATTGATTTGAAAGCCTTTTTTTACCCGCTGCTTTTCATAACCAGCCGTGTATGGGCTAAACTTGGTGTTAAGGTAGTTCTCCCCACTACCTTGGATGCGCAACTTTATTAGAGCTGAAAGGTCAGCGCCGATTATTTGCAATTCCCGTTCTCGGTTTGCTCTAAGGTCAGCGAGATTTTGGCGGATTTTGGCAGCGGTTTGTGCGGCGGTCATTGTTACAGGTTTTGTTACTGCAATTTACAAAAAAATCAATCGTAAACGTCAATTTTTGTGCCTCGCTTTTTCAGTAGTTCAACCATCTCGGCAGATAACCAAGACAAGTGATGGCGGCAATTGAAGCCCCCCAATGTTTCTTTTACGTCCGTTCCTAGTATCTTCCCTTCCCAGTTCTGCGCGTTCCAGCTTTCAATAACCTCGCGGCTGTAAATTATCCCGTTCCGCTTTTTACAAAAGTCCCGGCTTGTTTTAATCTCAGTTCCAGCATATAGGGCAAAAGACAAACCCAAGTCAGTGGCAACCGTATTTTGCACCGTCCGGTCGAACATCTGGAAGCTGTCATGTGCTGCCCGTTGAAAGTTTTTAACAACCGTTCCTGTCGTCTGGGCATTGCTGACAAAATCCGCTTTGAATGTCTTGGTGAACGTCTTTAAGTCCATACCTCCACCGATGCCCGACATTAGCCGCTGTCCTACTGATTCAGCTACGCTTTGCACGTTGAATGCGGTTTGTAGGAATCCTCCTGGAATAGGCTTTTGTTTATCAATATCCCAGCCCCAACGAAGTAATACCAAACGTTTGGCAGCATCATACGCGCTTTCTTGTCGCTTTTCAACTTGATTGAAGTAAGAAACATTTATTCCGAACAAAGAAAGGAAACGGTTTGCAATCCACTTGCCAAAGTCAAATAGCTTATTTTGCAGCCACCCGGAAAAAGACAGCACACCTGATTGTACCCGGCGTACGTTGGATGCTTTGAATACTAGCCTACCCTCAACCGTGTCCAGTCCGTTCACCAACTCAGCAATAAACCCCCAACTGTCCGACTCGATACCACGCAAACGGGTTGTAGCCTGTGCTTCTGCATCAGCTATCAACTGTTCCCGGCGTTTAATTAAGTCTTCAAATTTTGCCATTAAACTCGTTTTGTTGGGTCAAAAGTAGGCACTTGCATAAAGTAGTATCCAAAACCGTCAATTTCAGTGTAAATATGCGACTTCAACTTTAAAATGCTTTCATTTTCGCACCCTTCTGGATGGTCAATAAACCCATTATCTAGGTTTACTTTATAGGTTATTTTGTGGATTGGATACGCTTCTTTTATTTCATAATCATCAAGCTCATGCAATCGCGCAAAGTGTACCGCCTCCGATATTTCGCAGCCAGAAAATAGGATTGTTTTGGATTCGGTATTAATCGTTAAGATCATTGAAACACTGGCATCTGGTTAAAAGAATTGTTTTCTACTGGCATTTCAGCAATTATCGCCGCTACCTCATCCGCTATTTCCTTGCGTTGTGCCTCTAATGGGTACAAGTAGAACGCCGCACCACGATCTTTTAACCTGGCTTGGATATTATGTTGTATTTCCTGCCAGTTCTCCCATGCTACGCGCTTAGGATCAGTTTTGGCACGGGTTGAAAGGATCATCGCAAATTCTTCGGGTGATTTGTCAGAGAATGGCTTGAGTGCATCAAATGCCAATTGATCGTTCACGAAGGCCGGATTATCCTTGTATTTTTTCTTTAGCAGTGCATCTGAAATTGCTTTTTGGACTGAGTACGGCGCACCCGCTTGTTTTGCCGCTGCGAGGTCTGCGATCAATTCGCTTTCCTTTTTCATTGCGAAGTCCATCGGGAATGTAACGTAATAATTATCGCCGTCCCGAAAAGCCCCGTAATACTGCATTGCAACCCGAAAAGCCAATGATTCAACTTGGCCTACCTTTAGCGCGATGGGGTACAACTTATTGTAAATCCGGCTGTAATTGATCGTTATTTCGGTAGCCGTCTTGATGCTGACTGCTTCGGTTTGTTCCTGTGAATAGATCACATATGTGAGGATCGTTGATAGCTTGTCGATCTGTTCTTGTTGGTTGGTAAGTACATCCATTGGTAGGGACATATAGTGCGCCACCTGTGCGAGGTCTACAAACTCGTCTTTGGAGTCTGGAAACTTAAACGTCACCGCGTCCTGTTCGCCACCATGAATGATCTTTCCAGTACCGCCGCATGTTGCGCAAGGTCGATTGTGATCTGCTGCATAGTATCCGCCAATACAGGCCAATCCTTCACTATCAACTGCCTCGCAAGCCTTCACGTACTGGAATAGCTTTGGATACATGTGCAGCATCCGGTTCAGGTCGTAACTGGATTTTAAGCCCATCAAGTCGAGTAAGTGCCCCCGTGCCGCCTCATACAGTAACTCACATGGTGCATTTACATCTAGTTCAGACTGGTAAGCCCCTAATCGGATTGCAGGGGTTTCAAGTGTGCCAGTTTCAAATATCCAGATCAAGTAGTCTTCTACTCCATCAATCGAATAGGCTTGATCTTCGTAACGTGGCGTGCTATCATCGCCCATGTATTGAGCAAATGCCGCATAACCAGGCGCATACAGATAATAATGATTTACTTGCGCGATTTCTTGCCCGCCTTGTATTTGGGTTGCTTGATATTCCTCTTCCGAGAAAACAAAGTACTGCAAGTTCCCGTTCACATCGTACTTCCAATCCACTGCCCGCTCTGATTCAACCAAGACGGGGTAAAATGTGTATCCGGATGCATTTGGTAATTCTTTTCGCTCAAAAATCAACCAGCTATTTGGGTCTTGCTCATTTGCCATTTTCACGGCGTTGAACGCAAAATCTTGAATTGATTGCCCGGCGTAGTATTGACTTAGGCTTTGCTGGACTTCCTGAAAGCGGGTTGTATCCTGAAACATGCCTATCCGGTTAACACCGTCGGTTCGTTGCAATTCTTCAACATAGGCAAGTGCTGGACTGATTGCGGCGGCTGTGATTGGATTAGTCAACCGAATGCGCTGCTTTTTTTGTTCCGGCGTTTCCCTTAGTCGCTGCTCATTGATGTAGTCGCCTTGATCCTCTGCGGTCTTTGCAAAAACCATTTCCGCAAACTCATATGCTTCCGTTGCTTCATCTTGGTATTGACTGCATCCGCCTTGGATGACATTAGAAAGTATGGATAGTATTTGATCTTGATCCATTGCGCTAGTTTGGCGCAAGTTACGGAAAAGATGGGGAATAAAAAAGCCCTACATTAGCAGGGCGAAAAACCATATAACTCTAAACTAGACTTTTATTTCAATACCGTACATTCAAACTCAACTGGCAAGTCAAAGTCTCATAACTCGACCGCTTCACCTCACCAACCCCAAGCGCCGTTTCAACCATACTCCCCGGATCAAATACATCCCAAAAACTTGCATTCGATAAAATGATTTCTATCTGTTCTCCAACTTTGCGCCGTCGTGATGAATCGAACGTGATCGGGTCGCCGTTCATTGTCCCAGTAGGGTAGAGGCGTTCGTACGTGTGGTAATGCGCAAGTAAATTCGCCCAAGCTAAATGTGAATTTGGGTAGAGATTGCCGTCGACAAGGTTTGTCTCTTGGACTAGGTAGTAATCCGACCCGTTCCGATACGCAGCGATTGGAACAAACCCCTTATCATCTACCCTATCGGGGTTGCTCTGGATATAAAGCACATCACTGTTCAAGTCCTCGGCTATGTACGTTGTTTCTTCCGTGGCATCTGAAAGCAGGCATTCGGCATCGTACCGGATTGGTTCGCAGGTGAACATTGGGCTTACTGTCTCCATCCATACCCAGCGTTCGGATTTTGCCGCGTCGGCGTTGTCATACGTGGTTGAAATTTTCCCATCGATCTGATCAGAGTAAGGTGAAGCGGTCAAATCAAGCCCGGTGACCTGAGTGAAATACGAAACGTGTTCAATGCGCAATTCACTCCCTGTGATCCGGTAACGGCAATTGTACTCTACCTCTAACCAGGACATTATTTTCTTGAACGACGTGCGACCAATAGTTGCAATATTGCTTGCTATTGGCCTCTTAACGTCGCTTTTCTGGAAGTAAAGTAGGTCTTGTAAGTTTTCTAGTGCTTCTGTGTATGGGGTATTCATTGGGGCTGTGCTATCTGGGTTTATACCGAAAAAGTCGGAAATAACAGTTAGTAAGCAAGGGGTAAAAGTGGTCAAAATATCACTCAACCGCACACCATTTGGGATATTCACGGCGGAAAAATCCTCACCTAATCCAGTAACGTCGTATGCTTGGATAATCTGGTTCGAGTTTGGGTCAAGAATAGATGACCGCGCCGGGCTGTATACGCGGGAGATACGCCGCGCAAAGCCTCCACTTACACTTATCCAACCATCACCCGGTGGAGTAGTACTACCTGCTACAAATTCACGGGCGTAGGTCGTGGTAATGTTTACCTCAGCGCGGTATAAAAATGGTGATACTTGCGTTACACCGTTAATTTCATTGCGGATAATCGTCCAGCCTTGCGCCGATGTGTAAAAACTGGATTGTGCTGTTTGAGGGCTGGATAGTGGCCATGTTGCAGGGGTTGCGGGCGCTGGTTCAACAACGGTTTTGATCTCGATTGTACCCAAAAACGGCTTGATGCTGTGCTTGGTCGTTCCTTCCAGAATGTTTATTTCCTGGTCGTATTCCTTCAAAAAACAGGTGTAAGCATCGTTGCTATCAAGTTTAGCGGTAACGGTGCAAAGTAATTCGTTGATATTGGTTACGCTGGTATTTAGTTTGATGTTGGCGGTGTATTTCGTTACCCCGTTATACTTGATCTGAATAGGAATGTCACACGTGCCTAAATCGCGTTCGGCAATGATTTCTTGATAAGCTGCACCCACGAACAATAATTCAGTATTTAGCACGCGGCGGTAAATGCCTGTTTTGTCGTCCCGTGTGTCCTGGAAATTGAGGGACTGGTAGACGGTGGAGGCGGTTAAATCGACTGTGCCACTGGTGAACGTGCCGTGAATTGTGTAGCTCATTAGAATTTCACATTGTCGTTTACAAATATATGCTCAACTTGATTGTAAAACTCAGTTGCTTTAATTAAAGCAATGTCTTGTTCCATCTTGAAAACTAAGTCACGAATACACGTCAATGCCTTTTCGTTTCTTGCTTCAATGGAGTATTGAAAGCAAATGCCAGGGTTTAAAGTAAAGTACGTAAACTCGCCCTGCATCGTTTGTTCTTCCTTTTGCTCTTGATCTACGCGCATACCTCCATGTTTTTAGGCTGACAAACAATATCAATTTTATAATCAAGCGTTCCATCATGGCTCAAGTCAAACCGATTGATAACCGATTCTACAACAAAATGCACGTCATTAAAAATAACCATTTCACCCTTCATTGGGATAGATAAAATGTCATGCAGTAATACAATTTGATTTGGCAGGCACAAATAAACAAGTGCCTCTTGAACGGTTAAACGCATACTTCCATATTATCCTCACAGGCTACAAAAGCCCGATTGGTTTCGTACGAAAATGTTCCTTTTATAATGACATCCGATTCAACTGGTGTAAACTCGAACGTAGGCCGTCCGGTTGCTATGCTTGTTCCTTGCCCGGTCATTGTGTCGTAAATGGTCACACTGGAATGATTTTGCAGTGCATTCAATACAGCGGCTAAGTAGTCAGGAACGGGCGCAAAGTCCATTGTGAATTTTTCGGCAATGGTTTGGCTGTTGAAAAACGGTGTTCCCTTCGCGTTGGCCTGTTGCCGGGTTTCTTGAACAACCAGCGGCGCACGTTGATAGCCTTTAAAGTAGAGTTTTTGAATGTACCCGTCCTGATAAAACAACCCCAAATCCCGTATGTCGTTGGCATTGGTGAATGCGATGAAGTAGTATTGTTCATTTGCGATGTTGTACGATTCTTCCAGCAAGGTGAACGAGATTGTACCCGCCACGTCAGAGCTATTGAAAGTAAGTACCCAGGTTTGTACCCAAGTTGATCCATCAAATTCGTGAGTGAACGTTATGACGGTCGAAACGCTTCCTGTACCGTCTGCCTCTGTGAGTGTCAATGTGGAAACATTTGCACTGCTCCACACTGTACGGTTAACTGTATTACCGGACTGCTCAAAGGTGATTGTGCGCCGTCCGTGTCCTATTGCGGTAGTGAACGAAAAGGTAAGTACATATTCATCAACTACGCTTTGGGTAATGGTGTAATCAATCACCTTTTCGTACATCTGATTGAATCGGCTATCTACGCAAAATGGATGCGAATAGTAAGTAGTTGAATCTAGTACAACCTTGAATTGATACTTCCCATCTGCCAAACCAGCCGGGGCTGCATTGGCTTTGTACGTGGCAAAGTGACCATATGACGTAGTGCAAGCCGTTTCTATCCTGCTGGTGTCCATGTCCTGCTCTGTTCCATCCTCGGCAATGATAACGAACTCGGTTACTGTGGTGATTGTGGTTTTTCGGATTTGAAACGACAGTAACGACGGGGCGCATACCAGTGGCGCGGGTTCGTCGAAGCCCGGTTGGTAGGAGTAAAAAGCAATAATATTGTACGGATTGACTTGCGCCATGTCGTTGAATTTGAGGGCAAGATAAGGAAATTATGGAAAATAAAAAAGCCCCTGCAAAAGTGCTAGGGGCATAACCCAAAATAGTTCAATTGCGAGATTCTTTAGCCTACGATTGCAGCGTAAACAGCTTCAACCATTTCGGACTTAGTAGTAACAACTCCATGATAATCACAAAAAGCTTGGTGTGCATCTGAAACTTGCTTTTCAGTCAAGCCCTCCGCTTTTGCTTGTGCAACGCTAAAATTGAGTTTCCACTTTCCGAAACCCTGAGCTTTCTGAGCAGTGATAATCCGATTTATTGCAGCGTTGGAGATAATTGAATTTTTCATTTCGCAATTGTTTTTGTTGTTATTGATTACACAAATATCGCTCGACTTTTTGATAGTAGAAATACCCAAAACATGGTATTTTACATCATTTTGGCAAACTTCTTGATCGGCAACTCAAATACCATGCGCATCATCAACGATTCTGCCAGGTCAGGCGAAAACCCAAGAACCTGCTTAACCGCCTCCTTTGGTGTTGTTGTTATCTTCCCGTCCTTTTCCGTGTGGTGCTTTCGGATATTTTCCAACTCCAAAACGGTTTGTTCCTTGTACTCGGTTGACTTGATATAAATACCGTTATCGCTGATCTTCTTTGCCAGCATGTAAAAGCACTGTGCTTTCAAATGTAGGTAGTTGATCTTGTGCTTACCATCCTGTACTGGAGCAGCCCCGTTGTTGAACGGTTGCGCCGTTTTGAGATACCCCCGTAAAAATGCCCCTACCCCGTCCGCATCGTATGCAATATTGCGCTGTGGTACATTGTATTGCAATGCCTTTTCCCTTAGTAGCTTTTCAACTTCGTCAGCATCGCACTTGTTGACCACATACGTTGCAATTACTACCCATCCATGCCAGACACGAATAACAAAGCGGTCAGAGCCATGCAAGGCGATGTCTGCTGTAATGTACTTTTGTCCCATTTCTTGCACAAAGGAATTGGTAAACATATCTTCCAGTGCTTTTTCTGGAAACAAAATTGAATCGTCACTTACTCCTTCGGCCAAGTACAGCGCCGTGAAAACTGAAAGTGGCAAATCCTGCCTTGCTTGTTCAATTTCCTTTTCATCCAGGATGCCGGCACGAACGGCATCGTATGCAGTTACTCGGAAAGCGGCGTACTCGGTTGGGTCGGTTTTGGCTTTGTTAGTGAGTTTATGCCCCCAATTAGATTGCCCGGTGTAGTTACCGATGAATTTAACCGGGGCTTTGGTAAACGTGACGGTAGAGCGTAGGGCAAACCAAGCCGCTTGTTTGGCGCGGGTAAACTCATCAAAAACAACGCCGTATACATCTTCCCCATAAAGGTTATCAGGAGTATCGGCAGACTTAAATGAGATGATTGTTCCTTTTGGGGTTGTGATAGCTAAATCCGAGTTATTGAATTTATAGCCCGGCGCGTTTAAGATATGGCGTTTCATCCGAGCAAAGGCAATTTTAGCCTGAGAGTATACCGGAGCGACCCACCAATAATTTTGACCGGGTTTTACATTGTCCGTGTACCATACCGGATCAAGACCGTGAGCTAACCGGAAAAGCCAATAAATGTGTGAAAATGTTTTACCCGTCTTTGTAGATGCTTCAACGACCGAAAAGCGTTGCGGGCAATTCAGGAAAGCATTTTGGTAGTCTGCAAGCTTTGGCGGCTTGATGGTTATTTTTATCTTATTCCTCTCCTGTGGTATTGCTGTCATCGAATGAAATTTCAACCTCTGTTACCTTAACCTCGATGCTTTCCTTTGGTTTCCCGTATGCCCGGTTAAGCAGCATTTCAGCCGCTTTTAAGTCGCCTTTGATTGCCTTTTGCCGCATTACCTTTAGGATCGCCTCCGCTGCGCTCATTCCGTTTTGTTCGTCTGAAAGCACTTCGGCAATGAGTAGGTCAAGCGCGGGCAAACTCTTCTTCCTGCCTTGGTTCTTCGCCCCGCCAGACTTTAATTTGCCTCCATTTCTACCCGGTCGCATTTGTTCCATGTTACGGAAATTTTACGGAATATTTGAATAAGGTTGCCCATTTTTCAAAACAACTAAACTAGGGTCGAGCTTCAACAAGCGGTCAATAATTAAATAACAGTAACGCGGGTCAATTTCTATTGCATAGCACACGCGTTGTAATTGATGCGCTGCAACAATTGTCGAACCGCTATGCGCAAAAATATCAACAATTATATTGCCTGCATCTGTAAAATGATCTATAAAAGCCGCTGGCAGTCCGACCCGTTTTGCCATTCTAAAAACCTTGTGACTTTCAAGTGTTCTTTCTGTAGCAATAGGCACAATCGTTGCAAACCCGTCCGACCTATTTTTGATTGCACAACTACCAAAGCAAACAATCATATTGTGGCGCTGCATTGCCCTTGTGTTTGATATCAATGTAGGTACTTTAAAATCATGGATAAAAAAGCTGCTAAAGTTCTCAAAATCATTCATTGCAAGTTTTACAGCTTGTTTGTCGGCACAAACCCACAAAGATGCTTTTGCTTTCAATTGTAATGTGTTTGCATAGCAGGAAAATAATCCTTCATCTTCCATTGAGTAATCAGGATCAGTAAAGATAAAGTCAACACTTTCCCTTTGAGTTACTTTTTCAATGTTTTCACTTATTGTGCTATCCCCACACAAAAGGCGATGTTTGCCGATTTGAAACAAGTCGCCTAAAATAATATCTGTTTGAATGTTTTCAGGTTCTTCATAATCATCCTCTTGTGCCTCAAGTTTTTCATCTTCAAACCCTGGCACATCAAGCCCCCATGCCTCCAAATCCTCGACATCCCAATTATTTGACAACTCGTCAAAATCCCACTCCCCAAATCCGACGTTATCCGCAATAATAAACCGCCGTTTTTCTTCCGCTGTCAATTCGTCTGCACGCTTAACCCAATCATCCGGTATTTCCTTAAACCCTAAATCCTGTAAAGCCCTGTAACGCATGTTACCGCCAAGTATCATTCCCATGTTGTCAATCACAATAGGCCGGAGTGACATCATTCTTGGAAACTCTTGAATGCTTTGCTTTAGCTTTGCAAACTTTTCATCCCGTAGCACTCGCGGGTTTTCTGGATTTTGCAGTATGTCGATTAATTTCAATTGTAACCAATTTAGTACAAAATTACGCGAAAAAGTGATAAAATCAAAGCAGGTTGTTACTTCCTGTCCTGAGGATGATAAATCAAAACCCGTTCATTTTTCAAGCTATCACAGGGCAAACAAACCGCATTCATCGACCTGTAACTATTCGCCACAAGATAACACAACCCTGTGCGGGCGTTCTTGATGTAGATTCCATTTTCCAGATAAACCAAGCATTCTCGCTCATACATTCTGGTGATCCATGCAGATGAACAGGATTGAAGTAGAATAGCGAGGAGTATGATTGTTTGTTTCATATCCATTCAGCTACTTGGTTCTCTTCATCAAACTTCAATTTTCCATCACCAATCTGGAATGGCTTCACCTCTTTTGCGCCCGGAATGACTGGCTTTTCAAAAATCTGCCTTTCCGGTTTCGTTGGCTGCGGAGCTTGTACTACCGCTTTTGGCTTGTTATGCTCAAGTGCGGCAATACGGACAGCGTGATTATCCGAGGCAACCCAAAGGCAATACAGCCAGTAGGATTGAATGGAAGCAAAGATAAAAAAAAGCAGTCCTATCATTTTGTTTCGTTTTCAGGTGACTCAAATGCATTAGAGAAAAAGATTTGCTCAAGTACACCCGGCTGTTTTTCTTCCACATCCATACTGTGTTCGTACCTCCAAAAATCTATCAGTTTTTCAAGAGCTTGGTTTGCTGTCACGTTCGATCCAAGCTTTATTTGCAAAAATCCAATCACCTCCATCAACCGAGCATGCGTTGCCTCGGTAAGGGCGATTGATTTCTTTTTGATTAAGCCGTTATTTGCCATTCTCTAAAACCATTGATATTTTTTCTAAAAAAGCTGGGACACCATCTATCTGTGTTCCAAATGCGCGATCAATACTCTTTGATAAATCACTTATTGCCATTGCTATTGCTAATTTTGCAGCAATAGAATAGTAATCCTCTGGTATTAATTCATCGCATGAATCATTGACTATTTCATCAATGTATTTATCTGTTTCACTCATTTTTTTGGTTTAAAAACCGGACGCAGATGCCCGGCCTACATCAGTAGTATGAAAAACGTAAACTCTGCAAAACAAAGATACACACTATCTTTATATTTTTTATAGTTTTATCGCAAAAAGTTTGCAGGTTTGAAAAATAGGTTGTAGATTTGTGTCACTAGCATTGAGTACTTTTTATATCATGAGGATGTTGTTTGGTTAGTTCCCGGTGTATTGCCGGGATTTTTTGAAAGAAGCGGGAAATCCCGTTTAAGATATTGGCAGGTAGTTTAATTTAGAAAATTCCATCCTTGGACAGCCGTAATTAAGCGAGGTCAGGGAAGGCGACATCGAATTATAATTTCGATCCTGTCCAAGGCAAATCAGGCCACAGACGGGTAATTGCCAGCGATCACGTCAACGGATTTACCCCGATGTAGGCCGGAAAGAATTGATTTTTTTGAATTTATTTTGTATCTTTGTAGAAATATGACTTTTGGAAGTGAGACCCCTAAACGTCATATTCTTAATGGGATTATAACTAAGGATGCTCGCCGGGTCTCACACTTTAGGCGGGCATTTTCTTTTTAAACCTACTAACATTAAGAATATGAACTGGATTTACACCAACGTCCTACACAACCCGCGCAAAGCTTTAGGTATTTCCGTTCTGGAATACTGCGTTTTAGATTACATCTACAAGACTCAAACCCATCCCGAGTATGGGGTAAACGGCTGGACAAAAACCGGATGCCATAAGATAGCTGATTTTTTAGGGTTATCTAGCGGAACAGTCAAAGGGATTTTTGACCGCATGGATTCTGCTGGACTTTTAGAGCGAATAGGTGATGATTTGAAGAGGGCAACAGCTAAGTTCTACTCTATTGCTTATGAGCAAGATGTTCAGAAACTAAACGATGGGTGTTCAGAAAATGAACAGGTAGGTGTTCAGAAAATGAACAGTAAGTGTTCAGAAAATGAACAGTATATAAAGAAAGAAATTAAAGTCTTAAATAAAATAGAAAAGAAAGAACCACAAACCAAAATTGAAGAAACTGAAATCCTAACAACCATTCACGATCAAGTAGATGAAACAGCGGTTAAGGTTGTAGAAATCATTCCGTCAAAAGCAAAGAAGATAAAATACATCTACCCCCCTACTCAAGAGGAATTGGTACAGCCAATTTATGAAAAGTTAATTGCTAAAAAAAGAGATCATCCACAGATTATTGATTGCTGGAACTGGGCTAATCATCAGGCAGAGGCATTTTGGTTACACCACGACAAGACTGGATGGAAGATCGAAAAGTTGGGAGGTGCAATTGCTACATGGATCAACAAAGCAATTCAATACAAAACCGTCGTCGTTCCCTGCCCTATCCAGTACAAGAACAACCCAGAAACAATAAAGTCCTTTCAACCTATCCGCAACACTGAGCAGAAACCCGAATTGACAATACAAGATATCGAGGCCAGCAACGCGCATTTGAAAGCCGTTGGCGATGTATTTTCCAAAATGGGGGTAAGAGTATGAACCGAACAGAATTTTCTAAAGCAATCCAGGAACTACATGCCCCGCTTCAACGCCAACAGGTACGCACTAACGCAATAGGTGCAAAGTTTGGATCAGGGAGTAATGAATATAAGACTGAGGTAAAGAAAGAGGCAAATTTAACTCTATCGTTATCACCAAAAGAACATGAAATTTGGTGTCAGTTTTGCATATTTTTATTTAAGGAAGCAATCCAGAACGGAACGCCAAAAGAGAAAGTGCTTGCTGATATTATCGAAATAGGGAAGCACATGGAAGAAAGTAAAAAGCCTGAATGGCGCAATGTTTACAAATCAATCTTAGCGATATGAACAAGAACCAACAAAAAGACGTAGCCAAAACGACTTACCACGTAGAGTCTAGTATCATTGGAACACTGCTTTGTGCGCCTGAATATTTTTCAATTGCCAACAAGGTTTTGAAACCTGAAATGTTCAAGCATTTTCGAGTCATTTATGAGTGGATGTACGATTTGGACGTAAACAAAATGATGTCTTGGGATGTGCAAATTGCCGCATCGAAGTGGGGAGACATTACAGATTTGATTATGGACTCACAGCCTGAAACATGTAGTTCTGCAATCGAATTTTTAAAAGAGGAATACGACATTGAATTGCATTTGGGTATTTACGCAGATGCTTATGCTCAGATGCTTGATAGGAAAAATGGGCAATATAGCCAGTACCACCCAAGCGAAACATGGGCATATGTACAAGAACGAATGGCAGATTATTCAGAACCAGAACCAGAAAAGACGCGAGGCGATGAAATGTATGAAGCTTGGCAAGACATAGAGCAAGGGCAAATTGGAGTATCTACCTGTTGGCCTGAATTCGACGAGATTACAGGCGGCGTCCAAAAAGGCCAAACTGGGTTTATTGCTGGTACGACAGGAACGGGGAAAACCGAAAAGGCTTTGAAGTTGCTTTTGGATTTGGCAAAAAGCGGAAAGCCTGTTGCATTCTTCTCAATGGAGCTTACCAAAAAACAGATTTGGCAGCGGGTGTACAAGATCGAAAGCGGATTGTCGATGAAGGATTTGTCAAGCCGTGTATTTGATGAAGCTACTGGAAAGTATAAACTGGTACTACCTGAGTATAAAATGAAGATGCTTTCAGACGCTTTGAAGCGGGTTTCAAATCTACCCTTTTACGTTTTCGATATGAAGGAAACGACCAACAAAGGAACGCTGATACGGCAAAAAATCCGCTGGTGCATTCGCAAGTATGATCTATTTGCCTATTGCCTGGACTATATCCAACTTTGTGAAACCGGAATAGATAAGATCGACAACAGCGGAAACGATGTAAAGACGCTTTCAAAGCTATCAAAAGACTTTTCAGCGTTCAATAAAGCCGCTGGTATACTTGGGGTACTGCTTACTCAGTTCAACCGAGGTGTAGACACCCGCGCAGATAGAAGACCTCATAAAGAGGATGTACTAGGGTCTAGCGCAATGGAACACGCAGGGGATTGGATGCTGCTTTTGTTTCGGCCTGGTGCATACGAGGATTGGAGCGAACAACACCACGAAGGCGGGCAAATCGTGACGCGCTATAACTATAAAGGAACGTCTTACAATAGGTACGACTGCGAATATATTATCGCTAAAAACCGGGCTTTTGACGGTCGCACCGGGTCATGGTGGGAATGGCAGGAAGAACAGGTACAATCCGCCTCTAACCAGTTTCTAGTCAAGTCGGAGCAACCGAACATAGTACCGTTGCAAGAACCAATCCAGTCAGACAACCGGAATTTTGAAGGGAATTTGCCGTTTTAATCACAATTAAATTAAACAAAAACATGAAAAAGTTAAGCAATGGAGTTATCCAGTTTTGGAGTTCTTGATTTTATGGCATAGGGTACGCAACACCAACGGCCTGGATAGCAGGAGATAAGCCTTTGTGGGCTTGGTTTTGTTCTTTTGAAAACTGGTCTACACATAGACAACTAGTTATTTGTGGGTTTATTTTTGCAATTCCGGCAAAATAAATACCATTTTTATGGTATTGCTGACGTGAATTTAAATTTAGAACTTTGTTGAAAATCAAAACAATATGGCAAAGTTATTTATCACTGACCACGGCGATCTAAGTGTCGGAATTTTCTTCCAAGAATGGATAATTGAATGCCCTTTTGAATCAAATGCTGACAAGGAAGAAATTGAGTTTTTCCGTACATCTCAAATTGAATGCTTTGAAAATTACACGTTTGGCAAAGTAACCGCTGAATACGATTTTGAATGCGATGCGATTACTAAATAGGAAGAATCTTTTTACAATGCTTAAAGGCTGGACAACCCCTACCCTGCGCCAAGTCGACGGACAATTGCGCATTTATTCCAACAGCGGCGCTGTATTTGTGCCGCTTTGGGATGCATCGGAAATACTGGTTATAGCATGCGCTGGGGCTGCGGAGAAGTTGGAAGAATTAAATTGTAAACCGTTTTAAACCAATACCATGTTCGAGTACGTCAAATTCAAACTAATCAAACAGGGCAAAAATCCACGCTGGATAATGAACAAATTTGCTGGAAAAAATCGGGTGCTTGAAGGTCGCCGGGTTAAATTCAGTAGTGGGGCTTTTGGAAATTACCAAATTAAACACCCTCGTTACAACAATTGGTTTGACGTTCCCGCTGAACTTGTTGAACTTCAAAATCAATAACCATGAAAGACGAAATTGTAAAAGTAATTGCGGAGTACTTTGAAAATGAAACTAACCTAGTAAATCCTGGCGACAATAGAATTGTTGTTGATTTTGGTGTAAAAAATCCAGGATATTTTACCCACGCTAAATTTTGCCAAGAAATTGCCGCCGAGATTACCGAAAAACTACTCCCGATTATAGGCAAAAAAGATTTTCCACACAATGAGTTATTTGACCATATGGCAAAAGAACATGGTTTGACGTTAATCCAAGGCGAATTGGGCGATATTATCCATATTGCACGGGAAAAATAAAGCAGCAGCGCAACTGCTTGAACAAGCGCAATTATTCATTTTTTGTTTGGGTAATTTATTTAGGTTAAGGTTTTGCGGCTGGGGTAATTCCTGGCCGCTTTTGTTTAATTCTAATCCTTTTAATTTTCGCAAAATGAGTATAACCACAATACCTACTCTGTCTCCCGCATTCTTGAACATCTTTGGAAACAATGTCTGCATAGGTCAAGCCGTATGCGAGGAATCCGGTTTTTGGGTGTTTTACCCAAATGACAAACCGGGGTATTATGAAGCGCACACGCTGATACAAATTGCCGCGCTACTAGACAGGTTAAATGCGCCGTATGAAAAAGAACTATTCGAGTATTTCGATAAGTTGCCAAAGGAGATAGATATGACGGTGCAGGATGATGAAACGCCATTTTAAAAATACCATGTTTTGGGTATTTCGCAGGTCATGAAATAGGCCGATATTTGTAAGGAACAAAACGCAAAAAACATGGAACAAAGAATCTTTATCGACGATTATGACTTGAAAAACGGTTTTGCCCGTGGAACATATGGGTACAATGAAATTGACTTTGCTTTTACCCAATTGCAAGCCTTTGAGGCTGCGATTGATCTTGACTTCATTAACGCACCAATTGATGCGGACAAAGACGGCGCTGTATACGCCTCTCCTGCATTTCTTGGGCAAATGATGTCAGATGGTAATCACAAACCGCTTACAATTCCGCTTTGGGATTTGCTCAAAGAATTATCAGGCGACCAACGCACCGAGGTCGTAAAGTTGCTTGCTGTACAGCAATTTGAATTACATATTTAATCCCATAACTCAAAAACCATGTTCAAAAAATTGGAAAACAACAGACCTTTCATCAAAATGGCTTTTCAAGGTTTTGCGGGTGACGGTAAAACTTATACCGCTGTCCAGTGCGCTATTGGCTTGCACAAACAAATTAAAAGCCAAAAGCCCATTGCTATATTTGACACAGAGAAGGCAGCCAAAGCCCTTGTAGGCGTTTTCTCCGATGCTGGCATAGAATGCGTTGTTGATGATGAACATCGCAGCCTCAAAGCCTTAAACGAGGCTATTGCTTGGTGCGAGGAAGGCGGCGCTGATATTCTTGTGATTGATTCTATCACCCATGTTTGGGAAGAATTTTTGCAAGCGTACATGAACCAGAAAAAACGCACCCGTTTGGAGTTCCAAGATTGGGGAGTGATTAAGCCGCAATGGAAACAACAATTCTCTACGCCATTTGTGAAGGCCAAAATTCACATTTTTTTTACTGGTCGGGCTGGGTATGAATACGAAACCGAAAAAGACGAACAGACTGGAAAACGTGAAATTCACAAGTCTGGAATCAAAATGAAAGCTGAAACTGAAACTGCTTTCGAACCTGATGTACTTGTATTGATGGAGAAACACCAAGACGTTTTGGGTGATACCAAAAAAATCACTCGTGTTGCAACCGTCTTGAAAGACCGTACTACCCGCACCGATGGCAAAGTTTTTATCAATCCTACCTATGCAGATTTTAAACCCGCTTTTGATGTCTTCCTAAATGGCCAGGTCAAAGAGGATACCATGCGCGAAATCACCGATACCTTTGCAGAAAACGAGGAACGCGGTCACGCTTGGAAAAAAGAACGCGAAATCCTGATTGCAGAAATTGAAAAAACTTTCGATTACATGAAGTTTGGAACGGCTCAATCTGACAAGCAGCTCAAAGCTGCAATCCTGAAAAAGATTTTTGGGTTTGTTTCGCTTGATGCCCTTGAAGGAATCACTAACGAGAAATTGAAGAAAGGCGAAGGACTTTTGAAGGGTTTTGCTGAGGACTATATTTCTTACATGGAAATTTGTGCCGCAAGTAACGAGAAGCCAGAAGCCACGAAAATTGGTGAAATGCTGGATTATCGAATCAAGAATAATGGGTTAATTTAATCGAGTACGTATCAGTTTTCCCCGGCTTCTGTGGTTGGGGGATTTTAAAACAAAAAACAATGAGTAAAGCAGAGCAAATAGCAGACGCAATACAAAATGCCGTACAACCCGAAGAAGTTCAATAATGGGCGAAGATTTTGAAAAGTTGGTTTTTAATGAATTTGCTATGAAAGAAATTCAACCTAAAGCAAATAAAAACCGCGCTTTTTACGATGAATACGATTTGCTCACAATTGAAAATATTTTTGTAGCACTTTCAAAAATTGGAAACCAATGATCCTAACTATCATGATCTCAATTGCCCTGGACACTATACCAGTGCAGCCAATCAAGACAATTTTGCCGCATCCGGTTAAAAGCGAAAAAACCAAAGTCGATGAAAAACCCAGAAAAAACGGTAATGACAATCACAGAGGCAATCGGGTTGCTCCTCTTTCTGTGGTTGCTCATTGAAAACTTTACCGGATGAACTTCAAAATCATCTTTCAGGACGGCAAATTACACCCTGTATCGCGTCAAATCCTAAAGGAACAAATTGATGTGATGCGGGAAAAAGGAAAGGTTTGGACAATTACAGCAACGCAGCGTAATTACACTCCTACCCGCTACAAATATCTTTTTGACTGCGTTTACAAAGACGCTTTGCAAGTTGCGGCTAAAAAGTACAAGATTTGGAATCCTGAAAAGCAAGATTTTGAATTCATTGAAACCACCGCACAACTTCATACTTGTATGCTTTATGAATTTAACAGCGTCCAGGTTGTGAATACAAGTACAGGCGAACTATTCCGGGTTGCGGAAAGCTCTACCAAGTTGGAAGACGCGAATTTTTACCAGATATTTGAAGAAAAAGTAATACAGCAATTAACCGAAATGGGATGTTACGACGCTGACGGTTGTTTAAGCCGTGATGAATGGGCAGAATTGAAGCATCCAAAAAAGGATTTATAAAACCAATAAAATTTAAAACCATGTTTGAAAATAAACCAAATTGGGATGATCTGCCCGACAAAGCAAAATTTATTGCGATGGATGAGGATGGAACTTGGGTCTGGTTTGCGGAAAAGCCAAGACCTCTTGAAAAAGATAGATGTTGGTATCGCGGCACTGAGGGTAAAACTTTGCTCAATCTCCCTAAAACGCCAAATAAAAATTGGGTTCAATCTCTTGA